>Ga0079218_10000729_pt1 | contig 10560 bp, 17 predicted proteins | sample NCCompost_FD_77181 | JGI IMG/M metagenome (GOLD analysis project Ga0079218, IMG submission 77181) | Agricultural soil microbial communities from Utah to study Nitrogen management - NC Compost | ecosystem: Environmental > Terrestrial > Soil > Agricultural land | place: USA: Utah | collected... | reverse complement strand
TGGCCTTCCGATTGTTCTCGGAGACGCCCCACTCGCTCTCGATGAGGCCCTGGTGCTCGAGCCGGTAGAGGGCCGGGTAGAGGGCCCCCTGCTGGATGTGCAGCGCGCCGCCCGAGATCTGCTCAATCCGCAGGAGCACGCCGTACCCGTGCAGCTTGCCGAGCGAGGTGGCCTTGAGAATGAGGAGGTCGAGCGTGCCGGGGAGAACTCCCACCTGGTCGTTCATCGACTTCTCCTATGGGGCTTAGGAGGACGTACGGCGGACTCTCCTAAGCGGTTTCAGAGAAGGTTCGGCGGGCCATCAGGCCGGGTGGCGGCTCTCCGGCGCCGGATGAGCGCCTGAACCACCTGCCGGCGAACCCCCCGCCAGAGCGAGCGGCCGCGCGCGATCAGCCCCGGGATCATCGGCCACTCTCTTGGTGGGGTTCAGAAAACGGTGCGATCGATGGCCAGCCCGGCAAGAGCTACATCGCGGCGACCGACGCCGACCCGAAGGTGTTCGTCCGGACCAGGACGGCCGACGCGATCCTGGAATCCGTTGCCCTGATTCAGCAGTGACCGACCGAATGCGACTGCATCGTTGATCAGCTGCGATGGGCAGCGCGCCCGTTCCATCGCGCCACCGCCTCTTCAATTGTCGACGCTGCGACCGACAATTGAAAGAAGGCTCCACACGCATCGTTGGAGCAAAATCGATTCTCGATTGTTCGATGGCCAGCTTGACGGCCGGTTGAACCACGTACGGGCGGGTGCACCGCAGCAAGCCGCGGCGCGCTCGTAGGCGTCGCTGGGCGGCCGCACCCTTGGCGCTCCCCGCACATCGACCTCCCCGGCCTCGTAGGCTGCTATAGACTGCTCAGGCTCCCACCAAGTGAACATACCGTAGATTAGAGCGCGCGCGTCAACGTAGGCTCAGACGAGAACGCCGAAAGGGGATTCATGGAACCAGAGCTCAGTGGGTTCGCACTTGGGCTCCTGTTCGGCGCCGCAAAGACCCTTCTAATCACGACGGGCATCTTTGGCGTGGCCTGGTGGCGCGGAAAGCGTCGGATTCGCGACCTAGAGGCAGAACTCGCTCGCCCGGCACTCGATACCGAACGGCTCGATCGGCTCGAGCAGTCGCTGGAGTACATGATGGGCCAGCTGGAACGGATCGGTCAGGCAGAGCTGCAGCGCCCTGATGAAGTCACGCGGCAGCTTCCCGCGCCATGACATGAGTCCGCCGGTTGCTCCTTCGTTGACGATAGCCTGATGCCGCGCGAGGCCACCGATGACAGCCAAGCGCATTGGCGGTACGTGCATTTCGGCGCGAGTGGCATCGTAACCCTAGTCGCAGCGGCACACCTCGCCCTCACTCCGTTCATTTACTCGCATTGGGAGCCCGAGACGGTCTGGTTCGTGGGCACTGGGGATGGGGCTGCTGGTGCTCGGCCTCTTGAACCTGCAGGAGCTCGTTGAGGTCATGCACTGGACGGCGGATCGACTGCTACGCTGGGCGAACGCTGCCTTCGCCCTCTTCGGCATCGCCGGCTGCTTCGCGGTCCCGGTAGCGCAAGCCTTCCTCTTCGCGACAGCGCTTGCCGTGCAGGCGGTCGCCGGCTGGAGGACCATCGGTCCGCCACGGCGAGGAGTTCCAACCACACCCTCACTGATGTAGTGTTTAGCCATGCAGGTGATCCGGGCCACACGCGCGCTGCGGTTGTTTCTGTTTCTTACCGCTATCATTCTGCCCGCCACAGTCTGGGGGAAGAACGCCAGCGCACATTGTGAGGCCACGAGTACGGCGGATATTGGAACGGAGCACGTTCCGCATAGCGCTCCGTCCGAGCCTCCTGTCAGTGCGGATCAGAAGGACCACGAGTGCTCCCATTGCCCGCCCGCTGAATGCATCCGCCTGACGGCGTGCGCGTATTCCATGGAAGCTGCTGCGGTCGTGACCCGCGCTCCACTCGACGACACCCTCCCCTCAGCGGCGGCTCGTCCTACTCGGGATGCTGATCGAGCCTGGCACGTCGCTAGTCCTCCAACTCCCCCGCCTCAACACCGCTCCTAGCTCAGTCCTGTCGCATCCGTTTTTGACTGCCCTGACACTGGAGCCGTTGCATGTTGTCCACTTATCAGGTCGCTGCTGCGGCCGCCCTCGGCGTGTTGTTGCTGAGCGCGTCGACCTTGCGTTCCCAAGACCATGACCATGCCGGGATGGCCATGGACTCGCAGCACATCATGATGACCCCGCTCGAGATCCCGATGGACCGCATGGGGTCGGGCACCACGTGGATTCCGGACGAAACGGTCGTTCCGTCCCGTCACTTTGATGCCTTCGGCTGGGATCTCACTACACACGGCTTCGGATTCGTGCAGTACAATCACCAGAGTGGCCCGCGCGGTGACTCGCAGTTCGGAAGCCTGAACTGGGGGATGCTGATGGCGAGTCATCGGCTCGCTGGCGGCCTGTTACAGCTCCGGACGATGCTGAGCCTGGACGCTGCCGGTGTCACCGAACGCGGGTATCCGCTCCTGCTGCAGACGGGTGAGGCGGTCGACGGTGAGCGACTCTTCGATCGGCAGCATCCGCATGACCTTTTCATGGAACTCAGTGCCCTCTACCTGCGGCGCTTGTCCTCGCGTGTCGGCATGCAGCTTTACGGTGCGATCTCCGGTGAGCCGGCGCTTGGACCATCCGCGTTCATGCATCGACCATCTGCGATGGATGATCCGGTCGCGCCGATCGGCCACCACTGGCAGGACGCCACCCACATTACGTTCGGCGTGCTCACGGCCGGTCTGTTCGGCCAGCGGTGGAAAGTCGAGGGGTCGCTCTTCAACAGCCGTGAGCCCGATCAGGAGCGGTGGGACTTCGACCTGAGGAAGCTGGACTCCTACTCCGGGCGCCTGACTTTGAATCCATCCGCTGCGTGGAGCCTGACGGCTGGGTATGGCTACCTGAAGAGTCCCGAGGCACTCGAGCCCGACGAGCCGATAAAGCGTATATCCGCATCCGCGCTCTGGGGCCGAGCGCGACAGAATGGACAGATCGGCGCCGCGGTCGTGTACGGGGCAAACGTGCATGGCGGGACCAGTACGCACAGCGTGCTTGCCGAGACCGAGGCCGTTTTCGATCGCTCTCACACGCTCTTCGGACGCGTCGAGTTCGTGCAAAAGTCTCCGGACGACCTCGGGCTGGAAGACTTGGGCGACGAGGCATTCAACATCGGCGCGTTCTCGCTTGGCGCCATACGGGAAGTGATTCGCGGCAACGGAGTAACAATGGGCGTCGGCGTACGCGCTAGCGTCAGTCTGATTCCGCGCTCCCTCGAGCCGACGTACGGGTCGCGCACACCCGTTGGTGCCTTGGTGTTCGTCCGCGTGCGCCCGCTGCACTTCAAGCCGGGCATGCCAACCGAGCCGGCGCCGGCGAACTCGCCGACGTCTCCGCCGGTTGCTCCACCGCATCGCCATTAACCGGAGGCTCGCCCGATGCATCCTCAAGATCATGGCGGACATCACCACCATCACACTACGGGGCACGCGCCCGCCGCCTCGACGAGCCCTGCCGCACAAGCAATCCCGAGCGTCAGTCTCAACCGGCTTGCCTTTACGGCGACGGCACACTGCCTCACTGGCTGTGCGATCGGCGAGGTGCTGGGCATGATCATAGGAACTGCGCTTCACTGGTCGAACACCGCGACGATCGTACTGGCCGTCATTCTTGCGTTCCTCTTCGGGTATGCCCTCACGATGCGGCCGCTCTTCGCGTCCGGTCTCGCAACCGGGGTGGTCCTGCGCCTCGCCTTCGCCGCGGACACAGCGTCGATCGCGCTGATGGAGTTGATCGACAATGCGATCATGCTCGTTATTCCTGGTGCGATGGACGCTGGGCTACACAGTTGGCTCTTTTGGGGGAGCCTGGCGTTCGCGCTGGTAGTAGCTGGCGCGGCCGCCTTTCCACTGAATCGCTGGTTGATTGCACGTGGGCGCGGCCACGCGGTGGTCCATGAGCACCACCGCGCGCACTGACCCCGCTCGCGATGGGAGCTGGAGATGATCTGGTTTGTCGGCACCGAGGTCATGTGTCAATGTCCTTGAGGCCCGCTGCCTTTTCGCCGCTAGCCTGTCGCGAGGGAATTCCTGACAGCGGCTACGAACCGCTCCACGTTGAAGCCTGGCCCCGAGGTAGCGGCCCGGCCTTGGAACGGCGGACCCGAGAGATGGAGGATCGGGAGAGTGGGAAGGTTGCGCTCCACCGCCTCCAGGAACGCGACGTGCCCTCCGAAATCGAGCCGGAGATTCGTGACGAGGAGCGCGACACAGAGGCCCGTCTGCAGCAGCTCAGCCGCGGTCTGGACATCGCCCGTGGCTACCACGATATGGCGCTCGCCCTCGAGGGCACGGACCAGCAGCTGCCGCAGCGCCATCTCCGGCTCGAGAACCAGGATGCGCGCCGGCCGGTCAGACGGTTGCACGAAGTGCCTATGTCAGTGGGATGAGCTCCTACGCTACGGCTGGGCGCACTAAGGCGCTAGGGGACCCTGGGCGCCACGGCGTCAGTCTGGTCCCTCTCGCCGCGCGCGGTGCCCAGCAGCTGCCGGACCTTGCCGACGAGCTCCTCGACCGCAAATGGCTTCGCGACCCAGGGCACGTCATCCGGGAATTGCCATCGGAACTGACCGCCATCGCCGGACGTGTGGATCACCGGGAGACGAGGGAACCGCTCCCGGAGTCGCAGGACAAGCTCGTCGCCCAGCATGTGCGGTAAGCGACCGTTGGTGATGACGAGGTCGAACGGTGGATCGGCATCGACAGCCCATTCAAGGGCCGCCTTGCCGTCGTGGTGACACTCGACTTCGAAACCTTCAGCCGAAAGGGCTCGGGCGATAACACGCTGCACCATTGGCTCATGATCGACCACGAGGATGCGGACCGGCTCGCTCATACTGCATTCTATGGCTAGTCAGGCGTGCAAGAGTGTGATGCGGGTTACTCGATCCCGGGTGTTCGTGTTCGCCGGTCTGCGCGAGACCTAAACTCGCGGCCTGCTCACGGTTCGCTCCTCCGTCCAGCGGCATCCCTCGCTGCACGTGTAGATCTCGATAATCCTGTCGCCCACCATCTGGCCCGGCTGCATAACCGCGACGGTATTACAGCGTTGAGCGTGGAGGCTACATGACTCCCAGGAAACGGACGTCGCGCATTTACTGGCGAGTGCGGGGCGGCGAGAGCCGGGCCTATGGCGACTTCCGAGATCTCGGCGGCGGACGCGAAGCGCTCATCGCCGAGGGTGAGAGGCTCGCCACGACAGATTCAGACGTGGCACAGGTGCTCCCCAACCAACGGGTGAAGGCGCTCATCGCTGCACGTCGAGATCGTGGGATCCGGGGGAACAGCGGCACACGACCCTTGGAGCCATCGTCGCATTGCATCTCGACGCCAAGGCCGAGTCCGGTCGCTTCACACCCGAATGGCTCGCCGCTACCGACGCATACCTCCGCCGCGTGCTCGCAATTCTCGGAGCGAACCGGGACCCGCGCTCCGTCACCGTGCAGGACGTCCGCCGCCTGATCGCCGCGCTCCGCCGGATGCCCAATGGCCGGGGCGGCACGATGGGCGACGGCAACGTCCGGCACCATCTCTCCGCGCTGTCCGGTGTGTTTCGGCGCGCGGCGTCTGAGGGCTTCGTGCCGCCTGCCGCCAATCCGGTTGCAGCGCTCATGGAGAAGCCGGTAGGAAAGCCCCGTTAGGCACGGTGGCTCGAGCCGCATGATGCGGCGCTGCTGCTGTAGGCCGCGCGCACCTACGTGGCACCGGATGCCGGTACGCCCTACGCCTATCCATTGATCGGCACATTTCTCTTGACTGGCGCCGGGAATGGGAAGTGTACGGGCTCGAGATGACGACATTCAACTGGAGCGCCGGGTCGTAATCTTCAGGGAGATCAAGTGGCGCCGGCTCAAGGCGCGCGGCTCGGCGCGCATCGTTCGACTCTGGCCGCAACTGCATGAGATACTGACCGACTATCTCCGCGGACCGCACCGGCCGATGGGCGAGCTGCTCTTTCCCTCGATGGCGCCCGGTCGGGAGGCGCTGCTGACCGACACGCGGAAGCTGCTGGATCACGTCGCGGCGCGCGCCGGCTGGCAGCCTGGAGAGGTTCGCACGAAAGCCTTCCGCCATACCTATGCCTCCCAGCGGCTCTAGTGCACGGACCACGGAGCGCCGGTGTCGCTCTATACTGTTTCCCGCGAGCTCGGGCACAGTTCGCTCGCGATGGTCGAGCGAACCTACGCGCATCTGGGCGAGGTTCGGCACCGCTCCGAGATCGTGGAGTTCGCATCGGGCAGCACGTCCAGGCACTCGGCGATCGGGTCGAAAAGCTGGGTTTTCGGACACCGCTATTGGCACCACCGCGCGCAGGCAGCTGAGGGATGAAACGCAAAACCCCGCATCCATGTGCGAGGCTTGGTGTTAGAGCAATGGGCGATGAGGGGATCGAACCCCCGACCTCGCGCATGTGAGGCGCACAGCGGCCGTTTGCGACCGCTTACGGGCGCTGATTTTCCTCTAGAGCCCCGCACGCCGCGTTGGGCCGTGCTCAGCGCCGCTGATCTCAGTCGTTACTAGGATTGTGACTGACGAACGCCCGACCCAGAGGGGGTGGCGGAGTTGTTCGCTCGCCGAGGGTTCCACGCGTGAGCGGTTCCAGGGGCCGGCGGAAGGGCGCCGCGCAGCAGCATGACTCGACTCGGCCGTCCTCCGTGGCGACCCAGCCACTCCCGCAATGTGGGTTCGTACAGGCTTCGACCGCGTGACGAAGAGCGCAGGCCCGCTCATAGGCATCGCTCGCCGGCCGGACCCTAGGCGCTCCCCGCACATCCACCTCCCCGACCTCATAGGCCGCGAGCAACTGCTCCGGCTACCAGCATGAATTCCCACATGCCACACGATCGCAGTGGACCATCAATCGCGAATCCGCTTACGAGATCGTGTCGGGCGATGGTCGATCGAGCGGCCTGGGCGTTCGACGGCGGACGGTGGGGAGGGCCTTCCGGACCGTGCTACGCAGTTCGTCTGCCGAGAACGGCTCGCGAAGGATTGGAACGTCCAAAGGAAGTTGCGCTTCGAGCTCCGGTGTCGAGCGACCGATGTTGGCGATATAGATCATCGGGAGGTTCGGCCGCCGGTGCCGGAGCATCCTGATCAGCTCTAACCCCGGCGTACCGGCAACCCTCGTATCGGTGATGACTAGGTCAACCTTCTTAAACCCTAAGGCCAACTCGATCGCGGAAAGGCCGTCGTATGCATGGAATGCCGCATACCCGTCTTCGCGAAGAGCCAAGATTACGAACTCAACACACGCGGGATCTTCATCGGCAATGATGATATTGACATGGCGGAACTCTGCGGAGGGCACGTCATGCACGGTGGTCCTAGGACCCGGGAGATGTCCGGGAGTGGCAGGAGGTGGGCGAGGGAAAGATACCCTGCCGGACCCATCCCCGCCGAACAGCTGCCCTCGTGCCGGCGATGAGCTGCTCGGCCACCGGGTGAGCTCGTGCATGGAGCACGGTAACGCGATATGATCAAGCTGGCCTCAAAATTGAGCTCGGCGTGATCGACGCGCACCTCATGAAAACGGATCGCTACGGCGACGAACTCTGGTTCACTTCCTGCCCAGTGCTGCGGCAAGGAAGAGGGACATGGCCAAGAAGCTCCGACGCAAACATTGAGCCTCGAATGAACGCAGAAGCCAGCCAGGCCGCGGAGACCGCGCGCGAAACGGCCGAGTTGCTCCGGGCGGCCGCAGAAGTCCGCCGAGACGACGCGGAGGTCGAGCGGCGCCGCGGGGAATTCGATCGGAAAGCGGATGAGTGGCTCCGAACGCAGGAAGAGGCAGTCCGAATGACCGCCGAGGCCGCGCGATGCGCTGCCGAGGCCACCCGCGAGGCCGCGGAAAGCGTCCGCTGCGCGGCCGAAGAACTTCGGAAGGCGGCCGCGCAGATGACTGCCACCTTCAACGAGCAGCGGCAGCTCCTGGTGGACATGCAGGCCGCGCAGTCCCAGCCGAAGGCTCGTGAGGCCGATGCGACCTGACGCGCTCTCCGGCGCCTATGTCCGCAAGCAGGGAGCCGGCATACCAACGGAGGTTCTCTGCATCAAGCCAGCGGCGGACGGCGACGGCGTGCGCCGGTGCGGCGGCTTGCGCCTGTGTCACGGCCTTTCGAAACACGGCGGGATCGGTTGAGGGGAAGGACTTGCGAGCGTCGGTTTACGTGAGTAGTTCGCCGATCCGCAATCGTAATTCAGTTGCCGACTCATTCGCGCGAAACATCGTGACAAGTATTTCCTGCCTGCCGCGGGTGACGCGCCAGAACGCACGACCCGGTACGATCTCCCCATGGCCGGACCCGGGCACAAGCTCCACACGATAAGTACGGCTGCCGTGGGCCATCGCAAAAATTGGTGCCGGGGGCCGCGCGTCACCGGGCTCAGAAAAGGCTCTGCCGACTTCTGTCACGTGTTCTCCCCTACTCGCTCAGCGCGATCGGCCGGTTGTCTGCTTGCATGCTGTTGCTTCGGAGTTCGGTGGTCAGCCGCTCGCGTAACTCCGCGTAGGTCTCGCGGCCCCTCGCGGGCAGGCTGGCCTCCCGACCATCCATGCGGCACCGCCAGACGTCTGGGACGATCAGGATCCCTTTGGCGGCTGTAGCGAGGCGCCTGTCTACCAGCCAGTCCTGGTCGTTAACCGTCAGGTGGAAGCGACGGGGTGGGTCGCGCTGGTGGTCTTTCGGACGGGGGACCATGTCACCTCACTCCGGCGACGCATGTGGAGCATTCCCCCGCCAATCATCGGGCCCGGCCGCGGGACCCAGCGTCCCCAACAGCAGGGCGTTCACCAACGCCCGGAGCTCGTCCACTGTAAACGGCTCACGAATGATGGGAACGTCCCGGGGCAGTTTGCCCTCGAGCTCGGCCGTCGAACGGCCGATGTTGGCGATGTACATGATCGGCAGATTCGGGAGCTTGCTCCGCAGCAGATAGATCAGGTCGATGCCGGCTATGCCGCCCACCCTGGTATTCGAAATGACGAGATGAATGTCTTTGCCAAGCAGCAAGGCCAACTCGACCGCGGAGAGGCCGTCGTAGGCATGAAACGCGGCGTGCCCATCGTCGCGGAGTGTCTTGATGATGAAGTCAACGACCGTCGGGTCCTCGTCGGCAACGAGGATGTGCCGGCGACTGGTAAAGTCGCCCTTGGCGGGGGTGTTCACTTTGAACCTTGGACCCGGGAGACATCCGGGAGTGGCAAGCGAGGGCAGGAACGGCTAGCCGTAAGATAACCCCTCCTACGGGCTCCGTCACAGCGTTGAGTTGCCGTCGCACACGCGATCTCGTCGGCGCGCTGCTTATCCTGTTGCAGCAGGGTCGGCTCAAGATTCAGGGCTCGCTCCGCCACGCCGCGACGCTCGAGCAGGAGCTCACCAACTTTCGCGTGAAGATCAGCACCCGCACGGCCCATGACTCCTGCAACGCACGCGAGGGCGAGCACGACGACCTCCTCCTCGCCGCGGCACTCGGCTGCTGGCAGGCGGCCAGGCGGAATCGTTCGGCCGGCGACTACCCGGTAGTGCAGCGGTGATGCCCATGGAGCCCCCATGACCCCACGTCGACGGAAGTCTCGGATCTACTGGCGCCAGGGCGGCGCACGGCGCGCCTATCTCGACGTGCGCGACTATCGCGACGTCGGGGGAGGCCAGGAGGCACTTCGCGCCGATGGCGAGTCGCAGGCAACGACGGACCCGGATGTCGCGCAGCTGCTCGCGGGTCGACGGCTGCAAGAGCTCGACGCCCTGCGGCGCGGCCGCGCTCTGCATGGGGTAAGGAAAGGTGACCACGCTCGGCACCATCGCTGCACTCCACCTCATCGCGAAAGCGGAGTCTGGGCGCTTCACGACTGAATGGCTCGAAGCGACCGAGGCGTATCTCCGTCGCGTGCTCGAGATACTCGGCACCGAGCGGGATCCACGCACTGTCACGGTCGAGCTGGTTCGCCGGCTGATCGTCGAGCTTCGTCGGCTGCCGAATGGCCGCGGGGGAACGATGAGTGAGGGGAACGTGCGGCACCACCTCTCGGCGCTCTCCGGCGTGTTTCGGCGGGCTGCATCGGAGGGCTTCGTACCGCCGGGCTTCAACCCTGTTGCGGCGCTTATGGAAAAGCCGCAGGGCTCACCGTCTGAGGCTCGGTGGCTCGAAGTCGACGAGGCATCGGTGCTCCTGGAGGCCGCACGCACGTATGTGGCACCCGAGGAAGGCACCCCGTTCGCCTACCCGCTGATTGCGACGTTCCTCTACACCGGCGCCCGGGAGACAGAGGTGTACGGGCTCGAGCTCGACGACGTGAGCTTCGAGAGGCGGACCATCACGTATAGACCCGAACCAGTGGCGGCGCCTCAAAACCAAGGGCTCGTCGCGGATCGTTCGACTCTGGCCGGCATTGGAGGAGATTCTGCGGGAGTATCTGAAAGGGCCGCATCGGCCGATGGGCGACCTCCTCTTTCCGTCGAT
>Ga0079218_10000728_pt1 | contig 10560 bp, 8 predicted proteins | sample NCCompost_FD_77181 | JGI IMG/M metagenome (GOLD analysis project Ga0079218, IMG submission 77181) | Agricultural soil microbial communities from Utah to study Nitrogen management - NC Compost | ecosystem: Environmental > Terrestrial > Soil > Agricultural land | place: USA: Utah | collected... | reverse complement strand
GACAACGGCGACGCCTACACGGGCCTGGCCACGCTGTACAACCAGCAGAAGAAGTTCGACCTCGCCGCCGAGGCGAGCGCCAACGCGTCGAAGTACGTGGCGGCCGGCGGCGGCGGCAACGCCGAGGCCGCGTACAACCAGGGCGTGATCCTGTTCAACGGCGGCAAGTTCGCCGAGGCCAAGGCCCAGTTCGAGTTGGCCACCAAGGCCGACCCGAGCCATTCGCTGGCGCAGTACCAGCTCGGCATGACGTCGCTCAACCTGGGGCAAATCCAGGATGCCGTCACCGCGCTCGAGGCGTATCTCAAAATCGACCCCAACGGCCCCAAGGCCGCCGAGGTGAAGGCCTCCCTCCCCGCGCTCCAAGGGATGCTGAAGAAGTAGCCAGGCCAACCGCTAGAGGCCAAAGGCTAGAGGCTAGAGGCTGTCCTCCATCTCCGAACGGCTGTCCCAGGTCCGCGCCCGCATGGCGGCGGCGGCCGGGACAGCCGGCCGCGACCCCTCCTCCATCCGCCTGGTCGCGGTCTCGAAAACCTTTCCAGCACAAGCAGTTCGCGAGGCCTACGCGGCCGGGCAGCGCGACTTCGGCGAGAACCGTGTCCAGGAAGGGCTACAGAAGATCGGGGAAACAACCGACCTAAACATCAGGTGGCATCTGCTTGGCCACCTGCAGACGAACAAGGCCCGAAAGGCGGGGCCGGCCTTCGCGCTGGTGCAGTCGGTGGACAGCGTCGAGCTCATCCAGAAGCTCGATGCGGCCGCCCTCGAAGCCGGGCGAACGCTGGAACTGCTCATCCAGGTGGATCTTGCCGGTGAAGCCACGAAGTTCGGGGTGCAGCCTGGCGAGATACAGCGGCTCTTCGACGCCGCGGGCGCATGCCGCGCCGCCACCGTGGTGGGGCTGATGACGCTGCCGCCCGTGCCGGACACACCCGAAGATGCGCGGCCGTGGTTTCAACGGCTTCGCACCCTGCGGGACGAGTGGCTGGCCGCCGGGGTCCCCGCGTCCATGCTCCGCGAGCTGTCGATGGGCATGAGCGGCGACTTCGAGGTGGCCATCGAGGAAGGCGCCACGATTGTGCGGGTCGGGACGGCGATTTTCGGGAGCCGTTAGAAGATGTTGAACGTCAACCAGCCCACCACGGACATCACGTCGCCGGTGTCGGAACGCGCCACACCCATCACGCCGCTCGAGATGCGGCAGACATCGTTTGCGTCCGGCTGGCGCGGCTATTCGCGCGAGGCAGTGCGATCGTTCCTGGTCGACGCGTCCGAGAGCTACGAGATGGCGCTGCGCGAGAACGAGCGGCTGCGGCAGGACATCGAGCGGCTGCAGGGCTCGATTCGCCAGTATCAGGATCTCGAGAGCGGCTTGAAGAGCACCCTCATGCACGCGCAGAAGGTGGCCGACGACGTCCGCACCCACGCCGCGCAGGAAGCCGACCGCCTGGTGAAGGAAGCGCAGGGGCGCGCCGAGCTGATGATGATGGCGGCGCAGAACCGCGTCGAGGACGCCCAGCGCGAGATCGACGGCCTCAGACTGCGGCGGCGGGAGGCCGAGGCGAACGTCGAGTCGATCATCTCGTCGCTCCACTCCACGCTCGAATTCATCCGCGACCAGCAGCGCGATTCGCGCGTCGTCCCGCTCCGGGCCGCGTCGGCTTAGGCCCGGGCCACGTACGGTAGAGGCGGACCTTCAGGTCCGCTTGCGAACAGGGCTGTCCCGCAAGCGGACGCGCTGGACCCGATTCCCCGCCTTTTCCGGCCACAAAACGTGGCACACGGATTGTGATCGCCGACCGCATGCTGCGCTCGGTCGGTTCCGACATCGCCTACGCCTTCAGGGTCCTCGGCCGCGCGCCGGGGTTCGCCGCCGGCGTGATCGCCATCCTGGCGCTCGGCATCGGCGCCAACGCCATCATCTTCAGCATCCTCAACGCGGTCATCCTGCGGCCGCTGCCGTATCCCGAACCGCATCGGATCGTGCGCCTGTTCCATGTGCCGCCGCAGGATGCGTTTCCGGGCATCCCGCGCTTCCCGCTGTCGCCGGCGAACTTCTACGACTGGAAGCAGGACGCGACGCGCTTCGACGCGATGGCGATCTATCGTCCGCGGCGGTTCCAGCTGTTGATGGGCAGCCGCGCCGAAGCGATTGTCGCAGGCGCAGTTTCCGCCGGTCTCTTTGACGTCTTCGGCATGCGGCCGGCGCTCGGCCGCGTGTTCCGCGACGACGAGGATGTGCCTGGCCGCGCGCGGGTCGTCGTGTTGAGCGACGGGTTCTGGCGCACCCGGATGGGCGCCGCGCCCGACGCAGTCGGCCGGACGCTGACGCTCGACGGCGAGGCCTACACGATCGTCGGCGTCATGCCGCCGCAGTTCAGCATCACGATTCGCGACGTGATGGGCAGCACCTTCTGGGTGCCGCTCGCCTTCACGGACGCCCAACGAGCCGTCCGTGCCAATCACAACGTTCCGGCGATCGGCCGGTTGAAACCCGGCGTGCGGCTGGGCGAGGCCCAGGCGGAGCTGGAATCGATCTCCGCGCGGCTCGAGCGCGCACATCCCCAGGACAACGCGGGGTGGGGTGCGACGATCGTGCCGCTGCACGAACTGCTGGTCGGCGAGGCGCGAGCTTTTCTCGTGCTGCTCCTCGGCGCCGTCGGTCTGGTGCTCCTGATTGCGTGCGCCAACGTCGGGAACCTTCTCTTCACCCGCACACTCGGCCGGCGCAAGGAGCTGGCGATTCGGGCCGCGCTCGGCGCCGGGCGAACGCGCGTCTTCCAGCAGCTCCTGATCGAGGCGCTGGTGCTCGCCGGCATCGGCGCGGTCGCCGGGCTGCTCGTGGCGCAGGCCGGTCTTGCGACGGTCGCCGCGTTGTTCACGGAGCAGTTCCCGCGGGCCGACGAGACGTCCATCGATCTGCGCGTCCTCCTCTTCATGCTCGGCGCATCGCTCCTGGCCGGCATCGTCGCCGGAGCGTTGCCCGCCCTGCGTGCCGGCCAGACCAATCTGACCGCGACGCTCAACGAGGGCGGGCGCGCCGACAGCGCGTTGGGCATCGGCACGCGCCGCCTTCTCGTCATGGCGGAGGTGGCGCTCTCGGTCGTGCTGCTGATGGGTGCCGGGGTGATGCTGCGCAGCCTCAGCGCGGTGCAGCGGATCGACGCCGGCTTCGACCCGCGGAACGTGCTGACGATGGAGGTCGCGCTGCCGGGCAGCCGGTATCAGACGGCGACGCAGGCCACCGCGTTCTTCGACACCGCGCTGGCGCGTATCAAGGCCCTCCCTGGCGTCGAGGCGGCCGGCGTGATCGACTCGCTCCCGGTCCTGGGCGGCGGCTCCGTGCAGGCCGTGGTGCTCGAAGGCGAGCCCGAGGCGCTGCCGCGCGATCAACCCACCGCCGCAATCCGCAAGATCACGCCGGGATATCTGGCGGCCATGCGCATTCCGCTCCTGCGCGGCCGCGACATCGACGCGTCCGACGGCGATGTCGTGCTCGTCAGCCGCTCCGCGGCGCGGCTGTTGTGGGGCGATGCCGACCCGATCGGCCGGCGCGTCACCCTGCCGCTGCAGTCGAAGACGGTCCTGAAGCGCGTGGTCGGCATCGTGGGCGACGTGAAGCAGGACGAGCTGACCGGCGACCCGATGCCGACGGTGTACGAGTACGCGCGCGAGCGCGAGTGGCGGACGCTGTCGATCGCCGTGCGCTCGACCGTGCCGCCCGAGTCGCTGACCAGGCCGGTCGTGGCGGTGCTCGGACAGCTCGACGCGCAGCAGCCGGTCGAGAACGTCAGGACCATGGAAACCGCCTTGCGGCAGACGCTCGTGGGCTACCGGTCGGTGACGCTGCTCCTCGGCGCGTTCGCGGTCGTGGCGCTCGCACTCGCGTCGATCGGGATCTACAGCGTGCTGTCGTATATCGTGCGCGGCCGCCGCCGCGAAATCGGCATCCGGACCGCGCTCGGTGCGCGGACGAGCGATGTGCTCCGGCTCTTCGTCCTCGAGGGCGTCAAGCCGGCCGCCGCCGGCATCGTGGCCGGCGCGGTCGGAGCGCTGCTGGCGTCGCAGCTGCTGCGTACGCTGGTGTTCGAGGTCAGCCCGTCCGATCCCCTGACGCTCCTGGCGGTCACCGCCGCGCTCGGATTCGCCGCCGTGGCCGCGAGCCTGGTGCCCGCGTTCCGCGCCGCCCGACTCGACTCGCTGACCGTCATGCGAGAGGACTGATCCCGCCGAAGCTCATCCTCTGCTAGGATTCGGCCTCAGAGGAAAGGCTTCAATGACTCCGCTCGCATCGTTGTGGCTGCCGATCCTGCTGGCCGCGGCCGGCGTGTTCATCGTCAGCTCGATCATCCACATGGCGACCCCCTGGCATCAGGGCGACTTCGGAGCCGTGCCGGATCAGGCCCGTGTGCTCGATGCCTTGCGGTCCTTCAACATCCAGCCGGGCGACTACGTCGTGCCTCGGCCCTCGAGCCGCAAGGAAGGCGCGTCGCCTGAATTCGCGGCGCTCGCCAAGCGCGGCCCGACGGTGGCGATGACGGTGCTCCCGGGCGAGGTCGTGATCGCGAAGAGCCTCGTGCTCTGGTTTGTGTACTGCATCGTCGTCGCCCTGTGCGCCGCCTACATCGCCGGCGCGGCGCTGCCGCCCGCTGCGGCGGCGAAAAAGGTGTTCAGCTCGCCGGGGCCACCGCGTTCATCGGCTTCGCGCTCGCGCTCTGGCAGCAGACGATCTGGTACAGCCGGTCGTGGGTCACGACGCTGACATCCACGTTCGACGGGCTCGTCTACGGAATCGTCACCGCGGGAGTGTTTGCATGGTTGTGGCCCCAGTAGGCCGCGCGGCCGGAATGGCCATCGTCGAGGCTCCACCCTGGCACGTCACCGGCTCGTACTTCGAGGCCTGCAACTGTCAGGCGATCTGTCCCTGCCGCCGGCGCGGCGGCCACAAGCCCGCCGGCCGATCGACGTACGGCGTCTGCGATTTCGCCCTCTCGTGGCAGGTGATGCAGGGAGCCTTCGGCCGGCTGTCGCTGGATGGCCTCGGCGTGATCATGGCCGGTTCCTATCGGGACGACGAGCCGGGGACGCCGTGGCGCGTCTGCCTGTACGTGGACGAACGGGCCTCGAGTGAACAACATACGGCGCTGGCCGCGATCTTCACGGGTCAGGCGGGAGGCACCGCGCTGCGCAACTACGCCCTGGTGATTGGCGAGGTGTACGCGGTGCGGCGCGCGCACATCGAGCTCGACCACCGGCGCCAGCACTGGAGCATGCGCGCCGACAACTACGTGGCGGTGCGCGGGGCGACTCCGGTGGAGTCGCCGCTCGCGATCTCCTGCGGCATTCCCGGGCACGATCGTCCCGGCGAGGAGCTGCGAACCGAGGTGATGCAGGTGAACGACTCGCCGCTCATCTGGGGCGTGCAAGCCCGCTGCGGATTCGCCACGAGCTTCGCGTATCACTCGGAGAATTGACGAATTCTCCAGGCTTCGGGCTTCGGGCTTCAGGCTTCAGCAGCGGCATTCAGGCGCGACTCGACGTACGGCGCCTCGTTCACGGCGGGCGTCTTCTTGCGCGCGGCCACCAGCCACCACTCGCGCGCCGACGCCGCGATCACCACCAGCACGATGGCCATGAAGAACAGGGCCAGCCCCGCGTCGATGCGATCGTTGAGGATCATCCGCGCGGCGTTGGGGTTGTTCGAACCGACCAGCGTCTGCGCGTGCGACAGGAACCCGAGCTTGGGATCCGGCGAGAACACCTTCTGCCATCCGGCGGTGAGCGTCGCCGCGGCCAGCCACACGAGCGGCAGCAGCGGCACCCACGTGTAGCGCATCTTCCCCATCTTCACGAGCACGGTCGTGGCAACGCAGAGCGCCACGGCGGCCAGCAGCTGGTTCGCGATGCCGAAGAGCGGCCACAGCGTGTTGATCCCGCCCAGCGGATCGATGATGCCCTGGTAAAGGAAGTAGCCCCACCCCGCCACCACGAGGAACGACGACAGCAGGATGCTGGGATACCACGACGTGCGCCCGAGCGCGGGCGACAGATGCCCGAGCAGCTCCTGCAGCATGAAGCGGCCCACACGCGTGCCGGCGTCGATCGTCGTCAGGATGAACACCGCCTCGAACATGATGGCGAAGTGGTACCAGAGCGCCAGCCCGCTGCCGCTGAACACGCCGGACAGGATGCCGGCCATGCCGACGGCGAGGCTCGGCGCGCCGCCCGTGCGTGAGAGCAGGGTGGACTCGCCCATGTCCTTGGCGAGCGTATTCAGCTGCTCCGGCGTCACGATGAATCCCCACTGCGCGATCGCCTGCGCCGCCGACTGCGCGTCGGGGCCGAGGACGGCCGGCCCGACATTCATCGCGAAGTAGACGCCCGGGTCGAGCGTCGCGGCCGCGATCATCGCCATGACGCCGACGAGCGACTCGGTGAGCATGCTGCCGTAGCCGACCAGGCGTGCGTCGGTCTCGCAGCGGAGCATCTTGGGCGACGTGCCGCTCGCAATCAGCGCGTGGAACCCCGAGACAGCCCCGCACGCGATGGTGATGAACGCGAACGGAAAGAGGCTCCCGGCAAACACCGGGCCGCTGCCATCGATGAACTGCGTCACGGCCGGCATCTTGAGCGGCGGCATCACGAAGATGATGGCGACGCCGAGGATCATGATGGTCCCGACCTTCATGAACGTGGACAGGTAGTCGCGCGGCGCCAGCAGCAGCCAGACCGGGAGCACCGAGGCGATGAAGCCGTAGATCATCACCGCCCACGAGAGCGAGGTTCCGTTCCAGGTGAACGCGGGCGCGAGCGTCGGGTGCTGCGACACCCATTGACCGCCGACGAGTGCGAGGAGGAGCAGCGCGACGCCGATGGCTGTAGCCTCGGCCACCTTGCCCGGCCGCAGGTGGTTCATCCACAGGCCCATGAGGAGAGCGATCGGAATCGTGCACGAGAGCGTGAAGAGCCCCCACGGGCTGTCGCGGAGCGCGTTCACTACCACGAGTGCGAGCACGGCGAGCAGGATGATCATGATGGCGAAGATCGCGACCATCGCCGCCAGACCCGCCACCGGATTCACTTCTTCCTTCGCGATCTGCCCCAGCGACTTGCCGTCGCGCCGCATCGAGGCACAGAGGATGAGGAAGTCCTGCACGGCGCCGCCGAGGACCACGCCGGCAATCAGCCAGATCGTGCCCGGGAGAAAACCGAACTGCGGGCCAGCGTCGGCCCCACCAGCGGACCGGCGCCCGAGATCGCCGAGAAATGGTGGCCGAAGAGCACCCATTTCGAGGTCGGGACGAAGTCGCGCCCGTTGTTGTGCCGCTCGGCCGGCGTAGCACGCCTCGCGTCGAGCTCGAAGACCTTGTTCGCGATGAACCGCGAGTAGAAGCGGTAGGCCACGAGATACGAGCAGACGGCGGCCACCACGAGCCAGGCGGCGGAGATCGTCTCGCCGCGCGCCAGGGCGATGACGCCAAAGGCGCCGGCGCCGGCCGCGGCCACGAGCACCCACACGAGAATCGAAAGAGGCTTGGGCATGGTTACTTGAACTGGAAGTAGGCGAGCCCGTTGATACCTGACTGGGTGAACCAGAGTCTATCCCCCAGACGCGTAGGTGGCTGGCGGTCGCTGCCCGCGGTCAGCCCGGTGGCGCCCGCGTTGGGGACGCGCAGCGGGAACTCGGTGATGGTGCCGTCGGGCGTCACGCGCCCGAGCATCCCGCCGCGGGTGAACCAGATGTTCCGATCGGGGCCGACGGCGATGTTGATCGGCGACCCGGTCTGCGTGGCCATCGGGAACTCGGTGATTTCGCCCTTCATGGTGATCCGGCCGACGCGGTTGCCATCCGGCTTGCGCCCGTCCATCGTCCCCGAGAGCTCCACGAACCACATGTGCCCGTCCGCCCCGGCGGTGATGTCGCCTGGACCCGAATTGGGGCGTGGCAGCGGGAACTCGGTGATCACGCCGGCCGGCGTGATCCGCCCGATCTTGCTGGCGTTGAACTCGGAGAACCAGACGTTGCCATCGGGGCCGGCCGCGAGCGCGCGCGGACCGCTGTCGGGCGTAGGGATCGGGTACTCGGTGATCACGCCCGCCGGGGTGATTTTTCCGATCTTCCCCCCGCCGAACTCGCCGAACCAGATGTTGCCGTCGGCGCCGAGCGCGATGGCGCGCGGAAAGGCGTTGGGGGTGGGAATGGCGAATTCGGTGATCTGGCCGGCGGGGGTGATGCGGCCCATCCGGTTGCCGGCGTGCTCGGAGAACCAGAGGTTGCCGTCGGATCCCACGGCGATGATCCGTGGGGCGCTGTTGGGATTCGGGAGGGGAAACTCGACCAGGCCGGTCCCGTCGGGCTGCATGCGGCCAATGCGATTTCCCGCGCTTTCGGTAAACCAGACGGTGCCGTCCTGAGTAAGGGCGATCGTCGTCGGGCCGCTGCCGGGGTTCGGCAGGGTGAACTCGGTGGGCATGCCGGTGGTAGCGGGCAGATGCTCGCCGGACCGTAGCCAGCGCTGCGCGGTGTTCCCGTCACTGGCCACAAGGGTCACCAAAACGGGTATCCCTAGCTTCCACAGCCATTTGCGCGTCATAATAGGTGGTCGGTCCGAGGCAAGGCCTCGGTAGTGTATTCCACGCCTTCGGGCGTGGCGAATCCCGCTTTCGGGGAGGTTGGATGCGCCGAGACGCGCTCCTGGTCGTAGTACTCGCCGTGCTCGCCGTCGGTCACAGTCAGGCGACCGGCGACGGCGGTCAAGCGGCTCAGGCCGCGCGATCCCAGCCGGCATCAGCGGCGGCCGCGGCGCGCCAGACTGCGCCGGTGCCCGTGCGCTCGTCGAACGCGGCACACCCGGTCGCGCCGCCCGACGGCGCGCTCGTCCAGAAGTACTGCGTCTCCTGTCATAGCGATCGGACGAAGACGGCCGGCCTCTCGCTGCAGAACGTCGACCCGGCCGCGCCGGCCATCGACGGCCAGTTGTGGGAGAAGGTGCTGGAGAAGCTGCACGGCGGCATGATGCCGCCGCAGGGCATGCCGCGGCCCGACGCCGCGACGCTCGAGACGTTCGTCACCTCACTCGAAGCGAAACTGGATCGTCAGGCCGTGGGCGCCACGAACCCGGGCCACAAGCCGCCGCACCGCCTCAATCGCACCGAATACGGCAACGCGATCCGCGATCTGCTGGATCTCGACATCGACGCGGCGAGCCTGCTGCCTGCCGACGACGAGAGCTACGGCTTCGACAACATCGCCGGCGTGCTGCGCATCTCGCCGTCGCTGCTCGAGCAGTACCTCGGCGCCGCGCGCAAGGTGAGCAGCCTTGCGGTGGGCACTGACAAGGACGTCATCCGACTCGGGTTCCGCGTACCGCCCGACGACTCGCAAGAGGAACAGGTGGACGGCCTTCCGCTCGGGACCCGTGGCGGCCTGTCGTTCCCGCACACGTTCCCGCAGGACGCGGAGTACGAGTTCAGCGTGTTCCTGATGCGCAACATCGTGGGCTACATGACCGGCCTCGAGTTCGCGCACCAGCTCGAGATTTCGATCGACGGCGAGCGCGTGTTCATCGCGCAGGTAGGCGGCGAAGAGGACAACGTGGCCTCCGACAAGAACATGTCGGAGGCGGCCAACGCCATCGACGGGCGGCTCAAGACGCGCGTGAAGGTGAAGGCGGGCCCGCGCACCGTGGCCGTCACGTTCATCAAGCGGAATCACGCCGAGTCGGACGAGCCGCTGCAGCCGCACGAGCGCCACCACGACCTGCAGGACATGAACGGCCTGCCGCAGATCGACCACGTCAACCTGACGGGGCCGTTCGAGCCGACCGGACCGGGCGACACGCCCAGCCGCCGTCGCATCTTCATCTGTCGTCCGCCTTCGCCCTCCGGGCTACGGCGCGACGAGTCCTCGTCCTCGCCTGAGGAGATCGCCTGCGCGCGCAAGGTGCTCTCGACGCTGGCGCGCCGTGCCTATCGCCGGCCCGTGACAGCCGACGACCTGGCGCCCGTCATGGAGCAGTACGAGGCGGGCCGGAAGGCGGGCTCGTTCGATTCCGGCATCGAGCACGGCCTGCGCCTGATCCTCGCCAACCCGAAGTTCCTCTTCCGCGTCGAGCGCGCGGTGGACAAGCCGGGCCCGGTGAGCGACCTCGAGCTCGCGTCGCGGCTGTCGTTCTTCCTGTGGAGCTCCGTCCCGGACGACGCGCTGATCGATGCGGCCGCGAGCGGGCGGCTCGGCACGCCGGCCGGGCTGGAACGCCAGGTCACCCGCATGCTCGCGGACCCGAAGGCGCGCGCACTCACCGACAACTTCGCCAGCCAGTGGCTGCTGCTGCGGAACCTGAGGGGCCACGTGCCGACGCCGGGCGACTTCCCGAACTTCGACAACGAGCTGCGCCAGGCGTTCCGGCGCGAGACCGAGCTCTTCTTCGCGAGCATCGTCAAGGAGAACCGCAACGTCCTCGATCTGATCAACGCGGACTTCACGTTCGTCAACGAGCGGCTGGCGCGCCACTACGGCATTCCCAACGTCTACGGCAGCAACTTCCGCCGCGTCACCCT
>Ga0079218_10000727_pt1 | contig 10568 bp, 9 predicted proteins | sample NCCompost_FD_77181 | JGI IMG/M metagenome (GOLD analysis project Ga0079218, IMG submission 77181) | Agricultural soil microbial communities from Utah to study Nitrogen management - NC Compost | ecosystem: Environmental > Terrestrial > Soil > Agricultural land | place: USA: Utah | collected... | reverse complement strand
TTCCGCGGTGGAGCGCGGGATCGGACCCCGGCTGAGCCGCAGCCAGATCGCACCGACTTCGAGCACGGCGCGCGCTTCGACCGCCGCGCGGAGCTGCGGATACGTGACGCTGACCAGCTCCAGCTCGGCTCCACGCAGCGGTGATCCCGCGTCGAGCGTCGTCGTCTGCAGCAGGCGGCGCATGATCTTGCCGCTGGTCGTCTTCGGCAGATCGTCGACGATCTCGACGACGCGCGGGTATTTGTAAGCCGCCATGCGTTCGCGTGCGAACGCCTTGATCTCGCCGGCCGTGACGCTGTGCCCGGCCTTGAGGCTGATCACCGCCTTGATCGTCTCGCCGCGATACGGATCCGAAATGCCGATGACCGCCGCCTCGCGCACGGCCGGGTGCAGGTAGAGCACCTCCTCCACCTCGCGCGGCCACACCTTGAACCCGGAGGCGACGATCATGTCCTTGGCGCGATCGACGAGGTAGAACCACCCCTGGTCGTCCATGAACCCGACGTCGCCGGTCCGGAGCTCGCCGCCGCCCAGCGACGCAGCCGTTTCCTTCGGCTTCTGCCAGTAGCCGGGAATGATCTGCGGGCCCGCGATGACGAGCTCGCCGATTTCGTACGGTGCGGCGTCATATCCCGCGTCGGTGACGACCCGCACATCGGTGTCGAACACCGGCACTCCGACCGACATCGCCCCCGTCCGCGAATCCACGGGCGGAATGCTGTTGTGCGGCGTCATGTGCGTTGGCGACGTGGCTTCGGTCAGCCCGTACATCGGGTGAATGCGGGTGCCGGTCTTCGCGTGCCAGTCCGTAAGGACGCCAGGTGGTGTGGGTGCGCCGCCGGTGTAGACCTTCGTCAGCGACGAGAGGTCGTACTTGCCCATCGCCTCGCTGTTGAGCAGCGCGATGAAGGCAGTGACCGCCGACACCGTGAACGTTGCGCGGTGCCGCTCGGTCAGCCGGCAGGCCTCGTCCACGTCGAAGCGATAAAAGAGCACGAGGGGACTGGCCGTCAGCATGGCTAGCGTGACGTGTCCGATGAGGCCGGTGACGTGGAAGAGCGGCGCGAGCCCGAGGATGGCATCCTGCGGCGTCAGCCCGATCCACCGTTCGTATACCGACGTGGCGAACACCACGTTGCGATGCGTATTCATCGCCGCCTTCGGTTCGCCCGTCGTCCCCGACGTGTAGACCATGAACGCCACGTCGTCGCCGGTGATCTCAACCGGTTGCGGCGCCTGGCCGGCGTGTGCATTCGCGAGCTCGAAGAGGTCGGCGACGCCGTCGTGGCGGAGCCGCCGCGTGCCCGACAGCACGCGCGGGGTGGGTGCCGAGCCGTCGAGGAGTTCGAACGGCGACGTGGTGATTGTGTGCTGCACGGCCGTTGCCGGCAGGGCAGCGCGGGCGACGTCGGCGTACAGATCTTCCTGGGAGATGAGGATGCGGCTGCCCGAATCGGCGAGGATCTTCGTGAGCTCGCGTTCGCGCAGCATCGGGTTGCAGGGGACGATGACGGCGCCGCATTTCCAGGCGGCGAGCACGGCGACGAACACCTGCGGGATGTTCTGCAGATACATCGCGATGCGCTCGCCAGGCTCGGCGCCGCGCTCCTGCAGGGCCGCCGCCAGCGCGTCCGACCAGGCATCGAGCTGTCCAGCGGTGCTCGATCGATCGAAGTAATGCACCAGAGCGGCGTCGCGATGCGCCGCGACAGTGTGGCGGAACATCTCCAGGCCGGTGCGGGCCGGCGGCTCAATGGAAGGGGGAACCGACTGATAGAGGCCGAGCCACGGACGGCGTTCCGTCATGTCACGGCTTCTTCTTCGGCGGCGCCATCGCCTGGCTGAGCGCGTCCATGAAGCGGCTTTGATCGGCGAGCAGCTTCGCCGCGAACGCGTAATACGCCTCCGCCATCTCCGTTGGCGTCGGCAGCATGTGCAGCGGGGTCGGCTCGGGCGAGGGCGGCGGCACGGACGACTCGCCGGTGGCGAGCGCTTCGCGCCACGCCTTCACGGCGGCGACGTACGCTTCCTGCTGGGCCCGCAGCATCTCGAGCGCCTGCTGCTGGAACTCGTTGGTCTTGTCGGCTGGCATGGGCGCAGATTCTACCCCTCGCCGAGGAAGGATCGGTACACGCGGACGAGGGCCTCTTTCTGCGCCGGCTGCAGCCGCGGATCCATCTGGATGGCCTGCTCGACGTTCGGAGGCGCAGACGAGTCCGTCTCGTCCATGAACCCGAGCATCGTGTAGAGCTGCTCGGGCTTCAGCCCGAATGCCGTCGCCAGGGCCTTGACCACTTGAGGAGAAGGCCGGTAGTTTCCGCGCTCGATCTGGCTCAGGTACGAATCGGAGACGCCGGACATCTTGGCGAGGTTGCGCAGCGACACGTGCGCCAGCTGACGCTGCGCACGCACGAATTCGCCGAACGCGACGAGAACCGGATCTTCGCTGCCTGACATAGCTCACGTCCCGCACGAAACGATTTGCGGCCCGGGCGTGATCATAATGACTGACTCGGGGAATCGCGTCGAGTGCCTGCCCGCCCTGCTCACCGCTCCACCGCCGCCGGCGTTGCGCTGTACCTGCTCCTGTGTCTGATCTGGGGTTCGACATGGCTCGTCATCAAGGTCGGCTACGGCGGATTGGGGCCGTTCAACGTGGCGGCGGTCCGGTTCTTCGTCGCCGGCCTCGTGATGGCGTTGATGGTGGCGGCTGTCGGCGCGCGCTGGCCGCGCGGCCGTACCGAATGGCGACTGATCGCGGTCGTCGCGCTGTTGATGTTTGCCGGCGATTACGGCGCCATTTACTGGGCCGAGCAGTACATCGATAGCGGTCTCACCGCGATTCTCTTCGCCACGCTTCCGCTGATCACCATCGCGGTGGCTCATGCCTACCTGCCAGGCGAACGAATCACGGCGCTCACGTTCACCGGAACGCTGCTCGCGTTCCTTGGCGTCACGACGCTGTTCGCCGATCGCGCCCGTCTCGACGTGCAGCAGTTCTGGCCCATGGCGGCAGTGATTGGCGGCGCTCTCCTGGCCGCGATCGCCTCGGTCGCGACCAAGAAACACGGGGCGGCCCTGCACCCCGCCGCGTTGAACGCCCCCTCGATGCTGCTCGGAGCCCTTGCGCTGGCCGTGGCGTCTTATGCGCGTGGCGACGGTTTCGCGCTGCCGCCGGACGCCGCGACGTGGGGCGCCGTGCTGTATCTCGCGCTCGCCGGCACGGTGCTGGCGTTCCTCGTGTACTTCTCGATGCTGAAAACCTGGAGCGTGACGAGTCTCAGCTTCATCGCGGTCTTCACGCCGGCGATCGCGCTGGTGCTGGGGTTCGTCTTCCTCGCCGAGCGGCCGACGGTGTGGACGGTCGTTGGGGCCGTGCTGATCGTGGCCGGCGTCGCCCTTGCGCTTATGCCAGCGCCCCGTCCTCGGTGAGCTCTCCCGAGAGTTTCTTGAGCGCGCGGTTGACCGCCATCCGCGCCGCATCGGCCGTCGGAAGGCCGAAGCGTTCGGCGATCTGCGCGAAGCTCCACTGCGCTTCCATTCGCGCCACGACCAGCTCGCGGTCGCGCGCCGTCAGACGCCCGAGCGCGTTTCGGTAGCGCTCGTAGGATTCGTGCTGAATCGTCGTCTCGAGCGGCGACGGTGCATCTCCCGGTGGATCCTCGACGAGTTCGACCGGCGCCGGACGCCGGCCCACGCGCCGGATTTCGTCTCGAATGCGGTTGATGATCGACTGCTTCAGATACGCCTGCATGGCCCCGACGTGCCGCGGCTCGAAATCGTCGACGCGCTTCAGTAAACGCAGCGCCGCTTCCTGGACGAGGTCGCCGGTGTCGAGCGCGTCGCGGGCATGCGCCGGCAGCCGCCCGTGCGCCCAGCGTCGCACTGCCGGCAGACAGCGCTGCAGCAGCGCCTGAACGGCACCGCGATCTCCCTCGCGCGCCTTGATCACCAGCTCGATGGTGCTCTCGTCGCTGAGCAGCGGCTCGCCTTCGTCGCGCTGATCGTCAGTCATGGTGCAGGGTCCGGATCATAGCTGTTGCGGCGGCACAGTGCGCGTCTTCCTATACAACGCCCCGAACGCGGTTCGGTCACTCCCTCCGCGTCGTTGATATGGGCAAGGAGGACAGATCAATGACCAGAACCAAGTCGCTGTTCGTCGCCGGCCTCGTGCTGGCTTCGTTCGCGATTGCCGCATCCAGCACGGCCGCAAATATCGGCCGGCTCGACTATTTGACGATCGGCCGTGCGATGGCCCTTCCGGGGGTCGTCCTGGCGCCGGGAACCTACGCGTTCGAGGTGGTCGAGGGCCACGCCGATCTCGTGCGTGTGACGGATCGCGCCACCAACCGCGTGCTCTACACCGGGTTTACCGACGTGATCCGTCGCCCGGAGGGGAACACGGATCGGCTGACCGTCGGCGAGGCGGCGAAAGGCGAACCGGTGCCGATCCAGGCGTGGTTCCCGTCGGCGTCACGCAGCGGCAACAGGTTCAGGCACCGCTGATGCGGCGCCCGAACGAGGGGCGGCCGGAGCGGGTACCGACCGTCCCTTCACCCTCATCTCACCTGACTGCCGGACACTGCTGGAATCGCAGCGGCGGCAAGCCACTGGGCAACGATTCCGGCGCGATGGCGCACAGGTGCCGCGGCAGCGCACGAGGGTCGAGCAGCCCGGTCCGGACGAAGGCCACCAGATTCTCGAAATCGCCCCCTCGAATGAACAGCGGGCTTGCAAGGCGCGGAGCGACACGGGCCAGCATCGGTTCAACGGGTCCGAGGCGATCGCGCAGGTCCCGATCGACGCCGGCCGCCGCCGCCTGATACTCCCTCGCCGATTCCGCCACATTCAGATGATGCCCGATGGCATCCTCGAGCCTGGTGAACGCGCCGTTGTGAAAGAACGTCGGCTGAATGCCGGCGTTGCGCAGCGGCGAGGTGCGGAACTTGTAGCGATCGGCGGGATCGCCCGTGACTTGTTCCAGGCCGAAATCCTCGTCCCGCCCCGGGCCGTCGAAGATGACGTTTCCGGTGCCGGCACCGAAGCGCGGCGCGATCTGCGGTACCGCGACGACGTGCATATCGAAGTCGCTGAACATCTCGTTCGCGCGCCCCGATACCGCATGGCAGTGGACGCAGCCGGCGGAACCAAAGAACAGCAATGCGCCTTTCTTTTCCTTGATCGTCATTGCCGTGTGCTCGCCGCGCGCGAAGCGATCGATGGGTGCGGTGGCAAAAACCAGCGTGAACTCGAACTCCGCGATGGCGCGCCCGAACATCGAGAAGTCAATCGGCGCACCCGCCCGCACCGCGGGAAACGCCTCGGCGAACAGGGCTCGGTACGCGGCGGAGGCGTTGAGCCTCGCCAGCAGCGCCTGCCGGATCGGCTCGTTGCGGAATCCGCTGGCGTCCGGCGCCGGCACCGCTTCCCCGACGCCGTCGTCGAACTGATCGAACTCCGGACCGATCGTGCCTGCCGTTCCGGCGAATCCGGCGACCTCGACGAGCTCGGTTGGAGGGATGTGACCCTGCGCGGCGAGCAGCGTCGTGATCGTTGGATCGTAGGGCGGAAACGCCGTCTCGCCTTCGGGAAGTGGAAAGACGAAGCCACGCGAGTTGTCGAAGGGATCCTGCGAGGGGGCAAAGAAGCGCCCGTTCCACATCAGGCTCGGCAAGAACGCACTGTTGACGACGGTCGGTGTCCGGCGCTGGTTGCGAGGGCCGCGCCGATTGTGGCCGACGATGTCATTGTTCTGGATTCCGATGGCGATCGATTGCGTATCGCCGAAGCCAGCCGTCGGCGCATGACACCCCGCGCATGCGTTGTCGCCGCGCAGCCCGCCGATCCTGTCGAAGAAGAGCAGCCGACCCAGGTTTGCCAGTCGCGGGTCGAGCGGCCGTCCGAGACGGGTGGTCAGCGTGGACTCGATTGCGCCGGTAAAACCGGCACGCCGCAGCACCGCTGCGAGTTCGGCATCGATGTCCGCGGCAGCGACAACGGCCGCCGCGGACCAGGCGATAACGGACGCCGCAATGCACACCGGCAGGGCCGATAAAGCGTGGAGGCGTTTCATGGCGATGCTCCAGCGTCCGCTACGGGAGAGGCGTCAGGGCGAAGCCGCTCTCGCAGGTCTCGGCCTCCTCGTGGTTGCCGTGTTCGACCTCGACGATCGTCGTGCCGTTGACCATGGTGATGTGGAACGTGCCGATGACCATGATCTTCTGCCCCTTGGGGCCGATGACGTGGAAGCCCTCGTGTACCGTCTGCGAGAACGAGTTCGGCGATGTGTTGCCGCTGGCGAAGAGCTCGTTGTTCAGATCCGCGTCGCTCCAGATCCACCGCGCGCCGGTGGCGTCCGTCGCGGTGCCGTGACCATGGATGCTCGAGCCGATTCGCGTTCCGCCGTTGAGATCCGTCACGGAGCGGAGGACGACCGTCAGCACCCCCTCGCCGTGCAGCGTACCGGCACCCACCGGTGTCAGCGCGCACACCGGGTAGGCCGGTACGGTCAGATCGACCGAGAAATTCAGCCGCGTCGCGCCGTCGCTTGCTGGCGACCCGGCGAACGCCGGTCCCGTGGCTGTCGGGATGGCGTTTGGACTGGTCGGTGATGAGCCGCAGGCGGCGGCGAGAAATCCGGCGCACACGGTGAGCGCCAGCCGCATGCCCGTCGTTGTGGACGTTCCGGTCATAGGTTCCTCCTCGAGGGCCTACGCTACGGAACGCGCCGCCGCAAGTCGTGACAGACACATGAAATCGGCCTGATAAAAGGCTGAAAGTGGTGCTAGGGTATGGGCTCCCTTGGGGGTGGGTCCGGGTGGCTGCGACGAGTCCGGGATCAGAGGAGCGGCGGCAGCGGCGATACCAGTTCGGCGAGTTCACGCTCGACCTGGAGACGGGCTTTCTCCGGCGGCAGCGCGATGCCGTTGACGTCCGTGCCAAGGCATTCGACCTGCTCGCCTACCTGGTGCAGCACCATGGCCGTGTCGTGACGAAAGACGAGCTCGTGGACGCGGTCTGGCCCGGCGTCGCCGTCACCGACAACTCGCTGGCGCAGTGCATGGCGGAAGTGAGGCGGGTTCTCGGCGATGACGAGCGCAACATCATTCGCACGATTCCGCGGCGCGGATATGTCTTCGCCGCGGATGTTGCTGCGGCGGTGGATGACGACCTGCCCCTGACCGCGGCCACAGCGCTGCGCAGCGGCGCGCCCTCGATCGCTGTTCTTCCGTTTCTCAATCTGACCGCAGACCCGGACAGCGATTACTTCAGCGACGGCCTGGCAGAGGACATCCTCGACCTGCTGACGCGTGTGCCGGGGCTGAAAGTCATTGCCCGCACGTCCTCGTTTGCGTTCAAGGGGCGCAACGAAGACGTTCGCGGCATCGCGCGCGCACTCGGCGTCGGGCATGTACTCGAAGGCAGCATTCGCAAGTCGGGCAACCGGATCCGCATCAGCGCACAGCTCATCGCCGCCGCGGACGGGAGCCATGTGTGGTCGCAGCGTTACGACCGCGAACTCGCCGACGTCTTCGCGATCCAGGATGAAATCGCCGACGCCATCGCGGCGTCGCTGCGCGTCGAGCTCGGCGATCGGCGCCTGCGTGACGCCAGGCGCGCCACGACGAACCTCGAGGCGCACCAGCTGTACCTGAAGGGCCGGTTTCAGTGGGGAAAACGGACGGCGAAGGCGCTCCACATGGCGATCCGGCATTATCAGGACGCGATAGCAATCGCGCCGGCGTACGCGCCCGCCTACGCTGGGCTGGCCGAATGCTATGTGCCGCAGGCCTACTACGGTCACATGCGTCCGCGCGACGCCTGGCCGAAGGCCCGGTTGGCCGCGCAGCAGGCCCTCGCCATCGATCCGACGGTGGCAGAAGCGCGGACGGTCCTCGCCTGGACGAAGACACATCTCGACCACGATCTGTCAGCCGCCGAAGCCGAGCTTCACGCGGCCATCGCCGACGATCCCGACTACTCGCGGGCCCGGCAGGCGCTCGCCGAGCATCTCGTCGCCACCGGGCGATTCGAGGAGGCCGGTGAACAGATTCGCCGCGCGCTCGTCTCGGATCCAATCGCCCTGAACATCAACGCTGCGGTCGGCTTTATCGACTACTACAGTGGCCGCTTCGATCGCGCGGTCGGGCAGTATCGCCGGACGATCGATCTCGACGCGTATTTCTATCCCACGCACTGGTATCTCGGGCTTGCACTCGCGCAGTGCGGGAGATTCGACGAGGCGGCGGATGCGTTGACCGAAGCTGAGCGGCTGTCCGACCGCAGCACGGCCGTGGTGGCGGCGATCGGCCTGGTGCACGCGGCCACGAACGACGTCGAGCGCGCCCGGAAGGTTCTCGATGAGTTGACGCGTCTGGCAGACACCAGGTACGTGTCACAAGTGTTCGTGGCGGCGATTCTCATTCGTTTAGGCGACCTCGACGGAGCGCTGGACCGTTTGGAACAGGCCTTCGACGATCGATGTCCCTGGCTTCTGTTCAGCATGGTCGACCCGAAGCTGGCGCCGCTCCGCAGCCATCTTCGATTTCAACAGCTGATCCAGCGGCTGGGGCTCGCGGCGGCCTCGCATTCGTGACCTCGCGGGGAGCAGGGGCGGTGAACAGAGACACGTTTGAGTTTCGAGTCGGCCGCTTCCGATGTCTTGCCCTGCTGGACGGAACGTTCCGATATCCGCCGGAGCTGTTTTTCTCGAATCTCCCGAGGGAACAGTACGAACCTCGGCTTGGTTCCGGACAACCGGTCGAGACGATTGAGGTCCCCTACATCTGCCTGTATGTCGATACGGGCCGGCACCGGATGCTCGTCGATACCGGTGCCGCAGGATTCGGCCCGACCACAGGGCGCCTGCCCGGCCTCCACCGGCAGGCGGGGATCGACCGTTCGGACATCGACATCGTGGTTCTTTCGCACGGTCATCTCGATCACATAGGCGGGAACCTCGATGACAGCGGACGGCTCGCGTTCCCGGCGGCACGTCACGTGATGATGCGACAGGAATGGGAGTACTGGGACTCCGGCCCTTCTCTCGACGAGCTGCCGGCCGCAGATTGGTTGAAACAACTCGTGCGCGCGACCGCCTGGCGAAACCTGCCGCCGATCCGACCGCAGCTCGACTTGATCACGGGAGACGGGCCGATCGCTCCCGGTGTCTCCGCGCTGGCCACGCCCGGACATACGCCGGGACACATGGCTCTTCAGATCGAATCGGACGGGGAGCGACTGCTGTTCCTCGCCGACACCGTCCTGCATCCGCTCGACATCGAGTACCCGGACGCCGTCGCCGTTTTCGACCATAGCCCCGTGCACATGGTTGCCACGCGCCAGCGGGTGCTGGCCGGCGCGGAGGCCGGCGGCACGCTGGTGATGGCCTCGCACCTGCCGTTCCCGGCGCTCGGACGTATCGCGTCCTCCGGCACAGGCTGGCGATGGTCGTCCCTTGCCGAGGGCGCCCTTGCCTAGCGCGGATTTCACTCCCGTGGCGCGAACCCTGCGGGTTCGCGAGGCGAGCCTGCAAGGCTCGCCCCACGAAATCCGCGCTCGGCGCATTTGAAAAATGCGATAGCGAGCCCCATCCGTCCGGGAAGGCACCGATCTACAGTTACGCACCATGCCCATCCCGTCGTCCCCGTCGAGCGCCGCGGCCCCGCCGGGGGCGCTGCCGATGAAAGCGGTCGTCGCCGTTGTCGTCGGCAACTTTCTCGAGTTCTACGACTTCCTGGTGTTCACGTTCTTCGCGGTGATGATCGGCGACGCGTTCTTCCCGGGCGATTCCCAGATCGGCAGACTCCTCGGAGCACTGGCAACATTCGGGGTCGGGTTCGTGACGCGGCCGCTGGGCGCAGCGATCATCGGTCCGTATGCGGATCGCGTCGGCCGCCGCGCCGCGTTGACGCTCACGCTTCTGTTGATGTCGGTCGGCTCGCTGATGATCGCCCTGACGCCGTCCTACGCGCAGATCGGGATCGCGGCACCGGTCCTGCTCGTCCTCGCGCGGCTCATTCAGGGATTCTCGTGCGGCGGCGAAGTCGGTCCGGCGACGACGTATCTGCTCGAGGCCGCACCGCCGGAGAAGCGCGCCGCGCTGACGGCGTGGCAGGCCTACAGCCAACAGATCGCCGCGATCGTGGGCGCCGGTATCGGGTTGATCCTTGCCGCGACGCTCACGCGCGATGCACTGTATGCCTGGGGCTGGCGGATTCCCTTCCTGCTCGGCGTGTTGATCGCGCCGGTTGCGTTCTACATCCGGCGGCAGCTGCCCGAAACCATCGCTGAAGCCCAGACGCACCGGTCGACGGCCGCTGTGCTCGGCGAGCTGTGGCGCGGGCACTCACGCGCGGTGACGTTCGGTGTCCTCATCATCTGCGGCGGCACGGTCTCGACCTACGTGCTGAACTACATGACCACCTACGCGATCACCACGCTGAATCTGTCGGCGACGGTGGCCAACATGCTGGGCCTGACCAATGCCGTTGCGCAAATCGCCGGTCTTGCCGTTGGTGTCTGGCTCGATCGTCGGGGCCGCAAACGTATGCTGATCCTGTCGCGCG
>Ga0079218_10000726_pt1 | contig 10571 bp, 11 predicted proteins | sample NCCompost_FD_77181 | JGI IMG/M metagenome (GOLD analysis project Ga0079218, IMG submission 77181) | Agricultural soil microbial communities from Utah to study Nitrogen management - NC Compost | ecosystem: Environmental > Terrestrial > Soil > Agricultural land | place: USA: Utah | collected... | reverse complement strand
CCGCCTCTCCTGTTGAACGCTGATCAGTTGTCCGTGGGCTTCTCTTCGATGTGGTCGATGACGAAGACAGGCAAGGTGCGTTTCCGGACCTCGAGCTTCAATCCGAGCTGTTTCTCGACGGCCTCGAACAATGACGCGCCCCCACCGATCGGGTCCGATGCGGTGATCTCGGCAGGTCCGGCCGCTCCCACTGGAGCCGCTGCGCGCGCACCAGCCATCATGCCTGCAAACTGCTGGGGAGCGATCGGACTGAACGACACCGTAAAGTCCCACGCGCCGTCGAGACCGGTCGCATCGACGACTGGATAGGCGAGGTAGGTTCCGGCGATCGTCTGCAGCTGGTCGGCGAACTGCGCCATCGTGATGTTCTGGCAGTTGAACGGGCGAGAAGGTATCCCGGCGGACGTGCTGAACACGACGGGGGTATTTGCGGGGGCCCTGCATCCGGTCCGGGTCGACGGGTCGGCTTTCTTGAGTCTTGGCTTGACCGCGACGAGCGTATACGCGTCCACGGACCGATCCTCGAAGTGGACCTTCATCTTGAACCGGTCGATCAGCAGCGCCTGCAGCGCCGGTCCCAACTCCTGCAGCGGCACAGTCGTGCCGTTGGCCGGCGCCAGATCCGAGGGCAGCTTGGCGATGATGTCGAAACGCGCCGAGTCGAGCCAGTTGGGCGCACCGATGATCTGACCGTTCGTATTCCCGGGGATATTCCAGGCGAGCGCGATCAGGGCCTTGAGCGAAAGAAACCGGCCTGGCAGATTCACGCGGCCGCCGGGCAACACGCCGAATTGGACGGGACCCGTCATGGGCGCGTTGGGATCGACGGGCTTGAGGTCTGCGACCTCGAATTCCATCGGCGGCGGAGGCGGCAGCTTCGCTGCGACGTCCGGCGAGTTCGCGGTCGGTTTCGCGTTCACCTGCTCGACGAGGAGGACGGGCGTCGGGATGTCGCGCTCTTCCAGTTTCAGGCCAAGCTGCTTGTCGATCGCATCGGAGAGCGAGGTCGCGGTCGCGCCATCCATCGACGCGGCGAGGCCGAGCAGCGCCCGCTGCGTGAATTGCAACTCGAAGTCCCAGGAACCTTTGAGGCCGGTCTGGTCCAGAACGGCGTTGCTCACGTATCCGCTCGTCAATCTCTTCAAGTCGGCCGCGAACGTTTCCATCGTGACGTTGCGGCAGGCGACGCCCGTCATCGGCAGCATTACCTGTCCGGGAACGCCCGACGGCGGCCGCGCAGGAACCGCCTGGGTCGCGCAGCCGGGAGCCGCCGTGGAGTCGGCCACCTCCTTCAGCTTGTGCTTGCCCTTTCCCATGGCGAGCACGAGCCCCGCGGCCGGCTTGGTGTCGCGCCGAACGGCCAGCTTGAACCGATCGGTCAGCAGAGTCCGAAGCATCAGCTTCTGAGCGTCGGGCGTCGTCGTGTTCGGCGGCACGAGCGCCACCACGTCGAACCGGTCGTACTCCAGCCAGCTCGGCCCTCCCAACACGTTCTCCGCGTCCACCGTATACGCGGTCCGAATGAGATCCACCATCGTGGCGTTGCGAATCTCATATCGTCCCGCACGGGAGGACACGCGCATCACCGACGTGGTACTGCGTGGGCTGGCGTGCACGTCCGCGAGAACAAACGCAGGTGGAGGGTCCGCGGATTGACCAATTACCGCGGTAGAAAGAAGAGCCGCCATGCCGGCGCAGGTTAGCGCGCGTCTCATAAGATCCCGGCCTCCTGGCGGAACATGCTACTCCCCTCACCGTAGGATAGTCATCATGAGCGCCAGTCTGCCTTGCCTAGATATGCTGGCAGCAACGCCCGCGATCCTGCGCGGCCTGATGTCGGAGATCTCGGAAGAGGACGCCCGCTGGAAGCCGGCGGAGGACCGTTTCTCGATCGCGGAGGTGCTCTCCCATCTTTCGCATTCGGAGGGTTACTGCTACCGGCCTCGAGTGGACCGCTTCCTGAGCGAAGAGATGCCGGCGTTCGAGCCCGACGACGCGCAGATGCATCTCGAGGTGTACAAGAACGCGGATCCAGAGGAGGACTTCGCGCACTTCGAGGACCAGCGGGACACCAACCTCGAACTGCTGCGCGGGCTTCCAGCGGAGGCGGGGACTCGTAAGGCGCTGCACCGCGCCGCCGGCGAGATCACCCTGTCGCAGATGCTGCACGAATGGGCGCTGCACGATCTGGGGCACATCCGGCAGATCGCGGAGCTGGTGCGGGCGCGCAAGTACCTGGCAGGCGCGGGCCCGTTGGGCGAGGAGTACAAACTGAAACCATGAGCACTCGAATTCCCCTCTTCGTGCTCCTATGGACGGCTTCGCTGCACGCGCAGGAGGCGCCGGTGACAGACCATCATCAGCACCTGTTCAGCCCGGCCCTGACCGCCGTGATCTCGCCGGCGCCGCCCGCGCCGCCGACGCCATCGGTCACTGCCAAGGACCTGGTTGGCCTTCTCGACGCGGCCGGGATCAAGCGCGCCGTCGTTCTCTCGACCGCCTACATCTTCGAGCAGCCGTCCAGGAAAGTCGAACAGGCCGCGGAGAAGGTCCGGGCCGAGAACGACTGGACGAGCCAGCAGCTGGCGCCATACAAGGACCGGCTGATCGGATTCTGCGGCCTCAACCCGCTCAAGGACTACGCTCTGGACGAACTGGCGCGCTGCGCGAAGGACCCCAACCTTCGGAACGGCCTCAAGCTGCACTTCGGCAACTCGGTGGTGGATTACCACAATCCGCAGCACATCGAACAGGTCAAGCGCGTGTTCCGCGCCGCGAACGGCTACCGCATGCCGATCGTCGCGCACATGCGCGCGGCGTTCAACGCGAAGCTGCCGTACGGACGCGACGAGGCGCTGATCTTCCTCAATGAGCTCGTGCCGGCCGCGCCAGAGGTCGTGATTCAAATCGCCCACCTGGCCGCTGCCGGTGCGCCGTCCGACCCGGCTGCGGACCAGGCGATCGAGGTCTTCATCGAGGCTATCGCCAACGGCGATGCGCGGGCGACGCGGCTCTACTTCGACGCCCCGAGCGTGGCGCCCACCGTTACGCTCACGCCCGATGCCGCGGCGGCGATCGCCTCGCGAATCCGTCGCCTGGGCGTGCAGCGCGTGCTTTTCGGGTCGGACGCCTCCACGGGCGGGGCGCTCACGCCGCGCGCCGTCTGGGAAGCCTTTCGCAAGCTACCGCTCACCGAGGCGGAGTTCCGGACAATCGCCGCCAATGTCCCGCCCTACTTGCGCTGAATCGCCGCCCATGGACCACTACGCCGAGGCGGTGTTCCAGCGGTTGCGTTGCCGGATCGCCTGGACGCGTGCGAAGTCGAAGTCGGCGTCCTTCAGCGTCCGCTCGAGGCCCGGGTGCCGGAGCAACCGCTCCACCTCGAACGCCCACAGCGCCGCGCCCTCGGCCGACCATTCGCCGACACCGAAGACCCCGAGCCGCAGACCGCCGGTGCGCTGATAGAGCCGCGCCAGCCGCTCGGCCGAGGCGTTGGTCGTGGCAGTCGAATAGCGGGCGCCGAGCGTCCGGAAGATATACGCCTGCGACAGGATGAGTTTGAGGTAGAGCGCACGGCGCAGGCGGAAATCGGGCTCGACGTACACCGTTCGAATGCCCGCCATCAGCTCGAACGGACACAACTCGCGCAGCCCTGCCACCGACCCGTACGGTGCGTGGTCGAATGACTCGTAATGCTGGCTGAGGAGGAGCGCTTCGGCTATGCCCGCCATCCGCCCGGCGGCGGTGTACGCCAGCACGTACACCGCGTGCGGGATCGGCTGGATCATCTCTGGCCGTACTTCCACGTTAATGCTCCGCAGCGTCTCGGTACGTGCGCGCTCGATGTACTCGGCGGCTTCTTCCGCCAGCGCCACGCGCAGGCGAACGGGCGCCGTGGCGGATGCATCAGTCAGGGAGGTTGTCAGCAGGGGAACCTGGGTTGGGCGGCCAGTGTAGCACCCGGCTGGCGCGCTACTTCTCAGTGAGACTGATTCCGCTTGAACCCCAGGAAGACCGTGTGGTGCGCGCCGCCCTTCTTGAGGCGTGCGCGCACGCGCTCCGTGTGCGCGACGAACCCGTGGTAGCGCAGGCGTTGCTCGAATTTGCGGTCGTCCCACGCCGACCAGACCGCGAGCACGCCTTCGTCGCGGAGCGCGGCGTAGGCCGCAGCCACGCCGGCATTGTCGTAGAGCCCCTGATTGGCCTCGCTGGTGAACGCGCGGGGACCATTGTCCACGTCGAGCAGGACGGCATCGAACCGTCCGGGATTGGCCCGCAGCGTGAACCCCACGTCGTTCAGATCGATGCGGACGCGGCGGTCTCTCAGCGGATGCCCGGCCAACGGGCTCAAGGGACCGCGGTTCCACTCGACCACGGCCGGCACCAGCTCCGCCACCGTGACGACGGCGTCCCCCGGAAGCATGTCCAACGCCGCCCTCAAGGTAAACCCCATGCCCAGCCCGCCGACCAGCACGCGCGGTCGATCGGCCGTGCGCAGGTGCTGGCATCCAGCCGTCGCCAGCGCTTCCTCCGAGCCATGCATGCGGCTGGACATCAACGTCTTGCCGTTGAGCCATACGACATATTCCTCGTCCCGCTTCGTGAGCCGCATGTCGTTGCCGTCCGGCGTGCACGTCTCGCCTATCAATGCCCAGGCCTTCACGTTCCTAGGATATGCGGTTCCGAATGCCGCCTGGCTCGGCTACCCGCGCGAATTCGCGGGCGGTCGCGGAATGACTTCGGGCGCCGTGGAGCGACCGCGGCTACGGCGTGAGCTTCCAGTTCAGGAGGAGCGTGATTGGGGCCATGGCGACATCGTCGACGGCGACATTGAGCAGGAAACGGCCGTCCGGGGACACATCGTACTGCTGGTTCTGCGTGGCGTTGGTTCCGCCGCCCCAGATCCGCGTCCTGAACAACGCGACCGGCGTGCCGGGTTCGAGCGCCGCGCCATTCATCGTGATCGCGACCGCCATCAGCATGCCGTCCGGGGCAATGTAGTACAGCTCCTGCCCATCGGAGCGCCACCGCGCCTGGATCCCACCTGACGTCGACACCTGCTGTTGCCCTCCGGAGCCCGGAAACCCCCGTACGTAGACTTCGTACGGACCCGTTTCGTTCGAGTGGTACGCCACCCAACGGCCGTCGGGCGAGAACTGACCTGCTCGTTCCAGAAAGGCGGTCTTGACGAATGAGATGGGTCGGCGGTCCCCGGACAACGCTACGTGCCAGATATTCGCACCCGTCTCGGGATTGTTCGGCTCGACATACAGCAGGGACTGGCCATCAGGTGACCAATCGTTCAGCACTTTGTCTTCGGGTGTCTCCAGGAGCGGCGCCTCGGCGCCGGCAAGGTCCGATCGCTTCTGGTAGAAATAGCGGTGGCCCGACCGATTGGAATCAAACGCCACGGAACGTCCATCCGGCGACCAGATCGGAAACAGGTCCCTGCCTGCATCGAACGTGAAGCGGGTCGTGCGGGCAGCGTCGAAGATCCAGATGTCGGTATTGCCCTGCACGGTCCGATGGGCGGCCACTCTGCGCCCGTCTGGAGACAGAGACGGCGCGACGAGTTCATTCTCGTCGCGCGGGCCGAGTGTGCCAATGGCGTTGCCGGCGCGGTCGAACCAGGTCAATTGTCTACGGCCGGTTCCGATCGACCGATAGGCCACGATGCCATCGCGTGATACCGAAAACGCACTCGACGAGTTTGAAACGTCGAGCCCCACGTTGTCGGCCACGGTGATCGGATCACCCGTGAGTTCCCCCGGCGTCGCGTTGAAACGCCGCCCCACCAAGGTGCCTTGGCGCATGTAGAGCAGCCAGCCGGACGGCAGATACGTGCCTGCGACATCGGCCGGGGTCAGTCGTTGGGCCTGCCGAGAGTCCAGAGTGCCCAGATAGACACCTTGCGTGTCCGGTGGACCTTGAACGAAAAAGAGGAACTGTCGGCCATCCGGCAGGAACTGAGGAAACCGGTGACTGAGCTGACGCGGTCGATCGACGTGCGTCACTTCGGCAACGCCGCCTCCGGATGCCTGCACCGTGCTCAACGCCCCGACCGCGGTCGGCGCGAACAAAATCAGGCCGTCTGCATTCCAAGTCCCGCCCCGACCGCCAGGGGCGCTTGCAAGCGTTTGTGGCAACCCTCCACTGATGTCGATGCGTTTCAGCTTGCCGTCAGCAAAGAACCCGAGCGCGCGGCTGTCGGCAGACCAGAAGGGGTAGATGGCGCCCTCGGTCCCGGCCAGCGGCTGCGCCGTCGTGGCATCGAGTGGCCGCATCCAGAGCCGAGCCCGTCCTCCGTCGTACGCAACGAAGACCAACCTCCGTCCATCGGGGGAAATCGCGAACGACGTCGGCGCATCCGTGGAGGGCGTCGTGATGTCGACGCGCATGTCTGTCACGTCGGCGGGCGCGCGGAGGTATGACATTCCGAGCGTCACCGCGACCGCGAGCAGCACCAGCGTCGTGACGACCCACGCCAATCGTTCACGGTTTCGAGAGGTCGTGCCGACGAGGTGCGGCGTCTCCTCCGATCCGGTCCGCGCATCGTCGATTTCGATGACGACATCCCCCGCGGCCTGTAGTCGCCGCCGGCGATCCTTCTGCAAACACCGCCGCAGCAGGCGGCGGATTCCCGATGGCGTATCGGCCGGCAGCAGCGTCTGGGCCGGCTCGCGTTCAAGAACCGCGACCAGGGTGTCGGAGATCGTGTCGGCGGCAAACGGCGCGCGGCCCGTGAGCATTTCGTACAGCAGGCAGCCGAACGACCAGATGTCCGTCCGCTGGTCCAGCGATTCGCCTCGAGCCTGTTCCGGGCTCATGTAGGTTGGAGTGCCCAACATGGCGCGCTCGCCGAGCGCCGTGGCGGTCAGTCCGGGCGACGCGGCGCGGTCAGACTGTGGAGCGCCATCCCACACTCTCGCCAGGCCGAAGTCCAGCACTTTGACGACGCCGCTGCGCGTGATCTTGATGTTGGCGGGCTTGAGGTCGCGATGAATGACGCCTTTCTCGTGTGCCGCCTCCAGCGCTTCGGCGATCTGACGCGCGATGGTCAGGGCCTCTTCCACCGGAATCGGGCCGCGCGCCAGTTGCTCTGCGAGCGTCGGCCCGTCGATCAGTTCCAGCACCAGTGCCGGCGCGCCGTTCGACTCCTCGAGGCCGTAGATGGCGGAGATGTTGGGGTGACTGAGGGCGGCGAGCAGGTGCGCTTCGCGCGCGAACCGCGCCAGCCGATCGGGATCACGCGCGAAGGGCGGAGGCAACACCTTCAGAGCGACGTCGCGATTCAGTTTGGTGTCGCGCGCGCGGTACACCTCGCCCATGGCGCCCGTACCGAGCGGGGCCACGACTTCGTAAGGGCCTACTCGAAGACCAGCGCCGAGGACGGCGTGAGGCGGCGGGTCGTCCGTCGGCTGGGCCAGTGGAGCGGCGAAGACGGACTCATCGACGAGGGGCAGCTGATCGAGGAAGCTGGAGCCCGATGCGTCCGCCGCCAACAGCGACTCGACGTCGCGACGCAACGCCTCGTCGTCTCCAGTCGCCGCGGCAAGAAAGGCGTCGCGCTCGTCGCCAGGCCGTTCCACGGCGGCCTGAAACAGCGCCTTCACTTGCGGCCATCGGTCGTCGGTCACGACTGGACTTCGGACACCAGGTCACGGGTGAGCCAGGCCTTCGCGGCGCGCCAATCGCGCTTGGCGGTCGATGGCGACACGGTCAGCACCCGCGCGGCTTCCTCGATCGTGAGGCCGCCAAACACCCGCAGCTCGACGATCTTGGCCAGTTGAGGGTCGACCTTCTCGAGGCGATCGAGCGAGTGATCGAGCGCGAGGAACGGGACCTCGTGTTGTGATGCGGCGACGTCTCGGGCTTCATCGAGAGGCACCGAGCACACGCCGTCACCCCGTTTGCTCGCGCCGTGCCGGCGCGCGTGGTCGATCAAGATGCGGCGCATGACCTGCGCCGCGACACCAAAGAAATGGGCCCGATCGTGCCAGTCGACCTGGCGTTGGCCGACGAGCCGCATGTACACCTCGTGAACGAGGGCGGTGGGCTGCAAGGTGTGGTCGGCCCGCTCGTTCCGGAGCTGGCGCGCTGCAACGCGCCGCAGCTCGGCGTAGACGACCGGGAGCAGTTGGGTGAGCGCGGTCCGGTTGCCCCGACTCCACTCGCCGAGCAGCGCCGTGACGTCGCCGGGCGAGACCGTTGGACCCTTCGTCATCGAGCTGTCCCGAAGGCCGGAGTATAGCACCGGGGTGCTGAATTACTGGGAAATTTGGCCGGTTGACCCGATCTGGACGACCAGTGCGCGATCTCCTTGCAAGCGATTCACTCGACGGAACCTCCAGCGACATGGGCTCCGCTCCAGAGGGCGGAAAAGGAAACGACGATGAAATCCAATGCGATGAGAACCGGCTTCACCCTCGCGTTCATGCTGCTCGCGGGCTTCGTAGCCCTGACTGTCACGGTGAGCGCGGAAGTGGACCCAGCGTCCCCGCCCTCCGCGCGAACCAGAAGTCTCCATGTGACGAAGGAGTGCTCGGAGTACAGCGGGAGCGCCGGCTCCTTCTGCACGATCACATCGTCGAATATCCAGAGGATTCCGGTTGGTACGCGCGTCTACTACGATCAGGCAGCTGGCGTACCGGCGGGACTCCTGGACAGTAACGTGGTCCTCGACGCTGGCGACGGAAACAGGGCGCTCGGCCGATGCACACTCGATCTCACGACCGGCCTCGGACTGTGCACGTTCTCCGACGGCATCGGCGACCTTGCCGGGTTCCATGCGCGGGTGGCCGTCGACTGCACGGCGGAATGCCGCTGGGACGGCGTGTACGGCTTCGCGAAGGTCGATTGAAGTGGCGGGTACTACTTCCCCTCGCGGCACTTCCCGCCTTCGCAGCGGTTGTTCTCGTTGCAGACCATCTCGTAGAGCCCGGTCGTGTCCCACTCGGGGTGGCGTTTCATCTCCCACTGCACCGACCAGGGCCTCGTGAAGATCTTCGGATCGTCCACCGTGAACTCGTAGGCGATGGTATTGGCGTCGATCCGCCGCAGGCGCTCGATGGTGTGGAACGCGTCGGAGTGCATCCGGTACTCCTTCGGGTTCTGGTAGTACCAGTCGTCCAGCGACCAGCGCTTGTAGTTGCGCGCCTCGATGACGAGCGTGTCGCCCTCCCAGCGGCCGATCGGCTCGCCATAGAAGGTCGGCTCGATGTCGGTCTTGTGCGGACGTCCGTCGAGCGGAATGATCCGTGTCACGTTCATGAACTCGGTCGACATCACCAGGTGCTGCGGCGTTTGAATGAGCTGCACCGGGTACGGGCCGAGGAAGGCCGACGGAAAGCCTGACGGCATGCAGAAGGCGCGCGGCTCGTCGTGTCGAGGGTCTCCGGTACGCGGCTCGTAAAAGAGCGCCTCGCCGCCCGGGACGAACGGCGCCATCTTGGCTTTGTCGAACACGGTGGCGGCGCCGCGCGCGCCAGGCTCCTTCGGGTTGTCCCACATCCCCGTGAAGTCGGGCTTGCCGTCCGCAAGACGGGGGATCCGCGCGCCCGGTTTCGACTGCGCGTTCAGGGTCGCCGCAAGGGCGATCACGAGGAGCGGCGCGAGGCCGGCCGCGAATTTCTGCACGTTCAACATGACAGCCCTCCTCACTTGGGAGCCTTGTCTTCGTTAGAGGCGGTGAAGACGCTGCGCCCGTCCGGGAACGTCACCTTGCCGCCCGACGCGTTGTTCGACCCGTCGCGCGCCCGGAAGCCCTCGACCACGATCACGTCGCCGGTCTTCATCGCGTTGCGGCTGATGCCACGCCGTTGCAGCACGCCGGGAGGTCCGGCGGAGAATCCCCAGTTGGTGACCTTGCCCTGGTCGTCCTTCACATCCACGAAGAACCAGATGTGCGGGTTCTGCCACTCCACCTTGGTGACGACGCCCGTCACCTTCACCGGCTGGTTGGCGTCGTATTCCGCCGAAAAGGAGTGATGGGCGAGGAGGAGCGGCGACGTGCCGGCCAGCAGACCGAGCGTCAGGGCCATCAGACGAGTACGCATGAGAAACCCCCGGCGGGCATTCTATCGCCGCCCTACGCCTGGCGCTACTGACGCTCGCAGTTCGGAGGGCTTGCCCTCGGGGGCCGCGGCCAACTGAAACTGCCGTCCACACGCCGCAACGCGCGTGCTTCGACGGTGTTCGGATTCACGTCGCCCTTGAACTTCGGGGCGATCCGCCGCAGCTCGGTCGCATCTCTGATTAGATAGCCCGTCACCTCGACGCGCGCTCCAGACACCACCGCTTCTTTCGCGGCGCCGATGATGCCCGCACTCGTCAGGCGCGTCAGGTTCACCCAATCGACGGTATAGGTCGTTCCGCCGTCCAGTCTGAGAACGAACAAGTTGTGCGGGTTCTTGAATTCGACCCGTTCGACTTGCCCCTCGATCGCGACGCGCTTGCACTCATCGTAGAAGTGGCTGTGATGCGCGGACGCGGAGGCCCCCAGGGCCACATAGAGAATCACTGCCAGCATCGCCAGTCTGCCTCACGCCGAAACGGAGGGTTCAGTCTAGTTG
>Ga0079218_10000725_pt1 | contig 10573 bp, 8 predicted proteins | sample NCCompost_FD_77181 | JGI IMG/M metagenome (GOLD analysis project Ga0079218, IMG submission 77181) | Agricultural soil microbial communities from Utah to study Nitrogen management - NC Compost | ecosystem: Environmental > Terrestrial > Soil > Agricultural land | place: USA: Utah | collected... | reverse complement strand
TTGCTTTCATCGAGTCTCTGCAAGCGGATAAGTTCGCCCCATTTCACACGCCATGTTCCAAAGTCTTTTTCCAACGCATCAACTACCTCGCTCAGGGTCGCAACCTGCTTTTCTTCCGTAGCGCCGGCCGGGGTTCGATCGCGCGAAATGCGATCGTGCCAGAGGCTAAAAAGCGTCATAGCCACAGAATCGGAGGTGCTGCGCTGATCCCAATTCGCTAGCTCGGCGTTCACATCAGCTAAGTGGCGGGCTTCATTTGAAGCCTCGATAGCGTCTAAGTGCTTCTTAAGTGCCGCCAGCAATTGTGGCAGACGAGTTGCCGCTTGCTTTACTCGCGTATCGAACGCCACGCGTCGCCATTCTTCAAAAGTGAATTTAGGTGTGGAAGCTAGTATATCTCGAGAGATAGCTCCTCGAGGATTGTCTCCTTCTTGCACCATATATTTCGGAAAGCGTTTCGGATCGGGATTGCCTTCACTCGTGAGTAGAAAAGGTGTTGTATTGCAGTTTTGCATCCAGCCAGTCTTCGGATTCGTGAGCTGCGGTAATTCGTCAATAGTGTGATAGCCCTGCCATTCGGTTTCTGGATCACTTCCGTCTAAAGGCTTGGACCAATCAAACCGTGAATTACGACGGGGGACGGCGCCATTGTAGAGGTACCAGGTATTACCCTGGCGATCGGCGTACATGACGTTTCCGAAGAGCATGTTGAGAGGAGTCATTGCTCGCTTGAGAGCGTCAAGTGACTTAGCGTTGGTCATGTCGTACCACTCTCGCAGCCAGCCATCGGATTCAAACTTCGCCATCCGCAGGGTTAGAAGTTTGCCATCACTCGCGCCAAGCACAGGACCGTGATGTGTTTTGCGCATGGTGAAGCGTCGAGTTTCCATGCCGGTCGCGGTCTTTACCCGGATCTCTTCGACACGCTCCGTAGCGACTCGATATCCATTTCCATATTTGTAGGCTAGCGGACGCGACGGATCATCGAAAGTCTCAAGGTAAACGTCTTGCAAGTCGGCAGCGTTATCGGTGCTTACCCAACCGCCATTTTCGTTGTGACCAACATACGGAAAGGGAAAGCCGAACCTTGTATATCCGGTGAAGTTCCAACCCTGGTCGCTGTGAACATGTCCTTCATAAACTTGGCCAGGTCCAAAAAAAGGTAAGTGAGGATTGATAAAGAGCATGGCATGGCCGCTGGCGCTCCTAGACGAATCGATAACCCAACCATTAGATCCAACATGATCTTGCAGATCGTCATCATGTTGCGCTGTCCGCAAACCGCTCTGCCGGAGGTTTCGATCGCGTGCGAACCCGTTCTGGTAGTAGTTGTATCGGATGAATGCGAGCGTGTGCCACGGTTCGATCCGCTCAAGAAGGCGTGGACGAACCTCGAGGTGTTTCGAAAGGAAGTAATTGAAGCCGGCTGCGAATGCGTCGCAGAGTGACCTCATGTGAGGGTCGAGTCTTGCGTACTCTTCCTGAGCAAGTCGAGGAATCTCGAGCGCATGGTTCAGGCGATCTTCATCTAACATCTCATCACCGTAGAGTTCAGACAGACGGCCCAACGCGCTGATAAAGTTCTCTTCCACGCGCCAGAAGTTATCCTCTGCTTGAGCGTAAGCGAAGCCAAAGACCGTACTCGCGTCGTTACGACCAAAGACATGCGGCACGCCGAACTTATCGCGGTAGATGGTTACCATCTTCGCAAGCCGGTCAGAGCTTTGCGTAGATAACTTGGAGGAGGCCTTTATCGGCGACCGCGATCTTCGCGGCTGACTCTGTGCTTGCGCGCTGAAAATGGGAGCGAAAAAGACGCCAAAGGTAAATGCGAAGCCTGCTATTAAGCCGCCTATTCTTGCAATCACTTTGTTACCCATCTTTCGTGTCTATTGGTTTGAAATTTTAGAGGACTACCGTTTGTGATCCGGGCCGTGACGGGCGAGATGTTACACGATCTCACGAGAATCTTGTGCCCAACTTACCAAGAGCATGCGATTGGTAAAGGCTGCTCACTTTTGGCGTCTGTGTTACCCTAGGTCGCCTCCAAGCTAGTTTATCTTAAAACGTTGCCCGTCTTTGTTCTCGATCTATGTTGAAACAGGCTGTTTCTCACTATCACGACCTATTGAAGGAAAGTTCTCTAGCTGAGGGATCGCGCGTGATGCTCGACGAAAGCCTGGAACGCGCGCGCCTAATATTCGGCGGCCGCCGGCTTTCCCCTTGTCTGCGTCCGCACTTCGTAACTGAGGAAGATTTCGCCAGGATTTGCAAAGTGTGCGAGACAGTCTGGTCTGCGATTGAGAAAGTGAAGGACGCCGCTATCAACGATCCCACAATTGTCGACGACCTGGGCCTAAGCGCTATCGAACGGGAGTTGATCAGCATCGACCCAGGCTACAAAGCGGTTTCGCCCACATCACGTTTGGACTCTTTTCTTACCGACTCTGCCTACAGCTTCGTGGAACTAAACGGAGAGAGCCCGGCTGGGATCGCTTACGCCGACGCCGCGTATGACATTTTCTCCGCTCTTCCGGTAATGAAACGATTCGCGGAAAAGTACAATGTCAGGCCACTCTACGGCCGCCGCTTCATGCTGGACGTGCTACTGGATTCATACAAAGAGTTTCTGGGTCGTGATCCCGATCGGCCTCCTCACATTGCAATTGTCGACCTTAAGGATATGCCCACGCAGAAAGAGTTTGAGCTATTCAAAGAGTTCTTTGAGGGACAGGGATATCCTTCAGTCATCTGTTCGCCGGACGAACTTGAATTCGAAAACAATCGCCTGCGACGCGGGAACTTTCAGATCGACATTGTCTATAAGCGTCTACTGGTAAACGAATATTTGCCGATCATCAAGGAGTATCCGGCGTTGCTTGATGCATACCGCGCCGGTGCGATCTGCATGGTGAACAGTTTTCGCTCCAAGCTAATTCACAAGAAGGCCTTGTTTGCCGTGTTGACCAGCGCTAATCGCGCGCACCTGTTTACGGCGGCAGAACAGGAAGCCATAGGGGCCCATGTTCCCTGGACACGTCTGATGCGACCTGAACACACTGACTATAAGCAGACAGAGATCGACCTGCTTGAGTTTGTTAATGCAAACCGTCACAAACTGGTCTTAAAGCCCAATGACGATTACGGCGGTCATGGGATAACCATTGGCTGGAACACAGACGAGATTCGATGGCAGGAAGCCATTCGAACTGCTGTGGTCAATGGTGATTATGTAGTTCAGGAGCGGGTCCCCACGGCTCGAGAGATTTTCCCGGCTCTGCAAGAGGACGCGACTGTCCAATTCGCCGAACAGTTGGTTGACCTCGATCCCTTGTTATTCAATGGCAAGGTCGGATCAGCGTTCACGCGTTTGTCTTTCACCGAGCTGGCGAACGTCACTTCAGGCGGCGGAATGGTTCCTACTTACATCATCAGCGAGAAACAATAGCATTTAGAATGCTGAGCCGACGGGCCAGGCGATTGAGGAGGTGTCTCCTGTGGCTGATAAGATTGATGACGGTCCTATATCAACCGAAGAACGACGGCAGAGCGACCGCACCCGACTGATTGTAGATGTATTCTTTGATGGGAAAGACGCTACGGGCGTCGCCAGCACAACGGACATCAGCGTTGGTGGTCTTTACATGAAGATGCAAACCGAACTGCCGGAAGGGTCACTTTTGCTTATGCGTATTCCGCTTGGCGGGGATCGGCAAGTCGTGGTAAACGGTGAGGTGGTATACAGTAAACCCGGGCAGGGTGTAGGCGTTCGTTTTCATGGTTTGTCTCCTACTGATCGGGCAATGTTGGAAGAGGCACTTGGCAAGGTTTAAATGTCTTCCTCCCCCAGCCATCAACTCCGATGGCGCGAGCTTCCTGACAAGGCTCGCCAGGATTTGACCGGCAAATTAGTTGGACTCTGGGGTGCAACGAGCGATGAAACGGCTTTCGAGGCACTCACTGAAGACAAGCAGCAAGCTCTTCTTCTGATCCTCCGCCGGATGCAAGACAAGGATCTTTGGCATCTGGTCAGAAGCATTGATAACGTGTACGGCGAAGGCGGCGTTGGTATTGGATTCATCGCCTGGCCTTTTATTCAGTCAACGCTGTCACGCAGGAGAGATTTCACCCGGCGATTTGCCAACCATAGAGATACGCAGGGAGGCTTTTACGAAAAGGGGCGCGCTGATGCAGTGCTTCATTTTCTCTTTCAGGAAGGTAACCCCCGCAAATGGTACGTCCATTTCGACCTCTACAGTCCGGTGCATTCGTTCGGCAGCGCTGCCAAACATCTTCGCCATGAGTTCTTGGGCAAGGTTTGCCCCGACTGGAGAATGATAAAGGAGTTTTTCAAGTCTTAGCCCCCGGTATCGATCAATGTGTAAGATTCTTGGTTAGACCAAGGGATGTGGGCGGACCATTCGCCTGCTTGATAAGGAGCTTGTATGTTCGATCAGTTCACGCTGGGGATTGAGGAAGAGTTTCAAATCGTCGACCCGCGCACACGGGAACTGCGATCACATGTAGTGGAGATTCTCGAAGAAGGCGTGATGCTCCTGGGCGAACAGATCAAGCCTGAGATGATCCAGTCGATGGTTGAGGTAGGTACGGGTATTTGTCGAAATATCGAAGAAGCGCGGGCAGATATTACGCATCTCCGCAGTGTCATTTCGAGTCTGGCCCGAAAGAATAACCTGGTGATTGTGGCAGCTTCCACGCATCCTATCTCACGCTGGCAGGATCAGAAGATCTTCGATGATGAGCGTTACGAACTGCTGGTGCAGGAACTACAAACGGTCGCTCGATCGCTGCTGATATTCGGGTTGCATGTACATGTGGGCGTGCCGGATAAAGATCGGCAGATTCACATTATGAATGCTGCTCGCTACTTCCTGCCACACGTGCTTGCGCTCACTACATCCTCGCCGTTCTGGATGGCCCATAACACCGGCTTGAAGTCTTACCGGTCTGAAATCTTCAAGCAATTTCCGCGCACAGATATCCCAGACCATTTCGACTCCTATTCCAGTTTCCAACGATACGTCGACCTATTAATTAAGACCGGATGTATAGACAATGGCAAGAAGATCTGGTGGGACGTTAGGCCGCACCCGTTCTTTCCGACTCTTGAGTTTCGTGTATGCGACATTCCGACGAGAGTAGACGATACGATTGCTATCGCTGCTCTTTTTCAGGCAATCGTTGCTAAGCTAAACCTACTTATCGAGAAGAACCTTGGTTTCCGGCTTTACCGCCGATTATTGCTACAGGAAAACAAATGGCGGGCGGTGCGGTACGGACTGGACGGAATGATGATCGACTTCGGTAAGCAGAAGGAAGTTCCGACGCGCGACTTGATTCATGAGTTATTGGATTTTGTAGATGATGTGGTTGATCCCTTAGGCTCGCGTAAGGAGATTGAACACATCTATAAGATCATGGAACGGGGTACTTCTGCCGATGAGCAGCTCGAGGTCTACAACAACAGTAACAATGATCTAAACGCAGTCGTGGATAAGCTAGTCGAACTCACGGTGGAAAATGTGCCGACCATCGCGCATGTGGATCTCACCGGTGTGAAGACTACCACCTCAACAATCTCCAAATAGCGATTATCAGGGCACAATTGTAGGGGCGTCCCTTCGTGGGCGCCCCAACTTCGTCAGGCTTAACCTAAAAATTCCAACGGCTGTTGTGAACCGTCTCGACCTTCCTCAAAAGATGGGCGCCCAGGGAGGGACGCCCATCTTCGTCATCGTTCGTTGGGTCTAACAGCACCCGCCTGATCTTGGAGACTTCCCATCCAAAGATGGGCCGCCCGCGGGAATCCCTACAACTTGGCGAGGTAGTGCTGCCAAAACATTCGCGCGGCGACCGACCGAAAGGGACGCCATTGGTGCGCAATAGCGGAAAGCTGATCAGCTGACGGCCGTTGTTTCAGTCTCTTTACTTTTGTGACAGCTGACGCGAGGGCAAGATCGCTTGCCGGCCAAACATCGGGGCGGCGCAGCACCATCAACAGGTAAATTTCCGCACTCCATAGTCCAATTCCTTTCACCTGCATTAGCGCGGCCTTTACATCTTCATCACCCATCCGCGAGAGTTTCGCCAGCATGAGAGTGTTACTGCTGAGCGACTCAGCAAGATGGAGGCAATACGCAGTTTTCTGACGAGTAAGGCCCAATGATTTAAGATGTGGTTCTCCAAGCTCAAGAACCCGGTCCGGCCCAAATGGTTGGATGCCTTCGCTGAGACGCTTGTACATCGATGCAGCTGATGAGAGTGAAACTTGCTGCTCGAGGATAATTCGAACCAGAGTTTGGAACCCTGGCTTTCGAGACCAGAGCGGCGGAGGACCGAGGGCTTTAAAGATCGCTGCGAGATCTTTGTCGCGGTTGGCCAGTTGCTGAGCCGCCAACGCGAGGCCTGCCTTGGTAAGTGGCTGCGGAGATGCTGATCTCAGCGTGGTGATTGATGCGGTTTTGGGAATCGCGGGCATAATACAGTTAGAACGACCCACCTCCTCACACAAGTCGCATGAAGACTGTTACAAGCGAGCTAAATTGGCGGATTGTCCTACTAGCTGGCTGGCTTCGCGTGGGCCAGAGCAAGCTCGATAAAATTCTCGAACAGAATTCTGCCATCCCGAGATTCGTTTTGGTGCTCCCAACGCGTACGAGACTTATTCCAATCTTCGAACGACTTCTCAAGGTGGAACTGTACCGTGTAGATCAGCTGACCCTGATCGCGCTTCACCATCATCTGGTTCCGGCACAGGTAAGAGGTCGCGAGAAGTTTGAATCCGTCGGGCACCTGATCGAGTTGCAGCCCGTGATTTTGCCAGACTCGGAGGATACGCGCGTTCTTTGAGTAGTCCTGCCAAAGGCCTGAACTGGGATTGTTGATACCTCGAAAGATCGGGTCTTCAGCGTCAGTAATGCGCACAAAACGATACTGATATTCATTAGGACGATTCTCACGCTGCTCATGCTGCTCTAACCTGTCAAGCGTGAGCACGTGCGCGCCGAAACTCAAACCGACCAGTTGATGACCACCGCAAATCGCCAACACCGGGATCTTTGTAGCACGAATGAATTTGCCAAAATCTTCGATTATCGCGGGCCGGTAAAAATCAAAATCACGGAGCGTGCCGCTCAGAACGATAGCGTCGGGCTGGAACTCGTTCACCGCTGCGTTCACGCTAGCCAAATGAGTAACGTGAGTGGTCGGGTTCTTTACGAGACGCGATATGTTGTTGAGGATATTTTCAATTGCTAGTTGGGCTATCGTGCGTTCACGCTTAATTTGAGCTGCGGCTTCTTCGCCCCATTCTTTGTGGCCAACTTCCGAGAGATCTTCCTCGTCACGCAGAAGGTTATCTACAACCAGAACCCTGGCCGCCTCAATGCGCTTCTCAATGGGTTCGTAGCGACAGAAGGTTTGTTGATTGAAGGGAAAGGGAAGTGGTTCTGCCACGTCGTGTGGCCGGTTTTCGTCAAATGAAAGTTCAGTGATCTCGTGGTTCATTAATATAGGTAAAGGTCCAATCATCTTTAGTTTTGAGTCTTATTACTCTCATCCCCGGCTCGTTGTTTCGTACTCTGTCTGAACTCTGGAACCCGGCTTCCTGCGCCGGCTGCCGTTATTTCCGCTCGTAGTTTAGCAATTAACAGGCCATGAATTCGAGCCCTAAATGCTTCCGTGCGCAGTGCGGCATCATGATTTGCCAAAAGGAGCATGCGATGCCAGGAGGATTCAAGCTCGTCGGCCAGCAGCGAAACCTTAGTAATATCGTAGGGAACTGCCACTTCCCGACAGCCCGCTCGGGCGAAGACCGAGAGATATCGGGCCGTTGCGAGATCTGGGCATAACAGGCGGCGTTGGCCCAGCTTTAGCTCCACGCCAAGTAGAGTGTGCTGAATCTCCACGCGTAGCTTCTTCGGTAGTGCCCCAAAATCGTACGAGCGCGTTCTCATTCTTAGAATGCGCTGCGTGTAAATCAACGGCAACCAGGTGTCGGCAAGTTCGGTCTTGATGTGTTCGGCGTGTTCTTCGGCTGTCACGTGGTAAGCAGTTGCCGGATGTCCGGCTTAAGTCTTCCCTGTCTCCAGCTAACGTAGCGACAGTGTAACAAGGGGCTTGAATTGCAGCGCATTTATGACCAAACCAGGAAAGAGTCCGAGGTACAAGACGCCTACGACTGTAATCGTCAAAGCGATCGCGATGCTCGCCGGAATCGGTGGGGCGATCCATGAGGTAGTGCGTTCGCGGAAAAACATCACGATGATGAGTCGCAAGTAGTAATACGCTGACACCGCGGTGTTAAGTACGGCGATTACCACGAGGATGACATATCCCTGGTCAAGCGCTGCGCGAAAGACCATGATCTTGCCTATGAACCCGGCAGTCAGAGGCATTCCCAATAAGCTCAGCAAGAATAGTGATAACGAGAAAGCAAGCACGGGAGATTGAAACCCGATTCCGTTGTAGTCTTCAACTTCCGTTCGTCGATCGCCGGCGCGAGCGATAAGCTGCACCACTGCGAAGGCACCGATATTCATGACTGCATAGGTCAACAGGTAGAACGTTACGGCTGTGATGGCGGCATTACGCTGTTCAATAGTGGGTGCTGCCCCCGCCGCAATGAAGCCCACTAAAGCGTAGCCTGCATGCGCGATAGAGGAATAAGCCAGCATGCGTTTCACGTTGTTCTGCACAATGGCAGCGATGTTCCCAATAGTCATCGTCAGGATCGCCAGAACGACTAGAACTGAGACCCACGCGCCGTGTAGCTCACCTGAAACTGTTTTGTCAGCAGCGGCTGCTACGAACGGAAATCCAAAAACAAAAACCCTTATGAATGAGGCAAATCCCGCTGCCTTTGGTCCCGCAGCCATAAACGCCGTAACTGGCGTGGGAGCTCCCTCATAAACGTCAGGAGTCCAAATGTGGAAAGGTGCGGTAGCTATTTTGAAACCAAAGCCAACGAGCATCATGGCTGCGCCGGCAAACAGAAGCGGCGGATATTGCGCATCGTTAAGGCGGCGCGCGATCTCTGCCACATTTGTAGTGCCGGGAAGTCCGCTAATGAGTGCGGTAGCTCCGTAGGTTAGCGCAATTCCGTAGAGGAGAAAGGCCGACGACAATGAGCCGAGGATAAAGTACTTGAGAGAAGACTCGTTTGAGCGGACATCCGTCCGTCGAAAACCTGCCATCACGTAGGTAGCAATCGAAAGAATTTCCAGGCCGAGGAAAATGATTACCAGGTCGCCGCCTGCGGCCATCAACATCATGCCCGCGGTTGCGAACATAAGAAGTGAATGAAACTCGCCGGCAGGAAGTTTCTCGTTTTCGACCCAGACCATTGAGATGAGGACTGTCAAAGCCGAGACGACCAGGAAGACTAGTGTAAAACCCAACCGAAGCTCATCCAGCACAATCATTCCGTTAAAAGCCTGGCTTGCACCATCCCATGACAACCAAAGCCAAATCGTTGCCACCGCTCCCGCCAGCAGACCTGCGAGTGACACCCCCCCCGTTACCCAGCGTTGTTCAGGTCGAGCAAAGGCATCGAGCAACATAACCACCACGCCGACGATACAGATGATCAGCTCAGGCGCAATCAGGGCAAAGCTGATGTCAGGCGGAGTGAATTGTAGAGCCAGGAAAGAATTCATTTGGTTGAAGTGATGCTAACTTTTTGGGGCTTTGAATTGTCGACAGCAGGTTCGCTACGCGTCTCTGCCGGTTTATTGTCTGCGAATGATCCGCCGGTCGGCGGAGCTGCCACCCGCGATCGAACAACTTCGACACTCGCTTTCGACCGATCCAAAAACGGCCGCGGAGCAACTCCCATAACCAACATCAAGATTAGTAGTGGAAGCAGCAACCCAATCTCACGAGCATTGAGATCGGGCAGATTAGCGTTCTCGTCATTGGTGACTTTGCCAAAAACCACTCGTTGAAGCATCCATAGCATGTAAACGGCAGCCCAAATTACACCTGTGGCCGCAAGCATCGTGGTAATCCACGAGTACCGAATCGCAATGGAAGTCCATGAGCCAAGCAGGATCAGAAACTCGCCTACAAACCCGTTCAGAAAAGGAAGCCCAATGGATGACAGCGAGGCGAAGACGAAGAAGGCTGCAAACCAGGGCATGGGCGTCGACAGTCCGCCAAAGTCACTAATCAGCCTCGTGTGTCTGCGCTCATAAATGAAACCAACAAAGAGAAACAACGCTCCCGTGGATACTCCATGGTTTAGCATCTGGTACAGCGCGCCTTGCATACCATATTCGGTGAAGGAGAAAAGCCCCAGCACCACGAAGCCCATATGACTAACGGAAGAATAAGCCACCAACCGTTTTACGTCGGGCTGAACCATAGCCACGAGCGCCCCGTAAATAATTCCGATGACCGCGAGGGTGATCATGATCCAGGCAAATTGCCGGGACATGTTGGGAAATAATCCGAGGTTAAATCGCAGCAAGCCGTACGTTCCCATCTTCAGCAATACTCCGGCAAGAATGACGGAACCGGCCGTAGGCGCCTCAGTGTGAGCGTCCGGAAGCCA
>Ga0079218_10000724_pt1 | contig 10589 bp, 10 predicted proteins | sample NCCompost_FD_77181 | JGI IMG/M metagenome (GOLD analysis project Ga0079218, IMG submission 77181) | Agricultural soil microbial communities from Utah to study Nitrogen management - NC Compost | ecosystem: Environmental > Terrestrial > Soil > Agricultural land | place: USA: Utah | collected... | reverse complement strand
TTTGCATAAGAGAAGCAGGTAGTTCTACGGTTTTTAAGTTTTTAGGAGTTCTGAGCTGCATCAGGCAATAATTTTTGGCTACCTGGTACAACCAGCTTTTAAAGTTCTCCACATCATGTTTTTTTAATTTAACAACCAGCTCTTCAAATATTTGCATTACGCTATCACGGGATGATTCGGAATCTTTCAGGTATTTGAGACAAACACCATAAACCAACTCCATATAACGCTGGTAGAGTTCGCCCAAAACCTTTAAATCTCCTGATTTTTTATACAGTAGAACCAGTTCCCCATCGCTGAGTTTTGATGATGATATATTCTTTAGAAATGACAAGAGGATAAAATTAACAAGAAAATTTTTCCGGCAGGCTTATGTAAATGTGAAAATCGTATCATCTTATCAGTAAATCATACATTTTCCAGGAATAAAAGCCTTTTAGCGGGGTAGAGGGAATTCTTTTCTTAAAACCTGGCTAAACTCAGCAACTCGGGAAGCTGAAACGGGCAGTAATAAATCCTTTTAATAAAAATTAAATACCATGAAACAAGTTAATCAAAGATGGATGCTGCCGCTTGTAATTTTTGCGTTCAGCGCTGTTACAATTGCCGCCAGTTCGTTTGGGAATAACAAAACAAGCTCCCAAAAGGAAACCTTGAAATGTTGCAGCAATCCCACTCCAAACCATGTTTGTGTAATGAAAACAATTTTTGGAATTGATACCAGTGAAGATGGTAAACGATTGAATGCTTTTGCAACTAATCCAATGGTAGAAGCAGCTGTTAAAAAAGGAATGGATTGGCTTGCACAAGCCCAGGCACAGGATGGCGGATGGGGTTCAGGTAGCCATCATGCGCAAAAGATAAGAGATCCGCATGCAGTGCAAACAGATCCTGCAAGTACATCACTCGTTGTTATGTCACTCCTAAGGAATGATAATACACTTCAAAAAGGAAAATATTCGGAAAATTTGAAAAGGGGGGTGGAATATCTATTGAATGCTGTAGAGAATTGCCCACCTAACCAGGTTCAGATTACTACGCTTACCAATACCCAGCCACAAACAAAACTGGGAAGGAATATAGACGTGATTTTAACCGCTCAGTTTTTTACCAACCTGCTCCGCTATGAATTGAATAATGATGGTTTGAAAAAAAGAATTGAAAAGGCTTTGGATAAATGTATTTCAAAAATTCAACAAACGCAAAGTGATAATGGTGCTTGGCAGGATGGTGGATGGGCTCCCGTTTTGCAATCAGCGCTTGCCAACAATGCTTTGGAAAGTGCTGATGATGTAGGAAGACAGGTGGATTCAGTTGTATTGAGACGCAGCCGTGATTACCAGAATAAAAATTTTGATGCGGATACAAAATCTGCCGTTACGGGGGATGCGGCTGGAGTGATGCTTTATTCGATTTCCAGTTCGGCAAGAGCCAGTGCAAAAGACGCGCAATTGGCAGAAACAGTTATTACAAAAGCAAAAAAGGAAGGTAAGCTGGATAAGAATGCAAAAGTGACGGAAGAAAACCTTGTGATTGCTGGCTATGGCGCATCAGCATCTAAAAATCTTGCTACTGCATATAAAGTAAATAAGGCATCACAAACCGAAGCAGTGAGAGGTGATGTAATGTCAGGCTTTGGAAATAACGGAGGAGAAGAATTTTTAAGTTTCCTGATGACAGGTGAAAGTATGTTAATGCAGGGTGGCGACAACTGGAAAAAATGGTATGATATGATGAGCGGGAAGTTGGTGAATATTCAAAACCAGGATGGAAGCTGGAACGGGCATCATTGTATTACAAGTCCTGTATTCTGTACAGCAACCTGCTTATTGATTCTTTCAATACATAATGATATGCAGTTTTCGATGAAGTAGAGAACCAAAAGAACCAGGATTATCAGATTTAAATTGATTATAAGGAAAATGGGGGAATTAAAATCTAAACAGTCAGAAAAAGATTTGCATTGCTACTTTTTCTGAAAAACTTGTCATTGAGTAATAGAGTTATTTAAACGCTGGATGAAACTGTTCCAGCGTTTTTCTCAGGAATTCACGGTCAAGATGCGTGTATATCTCAGTGGTTGTAATGCTTTCATGCCCCAGCATTTCCTGCACGGCGCGCAGATCAGCTCCGCCTTCCACCAAATGTGTAGCAAATGAATGCCGAAATGTATGTGGTGAGATACTTTTTGTGATGCCTGCTTTTTGCGCAAGCTCTTTTACAATCAAAAAAATCATTACTCTCGACATCCTGCTTCCCCTGCGGTTAAGGAAAACAACATCTTCACTGCCTGTCTTTACTGGTATATGCACTCGAATATTTTTCAGGTAAATTTTTAAATGGCTGGCAGCGCTTTTGCCAATCGGCACAAGTCTTTCTTTATCGCCTTTGCCGGTTACTTTTATAAAACCGATATCCAGGTAGAGATGAGAAATTTTCAGATTTACCGCTTCACTGACCCTCAACCCACACCCGTATAATACTTCAAGTATCGCTTTATTCCGCCCCCCTTCAGGTGAACTCATATCAATCGTTGAAAGTATGTTTTCAATTTCCTCGATGCTGAGCGTATCCGGTAAAGACCTCTTTAGTTTTGGAGCTTCCAGCAGTGTAGTGGGATCTGCTTTTACTATATTTTCAAGAAGGCAGTATTTATAAAATGATTTTATTCCCGAAATTATTCTGGCCTGGGAAGTATCTGTCATACCAAGTTCTGCAGCCCAGTGAACAAATTTTTGAAGATCTCTTAACCCAAGCTGGGCGGGTGTTTTCAGAGAGCCGGATAATTGCAGGTATTGTGTGAGTTTTTCTATATCACGCAGGTAGGCTGCTACAGAATTATCCGATAAGGATTTTTCCAGTTGTAACCATGATTTAAATCCTTTTTTATATGATTCCCACATAATGGTTTTTTCGGGAGCCTATGCGTCTGGCCGCTCTTAGCGGCCTGACGCGTTATACCATCGATTAATCAGAATAAAAAGTCAGGTTATTTGAATTTTAATTCTCCAGAGTAATATTCTTTTCAAAATCTTTCCATTCATTATCCATTTTCACTTTTGCCCATATCCTGGTGGGGGTAATATTTACTGAATCAAGTGTTTCATGAATAGCATCAAAATCCATATCTGCGGGCTTACCGAAAGTCATCATCGCTTTTTTCCCGGTAGACATCTCTTCTACGAAAATATTTCCTTTATCAGTATAAACGGCAAGACCTTCCGCCACAGAAAATTTAGGATCAACTTTATTAATGGCTCCTCCTTTTCTTGTTATATCGCTTTTTTTATCAAATGGAATTTTAAGGAGATAACCGCGCCCATTACTACAGTCATTAAATAATAGCCATATATAGCTGGTATCCTGGATATGGGAGATTATGAGATCTTTATCGAGTTTGATTTCAGTTTTTACGAGTTCGGAAAATCCCATCTTCCTGTTCACCCCCATACCCCTATAACTCCATATCAAAGAATCGGGAAGGCAGTTTTTTGCACTGATATAAACATAAGGTTGTAAAGGATTGTCTTCCTTGACAAATTTTGCTGTGTCATTCAGGCAGGGATTAGCACAGAAAGGTTTTGGTTTTTTTTTCCCGCAAGTGATTATCAGCATTGCGAGGGCAATCATTGCAACAGTTGTTTTCATCTTCATTATAATAAATTATCGAAACAAAAGTAAGTTGAAATGGTGGAAAGTTGGCAAGTTAACTGGTCGCCAGGTTAACAAGGTAAACCTACTTGTGTTAGCATATCAACTTGTCAACCTGTTAACTTCTGAACTTCTACAAAAACACATCCTCTATCATAAAAAACTCAGGCTCTTTATCTGCAAACATTGTAATAGCAAGAATATTAAACTGGATATGCTTGTATTCAGGATGCCTGTACAAATATTCATCGGCTGCATTTACCAGGTATCGGAACTTCTTTTTTTTCACGCTTTCTTCCGGGTATCCAGCCGGCGAAAAATTTCTGGCCTTTACTTCAATAATATGAAGCAGCCCATTTTTTTTGGCTATAAAATCAATTTCATAACGGGAATAACGCCAGTTTTGCTCAAGGATTTCAAAATCATTTTCTTTTAAATATTTTCCGGCGATTTTTTCCGCTTCTTTGCCCAGTTCGTTGTGAATAGCCATGCGTTATCTTTACTTCAAATTACTAAAGATTGCAATGGATAGCGAACAGAAAATTTATCGCTTAACAGGGAAAGTACAGCATTATGACTGGGGTGGCTTTGAGTTTATTCCTGCTTCGCTCGGTATTTCCAATACAAGTCACAAACCTTTTGCAGAATACTGGTTGGGAACACATCATAAAGCACCATCTGAAATTTTTACCGGTGATGAAATAAAAAAACTCTCTGAATTTACAGAATTACCGTATTTATTAAAGTTGCAGGATGTAAGGGAAATGCTTTCTATACAAGTGCATCCATCAAAAAAAGCTGCTGAAATTGAGTTTGCCCGGGAAAACCATGAACATATTCCACTGGATGCTCCCCACCGTAACTACCGGGATGACAATCATAAACCTGAACTAATTGTTGCTTTAAATGACTTTTGGCTATTACATGGGTTTAAAAAAGAGGAATCTCTTTTAAAAATTCTTACTGCAGTTCCGGAATTTTCCAGCTTACAGGTAATTTTTGATCTAAAAGGTTATGAAGAACTTTATAAAACTGTAATGGGCATGCCGCAGGAATCCGTTAACGGAATTTTGCATCCGCTTCTTGACAGGATTGTTCCACTTTACAGCAAGGGAGTTTTAAATAAAAATGAGGAAGATTACTGGGCAGCAAAAGCTGCTTTGACTTTTAATAAAGCAGGAAATGTTGACCGTGGAATATTTTCAATTTATTTTTTCAATCTTGTGCAGCTTAAAAAGGGGGAGGGGATCTACCAAAAGGCCGGAGTGCCTCATGCTTATCTTGAGGGCCAGGGTGTGGAAATAATGTCCAATTCAGATAATGTTCTCCGTGGTGGATTAACCACCAAGCATATCGATATAAAGGAATTAATGAAACATGTGCTCTGTGAACCTGTTACACCTGAAATTATCACCGGGATAAAAAGAAATAAAGAATTGGTTTTTAAAACTGCAGCCCCCGATTTTGAGTTGAGTTCATTTCATTTTAAAGAATATGAAATTGCAGAATTCACACCAGCAGGTATTGAAATTATATTTCTTTTGACCGGAAATGCAGAATGCAGGACCGGTAATTCCATATTACGACTTAAACAAGGCCAGGCTGCAGTTATTTTTCCCGGCAAGGATGTTTCCGTTAAAGCATTACAGGAGTCGGAAATTTACCGGGCTTCGGCACCAATTCACGTCCGTGAATAATTAGACCTGCCAATTGATGCAATTCTTTTAATTTTGGTTCTTATTTCATCAGCTAATTCATTTTATATTTTCAATTAATTGTTATGAAGTTCAATGGAAGGTTAATAATTTTTGCACTGGTGCTGGTAGCAATGACCACAGCCTGTAAATATTTTTTTGGACCTGATCTTAATTGGTCCGGGTTTTCACCTGTTATCGCCATTGCCTTATTTTCAGGTTTTATTATAAAACAAAAAGATATTTCTTTTTTACTACCCCTGCTGGCTTTGTTTATAAGTGATCTGGTAATTCAATTTTTGTATAGCCAGGACCTTTTTCCTTATGCAGGGTTTTACAGCGGCCAATGGATTAATTATCTTATCCTGTTAGTGTCAACTTTAATTGGCTGGATATTAAAAGGGAGAAATTATTCAAGTTTGTCAGCTGCTGTTATCGCCGCACCCACATTTTTCTTCCTGATATCTAATTTAGTGGTATGGATGGGTTCGCAGGTAACTTATCCAAAAAATTTCAGCGGTTTAATGAGCTGCTACGAAGCGGGTCTTCCATTTTACAGGAATTCGTTGATTGCTACATTACTTTTCTTACCGGTGATTCTTTTAACCTACAACTATCTCACAAAAAAGAAAGCAAAACTAATATTAGCTTAAGGCATTTTTATTGTGATTAAAAAAAGCCGGGAAATCGGCTTCTTAGCAGTCAGCATTTTACCTGTCCTACATTTTGTCTCCCGGTAATTAGTATATTTTTATTTGGAAATATTATTTCAGCAGTTCGGATTCATATCCCTCATCCTGTAAAAGATTGTGCCCATCCGCCGCGGCTGTTGCTAATTCATCACAACGATTGTTGTAAGGATTATCAGCATGACCTCTTATCCACACAAAACGAATGGTATTGTTTTGCGAAAGATGGTAAAACTCAGTCCATAAGTCTTTATTTTTTTTGCCTCCCTTAAAATTTGTATTTATCCATTTTTCCAACCAACCTTTTTCTATTGCATTTACTACATATTGACTATCGGAATAAATAATAATTTTTAATCCGTCTTTTTTTAATGCTTTTAAACCTGCGATAACAGCCATAAGTTCCATTCTGTTATTTGTGGTCAAACGAAAACCCTGGGATAATTCCTTTTTATGCGTGCCAGCCATTAATATTACTGCATACCCGCCCGGTCCCGGGTTTCCACGGGCTGCACCATCAGTATACATTATAATATTAGGTTTGAACATTGAGTTTTTTGAGAAGATTAATAAAAAAGGGCATCTTATTGCGGATGCCCTTTTTTAGAAAAATAAATTCTTTAATTGCTTATAAACTCAAATTCATCTACACCGATGTACAATCCGTTGCTGAAGTTATTGGTAAAGTAATACCTGAAAGCAAAACGTATTTTCCTTGAAATATTTGCCGGTAAACCAGCAACAGTCCATGAATACCTTGTCCATGTCGTTGGGTATCCTGTTGTTGTTAAATTCGGATTTATGTCAGCAATAAGTGTTGTGAAGTTACCAACTGTGTTTGCATCAAGACCTACATCCGGGTTATCATCCAACAGGTTGGCCCTGAACTGCATTCGATCCGGGTAAAAAACAGGAGAGAGAGTCCTTGTATAAAAACTTACTTCATCCCCATTTTTTGCCAGGATTGGCTTAGTAATCATCCAGGCACTGATAGTTACGTTGGTGCCAAAACCCGAACTGACATCGTAAAGAATCCCTGCATAATCCAGCCCACTAACCGTATGTTGAAAAGCAGGAAAAGAACCGGGCAAGCCCTGTGCCCACTGGGTAAAGCCGCCGGGTTCAGAATTGTTTTTAAAAACCCATCCTTTTGCTGAAAGAGTTCCTACAGAATCAAACCCTTCAACAAAAGAAGCGGCTGGATCTTCTACAGGTACAGGAGGGGGATCCAGCACCTCTTCTTTGCAGGAATAGAAAAATATACCTGTGACTACAAAAAAACCAAGAATATATTTTTTCATAACCGGGATAGTATTTTTATTTTTTACTTACATAGGCTACGCTGTCAATAGCAATGCCATTGCTATTTGTTCCGGCAGGACCGCCATCTTCTACATAATAACGAAATGCAAAACGTCCGCGTACAGGATGAAGAATGCCACCTATAGTTGCCTCAAACCGTGTCCATGTATCAGGATAAGCATCAGGAATGGCATTACCATATCGCGGATTTATATCCAATAATTTAATTGTGAAATCGCCTACATCACGAGCATCAGTTCCAACATTAACCCCATCATTTTTTGTATTTATCCATAGTTGTAACCGATCAGGAAAAGCGGTTCCGACAGTTATAGTATAAAAAATTATTTTATCACCATTTTGGAATATTACAGGAGGTGAGATAGCCCAGGTGCTGATGGTAGCTAAACCACTTCCTGCCAGGTAACTGATAAATAAATGGCCTATGCCTGAGTATGGACCAATTCCTCCATTTGCCCAATCTTCGGTCCCGATCGGTTCACTATTATTATTAAATCTCCAACCACGGTTGTAAGCGTTTTGAAATGTATCAAATTCTTCTGTAAATGATTGATCGGGAACGGGGGGTGGTGTCAGTAAGTAACTATCGTTTTTACAGGATTGCAGGATGACGAAGGAAATAAATGCTGAAAATAAAAATCCCAAAAGGGTAGATTTTCTCATACGCATTCAGTTAGTGTAGTTTATGAAGTGAAAATACTTAAATTTATTCTTCCAAAAAAACATAATTTTTATATTTAAGTCATGTATCATACCTGGAAGACACCAGTTTTAAATTCAGGTATAAATGGGTTGTGATTAGCAGCAAATATTCCTTCTGAAATTAAATTTCTTGTTTCAATTGGATCGATAATGTTATCTACCCAAAGTCTTGCCGCTGCATAATATGGTGATGTTTGTTTTTCATACCTGTCTTTAATTTCATTTAGTAATTCCTGTTCTTTTTCAGGAGTAATTTTTTTGCCTTTTGCTTTCATAGAACTCACCTGGATTTGCAAAAGGGTCTTAGCAGCCTGGTCGCCTCCCATAACAGCAATTTTTGCCGAAGGCCATGCATAAATGAAACGAGGATCATAAGCTTTACCACACATTGCATAATTCCCCGCACCATAAGAATTACCAATAATGATGGTGATTTTAGGAACCACTGAATTGGCCACAGCATTCACCATTTTTGCGCCATCTTTAATAATACCAGCTTGTTCGCTGCGGCTTCCAACCATAAATCCGGTTACATCCTGGAGAAAAACAAGTGGAATTTTTTTCTGGTTGCAATTAAGAATAAAACGGGCCGCTTTATCAGCACTATCATTATAAATAACTCCTCCCATTTGCATTTCACCTTTTTTTGATTTAACAATTTTTCGTTGGTTAGCAACAACTCCCACAGCCCATCCGTCTACCCGGCCATAACCGCATATTATTGTTTTGCCATAATCGGCTTTGAATTCTTCAAAATCAGAATTATCAACTATTCTCTCAATGATCTCCAGCATATCATAAGGTTTTCCATCACCAGGAAAAAGATCATATAATTCTGTTGGATCTTTTTTTGGAGGCATTGAATCTATTCTGTCAAATCCTGCTTTTACATTTTCACCAAGCATTGATATCGTACGCTTGATATGATCCATGCATTCCTGTTCGCTTTTAAATTTATAATCAGCAATGCCCGAGATCTCTGTATGTGTTACAGCACCTCCTAAAGTTTCAGTATCTACTTCTTCACCTATTGCTGCTTTTACAAGATAAGGGCCAGCCAGAAAAATAGAGCCATTACCTTCCACCATCAATGTTTCGTCGCTCATAATCGGTAAATATGCACCGCCCGCAACACAAGGTCCCATCACCGCGGCGATCTGTGTGATTCCCATTGCACTGATTTTAGCATTATTGCGGAAAATGCGGCCAAAATGTTCTTTGTCAGGAAATATTTCATCCTGCATTGGAAGAAAAACACCCGCACTATCCACGAGGTAAATAATGGGGAGATGATTTTCCATTGCGATTTCCTGCATCCTGAGATTTTTTTTCCCAGTAATCGGAAACCATGCTCCTGCTTTCACAGTCTGGTCGTTAGCCATAATCACGCACTGTCTTCCACTTACATAACCAATTCCTGCAACAGTACCACCTGCCGGGCATCCGCCTTGCTCTTCATACATATCATAACCAGCAAACGGACCAAGTTCGATAAAAGGTTTATCCTTGTCAGTGAGATATTCAATTCTTTCTCTTGGAATGAGCTTGTTCTTTTCTCTTTGTTTTTCCACTGCTTTTTTCCCACCTGCTTCATAGATCTTTTGCAATCGTTCCTGCATTTCATAGAGCAATCCCTTCACTGCATCTTTATTTTTTTGATCAGGATTCATTTTTTCAGGTTATTAAGCAAATATAAGGTGGTAAACGAGTACATCTTACTGCATACTGGTAAATGAGAGATCGTTAAACTCCAACTTGAACGTTAAGGAGAAGACTGCATATGCATTTTGCATATGTTGAGCCAGGTATTTATTCTTTAAGCGCTGGACTTTCACCAATTTTCTTTTCCCCGGGCTGGGTGGGGTTTTCCTGTGGTAAAGGCAGGGAAATTATAAAAGTAGATCCTTCGGTAACTTTACTCCTGGCGGATATAAAACCATTATGTTTTTCCACGATTTTTTTACAAAGCGCAAGGCCTATGCCAGTGCCTTCAAATTCAGTATTAAGGTGAAGACGTTTAAACATATGAAAGATCTGCTCGGCATATTTTTGTTCAAACCCAATCCCATTATCTTCCACATATATTCTGCAATAGGAACCACGATTATTATTTCCTAAGTTATTTCCATTTACCGAAGGGCTTATTTCTGAATAAATTTTTATTTGGGGAGCTATATCTTTTTTACTGTATTTGACAGCATTGCTGATAAGATTATAAAATAAAGGTCTTATTAAAACAGGATTTACATTTAAAACAGGCAATATCCCGCTAACTACTTTTGCGTTTTTATTATCTAAAATTTCCCCCATTTCTTCCAGTACTTCTGAAAGCAAAATATTCAGATCGGCATTGACAAATGCAGTTTCATCAGCCGAAACCCTGGAGAATGTCAACATATCTTTTATCAATTCCTGCATACGCTGTGCAGCTACCTGTATACGATCAATGAAATCCTTCCCTTTGTCTTCCAGTACTGCGGCGTATTTTGAAAATAAAAAATTGCTGAACATCCTGATTTTTCTCAATGGC
>Ga0079218_10000722_pt1 | contig 10596 bp, 6 predicted proteins | sample NCCompost_FD_77181 | JGI IMG/M metagenome (GOLD analysis project Ga0079218, IMG submission 77181) | Agricultural soil microbial communities from Utah to study Nitrogen management - NC Compost | ecosystem: Environmental > Terrestrial > Soil > Agricultural land | place: USA: Utah | collected... | reverse complement strand
GCATCTTAGCAACGCGCGCCGGAACGGGCCTCTCTACCCCTGGAAGGTGTTGACGGGTGTTCCGCCGTCCGGGACAATTGCGCCTGCATGAGGGTCCTCTGCATCGCGGTCTTGTTGGCGTTGTCGGCCACGTCGGCCGGCGCCCAGTGGCTGAACCACAAGACGGCCGGGCTGCCGCGTAAGGCAGACGGCAAAGTCGATTTGGCGGCGCCAGCGCCGCGCACCGCCGACGGCAAGCCGGACCTCACGGGCATCTGGGCGTCGGCCGGCGGCCAGGAGAACCTTGGCGGTCTCTCGACGCTCCGTGTCGATCCCGCCGACATGAAGCCGTGGGCCCGGGACCTTCAGCGCGAGCGCGGACACGACTACTTCAAGGGCCGCCCCGAGTTCATGTGCCGTCCCAGCGGCGTGGAGGCGGAACACCTCGAGCGCGAGAAGCGCATCCTGCAGACGCCTGCCATGATTGCGGTGCTCAACGCCAACCTGACGTATCGCCAGATCCATCTCGACGGCCGGACGCTCGAGAAGGACCCGGCGCCGATGTGGCAGGGTTATTCCGTCGGCCGCTGGGAAGGCGACACGCTGGTGGTCGAGAGCAACGGGTTCAACGACAAGACGTGGCTGAACAACGTCGGCCTGCCGCACACCGAGAAGCTGCGCGTCACGGAGCGCTACACGCGCCCGAGCCTCGGCCGCCTGAACGTCGACGTGACCTACGACGATCCCGACGCCTACAACAAGCCGCTGAAGGTGTCACTGAGGATGCGACTGGTCACGGACACCGAAATGCTCGAAGAGGTGTGCGAGGCCAAACAGGAGTTCTGGACCGGCAGCGTCTCGGACCTCGAGAAGAACCGGGTGCAGGTCTCGGAACAGACGATGAGCAAGTACGTCGGCTACTACGAAGGGTACTGGCGGGCCAACCTTCGCAAGGTGACGATGTCGCTCAAGGACGGCGCGCTGCACGCCACGGGCCTGCTGGTTCCGGAAGCGGTGCCCTTGATCCCTGAATCCGACGCGATCTTCACCAGCGAGGAAGGCGTGTCGTACAAGTTCGTGATGGATGCCAGCGGCGCGGTGACCCACGTCGAGGAAATTCACCGCGGTGGCAACTACGTCCTCAATCGCAAGAAGTAGGAGCGAAATTCCATGACACGTCGTTTCTCCGCGGCCGTTGCGGCCGCCGTCCTCGTCGGAGCCACGCTCTACGCGCAGGGCCCGCCACCGGCCACGCCTTCTCGCGCGCAGGCGCCCGAACCGTGGCGGCGCACCGGCGTGCGGCCGTGCGTGCGGCCCGGCAGCGGGTTCGCCCAGTGCCCCGCTCCCGCGGGCGTCACCGCCGTGCGTGCCGGTCGCTTGTTCGACAGCGTGGCGGGCCGCATGCTGACCAATCAGGTGGTGGTCATCACCGGCGAGAAGATCACCGCCGTGGGCCCTGAGTCATCGGTCAGGATTCCGGCCGGCGCGCGTGTCATCGATCTGAGCCGCGCCACGGTGGTACCCGGGCTCATCGACATGCACACGCACATGTTCAACGACCCGGTCCAGGGCTGGTCGCCGGAGAAGATGACGCTGATGGCGATCTCGAACCTGCAGGCCGACCTGTACAGCGGCGTCACCTCGGCGCGCGACATGGGCTCGCACAGCAACGGCTACGCCGACGTGGACGTGCGCGACATGATCAACGAGGGCGAGGTGGATGGTCCCCGGTTCCAGGTGGCAGGCCGCGGCATCTCCTGGGGCGGCCAGCCGCCCAAGCCCGGCACCACGCCGAACCCGCGCTCGGCCATCGTCGTCCGGTCCGCCGAAGAGGGGCGCGCCGCGGTCCGTGAGCACATCGAAAAGCGCGTGGATCTCATCAAGCTGTATCCCGGCGGGGCGTACTCCTTCAGCCCGACTGGCGAGGATCTGTACCAGACGCAGTACCCGCTGGACGTGCTGACGGCCATCATCGACGAGACCCACAAGAACGGCCGGAAGGCCGGGTGCCACGTGTACGGCGGCGAAGGGTTGCAGAACGCCATCACCGCCGGCTGCGACACCATCGAGCACGGCTACGGATTGCGGCAGCCGCAGCTCGATGAGATGGCCCGAAAGGGGATCGGCTACGACGTGACGTTCGCGCGCTACAGCTCGCCGTACATGGACGACAACGACGCCAAGAACACCGGCGGCAAGTACCGGATCGTCCCCATCTACCAGCGCGCGATGCAGATGGCCATCAAGACGCCGAAACTCGCCGTGCTGTTCGGCACCGGCGTGGACGGCACCTTCTTCCCGCACGGCACCAACACCGTCGAGCTCGAGAAGCTGGTCAAGGATGGCGGCATGACGACGGCGCGCGCCATCCAGACGGCCACCATCACCAACGCGACGGCGATGGGATGGCAGAACGAGGTCGGCTCGATCGCCGTCGGCAAGTTCGCGGACCTCGCCGCCGTGTCCGGCGACCCGCTCGCCGACATCACCGAACTGCAGCGGGTGCGCTTCGTGATGAAGGGTGGCAAGGTGATCCGTCAGGATCTCGCCGCGGGGCCGGCAAGCGGCACCCGCTGACGGGTGCCCAGTCAGTTCTCCAGCATCGGCCTCAGCGTCAGCTCGGAGGAAGATCTCGCGGCGCTGGCCAGCCACGTCGCGGACAAAGCGGAACGGATCTCCACGCCGCCCGGCGACTATCTGAAGTGGGCGCCGCCCTCGGGCGAGCAGTTGTGGCTGCAGATCAGCCCCGACGGCGACGCGATGGGGATGAACGCGCACTTCGCCGGCAAATCCGAAGTGCGCGTGGCGGTGGAGGCACGCGTGCGGCGCCCGTCGCACACGCCTCTCGACGGTACGTTCCTGGCCTGGGCCAACCCGCCCGAGGGCGCCGCGACCGGCGGAGAGTATCCGTTCGCCTTCGATTGTCCGGATGCGGCGACGCATGCGGACCTGACGCTGCCCGTCACGCTCACGGCGCAGGTGGCCGCGTTCGCGCAGCAGGTGTCGCTCCACGAGTCGGCGGCGGCGTACGCAGCGTCAGAGAACGGCGCCGCCTCACGAATGTTCATTCCCTCCGGCCTCGTGTCGCCGTCGGGCGAACCGGTGACGCCACCCGAACCCCACGCGCTCTTCGCCGGGCACGTGCTCGAAGCGGACACCCGCGCGAACGCCGTCAGCGGCACGCCGTACGTGTGGGCCCTCGTGGACACGGTCGGCGGCACGTTCGACGTCGTGATCGATCCCGGTCTGCTGCCGCACCTGCCCCGACCCGGTGAGGTGCTCGCGGGATGGTTCTGGCTGTCGGGCCGACTGCTCACATCCCGTTCGCACGTCACCCCCGCGGGCGGCTGGCTCCAGCGATTGATCGGCCGCTAGTGTCCCGGAACCGAAGTTCGGTGACAGATATTCCGACCGCGGCGCCCGGATCGCAAGGCGCGAAGAGCGAGCTTGTCGGGAATAAGTGAGCGATGAGCAACGCAGCGAGGCGGGATGCCCCGGTTGGAATATGTCAGCGAACTTCGGTTCCGGGACACTAGCCCGCCGAGTGTGTATACTCTCGCGCCAAGTCCCCTGGCCGTATCCCCGTTCCAGCTCTCTGCGAGGTAGACCCGCTCTGGTGTAATCCGACCCCAGTCACGTACCGCCGCGTATTCGGCACGGCGTTCGACGCCCTTTTTGAGGAGGAAACAGATGGGTCCACTTTCCCTCCGGTCGGCGGCGTCCCTCTTGGTCATGTTGGCCCTTCCCACGGCAGCGTTCGCGCAGGCCGCGATCACCGGCGTGGTGCGTGACGCTTCCGGCGCGGTCCTCCCCGGGGTGACCGTCGAAGCGGCCAGCCCGGTCCTCATCGAAAAAATCCGCTCGGTCTTCAGCGACAGCACCGGCCAGTATCGAATCGTCGATCTGCGCCCCGGCACCTACACCCTGACGTTCACGCTGCCCGGCTTCACCACCGTGAAGCGCGACGGCATCGAGCTCACAGGCGACTTCGTGGCGTCGGTCAACGCCGACCTCCGCATCGGCAGCCTCGAGGAGACTGTCACGGTCACCGGCGCGTCGCCGATCGTGGACGTGCAGAGCGCGCGCGTGCAGACCGTGCTCGACCGCGACGTGCTCACCGCGATCCCGACGTCGCGCGGCGCCAACGGCATCCAGGCGCTCGTCCCCGGCATGGTCGTGGGGCTGGCCAACGGCGATTCCGGTGGCATCACCGGCGGCAGCGGCGGCATGGCCGGCTTCATTCACGGCGCGCGCGCGTCCGACTCCCGGACGCTGCATGACGGCATCAACACCGGGTGGGCCGGGGCCAACTCCAACGCCGCCGTGTCCAACGTGGCGGGCGCGCAGGAAACGGTGCTCACCACGTCGGGCGGCCTGGGCGAGGCCGAAACCGGCGGCGTGATGCTGAACATCATCCCGCGCGACGGCGGCAACAGCTTCAGCGGCACGCTGTTCCTGTCGGGCGCCAACGGCGCCATGCAGGGCAGCAATTACACCGACGCGCTCAGGGCCGCCGGGCTCCGATCGCCGCAGGAGCTGAAAAAGGTCTACGACTTCAACCCGATGGGCGGCGGACGCATCGTCCGCGACAAGCTGTGGTTCTACCTCACCTACCGCGAGGTGGTGGCCGAGAACACCGTGCCGGGCATGTTCTTCAACCGCAACGCCGGCGACCCGACAAAGTGGCTGGTGGATTTCGACACCTCGCGACCCGCCTTCGTGGATAGCGTGACGCGCAATGCGGTCGCGCGGCTCACCTGGCAGATCTCGCCGCGCAACAAGCTCAGCATCAGCCATTCCGAACAATACGATCGGCAGAACAAGACCGGCGGCGGCAGCGCGACGCGTGCGCCCGAAGCGCAGGGGATGCGGCTGTACACGCCGGGCCACATTCAGCAGGCGTCGTGGACATCGCCGTTCACCAACCGGCTGATGTTCGAGGCCGGCTGGGGCGACTACTTCTCGCGCTACGCCAACTTCGCGCCGCGCGTGGACGGCTCGCACAACGACAGCATGATTTCTGTCGTCGAACAGTGCGCGCCTTCCTGCCCCCTCAACAACGGTTACCCGAATGATCCCAGCATCCCTGGCATCGCCGGCCTGATTTACCGCTTCAACCAGCCGCTCCAGCAGGGATTCGAACGCCATCAGATCGGCACCATCGCGCAGATGCGCGCGGCGGCGTCGTACATCCCCGGCTCGCACAGCGTGAAGGTGGGCTACCAGGGCAACATCAGCCATCCGAGCCAGGAGTACTTCAACTTCACGCCGTTCATTCAGTACCGCTTCAACAACGGCGTCCCGAATCAGCTCAATCAGACCACCATCTATCCCGGCTTCGTGAAGTACCAGCGCAACATCATGATGACGTCGTTCTTCGCACAGGACACCTACACCCGCGCACGCCTGACGCTGCAGGGAGGCGTCCGCTACGACGGCATCGGCACCAGCTATCCCGATGCCGGGGTCGGCGGGCCAGGGTATCAGCTGATGCCAACCCGGATCTTCTACGCCGCCGGCACCACCGACGAAATCCATTGGAAGGACGTCACGCCGCGCATGGGCGCGGTGTTCGACCTGTTCGGCAACGGCAAGACCGCGATAAAGCTCAACGTCGGCAAATATCTGACGGCGCTCACCGCCAGCAACAGCGACCTCGACCTGCATCCGCTGGTTCGCACCACGCCGCAGACGACGCGAACCTGGAACGATTCGTTCTACCCGGCAGGCGATGCGCGCCGCGGCAACTACGTGCCCGACTGCGATCTGCTGAGCCCTGACGCCAACGCGGAGTGCGGGCGCATGGACAATCAGAACTTCGGCAAGGAGATCTTCACGAAGTCGTTCGATCCGGATCTGATCCATGGCTGGGGCAAGCGGACCTACAACTGGGAGATGGGGATCTCGGTGCAGCAGGAAGTGCTGCCGCGCGTCGGGGTCACCGTGGGCTACTTCCGGCGCTGGTTTGGCAACTTCTACACGGCGAACAACCGGCTGACGAACACGGCCGACTACACGCCGTTCAGCATCCCGAGACCGCTGGACGCGCGCCTGCCGGACGGCGGCGGAGGCACGGTAACCGGGCTCTACAACCTCGTGCCCGAGAAGGTGGGCGCGGAGGACTTGTACTCGCAGCTCTCGAACAATTTCGGCGAGATGAGCGAGAACTGGCACGGCGTGGACGCGAACGTCAACGCGCGGATGCGCAGCGGCCTCACCGTACAGGGCGGGGTGAGCAGCGGCCGCCGCAAGCTGGACAACTGCGACGTGCGCGGGGCGCTGCCCGAGACCTACAGCTGGCAGAGCACACAGGCCGTCCAGACGACCCGGGTGACGACGTCCACCGGGGCGCTCGCCAATCCCTGGTGCCACGTGGTGGAGCCGTTCCTCACGTCGGTACGCGGGCTGGCAACCTACCTCGTGCCGAAAATCGACCTGCAAGTGAGCAGCACGTGGCGCAGCGACCCCGGTCCGGAGCTGCGGGCCGACTACGTGGTGACCAGCGCCATCGCGCAGCCGTCGCTCGGACGGGCGCTGTCGTCGGGCAACGTGACCGTGAATCTCGTCGAGCCGGGCACGCTCTACGGGGCGCGCCAGAACAACATCGACCTGCGCATCGCGAAGATCCTCCGCTTCGGGCGGACGCGGGCGCAGTTCGGCGTGGACGTCTACAACCTGCTGAACACCGACGTGGTGACCGGCTACAACAACGGCTACTCGGCCACCGGCGCGTGGCTGACGCCCACGACGATCCAGCCGGCCCGGTACGCGCGGCTGAATATGGAGCTGAATTTCTGACGACTAGCAGGCGGGGCTAAAGCCCCGCCTCTACGTACGTAGAGGGCGGTCTTTAGACCGCCCTGCTCTCTTACGACTGCACCCAGCGCTGGGGCTTGCCGGTGCCGTCGTCGGTGCCCTTGATGTACCAGTTCTTGCCGAGCGGGTCGTGGTCCATCGTCGTCTTGAAGTCGAACGGCGCCTGGAACTCGATGTAGTCGAAGCCGGTGTCGGAAGCGAGGAGCTGATGCCAGTCGCCGGCCGGGATCAGCACCAGGTCACCCGGCCCCACCGGGCTGCTGCCGCCGTCGAACTTCACTTCGCCACGCCCCTTCTCGATGAAATAGAAGTGCTCGGGAATCACGGAGCTCGTTGAGGACGGACCGTGCACGTGGCGCGGCGAGTGCGCGTGGGGCGCGTAGGCCATGCGGCCGATCTGCAGATCCCACGACCCCGAGAGACCGGTCTCCTTGTTGACCCAGAACGTCCGTTCGCGGATCGCGCGCTCGTCGATGAGCGACCGGAGTTGCGATTCCACGAAGACGTAGCCGCGCGGCGACCTCACGTCGTTCGGCTTGGCCGTGTGCTTCGGCACCGTGACGAGCAACAGGGTCAGCGGCGTGCCGGAGGCGGTGACCACCGCCTCCTCGCCGGGTTCGAGATACACGCCGGCCCGCCGCGGCAGCGCGTGCTCGCGCGCTTCTCCGCCGGACAGGTGCGAGACACGGGCGTCCTGCCCTTCCAGCACGTAGGCCACCTGGGTTTGGTCGCCCGGGGCGACCCGGTGCGTCTTGCCGGCGTCCACTTCCTGCACGGCCACCCGCACGCGCGTGCCCGCCTCGGACGGCCCGAGGATGCCGCGGACGCGGCCCTCGGCCGCCGCCGTGCTCGCCTGCTGGCCGATGTTGATGATCCTGATCATGGGGGCCAGCTTAGATCACCGGCGTGTTCTAATCGACCCCATGCATCATCACTCCTGGCGGATGTTGTCGGTGGCCGCGGCGTGCGTCGCGGCCGGCCTGACGGTGGAGGCGCAGTGGCTGCACACGCCCATGGCCGGCGCGCCCCGGACCCGCGACGGCAAGGTGAACATGACCGGCCCGGTACCGCGCCTGAACGGCAAGCCGGATCTCTCGGGCATCTGGCAGGTGCCGGGCGACCCGCGCGCCCCCGGCGGGCTGTTCGGGCTCGGTGAGTCGCTCAACTCGAAGTACTTCCGCGACATCCTCGCCGACTTTCCGCCGGATCAGCGGCCGCTGACGGCCGAAGGCGCCGAGGGGCTGCGCCGCAACAGTCAGCCCGGCGTCTTCAACCCCGTGCTCAACTGCCTGCCCGACAGCGTCGTGCACGGCGACCTGCTGCCCGAGCCGTTCAAGTTCATCCACTCGCGCGGCGTGATCGTGATGCTGCTGGAGGTGGAGACGACCTTCCGGCAGATCTTCATGGACGGCCGCGCGTTGCCGAAGGAGATTGGCGCGCCCTCGTGGCAGGGCTATTCGGTGGGCCGGTGGCAGGGCGACACGCTCGTCGTGGATACGATCGGCTTCAACGACAAAAGCTGGCTCGACGCGCGAGGGACGCCGCACAGCACCGAGATGCGGGTCGAAGAGCGCTTCCGCCGGCGCGACTTCGGGCACCTCGAGCTGACGATCACCGTGACCGACCCGCGAACGTTTACGCGGCCGATCTCGATCAGCGTGGTGGCCGAGCTGCTGCCCGACACCGATCTGCTCGAGCACTACTGCCTGGAGAACGAGCAGGACGACAAACGCATGCCCGGGCGCGCACGGAAGTAGGGGCCGCCTTCAGGCGGCCCGTTTCCGCCTACCGCCACTCTCCCTGCAACACGAACGCGCCCCAGTAATACGGATCCCACCAGCGGGCATCGCGGCGAAGCGCGAGCTGCGCCTCGCGCAGCGCCGCGGCGGGCGCCAACTGCCTCCGGAGCATGCCTTCGTAGAAGCGTTTCATCAGCTCGGCCGTGGCGCGATCGTCGACCTCCCACAGGCTGGCGACCACTCTCGGGGCGCCGGCGTACATGAACCCGCGCGTCAACCCGATCAGCCCCTCGCCCCTGATGTCCTGGCCGAGCGCGGTCTGGCACGCGCTCAATACGACGAGCGCCGCGTCGATCTTCAGGTTGTAGATGTCGTGCAGTCGAAGAAACCCGTCCTGCGGAGTGCCTTTCTCATCGACCAGCGACAGCACCAGCCCGGACAGGTCGGGGTGGACGCTGTTGACGACCGCGTGCGTCGCGAAATGCAGAATCGTCTGACGCCGGAACGGCTCGCTGCTCGCCACCTGGCGGTTGGCGGCGAAGTCGAGCGCCTCGACTCGCCGCTCGGCCGGCACCAGCGCCGCGATGCCGGCGGCCTCCTGGCGCGTGAAGCGCAGCCGCGAAAAGCGCGCGATCCCGCCGTCGGCGGCGGTGCGTTCGAGTGCGCCGCGCCGCGGCGCCGGGTCGAGCGGCGCCTCCGCGCGCGCCCGCTGCCGGCTGACGCGGGCATCGTCCGCCGCGAAGACGGGATCGGCAATGATGCCGACGCTCGGCTGGTCAACGCGTGTCCGCGGGGGCAGGCGACGGATCGCGAGCAGCGACGACATCGACGGCAGGTGCACGACTTCGTGGTCGGTGAGGAGCGGCCGATCGGGCGACGAGGGAGACTCGAGCAGCGTGAACGGCACATACAACAGTGCCCCGTCCGCCACGACGACGAGCCGGCGGTGGCGCAGATGGGCCGCCACCGGCTCGAGCAGCAGACGGCTCAGTTGCGACTTCGCCCGGCGCAGCACGGCATCCGCCGCTCCCCGGCGGCCGATCGGTCTGGCCGCGTCGTATCGGGCGGTACGCCGGTAGACCTCGAGCGCGAGCCGCTCGATGTTCGCGCGCGGCGGCAACGCATAGCCCGTCACCGACGAAGCGGTGACCGCCCAGACGTAGCTGCGGTCGTCACCCAGCATGTACTCAAGCAGCACCGTGTCGGGATCGAGCGCCTGCTGAATCTCCGCAATCCCGAAAGCGTCTCCCTGACTGAGGGCCGCGTAGTGCGGACTCCGAGCCCGGATGTCGGACTGGAGCTGCTGATAATCGCGGAACAAGACGTCGAGCTCCCGCTCGAGGGCGCCGAGCCGCTGCGCATCGGGCTTCGCGGCGAGCTCCCGCACCCGTGCGCCCTCGACGACGTTGATCCGCTGCCGCAGCGACTCCTCACGTTCGAGCAACCCGGGATCGACACCCTCGCGAATCGCCACGCCGGACTCGCGCAGCAGATCGACGAGGCTGCGTGCCTTCGCTCGTTCGCTCGCTTCGAGCGCGGCCCCCTGAGCGGTCACGCCGCCGCTCATGAGCAGATCGACGTGCAGCTCATAGAAGGGACGCTTCGACGAAAAGTACGTGGTGCGGAGCTGCGGGTTGCCCACCCGGCTCCGCAACGACTCGACGAGTCGCAGTCCGGCTTCGCTGGGCGCGAGTGCCTCGTCGGTCCGACCCTGCGCCCGCCGCACGCGTGCCATCTCGCGCAGGCTCTCGGCTTCGCCTTCCTGATTGCGAATGGCGCGCTCGATCTCGAGCGACTGCTCGAAGGAGGTCCATGCCTCCGCGTGCTGGCCGCCCGCAGCGGCCAGCGCACCGATGTTTCGCAGCGTATACGCCTCGCGTTGGCGCTCCTCGGTGCGGCGGGCCTCGGCCAGCGCCTGCTCGAACTCGCTTCGAGCGAGCTCGAGCCGCCCCTGCGAGCGATGCAGCTCGCCCAGGTTGTTGAGGGTCGCGCTCGCGAGCCGCGCCTCGCCCGACTCGCGAAAGAGCGTCAGCGCCTGCTGCAGATGCCGCTCGGCGGCCGG
>Ga0079218_10000721_pt1 | contig 10605 bp, 6 predicted proteins | sample NCCompost_FD_77181 | JGI IMG/M metagenome (GOLD analysis project Ga0079218, IMG submission 77181) | Agricultural soil microbial communities from Utah to study Nitrogen management - NC Compost | ecosystem: Environmental > Terrestrial > Soil > Agricultural land | place: USA: Utah | collected... | reverse complement strand
TAAAGGTCGAGACCCCGGACTGGGAGTGATATACGGCGCCGCCTTTGAGGTACCCACCGATAGGCACTCGAACCACCATTGGTGCTTTCCAATCGTTGCCGGATCGCCAACGTATGAGTGCCAGCTCGTTCCGAATTTGGTGCATTGCGGGCCAGATGTAGTCGAAGAATTGAATCTCAACCACCGGCTTCAGACCCCGCGTCGCCATTCCGATTGCCCGGCCGACGATGTTAGCTTCGGCTAGAGGTGAATTGAAGACTCGTGCACCTCCAAATTTCCTCTGAAGGTTAGCAGTCACTTTAAAAACGCCGCCCTTACCTTTGACGGTTTCGAGGTAGGCATCCCGCGAGCAATCTGCGACGTCTTCCCCAAATGCGACTATCCGTGGATCCCGCGCCATCTCTGTATGTAAACAACGGTTGATAAGGTCGACCATTGTGCCGGGGTTACCGGAAAGCTGGGCATTATCCTCAGTGTCAAATTGCTTGCCGCAGGGATCTACATCTGGCGAATAGACATAGAGCGTTGCTGTCTCAATCGGAGGTTGCGGGCTGGCTAATGCTTGATCCGCAGCTTCATTGACTTCGCGATCCGCGGCGTCTTTGATTTTTTGCAAATCATCCTGGTCAATAATGCCATCATCTATAAGGAACGCTCCAAAGCGCTTGATCGGATCGCGTTCAGAGTCTGCTGCGCGTTCCTCATCGGGGCGATACAAGCGTTCATCATCAGAAAGCGAATGGGAATACGGACGGATAACTTTCGCATGGACCAAAGCGGGTCCCTGACCTTGGCGGCAATGCTGCACCGCGCGTCGTACGGCCGCATACGACTCAAGCACATCAGTGCCATCGCACCTTTCAATGTGGAGATTGGGAAAATTCTCTAGCAGCCTGGAAGCGTCGCCGCCTGGTGTTTGCACTTCTACCGGGACGCTGATCGCATACCCATTGTCCTCGAGCAGGAACAGCACCGGCAATTTCAAGTTACACGCAGTGTTCAATGCTTCCCAACACTCACCTTCACTGGTGGTTCCTTCGCCGAGTGAGACGTAAACGACCTCATCGGCGTGAAAGTTTTGGATCCGGTTCTTTAGTTCCTTGATCAGCTTTATTCGGTAACCTGCTTCTGCGCATCCAACGGCTTGCAACAACTGAGTGCCAGTGGGCGAGGATTGAGAAACGATGTTCAGTTTTTTATGGCCCCAGTGCGATGGCATCTGGCGTCCGTGTGAGTTGGGATCTTTCTCAGCACCTACAGCCGAAAGCAGTTGCTCGAGAGGAGTCATGCCAATCTGCAAACAGAGTGCCCGATCCCGATAGTAAGGATAGAACCAGTCATAAGCGGGCTTGAGGACCATTCCCGCAGCAACTAAAACAGCTTCGTGACCAGCACCGCTAATCTGAAAAAAGATCTTGTTTTGCCCCTTCAGCTGAATTTCCTTGTCGTCAATCTTGCGGGACAAATACATCGTTCGATAGATAGAAATGAGTTGCTCGCGGCTTAGTCCATGGTGTTCGCCCGAATCTACCACCGCGGGAGCAAGACGAGTCGGTTGAGAGGCGGCCTTAGCCGGTTGGGCATTAGTTTGCGGAACTAGCTTAGTTACCACTACTGACTTCGATCCTTCCCTGGAATCTTTCTTCGGCGCGGGAGCCGCGGCCTGAGTAGAAGGTGCTGCACCTTTGAAATCCGAGGTCGCGGCCTTGGCTTCCGCAGACGCAGCTTCAGCCTCCGATCCAGATTCCGGTTTTTTAACGAGCTTCAAAACTTTCGTATCTGTTTTCATTGCTTGGTTACTGGTTTCTGCTCAGTCTGAGTAATCACTTGCCAGCGATTGACGATACTCCTCTGCCATCGACGGATGGCCGTGGGCGAGAGCTGCTTCGACGCCACGTTGATAGACTTCTCTGGCCTTCATTCGGTTGCCCGCTTTTTCGTACGCCGAGGCCAGCATTCCATAGGCGTTGCCTTCATCATCAGAACTTGCTAAGTAGCGAGTCAGCGTTTCGATCAAGTCCTCATTTAGACCGGCCTTTTCATACTCTTTTGCCAAACCGAAGAGCACATTGCCGTTCCCAGGATCAGTTTCCAGGATTTGTTTGAAGATTTCGATTCTCGAATTAGACATGAACTGTCCTATTTGCTCGTGCCAATCATCAACTTGGCAATCGTTTGCAACTGCATGTTTGAAGTACCTTCGTAGATTGCACCTATCTTGGAGTCACGCCAGAATTTCTCTACCGGATAATCCTTAACAAACCCATAGCCACCATAGAGCTCGACGGCAAGTGAGCTTATTTTTTCGGCGGCGCGCGACGAATAAAGTTTGGCCATCGCTGCTTCCTTAACGAAATTCATTCCCGCGTCTTTCATCCTTGCCGCGTTATAGACCAATAGGCGCGCAGCCTCGAGTTGTGTGGCCATTTCGGCGAGTTGAAACTGAACACCCTGGAACTGATTTATGGACTTTCCAAACTGCTGTCTCTCGCCAGTGTATGCCAGAGCTGCTTCGAGAGCGCCTCGAGCGATACCAATCATTTGCGCTCCAATTCCTATGCGCCCCTCATTCAACGTTTCGATAGAAACCTTATAGCCTTTGCCAACTTCTCCCAGAACATTCACCTTAGGAACGCGGCAATCCTCCAGAATTAACTCTGTGGTTGACGATGCCCGGATTCCCAGTTTGTTCTCCTTCTTACCCACGGAAAAACCATCGAACCCTTTCTCGACGATGAATGCAGTGATTCCACGGTAACCGGCTTCCGGATTCGCGTTGGCAAACAATACAAATATTTCTGCCTCGTTTCCGTTAGTGATCCAGAGCTTTTGCCCGTTGATGAGATAGTGGTCACCTTTATCCACAGCGCGCGTCTGCATTGCAAAAGCATCCGAGCCGGAGCCAGCTTCGCTAAGGGCATAAGCTCCCACGCGTTCGCTTGCTAGTTGAGGCAGATACTTTTTCCTTTGTTCGTTATTGCCCCACTTAATTAGCGCGTTATTGACCAGAGTATTTTGAACATCCACGAATACGCCGACCGAGGCATCCACCCTTGAAAGCTCTTCCACCGCCAGGATGGCTGTGAAGAACGACGCTCCGGCGCCACCAAACTCTTCAGGCGTTTCAATCCCCATCAATCCGAGTTCGAAACACTGCTGGATAAGCTTGGGATCAAATTTGGCCGTCTCGTCCATGTGCTCAACGCGGGGACGTAGTTCCCCTTCGGCAAACTCACGCACACTGGCGCGAAACATTAGCTCGTCTTCCGACAACGTTGTCAGAGGGACTCCTAACTGCTGCTCAATTGCTGGTTGAATTTGGCTCATCATCACCTCTGGCTTGGGCCTCTACGGCAGGCGGCCGACTTTAAAATGGAATCGTTCCGGATGAATTTGGGACTTGAACTAGTAGCATCATAATCAACGCAAAAGTTAAAGGCAAAAGGCGGCAGGCCCGTCGAAACTAATGCAGGGAGGGTATCCGCAGATTATGCAGATTCCTCAGACGGAACTTTGTACTTTGTGCTTCGATCTTTGTAGCTGCAACTCCAGGTTAACGATCCAGGTGTGCGGTCAAAACAGGTCAAAGTTCTCGTTCAAAGCTCAAAAGAACTTTCTGTCTAATCTGCGGATTACTGCTTCACCTGCTCGCGCAAGTTTAAGTTCCGGATCAACCGATGCAAGTAGTTCGGATGTACACCTAGAAGCTTTGCCGCTTCGGTGTAGTTACCCTTTGCCTGATCCATCGCCGTCAGGATGATATGTTTTTTTGTCTGCGTAACCGCCTCATGATACCGGGCAGTCGACCTGGTGCTTGATGCTTCGCTCTCCGAAGTGGCTTCAGGCAGATCTTCAGCCAGGATATGGTCAGTTGTGCCAAGCACCACGGCGCGCTCTATTGCATTTTCAAGTTCGCGAACATTTCCGGGCCATTCATAGCTTTGTAGCCGGGATTGCGCTTCAGGAGATACTCCGAAAATTTTGCGGTTACATTTCTCTCCGTGCTTGGAAGCAAAGTAATTGGCGAGGAGCGTAATGTCCTCCGGTCGTTGCCGGAGTGGAGGCATTGCTAACTCGACTACGTTTAGACGATAGAAGAGATCCTGGCGGAAAGTTCCCTCCGCAATAGCTTGTTCAAGATCTTTATTTGTCGCCGCGATGAGTCGAATATCTACTCTGATTGTCTTCGTCCCGCCAACGCGTTCAAACTCACGTTCCTGCAGGACGCGCAGTAACTTAACCTGCAGCGCCGGCGAAAGTTCGCCAATTTCATCAAGAAACACCGTGCCACCATCGGCAACTTCCAGCCGGCCCTTCTTCATGCTGATGGCTCCCGTGAAGGCTCCCTTCTCGTGCCCGAAGAGTTCGCTTTCAAGCAGCGTTTCTGCCAGGGCCGCACAATTCACGGCCATAAACGGGAGCTTTGCGCGTTTGCTGTTTTGATGAATAGCGCGGGCTGCAAGTTCTTTGCCGGTGCCACTCTCACCGGAAATCAGGACCGTTGAATCAGTTGGCGCCACTTTCGATATGAACTGGTAAACCTGCTTCATAGGGGGACTCTCGCCGACCATGTTGTGTTCAATATTGAAGTCAGCGAGCAGACGTTCGTTTTCACTTTGGAGCCATTCGATGTGTCGAGAGTTTTCAATAGCCACTGCAGTGATGGCTGCAATTGCAGTGACTAGCTGCAGGTGATCCTGATCGAAGTGAACATCAGGGGCATTCGTATCCAGATAGATAACTCCCAGCGCACGATCGTGCATGATCAGCGGAATGCACATAAGCGACCCGGGCGGAGATTGGTTGAGACTATCTGAAGATAAATCCGGCTGCACCGGGGAACCGCTGATAAGGAGTGAAGACTTTTCACGCAAGACTCGTTGAGCAATCGTGCGGCTAACCTTGATAGCTTCATCAGGGCCGTGCGCCCGGTCGAGCCCAAAGACTGCAACATCCTCGAATCCATTTTCATGACTAAGCAGAATGGCGCCCCGCTCTGCGGGGACAACTTCGAAAAGCAATTCCAGAAGTGTTTTCTGCAATTCGTCCAGCCCCCGAATAGCGTTCACTGTGGTGCTGACCTTCATCAGCGCACTCAGATCTCTCGCCATGAGGTAAACCGCATCGTTGAACTTGACCTGAATTGTTGAGCCGCTTAGGTGCCGGTCTTCAAACTGGACCTCACTCGATTTTGATGCCGGGGACGCCTCGCCGTCATGAAGCAGAAAAAGAAATTGCGAATCGCCAATGCGAACGCGATCGCCGTGTGCCAACACGCGACGCTTCACTGGAATGTCGTTGATAAACGTGCCGTTGAGACTATCGAGGTCGGCGATTACAAAATCCAGGCCTTCTTTTTCAATCTGAGAGTGGCGTCGAGAAACCGACGGGTCAGCTATGCAGAGACTGGCGGCAGTTTCCCGCCCAATTAGGACGGGACCCTCAGTGATGGGAAAGACGGCTCCTTTGAGTTTGCCAGCAATAGCTGCGAGTCGTGGATTCATGTTTAGAGAGTTCCAAGAGGACCGTGGAGCAAGTGTACGCGCCTAAAGATGCCGCGGGCAACAAGTTGAATTATCTCGCAGGTTATCAGGAGGTCCTTAGCCCGTGGGAAAGCTTAATCGGCCGACTGGTTTGTTTCTGACCGCTAAAATTCGGAAAAAGACACAGCGTCAACCCGAAATTCCAGCACTTGTCTATCCAAACAGATAAGTGACTATCCGATGAGATAGGGATTCGATTTCGTGAAGCGAGATCTTTGGAAGACAAGAAAGGCGTTCGGACTCTGTTAACTGATGTCATTGATACCATTTACGACAACAGATTCCCTAAATTTGAAACCGGAGTTTTGCGTGGCACGTCAGTCGCACTAAAGAGCGCGGCTCTCAAAAAAGAATGGGCCGCCACTGGTAAGAAGTTGATCAGACGATCGCCCACTTACTACACAGATTTGAGGTCGAACAGCTCGGCCCATCGCCCTAAAGGCAAAAGGAGGAAATATGAAGAAACGAATTTTAACAGGCGCCACGATGGTTATGCTTGTAGCCGCGGTTGCGTTGATGGCAGCGCTAGTTTCTGCCCACGCTCAATCGTCCCAGGTAGTCGCTGACATACCGTTCGACTTCACCGTCGGTGGGAAGTCGCTTAAGGCCGGCGAGTATGCGCTTCGTCCGTTTTCTTCCAACAATGATGTACTGGTGATCACCGGCCAGGACACGAAAGACGTAGCAATCCGTATAACCCAGTCGATCGAGGCTCGCAGGACGCCTGAGAAGGCCATGCTGGTATTCCATCGCTACGGCCAGCGCTACTTTCTTTCAGAAGTCTGGACAAACGGCGACCGCACAGGCCGCCAGTTACGGAAATCTGCTGAAGAGCGAGCCATCGAAGGCCAGCTTGCAGCGACTCCAGCCAAGAGCGAACTTGCTCGCAGCAGCTACGAAAGAGTTGAGATCGTAGCCATGGTTCGCTGACCTCCAGATTGATCTCCCCGAGCGTCAGGAGGCGAGAACACCCGTCTCACAACTCGCCGCCCCTGACCGTAGTAGCCAAACGGCAACCGAAACCCTCCGGTTGCCGTTTTGGTTTTTTAATGAAGACAAACTGGCCGCGGATACGCGCGAATTATTGCCGATCAGAAGCAGGAGCAAGCTCAGGATGGGATACGCGGATAAACGCGGCCATGAAAAAGAATTGCCTCGAAGCCGCCCTGAGTTATTAGATCTGATCCGATGATCCGCGCAAAATCCGCGGCGTTAAGGCACAAGCTTCCAGTTGTTTGTCGGCTCGGTAGGTATCGTCTTATGGCGTTCCACCCAGGCTATGATCATTTCTCGGATCTCCTCACTCGATCGAGAGATCACGGGAGCGTTCTTGTACATTGAGTAACCGCCGCCGCCGTTGACTCGATAATTATTGGTCGCAAGTTTGAGTTTCTGATTGAGATCCAGAGGTTTGCCTTTGAATCTCAGATCCTGAATGCGTTGCCCAAGCGGCTTGGTGATGTCAAGCACGTAGGTGACACCTTCGGCGATATCAAAGTTGTAAGCCGGAATTTTTTCGTTGACTAACTCCATCGGAGTCTTCCCTGGTTCGTAAGCGCGAAAATACTTTGCCGAGTGTTCCAGAGCGTCCTTTAGTTGTTGCCCGGTTACCTCTAACACCACAAGAGTGTTCTCATAGATATAAATTCCGGCAATGTCCCTAACAGAAACCTGGCCCTTATGGATGCGTGCCTCGGGATTAAAACTTGCTACCATTGAGACATCAGCTTTACCTTCGTCTAACTGCACTCGCTGGACGAGGTCCAGGATAGCCGAATCCCCAAAGCGAGCATCGCGGGCCGTTAACTCTGCCGCGGACTCTCCGATAACAGTCGATAGCCAAGCTTGCGTCTCGCGATCGTAAGGTTCAATGATCCTAAGAATTTCCGGATCGGCATCGACCTTGTCATCCACTGGGATCGTGCGGGTTGACTTCGCATAAACGCTCCAGCGATCACCATCCTTTTGCAGATATAAATCGGCCCGCGCTAAATGCCGGCCCCAGTGATTCGCCTGACTCAAGAGCACCGGCCCCATGGAGAGTGAAGGAACGTCGCGATGTGTGTGCCCCATAAAGATAATGTCGACGCCGGGGACTTCACGCGCGATCGTCAGGGCACGATTCTCGTTCGGCACTTGGCCCGGATTGATTTCCCCAGTGCGCAAGTCTTCCTCCAGTCCCATGTGCATTGCGATTACAACCACATCTGCCCGCTCTTTTTCGCGCAGGACGGAGACCCATTTCCTGGCTTCGGCCACCGGTTCACGAAATTCGAGGCCAGCATAATTCTGCGTGTTCTCCCACACAGGCACTCCGGGGGTCGTTAGACCAAGAATGCCAACGCGCACCCCCGCAACCTCTTTAACGATGTAGGGCTGAAAATGCGTCTTATCGGATCCTGCCTCGTACGTGTTACTCGAGAGCCAGGGAAACTTTGCTTCGTTGCGTGCTTTTTCAAGCACCTTCAATCCGAAGTTGTACTCATGATTCCCCACAGTCATGGAGCTGTACTCGAGTGCATTCATTGACAGCATCATCGGGTCAGCAGGCGTGTTGTTTTTTTTGTTGTGGACGTACTGGAGCGGTGTGCCCTGAATCGTATCACCCGAATCGACTAGTACTGTGTTCGGATTCTCTTTGCGAACCCGTCGCACAAGGGTAGCAACCTTTGCCAATCCACGGTTGTCTGGTTTGTTTGTGTAGTAATCAACCGGATAGATGTTGCCGTGAAGATCAGTAGTGCCCAGAACGGTGATCTGAATGCGGTCTGCTGCAGCGCCACGTGGCGGTGGTGACAGGAAGGCCAGCGCCAACAAGAGCAGTGACAGACCTGGAAGAAGAATCAGCCTTCGGTTTAGTTTCATTTCTGAAGATTAGCTGATGTCAAAGCCCGGATGCCAGCACCAAGATCATCACAAAAGCGGCAAGGACCGTGCCGATCGTGGGGCTTTGTACCAGGCGCTACTCATTTACGAAAACCTCCGCCGCCGTAGCCCCAGCTATCCTAACTTCATGTGCCTTTTTAAAATTAGTTCGTATGTAATCGATCTTTTCGCGATTCTCGAAATAGATCCTACCGCGCTGAACAATAATGTAGGTTGGACCAGACAACTTCATTGGATCGAAGTCAGTACTGGAAATGACCTTTGAGTTCAAATCGGGGCGAGAAAATTTTTCCAGGTAATATCGCGACACGCCAGGGGTTTCATGAGCGATGGTTGCGTTCGGGGGCCCTACGTCAGCCACAAACTTTATTGCCTCACGCAGACCGTCATCATAGAACTCGTCGTGTGGAAAATAGTAGCCCGATTTCCCGGCAGCCAGAGCATTCGTGTAGAGCGCGTAATGTGGTCCATGTGCATAAGCCGTCCAGCCTGGAGCGAGAATAAAGATGGCCACCGCAACCGCGGACACAATCGCCGACACCTCTTTTGAGGCCTTTAAGAGGTTAGACAACAGTCCAATCAAAGCGATAACGCCCACAGCAGAGATCATGTAAACGAACGGCAACAACGAGAGTGCGTAACGTAACCACTTACCACCAATCAAAGAGTACGGAACGATCCAAAAGAGAAACATGAAGATAACGAAAGCATGTCCCGGGTGCCGCCAGCGTTTCAGCGATACAAAAAAGCCCACCAGGAAGCTACCCAGGACGAGTAAGGGAATCTTGATGGCCATGAAAAGAGCGTAAAAATAAATCGGCGTGCCCCAGAAGGGCGTGCTCGACATATTGTTCTTGTAAAGCTGGTCGCCGAACAGATATCCGGTATGAACAAGCAGGCGCTCACCGGTGTAGGCGTTCAGGTAGTCCCAGACCTGTGGCAGTAACACTGCAGGATTTGCCAACAGAAAAGCCACCAGTATCATCACGTAAAAGATGGTTGGCGTTTTGCCACTTGGCTCGCCGGGCTCTCGCTTGCGCACGTGAAACTTATGATGAAAAAGCGCATTCAGACCAAAATAATGAGGGAAGTATTTAGAGGCGAGCATCAAGCCAAACGAAATTGCACTGAGAATGTAGTTGCGACGCCTCAACACTTCGTCTTTTGGAGAGAGCTGCTTAGCCCGCACGTAAAAATAGAAAGCGAATAGCATGAAGAACACCAGCATCGTGTCTTCCTTGCCCACACGATTCAGCGTAATCGCATTAATTCCAAATGCCCAAAACCCAGCTGCCAGGAGTCCGGTCCACCGATCGAAGTAGGCCGCCGTCAGTAAAAAGAGAGGTATCGCCGTCAGCGCGCCGACGATCACATTCGGGAGACGCAAAGCGAATTCATCGCTAACAGCGCGGCCGGAGAGTTGATGCCACGCGCTCGCTGCCTTTACAGATGCAAACATCAACGCTTTCATCATCATGGGGTGTTCGGCATTGGCGCTGATGTCACCCCGCTCATAAGCACGCACGGCATCCAGCTTATTCATCTCATCCTCGGCGAATCCAATCGCGCTAAGGTTGCTGATTCGCAGGCCGAAACCGAGCGCAACACACATCACCAGCGTGGCAACAACAATCCAATCCAGGCTTGCGAGCAGACCTGTGGGTCGATCAAGCTCCACCGTGGGCCAGGTGCCTTCGTGATGTTCGATTTCGGCGGCCGCCGAGGAACTAAACTTTATATCGCTCGCCAAGATTCAAGTTTCCTTTTGTGAAGAAGCGGCAAATTATAACTGAAAGCATAAGGGATTGCTTGCGCCGATTGTCTCAGAGTTAAGAGATCAACCTTTAGGTTATGATCTGGCACCACGCGCAAGCTAAAGCTTGAACTTTGAACTAACAACCAACCGGGCGGTTGTTGGCTCGGTACAAATCGCTTAATGTATAACAACGGAGTAATCGGGTGTCGGAACTGCGTGACAGTTGTCTTCTTGTGACGCCAGGCAATTATGGACAATCTCATTCGTTCGAACATTCGTCAGCGCCCTGTGCGGACATTGGTTAGCGTAGCCGGAATAGCACTCGGCGTATGCCTGGTAATGCTTTTCACGGGCCTGGCACGGGGCCTGTCTAATGATTTGCAGCGTCGCGGTTCAAACCTGCGCGCGGAGATAGTCTTT
>Ga0079218_10000720_pt1 | contig 10608 bp, 10 predicted proteins | sample NCCompost_FD_77181 | JGI IMG/M metagenome (GOLD analysis project Ga0079218, IMG submission 77181) | Agricultural soil microbial communities from Utah to study Nitrogen management - NC Compost | ecosystem: Environmental > Terrestrial > Soil > Agricultural land | place: USA: Utah | collected... | reverse complement strand
GCGGGTTCATCCGCATGTCCAGCGGCCCGACCCCCTTGTAGCTGAAGCCGCGATCCGGGTTGTCGAACTGCATCGACGAGACGCCGAGGTCCGCCAGAATCACATCGGCGTGTTCGAGGCCTTCGGCTGCGAGGGCCTTCGGTAGGCCGGCGAAGTTGGCGTGGCGCGCGACGAACGCGTCGGGGCCAAATCCGGCCGCGCGCAGCTGCGCTTCCGTCCGTGGCAGCTCGAGCGGATCGACGTCGAGCCCGATGAGCCGCCCACCTGGCTGCACGCGTTCCAGGATCGCGCGCGCGTGACCGCCGCCGCCGAGCGTGCAATCGATCACCACATCGCCAGGGCTGGGCCGCAGGCAGCCGACGACTTCGTCCACCATGATGGGCAGATGCATGCCCGCCGGCGTCTTGCCGGCCGCGAGCACCTTCTGCATCTCGTCGGGGTACTGCCCGGGGTTCAGTTCCTTGTATTTGTCGTGGAACGCGCGCGGGTTCTTGCCCGGGTATCGCGGCCGGCGCGTGTGCGTGGCTATGGCCGCACCTTCCACTGCGGCGCGCGTTTGCCGAGGAAGGCGTCCACGCCTTCCTTCCCGTCGTCGCCAACGAAGTCGCAGGCGATCGCGTGTCCGGCCATCGTGTAGGCCTCAGCGATCGGCATCTCGAGCTGCCGGTAGAACACCCGCTTGCCGGTGGCGAGGGCCGCTGGAGACTTCGACGCGATCAGCCTCGCCAGCGACTCGACTTCCGCGTCGAGCGCGTCCGGCGGGACGACGCGGTTGACGAGCCCGATGTCTCGCGCCGTGTCCGCGTCCACCATCTCGCCCGTGAGCAGCATACCCATGGCGTGCTTGCGCCCCACCGCACGGCCCAGTGCCACCCCGGGCGTGGAGCAGAAGGCGCCGATGTTCACGCCCGGCGTCGCGAAGGTGGCGGTGGAGGAGGCCACGGCCAGATCGCACGTGGCCACGAGCTGACACCCGGCGGCGGTGGCGAGGCCGTGGACCTTCGCGATGACGGGTTGGGGCAGCTGCGCGATGGTCATCATCATGCGGCTGCAGCGGGCGAAGAGCGCCTCGACCTCCGCCACGCTCCCCATGGCCCGGAGTTCCTTGAGGTCGTGGCCGGAGCAGAACCCGCGTCCGCGCGCCGCCAGCACCACGACTCGGACCGCCGGGTCGCCCCCCACGCGGTCGAGCGCCGACTGCAGCTCGCCGATGAGGACTCCCGACAGCGCGTTGAATTGCGCCGGGCGATTGAGCGTCAGCGTGGCGATGCCGTCGCCGGTCTCGACGAGCAGGAGCGCCTCGGTGGTAGTGGTCGCGCTGGTGGTCATGGCCTGATCCTGTGCCGGCCGGTCTGAAGACCGGCCGCTACGTACTCTGTCAGAAGGAGACGCCGCGCGGGAACAGGCGATGCTCGTGCGCCTGGCGCTCCAGCCCCTCGCGAAAATCGGGATGGGCGATGCCGATGAGCGCCTGGGCCCGCTCCGCGATGGACTTGCCCTTGAGATTGACGATGCCGTATTCGGTCACGACGTACATCATGTCGGAGCGGGGCGTGGTCACGACGTTCCCTTGCGTCAGATCCAGCACGATCCGGCTCCGCCGGTCGCCTCGCTTGTCATAGGTCGAGGATAGGCAGATGAACGACTTGCCCCCCTTCGACGCGTAGGCGCCGCGCACGAACTGGAGCTGGCCGCCGGTGCCGCTGATGTGGCGATGGCCGTCGGATTCGGACGCGGCCTGCCCCTGCAGGTCGACCTGCGTGGTGTTCTGGATCGACACGGTGCGGTCGTTCTGCATGATGATGTGCGGCGAGTTCGTGTACTCCACCGGACAGCAGTGCATGTCCGGGTTGCGGTGCAGCGTGTCGTAGAGCGCCTGCGACCCGAGCGCAAACGTGTAGACCACCTTGCCGCGATCCAGCTGCTTGCGAGCCCCGGTGATCCGTCCGGCTTTGTAGAGGTCGGCCAGCCCGTCGGTCATCATCTCGGTGTGCACGCCCAGGTCGCGCACGCCGCTTTCGAGCAGGATCGCGCACACGGCGTTCGGCATGGCGCCGATGCCGACCTGCAGGCAGTCGCCGTCCTCGATCTCCGCGGCAATGAGCCGGCCCACGGCGGCATCGACCTCGCGGACGGGTGGATTGGGCAGTTCCGGCGCGGGGGAATCGTCGCCTTCGATGATGTAGTCCACCTCGCTGATGTGGAGGCCCGTCCCTTCACCGTAGACGTACGGCAGATGCCGGTTCGTTTCGACGATGACGGTGCGGGCGCGATCGAGGATGGCGCGATGCCACAGGTTGGCGGCGCTCAGATTGAAATAGCCGTGCTCGTCCACGGGGCACGTCTTGAAGACGACGACATCGGCGGGCGCCATGAAGCGCCGGTAGTAGTCTGAGATCTCACCGAGATTGACCGGGATGTAGTGGCAGCGTCCCTCGTCGTGCTTCTTCCGGTCGTAGCCCGAGAAATGCAGGCTGAACGTGTGGACGTGCTGCCCCTCCGGGTCGGCATCCAGGATGGCGCGCGGCCGCATGCTCAGGCAATGGCGGATCTTGACGTTGGAGACCTCGCAGACGCGGGCGGCGAGCGCGCGGTCGAAGACATCGGGCTGGCCGAGACCGGTGCCGTAGTCCAGCCACATGTTGGAGGTGACGAGGCCGGCGGCGCGCTCGGCGGAGATCGTCTGGGCCGGAGCGGCGGCTACTCGTCGTGCGGCTGGAGCAGTTGGGGTCGCGGACACCGTCGATGTCTCCTGCGCCCGACTATAGCCCGAGCAGTGAATGTCTTGACGCGCCCGGCTAATTAACTACAATGCAGTCTAAATGGTGCCTGCACTGAATCTCGGCGAATTCGAGCAACTCATCCTTCTCGCCATCCTGCGCCTGGGCGAGGGCGCGTATGGCGTGACCATCCGCGCCGAACTTGCGGAACGCGGCGGACGGAACGTGGCGCCGGGCGCGCTGTACACGGCGCTGGAACGGCTCGAAGCCAAGCGCGCCGTCACGTCCCGAATGGGCGATCCCACGCCGCAGCGGGGCGGCCGCGCGAAACGGTACGTCACGGTGACGCCACTGGGGAAGGAGGCGCTCGCGCGTGCGCTGCAGGCGTACGAGCGCCTGCTCGATGGACTCGACTTTCCGCGAGGTGTCCGTGTCTAAGCTCCCGATTGCCCAACGGCTGCTGGCCCTCTTCACCTCACCCGAGTGCGCGGAAGCCATTACTGGCGACTTCGTGGAAGCGCGCGGGACGCGCGGCGCCGCGTGGGTCTGGTGGCAGGTCCTCACTACTGCGACGGCACTCTGCGGCCGTGCGCTGGCCACCTCACCGGCAGCGAGTATGGGCGTGGCCGCCCTTGGCTGCCTGCAGTTCGGCTCGCTGGCGTTTTTCGGCTTCGCGCCGGTGGCCATGTTCACGGCCCTGCTCGGCAATCCGGTGAGTTGGGTCTGGCTCTCGGTGGTCTGGTGGAGCGGTGCCTTCTTCACGGGCTTCACGCTGGTCAGCCTGTCGCCGGCCCGAGGGGCGGCGACGAGCGCGCTGCTCGCGCTCCTGGGAGAGGCGGTGCTGGTGCTGCTCGGGCTGGCGGGTGTCGACGGAGCGGTCTTGCTCATTCCCAACGTGGTCTTCTGGCCGATGACGACGTTCACCGCGGTGCCGCTCCTCGCCGGCGCCATGAGCGCCCGCCGGCGGATCATCGGCACCCACGGCGCAGTGGCGCGATGAGGGCCCCAGTCGCAGGTTGGCGGGGCGTGCTGGCGTGCCTGATGCTCGCGACGGCCACGCCGGCGTGGTCGCAGCCGGCGGAGTGGCGCGACGAGTCCTCGCACAAGGCCACGCTCGTCGAGGTGGAAGAGGGCGTACGGCTCGAGGTGCTCGATTGGGGCGGGTCGGGCCGGGCGCTCCTGCTCCTCGCGGGCCTGGGCGACTCGGCGCACGTGTTCGACGACATCGCGCCGGCGCTGGCCGCGCGATACCGCGTGGTCGGCGTGACCAGGCGCGGTCATCCGCGATCATCGTCGCCCGCGAGCGGCTACGCCACCGTGCGACTCGCCGAGGACCTCGTGCGCGTCATGGACGCCGTCGGCCTGCAACGACCGATCGTCGTCGGCCATTCATTCGCGGGCGAAGAGATGCACGTGTTGGGCGCCCGTCATGCCAACCGGATCGCGGGGCTGATCTACGTGGATGCGGCGTTCGATCGCGCCGACCGCTTTGCCGAGCACGAAGCGGCCAGCCGGGCCCTGCCAGGTCCTCCTCGCCCGGCCCCGGCGGACCTGGCGTCATTCGCGGCGTTGCGTGCGTACCTCACCAGGATCCAAGGATCGCCGGGGCCGGAGGCGCGCCTGCGGGCCCGCTATGTCGCCAACGCGGACGGCAGCCTCCGTGGCCCCTGGTCACCCGACGCGCACGTGATGCAGGCGTACTCCGCTGAGATGAAGTCGATGACCGCGGCCTACACGCCCGCACGCATTCAGGTGCCTTCGTTGGCCGTCTACGCAACGCCGGCATCGGCGGCCGAGATGATGCGGCCGTGGTACAACGCCGAGGACCCGGCCGTTCGCCAACGGGTCGAGACGCTGTATCGATTGGAGCGCGAGAATGTCGCGCGTCACGCCAGGTGGTTTGCCGCGTTTGCGGAGCGCGGACGCGTCGCCGAACTCTCAGGCGGTCACGACCTGTTCGTCAGCAATCCACGCGAAGTCGTCCGACAGATTGACGCGTTCGTGTCGTCGCTCCCCGCGACGCCCTGACACGTCGCCGGGTGAGCCGGCCCCTCTTACGGACGACTCGGTTCGAGGCCAATCCTGACGGACTGCCGTTGGTGCCCGTCGATCACGACCGAGCGCTCGGTGGCGGTGTAGCCGTCCATGGTGACGCGAATGCGCTGCTCGCCGGGCTCGAGATGCTGGAGGGTGATCGGCGACTCGCCCCAGCCGATGCCGTTCACGGTGACACGCGCACCATCGGGCTGCGTCGAGATGACGAGTTCAGCTGGACCGGCTGGCGCAACTGGCTCCGGGTCCGGGGCGACAGCGGTCACGGTCTCAACCGTGGGGGCTGTCGGGACCACAGCTTTCGGGGCCTCGATGGAGGGCGGGGCAGCCGGCGGCGCAGCCGGCGGAGCCACCGGTGGCGCAGCGACAGGCTCGGGCGTCTCGACCGTGCCCGCGGTCGCGGCCGCGCGCTCGAACGACCCCCAACCGGCGAGCCCGACCGCGATCACCAGCATCGCGACCATCGCGAACGCGTATTCGGGACGGACGCGCGCCGGTTCGGACGAAACGGGCAGCGCGAGCTCGACGGGCGCCAGCTCGGCCTCGAGCCGCGCGATGGCGAACCGCTCATCCACACCCATGGCTCGCGCCACCGCACGCACCTCGGCGCGCTGATAGAACCGCGGCAGCGGCAACACATCGCCACGCTCGAGCGCTTCGAGATGTCGCGGGGGAATCTTGGTCTGCGACGCAATCGCCTCGACGGACAGCCCCCGGGCTTCCCGCGCGCGTCTGAGCCATCCGCCGAATGCTTGCGTGGACATGTTCCGTACTCTTTGAACGGCGTGACTGCCGGGATCGAACAGAGGGCAAGGAGTGATCCAGGTGGACTCGGGCCGAAACGGCCGTTCTTCCCGCTCTCGGATCCGCGGCGGTGACCGCCTGCCCGCCCGCGGGTGCCGGGTCACGAATCGTTGCCACTTATGAATTCCTTGGGATTTCCTTGCGAGCGAAGTCGCCACTCTCGGCGTAGTCTCCAGCCATGAGAAAACTAATCCTGGCAGCCCTGCTCGGCGTCGGCGCCCTGGTGGCTTACAACTACAACGAGGGCCACGACTTGTTCCAACTGCCCGGCACCTCGGCCGCGGCTCTCAAAGACACCGTGCGCGAGACGGTGAGGGACACCGTTCGGGACGGTGTGCGCACGGCGGCGGCATTGACGCCGAAAATCAAGGCGAAGATGGCTCTCGACGACCTGGTCGAGGCGGCGAATATCGACGTCGATGCCAACGGCAGCGTGGTGACCTTGACGGGCGCGGTCGCGTCACGAGACGAGCAGCGACGGGCCGTGCGTATCGCGACGGAGACCGCCGGCGTCACGAAGGTCGTGAATCACCTGCGTGTTCGCTGACCGGTGATCGCGCTCGAGCTCGACATCCTGCCAGGCGCCTATGCCATCTGCCGATGGCCGGCCGGCGAGGCGCTGCCGGACTGGGTGAGCCAGGGCGGATTCGTCTCGGTGACGCGAACACCCACCGAGCTCTCGGCCGTCTGTGCCGCCGAGGCCGTGCCCGCGGGGACGGTCTGCGAGGGCCCGTGGCGCATCTTCGCGGTTCGCGGTCCTCTCGACTTCGGGCTCACCGGAGTCATGGCCTCGATGGCATCGCCGCTGGCGGAGGCGGGTGTCAGCCTCTTCGCGGTCTCGACCTATGACACCGACTACGTGCTCGTGCGCGCGGGCGACCTCGACCGCGCGGCGCAAGCGCTCCGACGCGCGGGCCACCGCGTGGAATCAGCGAAGTCCTAGACGGCTCAGCGCCGCCCGCAGTTCCTCTTCGCTCACGTCGTCCACCGTCGCCGTCGTGCCGATGCTGGTGGCGAGCACGAAGTGCAGCCGGCCGTGCACCACCTTCTTGTCGCGGCCGATGGCAGCCATCGCCTCGTCGATCGACAGGTCCTGCACTGCGGGTAGCGGCCCCAGCTTGGCGATCAGCTCCGCGATGCGCTGCCGATCGTCCTGCGCCAGCGCGCCGCGCGCGGCGGAGAGGTCGGCGGCGCCGAGCATGCCGTGCGCGATCGCCTCGCCGTGCCGGAAGCGCCGGTAGTTCGTGATCGCCTCGAGCGCGTGGCCGATGGTGTGGCCGAAGTTGAGGATGCGGCGCAGGCCGCCCTCGCGCTCGTCCTTCGACACCACGTCGGCCTTGATGCGGCACGATTCGACGATCGCCGGCCCCAGCACGGACGGCGTGCGCGCCAGGACCGCCCTGGTGTCGCGCATCAGCAGATCGAAGAGCGACCGGCTGGCGATGACGCCGTACTTGACCACCTCGTAGAGGCCCGATCGGAACTCTCGCCGTGGCAGCGTGGCCAGGCACAACGGATCGGCCACCACCAGGACCGGCTGGTGGAAGGCGCCGATCAGGTTCTTGCCGAGCGGATGGTTCACGCCCACCTTGCCGCCGATCGAGCTGTCCACCTGCGCCAGCAGCGTCGTCGGTACGTGGACGAGCGTGATCCCACGCAGGAAGCTGGCGGCGGCGAATCCAGCGGTATCGCCGATCACGCCGCCGCCGACGGCCACGACGGCGCTGCCGCGATCGGCGCCGCCCTTGATGAGCGCGTCGTAGAGGCGCGACACCGACGCCAGCGTCTTGTAGCGCTCGCCGTCGGGGATGAGGATCGGCTCGACCGGAATGGCCGCCTGGATGCGCGCGCCCTGGTGCCGCCAGATCACCGGGCTCGACACCACGAAGCGTTTGCGTCCCACGCCGTGGCGGTCGAGGAGCGGCGCGAGCTGTTCGCCGAGGCCTTCACCGACCAGGATGGTGGACTGTTGATTGGCCGTGGCGACGTCGATCTGTGTGGCCGTCGGGATGCCGTCGCTCACGGCTTGTGGACCGCTTGGCGGCTCGTTGTTCGACTCGTCATGGTCGTGAATCGCAGGCGGTCCACCGCGCGCGAAGCGCGCAAGGAGATGCTGTCTATCTATCAGCCAAGGGCGAAGGAGCGTGGCAAGCCCTTGGCTGATTGATAGGATAGCACTCGTGCTGGTGAGCACTGATTTCCTCATCGTCGGCAGCGGCGTGGCCGGGCTGCGCGCCGCGATCGCGCTGGCCGAGGTGGGCGACGTGCTCGTGCTCACGAAAGCCGATCCCGGCGAGAGCAACACCGGTTATGCGCAGGGCGGCGTGGCGGCGGCCGTGGGTGCCGACGACTCGCCGGCGCTGCACGCCCGCGACACGATGGACGCCGGCGACGGCCTGTGCCGGCGCGAGGCCGTCGACGTGCTCGTCCAGGACGGTCCGCGCTCCGTGCAGGAGCTGCTCGACTGGGGGGCGGCCTTCGACCGCGACGCCTCGGGTGCGCCGGCGCTCGGACGCGAGGCGGCGCACAGCGTGCGGCGTGTGCTTCACGCGCGCGACGCCACCGGGCGCGAAATCGGCCGCGTGCTGTGGACGCGCGCCTCGCGGTCGCCGCGGGTGAAAGTGCTCGACGTGGCGATGGTCGTCGCGCTGCGCGTAAACGACGGCCTGTGCAGCGGCGCCACCTTCATCGATCGCGCCGGCGAGGTGCACGACGTGGTGGCCGGACGGACGCTGCTCGCCACCGGCGGCGCGGGGCAGGTGTTCCGCGAGACGACGAACCCCGCGGTGGCGACCGGCGACGGCATGGCCATGGCGTTCGAGGTGGGTGCCCGCGTCGCCGATCTCGAGTTCGTGCAGTTCCACCCGACGGTGTTGAGCGTGGCCGGCGCGCCGCGCTTTCTCCTGTCGGAAGCGCTGCGTGGCGAGGGCGGCCAGCTGCTCAACGCCGCCGGCGAGCGCTTCGTCGAACGCTACGACCCGGCCGGCGACCTCGCGCCGCGCGACGTGGTGGCCCGCGCGATCGTCCGCGAGCAGATTGCGACCGGGTCGCCCGTCTATCTGTCGATGGCGCTGGCGGACCCCGACTACGTGCGAAAACGCTTTCCAACCATTGCGCAGGCGTGCCGCGGTGTCGGCCTCGACCTGGCCACCGACCTCGTTCCCGTCAGCCCGGCCGCGCACTACGTCATGGGCGGTGTGGAGACCGATCTCGACGGCCGGACATCGGTGGAGAACCTGTTCGCGGCTGGCGAGGTGGCCTGCACGGGCGTGCACGGAGCCAATCGGCTGGCCAGCAACTCGCTCCTCGAGGGGCTGGTGTTCGGCGCTCGCGCCGCCGCCGCCATGCAGGAGCGGACGCGCGTCGCGCTCCTGGCCGCCGACCGAAGGCCGCCGCTGGTCACCGACGGCGTGCGGCCGTCCTCGGGCACGGCAGACGAGGTGCGCGAGCTGATGTGGCACGACGCGGGGCTGCTGCGCTCGCGCGGCGGGCTCGATCGGGCCGCGCGCCAGCTGGCGTCGTGGACGCACGGCGTGGCCGCGGCCCGGGTGGACCGTCCGCACGATCGCGGTCTGCGCCGTCTGGCCAGCCTGACGACGGTGGGGTGGCTCATCGCCGTGGCCGCGCTCCGCCGGGAAGAGAGCCGCGGCGGCCACTTTCGAGAGGATTTCCCGCGCCGCGACGATCTACACTGGAACCGCCGCGTGTCCGACGCGCGCGACCTGAGTGCGGCGCGCGCGATCCCCGTTCCCGGGTTGCCGGCATAACCACCACAACGTACGTAGGGGCCGGTCTTTAGACCGGCCCGATTGATCATGGCCAAAGACAACGAGACCGACATTCCAGATCTGCCCACCGAGATCACGAAGCAATCGCAGGACTTCGGGCGATGGTACATCGACGTCGTCCGCAAGGCGGAGCTCGCCGACTATTCGCCGGTGAAGGGCTGCATGGTGATCCGTCCCTACGGCTACGCCATCTGGGAGCTGATGCAGCAGTCACTCGACCGCCGCTTCAAGGAGACCGGGCACGTCAACGCGTACTTCCCGCTGTTCATCCCCGAGTCGCTGCTGATGCGCGAGGCCGAGCACGTGGAGGGCTTCGCGCCGCAGGTGGCCTGGGTGACGCAGGGCGGCAACGAGCCGCTCGAAGAGCGGCTTGTGGTGCGCCCCACGTCGGAAACCATCATCGGCGTGATGTACGCCAAGTGGGTGCAGTCGTGGCGCGACCTGCCCATCCTCATCAACCAGTGGGCCAATGTCGTGCGCTGGGAAAAGGTGACGCGTCTCTTCCTGCGGACCACCGAGTTCCTCTGGCAGGAAGGGCACACCGCCCACGAAACGGCGGAAGAGGCGGAAGAGGAAACGCGGAGGATGCTCGCGGTCTACAAGGACTTCGCCGAATCCGAGCTGGCGATGCCGGTGATGGACGGCGTGAAGACCGAGAGCGAGAAGTTCGCGGGCGCCGACCGCACTTACTCGATCGAGGCGCTGATGCGCGACGGCCGCGCGCTGCAGGCCGGCACGTCGCACAACCTGGGGCAGAACTTCTCGAAGAGCTACGAGATCAAATTCCAGGCGCGCGACAAGTCGGTGCAGTACGCGTGGACGACGTCGTGGGGCGTGTCCACCCGCATGATCGGCGCCGTCATCATGGCGCACGGCGACGACGGCGGCCTGATCCTGCCGCCGCGGGTGGCGCCCTACCAGGTCGTCATCGTGCCGATTCCGCGCGGCAACTGGAAAGAGACCGTGCTGCCGAAGGCGGAGGAGCTGCGCAAGGCGATGGTTGCCCGCGGCATCCGCGTGTTCCTCGACGCGCGCGAGGGGCAGACCCCCGGCTGGAAGTTCAACGAGTGGGAGATGCGCGGCGTGCCGCTGCGCATGGAGATCGGCCCGAAGGATCTCGAGAAGTCCACAGTGGTGCTGGCGCGCCGCGATACGCGCGAGAAGTCGTTCGTGCCGATGGACGGCCTGGCCGCGCACGTCGAGGGGCTGCTGGCCACGATTCAGCAGGCGCTCTTCGACCGCGC
>Ga0079218_10000718_pt1 | contig 10610 bp, 11 predicted proteins | sample NCCompost_FD_77181 | JGI IMG/M metagenome (GOLD analysis project Ga0079218, IMG submission 77181) | Agricultural soil microbial communities from Utah to study Nitrogen management - NC Compost | ecosystem: Environmental > Terrestrial > Soil > Agricultural land | place: USA: Utah | collected... | reverse complement strand
GGTGACGATGTGAATGGGTTTGCTGTCGTTCAGTTCGTTCAGCAGCGCTGCAAGCGTTGTGGACTTGCCCGATCCGGTCGCGCCGGTCACGAGGATCATTCCCGTCTTTTCCTTGGTCATCTCGTGGAACACGGGAGGCATGTTCAATTGCGCCAGCGTGGGAATCTCGGTGGTCAGACGGCGGAGGATGATGGTGTAGTGTCCCCGCTGGGTGAAGATGTTCACGCGGAAACGTGCACGATAGCCCAGGGCGTATGAGCAGTCGCACGAGCCGGTATCGATCAGATCGCCGGTGAGACGACGGTTCCGATTAAGCAGCTCAAGGGCGATCATCTCCGTTTGAAACGGCGTCAGACGGTCGACCGGGGGATCGGTGTGTACCGAACGCAGCTCTCCATAGGTTTCCACCTGTGGAGGCTTCTCGACCGTGAAGTTAAGGTCCGACACGTCCTTGTGCGTGTCGAGCATTGACGAAAGGATGTAATCCAGTTCGGCCTTGGTCATTGCCACTCCTCCGGCGGATTCTTCAAGAGCGGGCGGAACTTGGTTTTGTCGATAGCCCTGGAGTAAGCGTCTTCGGGCGAGATCATTTTTTTATTCAAGACGTCCATGATCGCGTCGTCCAGAGTCTGCATTCCGAACTTCTTCCCGACTTGCAGCATTCCCGGAATCTGATAGGTCTTGGCTTCTCGGATCAAATTCGCGATCGCATTGGTCACCACGAGAATTTCCAGAGCCGCCACGCGTCCCTTGACGTCGACACGCTTCATCAGGTTCTGTGCAACGACACCCTTGAGCGATTCGGAAAGCGTGTTTCGGATCTGGTTTTGTTGGCCGGCAGGGAATACATCGATAACGCGGTCGATCGTTTTCGCTGCGCTTGGCGTGTGCAGGGTTCCAAAAACCAGGTGGCCTGTTGCAGCGGCCGTCAACGCCAGCTCGATGGTTTCAAGGTCGCGCATTTCGCCGACGAGGATGATGTCCGGGTCTTCGCGCAGGGCGCCGCGCAGCGCTGCTGCGAACGACTTCGTATGCATGCCGACTTCGCGGTGATTCACCAGACAGCCCTGGCTCTTGTGGACGAATTCGATCGGATCTTCGACGGTGATGATGTGGTCTTTCCGTATCTTGTTCGCGTAGTCAATTATCGCGGCGAGCGTGGTGGACTTTCCGCTGCCCGTCGGTCCCGTAACCAGCACGAGTCCCTTATGCAGTTCGGCGAACTTCTTCATGATCGGCGGCAGCCCGAGCTGGTCGAAGGTCAGCACTGTTGAAGGGATTTGCCGGAACACCGCAGCCACACCGTACTTCTGGTTAAAGAAATTGGCGCGGAAACGTGCCAACCCCGGGATTTCGTAGCCAAAATCGATGTCGCCGGTCTCTTCGAAGATCTTTACCTTGTACTCGGGAGCGATTTCATAAAGCATCGCCTTCAGTGCGTCGGACTCCAGGGCAGGGTGGTTGATGCGTTCCATTTCACCGCGCACGCGCACGATCGGCTGAGAGCCTGAGGAGAGATGCAAGTCCGACGCACCCACCTCCATCATCAGGTTGAAAAACGCGTCGATCTTTGCCATCAGCCCTCCCGAACAAATTGGACACCGGGCGAACCGGGGCCCAGATCCTCCCTACGTTCGGCTGGGGTCAAAAATCCGTCAAGCCTTGCTTTGTTTTTCCTTGCAGAGGATGCAGACGCGGGTCCACGGAACAGCGTCCAGGCGGGCACGTTTGATTTCTTCCTCGCAGTCCATACAGATGCCGTATGTTCCCTGATCCATCCGGTGGATGGCTTCCTCGATGGCGCGGAGAACCTTTGTATCTGTCTGCTTCAGGGCCAGGTGAACATGGAGGTCGCTTTCCTGGCTGGACTGGTCGATCCAGTCCCCACTTTTCGAGCCGGGTTCTGTGGTGGGTTGTCGGAGGGGGGTGGAAGCAAGGAGCTCGTCTCGCTTCTTTTCCAAAATATTCCGGTACCTGCTCAGTTCAGATGGCTCCATAAGTTCGAACAACCGAGTCTAGCACCAGGACCGGAGTTCTGAAAAGACCAGGTCCCGAATTGCAAGGGGATCGGTGCCGGCAAGAAATGCGTTGGACAGGCCACCCAGCCATATGCGTACCTGCCTTTCGATTTCCTCATCCAGGACCGCCGGATAGGGGACGTGGAAGCGCGCCCGGAGCTTCTCTCGATCCTCCGGAGTCGCTTCAAGTAACAGGAATTCCGTGACCAGGCTTGCACCTTCGCGACGGATGTCTTCGGCCTGAAGGTATTCGGTGCGCCACCGCAAGACCATCTCGTCGACAATATCGCGGAGCCGCAGGCGATGCTCGGGGGTCAGGGTGTCCTCAATTTTGGCGAGGTCGACTCCGGCGACGGCCGCCGCCAGCGCTTCCGCCGTTTGTGCCGCAGTGAGCGCGAAATCGTAGGGAAGCAGATTCGTTCGGACGTAGGTCTCGACAAGGCGCGTGCGCCGCTCTCGCAATTGTTCCGGAGTCGGACCTTTGAATCCTCGGAAGAACTGCCTTCTCGAAAGCGACATGTGCGGCAAGATAGCACAGGCACAGGCTATAATTCCTGATTCGAGGAATCATCACCATGAGCAACGCACAAAGCTTTGTGGATCAGTTGCAGGCACATATCGCCGAAAGGTTGGCGAGTCTTGATCTTCTGAAGGATGACGAATCCGGGCCGGCGGATCGCTCGGAAGTGGTCCGTCGCCTGAAGGTGGCTCTCAAGAACGAGCTCGAGGCCGCGGAACTCGCCGCCTACTGGATCCCGTCGACACCGGAAGTCGACGTGAAACTCGCGCTTGCACGTCAGGCTGGTGATGAAGCTCGTCACTATAACCTGATTGAAAAACACCTCGAGACCATGGGTGTCGGTCTCGTCGGATTCAATCCAGCCGGAGAAGGTTATGGGCCGATGTACACGCTTCTCCGGGGATTCGGTTCCACTATCGAGCGCGTCGCCGGCGCGCACTTCACGCGCGAAGCCCTCGCTCTGAAAAAGAACGAGCAGTTCATGGAATTCTGCGAACGTGCCGGGGAACCCGCTACCGCCGATCTATACAGAAAGCACATTCAGCCGGATGAAGGCTGGCATGTGGATATCGGGCACCGATTCTTAACGCGGTATGCGAATTCGGCGGAAGAGCAGGAGAAGGCGAGGCGCGCGGTGGAGGCGGTTCTGGACCTTGCCGTGAAGGTTCAGAGAAAGCAGTTTGAAGAGATGAAGCTCAGTCATGCTCCCGGTTGCTGAGTAAATATTTACGAAGGTAGTTTCCCTTTCATGAAAAAACTTCTGTTCATCGTATCTGTTCTTCTCGTGGCGGGCTGTAACCAGAACGTGACGACTGTTTCCAGCGGGGAAAAGCTGGAAGACGCGCCGCCGATCAACGTCGATCCGAATGCCCGGCCGCTTGCGGGTGGAGCTGTGCCCTTCTCGACTGGAGAAGGAGAGCGTGAGATGGAGGGACGGGTGCCTCCGTTCCTCAAGGTCTTCTTCATGCATCAGTTCGTGGAGGCTCTGTACAGTGTTCCGAAGAACAAGCAGCCGAATCCGAATTGGAAATCTCCGCTGAAGGACCCGTCGAATGGGCGCGTCTGGTGTACGGACTGTCACGGAGACCAGTTCGATTTCTCGAAGATGCCGAAACAGCGCGTTCCGGGACAGACGGAAAAGCTGGAGCAGGACCACGAGTTCATGGTGGAGTTGATGACGAAGTGGGTAGGACGGCTGAACAGTGACGAGTATCGCGCGAAGGCGAAGCTAAGCGGTCCGGTTCAATGCCTGACCTGCCACGAGACCGATCCGCGGGAGCAGTAGGTCTTCTGGCTTCTCCTCAATGTCACATGTGAAATGTCCCGTGTCCCATGTCACGTGTAGTTGACCTAATGACCGAATGACGAAATTACTCCCATTTCACATTAGGTCAGTTGGTCAAGTACACGTGACATGGGACACGGGACATTTGACACGTGACATCGACTGTCCCTCACACCACCGTGTCGTCCGGCAGCACACCGTTCTTCGGCACAATCACGATGCCATCGCGGATGTAGTAGCCATTCCCGTCGAACTCCTGAACGCCCGCTTCGTTGAGAATGCGCGTATTCCTTCCGATGTGGGCATTCTTGTCGATGATGGCCTTGCGCACGATGGAGCCCTCCCCGATCCCGATGTTCGGAATGCCCATTTGCCAGTCGTAAGCGCGGTCTTCATCATCCTCGTAATAATCCGCTCCCATCACCATCGCGTGGTCCAGCACGACATCTTCACCGACGACGCTCCGGATTCCCACGATGGAGTTCGTGATGCTTGCGCCCTGCAGCAGCGAGCCTTCGGCAATGACGGAGTCCCGGATGGTGCATCGCTCGATTCGTGACGGCGGGAGAAAGCGGCTGTGCGTGTAAATCGGAGCCGACATGTCGTAAAGATCAAAGTGCGGTGCGGAGGTCGTCATGTCGATGTTGGCTTTGTAGAACGCGCCAACGGTTCCCAGATCTTCCCAGTACCCGTCGAACAGGTGACCGTAGGCGTTGTAGCGCTGAATCGCCATCGGGATTACCTGGTGCCCGAAGTCGATCGCCGACGGATCGGACAGCAGATCCATCAGAACGCCACGACGGAATAAATAGATTCCCATTGAGGCCAGGTAGGGCCGCTGCGCGGCCTGACGCGGATTGAGTCCGAGCGCGGCGGTATCCGTTCGCATTTCCCGCAACGCGTCGCCGGCAGGCTTTTCGCGGAACTGCGCGATGCGGCCGCTGTGATCCAGTTTCAGAAGACCGAACTGGGAAGCCATCTCTTCGCTGCGCGGGATGACGCAGACGGTGACATCGGCATTCCGTTCCCAGTGACTCTCGACCATCTTCTGATAGTTCATCCGATACAGCTGATCTCCGGCAAGAACGAGCTGGTAATCGTCGTTGCGTCCTGTGAAGCGATGGAGGTGCTGGCGTACGGCATCCGCCGTTCCCTGAAACCAGTCGCGATTCTGCATCGTTTGTTCGGCGGCGAGAACCTCGATGAATCCCTTGCTGAACTCATCGAAGCGATAACCCAGGGCGAGGTGCCGATTGAGCGATGCCGAGTTGTACTGGGTCAATACGAACATCCGATTAAGCCCGGAGTTGATGGAATTGCTGATCGGAATGTCGATGAGACGGTACTTTCCACCGAGCGGAACAGCAGGTTTCGAGCGGTCACTCGTTAGAGGGAAGAGTCGCTTTCCCGCACCACCGGCGAGGATGATCGAGATGACGTGTGAGAAGTCTTCGCGCTGCTTCCGCCTCATGAGCGCCATGATACACTACCGCGGTTTATGCGCGAGTTCGCGGAAGCCTTCGTCGGACTGATCACGCTGTCCGGCGTGCTTTCACAAAATCTGCAGACTACTCCCGCGGAAAAAGGCGCTCCCGTTACGCCCACCCAGGATTTTCTTTCTGCACTGCTTACCTCGGTTGCTCACGTGCTCACTGTCCTGGTTCTGGGCCTGCTAATCCTGAAGTTGATCGATTCCGCATTGGCCCGCATTGCGAGGGTTGTTCCTGTCGACGCCGGACACAAGCCTCGGATCGACCACCGCACTGAGACACTCCGGCACTTCGTACGGAGTCTCGGCCGATCCATCCTCGGGGTCGGCATCGTCATCATGGTGACGTCCGAAGTGGGCTGGGATCTCACGCCGCTTCTGGCGGGCGCTGGTATCGCCGGACTGGCCATCGGTTTTGGCGCACAGAGTCTCGTCAAGGACGTCATTTCGGGTTTCTTTGTCCTTCTGGAAGACCAGTACAGCGTCGGCGAGACCGTGCGCATCGGTGGGCTCGAAGGTGTTGTTGAAGAGATGACGCTGCGTGTAACCGTGTTGCGCAATGCGGACGGGGAAGTGCACGTGGTTCCCAACGGCTCGATCCAGACGGTTACCGCGCTGTCGCGTGACTGGCGGCGCGCTATGGTTGACGTCGAGGTATCGGCAAAAGAGGAACTGGGGCGCGTCTTCGGCGTGCTGGCGACCGTCAACCATGCTGTGGGCGAGAGCCTTAGCCGGGTGGTTATCGACAAGCCCGCCATCGTCGGTATCGAGCGCATGACCGGCACCGGCGTCACCATACGGCTTGCAGCACGCACGCTCCCGGACAAGCAGGGAGAGGTCGCGCACGAGTGGCGCATGAGGATCAAGGAAACGTTCGACCGGGAAGGAATTCGGTTGGCGGAGAGCCTTCGGACGATTCCCTGAGGCTCTCCTTTAGGTTTTAGAGGCCTACGCCCAGTTCGGCCTTCTTATCGGCGATCAGCTTATCAGCCCCATCCAACGACTTGTACTTGTTCGTGTAGAGGCTGTCGAAGAGCGGTTTCGCCTGCGTCGAATAGTCCCCGGGAAGAGCTATCGCCCGCGCCAGAGATTCGAGCGCGGCGTCCCGAAGTTCCAGGGCCTGTCGTTGTGCGGTGTCCTGCTTCTTGATGGCCGCATCGATCTCCGCCGTTTTTTGAGCTTCGGAAGCCTTGAGCATTTCCATGTTGGCGTCCTGAGCAGCACGTGCGGCTTCGCCCATCATGTTGACGCTGGCGAACCCGTGGCGGAATTGCGCTTCCTGATTCTTCGGGTCGGCCTTCAGGACAGCCTCGAGGTGGTCGCGTGCTTCACCGAATTTCCTCTGGGAGATCAGCGCAAGCGCGACTTCGCCGCGCAGACGCGCCATCTGCTTGTTGTACGCTTCTCCAGTCAGGTTCGCCGGCTTCGGTAACGCCACAGCTTTCAGCGCGTATTCAAATGCCTTTGCGGGGTTCGGCAGCTTTCCGGCCGCCATGAGATAGAGGGACGGAAAGTGGTTCGGATCGGCCTCGATCGCGGCTTCTCCAAACTCCGCGGCCTTCGCGGCGTCACGGCTTCCATAAGCCGAAAGCATGGCCTGGGAATAAATCCTGGCTTTGGCTGCAGGATCCGGAGAAGGCGGTTGCTTCTTGTACGCTTCAGCAAAGCTCAGGATCTTTGCGCTGTCGTTGCTCTCCGCCCACAGGTCGACCAGATCTGCGTCCGCGCCAGGACGCCGGCTGGAGGTGGGGAATTTCTTAATGAACGCGTCCAGCATCTCCGCCTTCTTCTTCTTATCTTTCTGGCCCTGAATCGCCTCCCAGTCTTTCGCATCATTGCCCTGGGAGAACGCCGGTGTGGCTAAAGCCAGACACAGGGCGAACGCAAGTCCAAATCGGCTCCGTCTCGTCGTCATTATCAACCGCTCCTAAAACTGGTTATTCGCCGAGTTGGCGTTTCCTTTCGTCAATCAACGCCTTCAGCTCATCAGGGGTGCCCGTGTAGATCTTCTGCAGTTCTGTCATGGCCTGCTTCCCGGCTTCGCCACCAATTGCGGCCGCTTTCGCGAACGCATCGACGGTCTCATCGCGCTTGTCGGAAGCGACCTTCTCTGCACCCTGCATGATCGCTCTGAGTTCGTCGACGACGAGCTGCCCCTGGTCACGTTTCGCGTTGTAGTTGTCGACCGATTCGTTGTACTTCTTCGACAGATCGATCAACGCCGCCCTGTGGGCCAGGCCGATCCAGTAGTAGGCGAAGGCGTCTTTCGGATTCAGCTTCAGCGCCTCCTGGCATTCGGCGATCGCTTCGGCATGCTTCTGTTGATTCAAAAGCATCAGGCACGAAGTTTCGCGCAGCTGCAGCTGAATCGGGTTCCACTGAGCGGCCGAAATTTCCTGCGGTTTTGGCAGAGCAAGAGCCTCTTTCGTGATCTTCAAGGTTCGCTCGATATGGGCGTCCTTTGAGGGACCGCTGGCAGGAACGCTGCCCGAAAGCACTCCGGAAAGCGAGATCAACGCATTGAGGTTCTTGGGGTCGTCTTTAAGGATTTTTTCCGCGTACTCAATCGTCTTGGGTGTGTTCTTGGCGTTCGATGCGGCGAGCAGGCCGATCTGGGTGTATTGCTTCTTGTCCGCATCCGTCAGTTTCGTGGCGACATCCATCTTTTCGAGCGATTCCAGGGTCTTTGGCCAGTTGCTGGACTTGGCGTAGCCAAATAGCATGAACTGGTAGATCTGAGTCACTGCTATCGGGTCCGCATCTTTGTGATCAGCCAGCCATTTTTCAGCAGCGGCTGCCTTCTTGGCCTCGTCCTTCTCGTTAAAGACGTTCATGTACTCCGGATACTCGTTGCCCTTCCAGTTGACGTTCTGCCCGAAGGCCGGAAGCGACGCAGCGGCAATCAGTAGCAGGGCCAATGTGCTGTTAACTAGTCTCCTCTTCATTTCTAAACCTACCTCCGATTGAGTGGCCCGATTCTAGTCCGAAAGTCGTTTGTCCTGCAATTCAATCGTAATACTCCATCCCCAGGTGGGTGATCATCTCCTCCCCACGCAGGTATCGCAGGGTATTCTTCAGTTTCATCAACTGAATGAACAGGTCATGCTCGGGATAGAGTCCCGGTGCGCACATGGGACTTTTGAAATAGAAACTCAGCCACTCCTGAATTCCACGCATTCCGCAACGCTGGGCAAGGTCCAGGAACAGTACGAGGTCGAGAACGATGGGCGCCGCGAGGATGCTGTCTCTGCAAAGAAAGTTTATTTTAATCTGCATCGGATAGCCGAGCCAACCGTAGATATCCACGTTGTCCCAGCCTTCCTTGTTGTCGCCCCGCGGGGGGTAGTAATGAATCCGGACCTTGTGCGTAAAGTCCTTGTAAAGATCGGGATACAGCTCCGGCTGGAGGATCTGGTCGAGCACCGACAGCTTGCTTTCCTCCTTCGTTTTGAACGAATCCGGGTCATCGAGGACCTCTCCGTCGCGGTTGCCGAGGATGTTTGTCGAGAACCAGCCGCTCAGCCCCAGCATTCTCGACTTGAGGCCGGGAGCCAGGATCGTTTTCATCAAGGTCTGGCCGGTCTTGAAGTCCTTCCCGCAGATCGGGACGCCCTTTTCCTGGGCCAGTTGTGTGAGCGCCGGAATGTCGACGGTGAGATTCGGGGCCCCATTCGCGAAGGGAATCCCCTTCGAAATCGCCGCGTAGGCATAAATCATGCTGGGTGCGATTGAAGGATCGTTCTCGCGCAGTGCCTTTTCAAAGGACGCAATAGTGGCGTGCGCAGCCTCGGCTTTAAGGAACACCTCGGTGCTGCCGCACCAGACCATGACGAGTCGTGAAAGATTGTGCTTCGTCCGGAACTTCTCGATGTCGTCCATGACCTGTTCGGCGAGTTCCATCTTGGTTTTGCCGGACTTCACGTTGGGTCCCTGAAGACGTTTGACGTAGTCCTGGCTGAATACAGCCTTCCAGGGAACGATCTTTTCTATTTCAGGCCGCACGGACTCCAGCAGGCTTTTCTCGAGCACGCCAGCGTTAGACGCACTCTGGAAGCAGTTGTCGTTGTAGATATCCCAGCCGCCGAAAACCAGATCCTCGATTTTGGCCAGCGGAATGAAGTCCTTAATGGCAGGAACCCGCTTGTCGGTGCGCTTGCCCAGGCGGATGGTTCCCATCTGCGTGAGCGATCCTATGGGTTTTGCGATGTTCTTCTTTATCGCCTCAACTCCGGCGATAAACGTGGTGCTCACAGCACCCAGGCCGGGAATCAATACACCCAGCTTTCCAGCCGGCTCTTCGATCTTCACATCCTTACGAACCACAAATCCTCCTTAGATACCGTCGCTACGAGCTGCTTCGCGTCGGTTCGTCCAGCTGGCGAGCAAATAGTCCCGATTCATCCGTGCGATGACTTCCAGTTTGATTTCCTTCGGGCAGACTGCTTCGCATTCTCCAATGTTGGTGCAGCTGCCGAACATTTCCTGCTTCACCTGCGCCACCATATTGAGAGCGCGTTCCGAGCGTTCAGGCTGTCCCTGAGGTAGAAGGCCGAGATGACTGATCTTGGCTCCTGTGAAGAGCGCGGCAGCCGCGTTGGGACAGGCAGCGACGCAGGCCCCGCATCCGATGCAGGCTGCTGCGTCCATGGATTGGTCAGAATACTTCTTGGGAACGGGGATCGCGTTGCCATCGGGCGCGCTGCCCGTGGAAACGGAGATGTAACCTCCGGCCGCGATGATGCGGTCGAACGCGCTTCTGTCCACGACGAGATCGCGAACCACCGGGAATGCCTTTGCACGCCACGGTTCCAGATAGAGGACATCCCCAGTTTTGAAGTGCCGCATGTGCAGCTGGCACACCGTTGTGCTCGGTTGCGGACCGTGCGCAATTCCGTTGATCATGAACCCGCACGATCCGCAGATTCCTTCGCGGCAGTCGTGATCGAAAGCGACAGGATCCTCACCTTTGGCGATGAGGTCTTCATTGAGTACATCCAGCATTTCCAGGAACGACATGTGTTCGTTCGCTTCGACCGAATAAGGAACCATTTTCCCAGGCTCGGTGGAGCTCTTCTGGCGCCAGATATGCAAGGTCAGTTTCATCGCTATTTGTAGCTCCGTTGCGAAGGATGAACGTACTCGAACGTCAGCGGCTCCTTGTTCAGGATTGGAGGTTTGAGGGGCCCGGCGTACTCCCACGCGGCCGCGTAGCAATACTCATCATCGTTGCGTCTGGCTTCACCCTCCGAAGTCTGAAACTCTTCGCGGAAGTGCCCGCCGCAGGACTCATTGCGGTGG
>Ga0079218_10000717_pt1 | contig 10632 bp, 10 predicted proteins | sample NCCompost_FD_77181 | JGI IMG/M metagenome (GOLD analysis project Ga0079218, IMG submission 77181) | Agricultural soil microbial communities from Utah to study Nitrogen management - NC Compost | ecosystem: Environmental > Terrestrial > Soil > Agricultural land | place: USA: Utah | collected... | reverse complement strand
GGTGTCGACAACGCGTTCAGCGGCATCAGCGCCCAGCGCGCGAACCAGGTGTCGGATGACGTCTACGGCGACACGCAGGAAGATGCGCAGGGGCGCCTGATCAATTACCTCAATCGCGCTGCGTTTGCCTCGCCGGCACCGGGCACGGTTGGCACCAGCGCGCGCAACGGCTTCGTGGGGCCGAGCTACTGGAACGGTGTCAACCTGGCGCTGCGCCGTCTGATCGGACTCGGAGGCACGCAGAACCTCGAGCTCCGCATCGAGGCGTTCAACCTGTTGAACAGCTTCGTCTGGGGCAACCCGACGACCAATCTCGGATCCGGCCAGTTCGGCCGCATCACCGGACAGCAGGGCGATCCGCGCATCATGCAGTTCGGTGTGAAGTACGGTTTCTGAGGGAGACGACTATGAAGAAACTCTCACTGATGGCCGCCGCGATCGTCATCGTCGCCCAGGTCCAGGCGCAGGAGCAGGTACGTCACATCGCGCCGGCGAATCCCGTCGTGGCGGACAAGGACGTGAACAGCCAGCCGATCCCGCGCCTGCCTGACGGCACGATCGACATCACCGGGCCGTGGTTCGGCGGCGGATCGAACGGGGATATCGAGCGGGAAGGCGGCCTGAAACCTGGAGAACTGCCGCTGCTGCCGTGGGCCCGCGAGTTGAAGTCCAAGCGTGTGCCCAAGGACGAACCGTACACCGCGTGCCTGCCGATGGGCGTGCCGCGGGTGAATCCCTACCCGTGGAAATTCGCGATGACCTACACCGCGAAGGGATTGACGCATATCTACCAGCTCCATGAAACCGGCGACGCCGGCGCGCACCGCGTCATCTACATGGACGGCCGCAAGCACCCCGAGGACCCGATTCCGACCTGGTGGGGACACTCGATCGGCCGGTTCGAGAAGGACGCGCTCGTGATCGACACGATCGGCTACAACGACAAGTTCTGGTTCGACAGCCGCGGTACACCGCACAGCGAACAGCTGCACACGATCGAGCGCTGGACGCGGATCAACTTCGGCCGCATGACGCACCAGTTCACGATTGACGACCCCGGCGCATTCTCGCGCACCGTCACCCTGAACTTCACCGCCAGCCTGATCCGGCCGGGGATCAAGGACGGCGAGGATCTCCTCGAGTTCATCTGCCTCGAGGACAATCAGTACGGTGCAGCGGCGGGCATCGAGGGCGTGGGATCGGGCAAGTAGGGGACAACATGAAAACAACTGTGGAGAATCCCAAATCCCAGATCCCAAATCCCAAGAACCGAATCCCAAAGCGCTTTGGGTTTTGGGTTTTGGGATTTGGGATTTGTGTCTGTCTCAGCCTCGCACCCGCCCTCGCGCACCACGGGTTCGACACCGAGTACGACGCGAAGAAGAAGGTCAAGCTCGAGGGAGTAGTCACCCAGGTGGCGTGGACCAACCCGCACATGCGCGTCTACATCGACGTGACCGGCGCTGACGGCAAGGTGGTGAACTGGAACCTCGAGCTCACCAGTCCGAACCGGATACGCCGCCAGGGATGGGGACCGCGGGACCTGGTGCCGGGCGAGAAGGTGATCTTCGAAGGCTACGGCGGCAAAGTGGTCGAAAGCCGCGGCTCACTGCTGTCGATTCGCAAGGCGGGCTCCGAGACCTACCTGTTCGAAGAGGGCAAGGAGGACGCCGACGCGGCTGCAGCCGAAGGACGCCCCGTCCCGGCCCGCTGATCATACGGTCATGGCCCGGCTGCTCGTCGCCTGCGTAGTGTTGATGGCATGCGCGGCGGCGCCGCGCGGCCAGACTCCTGCTCCTACCACCGGGACGGACTGGCCACAGTGGCGCGGTCCGTCCCGATCCGCAATCTCGCCCGAAACCGGCCTGCTCCGTTCGTGGCCTGCGGCCGGACCACCCAGCGCGTGGAGCACCTCCAATCTCGGCGCCGGGTTCGGATCGATTTCCGTGAGCCGCGACCGCATCTATGTGCAGGGGATGCGGAATTCCCAGAGCGTGGTCTCGGCACTGAACCGGGCCGACGGCAAGCTCGTGTGGGTTCGACCGATTGGCCGCGCGTCGGATAACGACCGCGGACCCGGTCCGCGCGGCACGCCGACCGTGGACGGCGACCGTCTCTACGTCTTGACCGAAAGCGGCGACCTCGCCTCGCTTCGCGTCCAGGATGGCGCGATCGGCTGGCAGCGGAACATCCTGCAGGATTTCGGCGGCCGCAACATCGACTGGCTGATCAGCGAATCACCGCTCGTCGACGGCAACAACGTCATCGTCTCGCCGGGCGGACGCGGCGCCGGCATGGTGGCGCTCGACAAGGCGACCGGCAAGACCGTGTGGGTCAGCAAGGAATTGAACGACCGCGCAGGCTACGCCTCGCCGATCGTCGCCGACGTGCAGGGCGTGCGCACGATCATGACGCTCACCTCCGAGGCCGGGATCGGCGTGCGCGCTTCAGACGGCAAGCTGATGTGGCACCATCCCGCCGTCTCGAACAGCACCGCGAACATCGCCAGTCCGGTGTTCTTCGACAACAAGGTCTTCTACAGCTCGAACTACGGCACCGGCGGCGCGCTGCTGTCGCTGCGATCGCAGAATGGTGAAGTACGGGCGCAGGAGGTCTACTTCACCCGCGACATGCAAAACCATCATGGCGGCATGGTGGTCGTCAACGGCTATCTCTATGGCTTCCACAACGCGATTCTCACCTGCCTGGAGTTTGCGACCGGCAAGGTGATGTGGCGGAATCGCAGCGTCGGAAAGGGATCGCTGGCCTATGCGGACGGGTCGCTCTACATCCTGAGCGAGAACAACGTGGTCGGCATGGCGGACGCGTCGCCGGCCGGTTATCGCGAGACGGGACGATTCCGGATTTCCGACCAGGGCTGGCCGTCGTGGGCCCACCCGGTGGTCAGCGGCGGGCGCCTGTACATCCGCGATCAGGGTATCCTTACCGCCTACAACATCCGGGCAAAGTAGAGTCCAGCAGGAGATCGTATGCGGCGTGCACCATTCATCCTTGTTCTCTTCTGCGGTCTGACCGCCGCTGCGCAGGCGCGACAGGCTGCCAGCGATGTGACGCAGTGGCGCGGGCCCAACCGCGACGGCACCATCACCGGCTTCACCGCGCCTGCGACGTGGCCGGCGCAGCTCACGCAGCGCTGGAAGGTGGAGGTCGGCCTCGGCTACGCCACACCAATCGTCGTCGGCAACCGCGTCTATGTCTTTTCGCGCCAGGGCGACGACGAGGTGATGAGCGCGCTGGATGCGGCGAGCGGGAAGGTGCTGTGGCGAACGGCATACCCGGCGCCGTTCGAGATGAACAGCGCGGCGAGGCCGCACGGGCCTGGCCCGAAATCGACGCCGATCTTCTCGAACGGCCGGCTCTACTCGATCGGGATGACGGGCGTCGTCACCGCGTTCGACGCCGCCAGCGGCAAGCAGGTCTGGCAGAAGCCGGCGGCGAACCCGGTGCCGATGTACACAAGTCACGCGTTCTCGCCCCTGATCGAGGGCAATACCGTGATCTTCCACGTGGGCGGACACAACAAGGGTGCGCTGACCGCGTTCGATGTCAACACCGGGCAGGTGAAATGGGAGTGGACGGGAGACGGCCCCGGGTATGGCTCGCCGATCGTGGCCGACATCGGTGGCGCGCGGCAACTCGTGACCATCACGCAGGGCAAGCTGGTCGGCGTCAACGCCGCCACCGGGGCGCTGCTGTGGGAGCAGCCGCTCGTCAGTCCGAATTTCACCAACTCGATCACGCCCGTCCAGTTCGGCAACACCGTGGTCGCCTGGGGGCACGGGGGCCCGATGACCGCGTTTACGGTGGCCCGGAACGGCAGCCAGTGGACGGCCACGACCGCCTGGGAAGCGGACCTTCCCGGCCGCATGAGCAATTCCATCCCTGCCGGCGGTGTCATGTACGGGCTCACCAGCCGCAACATGGGGCAGTACTACGTGGTCGACGGGAAGAGCGGCAAAACGCTCTGGAACTCCGAGCCCCGCCAGGCGGCGCAGGCGGCGCTCGTACGGTCCGGCAACATCCTGTTTTCCTTGGAAAACGACAGCGAGCTCGTCATCTTCCGAACCACCCCCGCCAGCCTCGAGGAGGTGCGCCGCTACAAGGTGGCCGACGCCGAGACCTGGGCCCAGCCGGCGGTCTCGGGCAACCGGATCTTCGTCAAAGATGTCTCGACCCTGACGCTCTGGACGGTGAACTGACAATTCTCCATTCACGAACGGGCAGTTCTTGTAGATACTAGAGGCGGCTCCCCATGCCGCCTCGACCCGTCCTGTTGATCGTGGAGGACGACTTCACGTTGCGTGAGCTCTATCGCCTGGCGCTCAGCCTGGCTGATTTCACAGTACACGCCTGTGACGATGGCCTGCAGGCACTGCGCTATCTCGATCAGGAACAGCCCGACCTGGTCGTGCTCGATCTGAACGTACCGCGCGTGCCCGGCACAATGGTCTACGAGGAGCTGCGTGCGCGGAGCCAGACCGGGAGCGTCCCGCCGGTGATTGTGATCAGCGGGGTGTACAACCTTCCCTACCTTCCGGGCGCGACCGTGCTTCGCACACCGGTGTCTCCCGAATCGCTGCAACGAGCCATCGTCCGCGTACTCGAACGGCGACAACGCGAATGGCTGTTCGTGTCGGGGCCGGCCTCGATCCGCCTCGTCCGGATCGAAGAAGGCGGCGCTCACGTGCGCCTCGTCGTCAACGGGCCTGGCGGCGCGACCGTCATTCACCGCGAGGACACACAGAGCGGGCAGCGGCGCCAGCTTGCGATTGAACAGGATCTCATCGCCCAGGGCTATCGCCTGTTGCCGTTCGATCGCCGCTCGGGCCACGATCGCCGCGGCACGCTGCGCAGCACGACAGAACGCCGCCGGCCGGTCGAGGCAGCTCCGCAGGGCGCCAGCGTATAATCCGCGGGCAATGCCGCGCCTGCTCCGTCCGTTCACGATCCTCGTATTGATGCTCCCGATCCTGGTCGCATCGGGCGCTGGTCTGCTCGGGCAGGTTCGCCCGAGAGACGGCGAGTGGGCCACCTACGGCGGCGACCTGGCCAGCCGGCGTTACCGGCCGTTCGATCAAATCAATCGCGAGAACTTCAAGGACCTCGAGGTCGCCTGGCGGTTCAAGACCGACGCACTGGGCCCGCGACCGGAGTTCAATTTCCAGTCCACGCCGTTGATGGTGGACGGCGTGCTCTACACCACTGCCGGCACACGCCGCGCGGTGGTCGCACTCGACGCCGCCACCGGCGAGATGTTGTGGATGTCACGGGAGGACGAGGGCAAGCGCGGCGAGGCGGCGCCACGGCGGCTGTCGGGGCGAGGGCTGGCCTACTGGACCGACGGGCGCGAGTCGCGGATCGTCTACGTCACGCCCGGCTACCAGATGATCGCGCTCGACGCCAGGACCGGCCGGCGGGTACCCGGCTTCGGCCGGAACGGCGTCGTCGATCTCAAGCTCGAGATGGACCAGCCGATCGATCTCGAGTCGGGCGAAGTCGGCCTGCATGCGGCGCCGATCATCTCCAACAACGTCATCATTGTCGGCGCGGCGCACCTGCCCGGGGGAACGCCGAAAAGCCGCATCCACGAAAAGGGCTACATCCGCGGCTACGACGCGCGCACCGGCAAGCGCCTGTGGATCTTCCACACGCTGCCGCAGAACGGCGAGTTCGGCAACGAGACCTGGCTGCAGGATTCGTGGGCGTACACCGGGAACGTCGGCGTCTGGGCGCAGATGACGATCGACGAAGAACTCGGGAGGCTCTATATGCCGGTGGAGCTGCCAACCGGCGACTATTACGGCGGGCACCGGCCGGGGAATGGCCTGTTCGGCGAGAGCCTCGTTGCCCTCGACCTGAAAACCGGGCAGCGGAAGTGGCACTACCAGCTCGTTCACCACGGGATCTGGGATTTCGACATCCCGTGCGCGCCGATCCTGGCCGATATCACGGTCAACGGCCGGACGATCAAGGCGATCGCGCAGCCAACCAAGCAGAACTGGCTGTACGTGTTCGACCGTGTGACCGGCGAGCCGGTCTGGCCGATAGAAGAGCGGCCGGTGCCGAAGGGCGACGTGCCGGGTGAGTGGTACGCCGCAACCCAGCCGTTTGTCACCAAGCCGGCGCCGTACGATCTGCAGGGTGTCTCGATCGACGACCTGATCGACTTCACACCCGAACTGCGCGCGGAAGCGGTGAAGCTCGTCTCGCGCTACAAGATCGGCCCGCTGTTCACACCGCCACCGGTGAGCCGGTGGGAGGGTCCGCGCGGGCTCATCATGGTGCCGTCCTCAACCGGCGGGGCGAACTGGCCGGGCGGATCGCTCGACCCCGAGACGAACATCCTCTACATCTATTCGTTCCGCCAGCCGACGGTGATCGGCATGATCAACGATCCGGCTCGCTCGGACATGAACTTCATCAATGGCCAGGCGCGTGATCCGAACGCGCCGCCGCCGGCACCCGCGGCACCCGCAGCGCCTGGCGCCGTCGCCGGTGAAGGCGGAGGCCCTGCTCTTACCGTGCAAGGCCTTCCCCTGCTCAAGCCGCCTTACGGCACGATCACCGCCACCGACTTGAATCGCGGCGAGATCGTCTGGCAGGTGGCGCACGGGGAAACGCCGGATGCCGTGCGTAATCATCCGGCCCTCAAGGGCCTCAACATCCCCCGCACCGGCCGCCCCGCCGGGCGCATCGGCACGCTTGTGACCAAGACTCTGGTGATCGCCGGCGAGCCCGGATTTTTCACGATGCCGAACGGGCAGCGCGGCGCCATGCTGCGCGCCTACGACAAGGCCACCGGCGCTGAAGTGGGCGCCGTGCCCATGCCGGCACCACAGACTGGCTCGCCGATGACCTACATGCTCAACGGACGCCAGTATCTGGCGGTGCCGATTTCTGGCGCAGGCTATAGTGGTGAGCTGGTGGTGTTCCGGGCCCCGCAGTCGGCCGCGCCAACGTCTTCACGATGAAACGAGTAGTTGTGTTCAGCCTGGCCTTGTCTGCCGGCGCCGCGTATGCCAGCGCGCTCAGCGCACAGCCGTCACGATCAGTGTGGGATGCTGTGTACACGGCGGAACAGGCAAAGCGCGGCGAGGCCGCCTACGGACAGCACTGTGCCTCGTGCCACGGCGGCAGCTTGCTCGGGGCTGAAGCGGCACCAGCGCTGACGGGATTTGAATTCAACAGCAACTGGGACGGCCTGTCGGTCGGCGATCTGTTCGAGCGAATCCGCATGTCGATGCCCGTCGACGACCCCGGCAAGGTGAGCGCGCAGCAGAAGGCTGACATCGTCGCCCACATGCTGCGCGTCGGCGGCTTCCCCGCCGGCACCACCGAGCTGCCCCGCGACGTCCAGGTGCTTCAGCAGATACGGTATGTCTCGACGAAGCCCTAAACGGCCGCGGCGAAGCTAGCGGCCCCGGTTCTTGTTGCGATCGCGTTCGCGTTCGATCGCGCCACTGATCTTCCGGCCTGCTTCGCCCAGGCGGCTGCGCACGTGGCCGCCCACCTGGTTGCCCTCGCCCCTGGCGCGCAGGTCGTCATCGCCGGTGGCGCGGCCAACGATTTCCTGCGCGACGCCCTTGAGCTTCTGACCGGTGCCCTTTAATTCCTGTTCGGCTGACTTACGACGGAATGTGCCCATCTTGAGCTCCCCTCTCTATTAAACAAAGAGAGTTCAAGAACCATTCCCCGCCGGATTCTAACAGGGTGTCCTCTAAAAATGACTCCCGACCCCCTTACAAAACTGTTGGGCGGCGGCGGCCGTGCTGCGTGGCTTGTTCGAAGGCATGCGCGAGCTGCAGCAGGCTCCACTCGCTGCGGTGCCGCCCGACGAGCTGAATGCCGACCGGAAGCCCGTCCGAGGTAAACCCGGCGGGCACCGACATCGCTGGGTTCGCCATGAAGGTGATGTACCAGCAGGAGCGCATCCAGTCGACGTAGCTCGTCATCGCCACGCCGTTGATCGCGGTTGGGTACTCGGTGGTCACGTCGAACGGCACGACCTGGGTCACGGGCAGGACGAAGTACTCGAACCGCTCGAAGAACTGCCGGCTCTGCTCGTGCATACGTGCCTGACGCGCCAGCGCACGGCCGATGTCTGATGCCTTGAGCCGTTCGGCCTCGGCCACCTCGAACTTGATCGTGTCTTTGACCCAAGCGGGGTTCTGAGCCACCAGCGGCGCGTACTGGGGATGATTGGCGGCGTAGCGGAGGACCGGAAATGCCTCGGCCACGCCCTCGAAATCCGGTTCCGCGTCTTCGACAATGCAGCCGAGCTGTTCGAAGACACGGCGCTGACCGTCCACCACTCGCCGAATTTCGGGCTCGAACGGAATTCCCCCGAGGCCGCGCCACCAGGCCATCCTGACGCCCTTGAAATTGCGGTCGAGCGACGCGCGGAATCGCGCGCCGTCTTCCTGGATCGAGAGTGGACTACGCGGGTCCGGACCGGCAATGGCGCTCAGGAAAAGCGCGAGGTCGGCCACCGACCGCGCCAGCGGCCCCTGAACGCTCAGCGGCGACCAGGATCCGGATTCGACCGGCACCCGCCCCGGCGCGGGACGAATTCCCACGACATTGCACCAGGATGGCGGGTTCCGCAGCGAGCCGCCGGTATCGCTGCCGTCGGCAATCGGCACCATGCCGCACGCCAGCGCCACCGCGGCGCCGCCACTGCTGCCGCCGCACGTCCTGGCACGATCGTAGGGGTTGCGCGTGGCACCGAAGACGGCGTTGAACGTCTGCGATCCGGCGCCGAATTCCGGAGTGTTGGTCTTGCCGACCGTCAGCGCCCCTGCGGCGCGGATGCGCTCGACAATCAGCGCGTCGCGCGTCGGTACGTGGTCCTGGTAGAAGCGCGACCCGCGCGTCGTCCGGATACCGGCGGTATCGACCAGATCCTTGTGCGCGACCGGCAGTCCGTGCAGTACGCCGAGCGATCGCCCTTTCGCGGTCAGCTCGTCGGCGCGCGCGGCATCCGCCATCGCCCGATCGGCCACCAGCGTGACGATCGCATTCACCTGGGGATTGACCCGCTCGATCTGCGCAAGATGCGCGGACATCACCTCGCGCGCCAAAAACTTCTTGCGCTGGATCCCCGCCGCGAGGTCAACCACGCTCATGAAGCACAGCTCGGCGCCCGCCGCCTGGACCGGCGGCGCCGAGGCCGCCGACGGGGGCGGGCTGGCCGTGATCGTGGCGCCGACTGCCGTGCCGACGAGCTGAGCGAACTGGCGGCGAGTGAGGTCAGTGTTCATGGCGGGCGGATTATAGAACGCGGTGAAGAAGTGCGGAGGTTCGAGGTACGGGGGTGCGGGGTGCGACGCGCGAGGCTACCGCGTGATCCAGGGCTTGAACTGCTCTTCGCGTTCGAGCCGGCCGGCCATCCGTTCGGCTTCGCGGCGATCGTCGAACTTGCCGACCCGCACGCGGAAGTTGGCGCCGGCGGTGGTGACGAACGCCGGGTAGCCCTTGCTGGATAGACGACGCGCGATCGTGTCGGCCTCGGCCCGCTGGCGGACGGCGGCCACCTGGACGACAAACCCGTTTCCGCGTGGTTCAGCCAGCGCGGTAGTGCCGGTGGGAGGCGTGGGATTCACGGCGGCGGGCTTCGCTGCCGCAGGCCTGGCGGGGGAGGTCGCGGTGGCGGTGGTCACCGGTTTGGCGACAGGTACTGGCTTCGGTGCCCTGTTCACCACGACGGCACGCGGGGTGACCACCGGCGCGGGCGCGGGCGGCGGCGCGGGTGCCGGGGCCAGCGTTTCCGCCGGTGGATTCGGATCCTCGAGCAGCGTCGGGTAAGTCAGGGTTTCCAGCGCCGTGATCGGCGCGTTGTCGGTTGCGAGCGTCTGCGTGGCCGGCACGCCAAGCGCCGCGGTTGGATCGAGTGGAGCCTGTTCGGGAGAGTTAATCGGCGCTGCGGCTCGGGTTGGAACGCCCCGGCCAACCATCACGCCACACAGGAAGATCACGACAGCCACTACCGTGGCGGCCATGAAGAGAAACACGAGTTGCTTACCGTTCAACTGAATCTCGTGAAACTCCTCATTAGACATTCAGGTGGTGCGGATTTTAGCACGGATGAGATCGCAGGTGAGAGAAAAATCCTGCGCTTCATCGAAGGCTCGCGAGCAGCTCGCTCGCTTCGGTGTTCGACGGATCGCTCCACACCGCGATCGTGAGCGCTTCGATCGCGTCCTGCATCCGGCCGGTGCGAAGGTAAATGCGCCCGAGGAGCAGATGCGCCGCGCTCTCATAAGGCGCCAGGAAGATCGTCCGCCGCAGCTCCGCGATCGCGTCCCCGTCGCGCCCCTGAGCGTAGAGCTGACGTCCCTGATCCAGGTGGAAGGCGGCGATGTCGCGTTGATCCTTCTGCTCGGCCGCCACCAGGGCGGCGGCGACCCTGAGCGAGTCGGCGACGTCGATATCGATCTTCAGCCGTTCGAGATCCCGGGTCGCAGTGGTGCCACCGAGTTGCGTCGCCAGCTCCTTCTCACGCGCCGCTTCGCTGGCATTGCCCGCGGCCTGCAGCGACAGGCCGAGCAGATAGTGGGCCTCGTCGTCCGCGGGGTTACGGCGTACGGCCTCACGGAGCCAGTGAACCGCCCC
>Ga0079218_10000716_pt1 | contig 10634 bp, 9 predicted proteins | sample NCCompost_FD_77181 | JGI IMG/M metagenome (GOLD analysis project Ga0079218, IMG submission 77181) | Agricultural soil microbial communities from Utah to study Nitrogen management - NC Compost | ecosystem: Environmental > Terrestrial > Soil > Agricultural land | place: USA: Utah | collected... | reverse complement strand
TCGCCGCCCTCGCTCGAGCGGCCGGCGGCTCGGTCGAGCCGCTGCCCGACCTGCCCCTGCCGCTGTCGCTGTATTTCGTGCTCGAGTCCTATTTCCGCCTCTCGGCCGTGGCGACCGAATCCCGCCCGATGGGCTCGATTCCGGGGACGCTCCTCTACGATCTTTGGCGCCGGTTCCGATCGTGGAAGTACCCGGGTTCAAGTGCGCGAAGTTCTGCGGGCTCGGCCACGGGGAGATGAAGGGTGAGATCGTCGTCCGGCCGTAGCGCGATCCGGTTCGCCTCGGTCTTCCTGGCGTCGCTTCCGCTCGCCGCGCAGGAACCGCCGCCTCCTCCTCCAACTCCCCCGCCGCTCTGGTCGGGGCAGGGGGAGCTCTCGTTTGTCTCCACCTCCGGCAACAGCGACACGCAGACGCTCGGGGTCGGCGCCGAGGTCCTGTACCAGCCTCTGCCGTGGAGCGTCGCGTTCAAGGCCGCCTTCATCCGAAACGAGGCGGATGGGGAGGAGAAGGCGAACTCGCTCGCCGCGATGCTCCGGGGCGCCCGCGCGTTCTCGCCGCGCTTCGAGGCCTTCGCGCGCGGCGATTACCTCAGGAACCGCTTCGCCGGGATCGAGTCCCGCTGGTCGGGCGAAGGCGGCGTGGCGTACGCGCTTTTCCCCTCCCCTCCGCACAAGCTGAAGGTCGAAGGGGCCCTCGGGTACGCGGTGGAGCGTCGGGTCGAGGGGCCCGACCCGTCCTATCCTTCGGCCCGGGTCGGGCTCCTCTACGAGTGGCAGATCTCGAAGACCGCGGTCTACTCGGAGGAGCTGTCCTTCGTCCAGGATCTCGAAGACACCGACAACTGGCGGATCGTCAACGCCGGTGCGGTGACGGCGGACGTGTCGACCGTTCTCGCGCTGAAGCTCTCCTTCGCGATCCTCTACTCGAACGAGCCGGTCCCCGGCTTCGGAAAGCGCGATACGACCTTGTCCGCCGCGGTCGTCGCGAAGTTCTAATCGAAAAGGGGACAGATTTATTTTAGGAGGTACGGCGACAGCAATAAATAAATCGGTCCCCTTTTCTCCGTACCGTCCCCTTTTCTCCCTACCCTTTTCTAAACCCCCGGCATCGCTTTCTTCAGCGGTTTCAGGATGACGAAGAGCAGCACTCCGACGGCGGCGGACATCATCGCGACGACGAGGAAGAACTTGGAGTGGGTCCACACGGTCCACTTCACGCCGATCGTGCCGACGAGGTAGTTGCCGACGGCGGTCGCCGCGAACCAGCCGCCCATCATCACGCCGCGGAGGCGAATCGGCGCGACTTTCGAAACGAGAGAGAGGCCCATGGGCGAGAGCATGAGCTCCCCGAGGGTGATGACCGCGTACGCGCTGATCAGCCACCACGGCGAGACGCGGCCCGTGTCCCCGCCGGATTGCGCCGCCTGATACATGATCATGTAGGCGGCGGCGACGAGGAACATCCCGATTCCCATCTTGGCCGGCGTCGACGGCTCCCTGCCCTTCCTGTCGAGCCACCCCCAGAACCACACGAGCGGGAACGTCAGGATCAGGACCCAGGCAGGGTTGATGAAGTTCGAGACGACGCCCGAGACGTCGCTCGTGTCGATGAGCCCGAGCGTCAGGATCTGCAGCAGGATCGGGACGAACGTCGACGACTCCCACGCGGTGTTGTCGTTCGCCCAGTAGGTCCATGTCGCGCCGTTCTGGTGGAACGCCATCCAGAAGACGATGACGATGGCGAAAACGACGATGAGCGCGAGGATCCGCGTCTTGTCGGGCACCGCGTCCATGACGGCCTGGCGGTCCCGCGCTTCGGCCGCGTGGGAACCGGCCACGGGCGCCTGCGTGGGCGGGGCATCGACCGCGGTCAGCGTCGACTTCGGCTCCTTGCCCTTGACGGCGCTCGTCGACGCCGGCTTCGCGTCCACGTGCTCGACGTGGCGCTTGAACTTCCAGAGGATGAAGACCGAGATGACCATACCCCCGGCCGCGACAGCGAACGCCGGGTGATACCCGAAGCGCTGGCGGACTACCTCCATCACGAGGGGCGCGAGAAACGCACCCACGTTGATGCCCATGTAGAAGATGTTGTACGCGCGATCCTTCAGGTGGCTGCCTTCCGGGTAGAGCTTCCCGACCATTGCGGAGACGTTCGGCTTGAAGAAACCGTTTCCGGTGACGAGACAGGCGAGCGCGACGTACATGATCGGAATGGACCGGAACGACAGGAGCAGGTGTCCGGCCATGAAGAAGAAGCCGCCGATCATCACCGACCGCCGGTAGCCGAGCTTCTTGTCGGCGATCCACCCCCCGAGGAGCGGGCTGAAGTAGACGAGCGCGAGGTAGAGGGCGTAGAGCCGCGTCGCGCGGTTCGTCGCCCAGCCGAAGCCCTCCGTGGGATTCTGGAGGTAGAGGGTGAAGAGCGCCAGCATCGAGTAGAAGCTGAACCGCTCCCACATCTCGGTCGCGAAGAGGACGTAGAGCCCCTTCGGGTGCGCGTTCAGGTCCCGGGAGGCGGGGACGGCCACGGCGGCGGTGCTCATGCCTCGAACTCCTTTCGCTCGGGCGGCAGGGTACCAGACGGGCGCCGCCTCCCGATCCGAAACCGTTTCGCTCGCAAGGAAAATGCCCGCATCAGCCGAGCGGCTTCTCGAGAGCCGTGGCCAGGCTCGCCTCGACGGCGCGGGCCGTCCGTTTCAGATCCGCGTCGGTGTGGGCAGTCGACACGAACCATGCCTCGAACTGTCCGGGCGGAAGGAACACGCCCCGCTCCCGCATCGCGTGAAAGAAAGTCGCGTAGCGGCTCGTGTCCGAACGCTTCGCGGTCGCGAAATCGGACACCGGCCCCGGCGTGAAGAAGAGCGTCGACAGCGATCCGGCGCGCTGGTACCAGACCTGTCCCGCGCCGCCGGCTGCGTCGATCGCCGCGCGAACCGCGGTCTCGAGGAGCGCGCCCTTGCGCTCGAGCTCCGCGTACGGCGATCGACGGTCGATCTCTCGAAGCATGGCGATGCCCGCCGCCATTGCGAGCGGGTTCCCGGAGAGCGTCCCCGCCTGGTAGACGGGCCCGGAAGGCGCCACGCGCTCCATGAGGTCGCGCCGGCCGCCGTACGCTCCGACGGGCAGACCGCCCCCCAGGATCTTGCCGAGGACCGTCAGGTCCGGCGCGACGCCGGCCAGCTCCTGGGCGCCGCCGCGCGCGAGCCGGAAACCGCTGATGACCTCGTCGAAGACGAGCAGCGCTCCGTGGCGCGCCGTGAGCTCCCGCGCGGCTTCGAGGTAGCCCGGCCGCGGAGTGACGACCCCCATGTTGGCCGCGACCGGCTCGAGAACGAAGGCGGCGAACTCCCCGGGAAAGGTTCCGAACGCGGCCTCGAGTGCGTCCGCGTCGTTGTAGGGGACGACCGTCGTCAGCTCCGCGGTCGCGTCGGGCACTCCGGGGCTTCCCGCGATACCGAGGGTCGCGACGCCCGAGCCGGCGGCGACGAGGAAGGAATCGGCGTGGCCGTGATACCCGCCGTCGGTCTTCACGATCCGCGGCCGGCCCGTCGCGCCCCGCGCAAGCCGGATCGCGCTCATGGCGGCCTCGGTTCCCGAGTTCACGAACCGCACCATCTCGATCGAAGGAAAGAACCGCGTCACGCGCTCGGCGAGGAGCACTTCGCGCTCGGTCGGAGCGCCGAAAGACGTTCCGCCGCGGGCGGCGCGCGCGACTTCCCGCACGACGAAGGGCGGCGCGTGTCCGAAGAGGAGCGGGCCGTACGACTGGACGTAGTCGAGGCGCGAGACCCCGTCGGCGTCGCGGACCCGCGCGCCCCGGCCCTGAGACGCGAAGAAGGGCTCGCCGCCGACGGACGCGAACGAGCGCACCGGCGAGCTGACGCCGCCCGGCATGACCTTTCGCGCGCGGCGAAAGAGCGCCGCCGAACGGACCGCCTTCTTCGGCCGATTCAAACGGAGAGCGAGCCTTCCGCGATCCACTCCGCGGCCTCGCGGGCGTGGTAAGTGAGGACGAAATCGGCGCCGGCCCGGAAGATGCCGGTCAGGATCTCCCCGACGATGCGCTTCTCGTCGATCCAGCCGTTGGCGGCCGCCGCCTTGACCATCGCGTATTCCCCCGACACGTTGTAGGCGGCGACGGGAGCGTCGAAGCGCTCCCGCGCTTCGCGGATCACGTCGAGGTAGGCGAGCGCGGGCTTGACCATCACGGCGTCCGCGCCCTCCTCGAGGTCGAGGGCGATCTCCCGCATCGCCTCGCGCCGGTTCGCCGGGTCCATCTGGTAACCGCGCCGGTCGCCGAACTTCGGCGCGGACCCGGCGGCTTCGCGGAACGGACCGTAGAACGCGGAGGCGCACTTCGCCGAGTAAGCGAGGATCGCGACTTCGCCGAACCCCTCCGCGTCGAGCGACCGCCGGATGGCTGCCACGCGGCCGTCCATCATGTCGGAGGGCGCGACGACGTCCGCGCCCGCGCGCGCCTGCGAGACGGCGGCCTGCGCGAGGAGGGGCAGCGTGGCGTCGTTGTCGACCTCCGTCCCGCGAAGGACGCCGCAGTGGCCGTGCGACGTGTACTCGTCCAAGCACACGTCCGTCATCACGACGGTGTCGGGAAGCGACTTCTTGAGGAGACGCACCGTCTCCTGCACCGCGGCCGCGTCGTTCCACGCCTCGCTGCCGATGTCGTCCTTGCGGTCCGGGATCCCGAAAAGGATCACGGCCTTCACGCCCGCGGCCGAGAGCGCCTGCGCTTCCGCGACCGCCTCGTCCGGGGAAAGGCGGAACACCCCGGGGAGGGAGGTGATCTCTTCGCGCTTCCCCGAGCCGAGCCGCACGAACAGCGGAGCGACGAAGCGGTCGGGCGACAGCCGGGTCTCGCGGACGAGCGACCGGAGCGCCGCGGTGCGGCGCAGCCGCCGGAGCCGGATCGTCGGAAAGCCCGTCACGCCGGCCGAATCTATGCCGGCGAACCGGCGGCAGCAAGGCGGGCGGCGAGGCGGGCGGCGGCCGGGAACGTCGGGGGACGGGCGATCTCGACCCGTTTCACCCCGTACGAAAGGAGCGCCGCCTCGGTGGGCTCGCCGAGCGCGATCGCCGGGGTTCCGAGCAGCCGGCGGGCGGACCCGGGCGCCGCACTTTCGAAAAACCAGCGAGCGGCCGAAGGCGAGGTCGCGAAGAAGACTGCAGGCGGCCGTATCGCAATCTCCTCGTCGAGCGCGGCTTCGCGGGGAACGGGCGTCTTCCGATACAGCGTCACCGGCACGACTTGCGCCCCGCGAGCGGCGAGACCGCGCGGAAGCTCGTCGTCGGCGTCTTCGCCGCGGGGAAGGAGCACGCGAGCTCCTCCGAGTTGCGTCGGGAGGCTTTCGAGCAGTGATCTCGCGGACCCTCCCGCCTCCCGCACCGTCGAGAAGCCCCGGCGGCGAAGGACCTCTGCCGTGGCCGGTCCCACGGCGTGAACGTCGGTCCACCCTGACAGAAGGGCCGAAAGGTCCTCGCGCGCGAGGAATCGCGCGACAGCCGCGGCGCTCGTGAAGAGGACGAGGTCGAACCTGCCCGCAGGAGCCTCGGGCGCGAGCGACTCGAGGTCGTGCGTGCGCTTCTCCATGACGTCGAACTCGGGCGCGAGGTCGGCGGAAAACGCCCCCTCTCCCGATCGGAGGACGAGGAGCCGCGGCTTCACGGCGCGCGGCCGAGGGCGAGGAGAGCCGCGGCGCCGAGGTCGAGCAGCTGGCGTGCGACCTCCCTTCCGAGCGCGGCCGCGCTCAAACGAAGTCTTCCTGCGACGTGCCGGGCGAGCCCCGCACCGGGCGCGCCGCACCCCGCCTCGAGCACCTCGAGTCGCGCCCTCTCGGCCTCGGCTTCCCGGTGAGAAGGGGCGTGGTCGAGGGACAGGGCGAGCTCGCGCAGCTCCCCCACCTCTTCGCGCGCGACGACGGCGAGCGCCCCTTGTCCGATGGCCGGGAGCATGAGGGACGCGGGCAGGACCTGGGTCACCTCCTCGAGACGCCGGAGCCGCGCGAGGCCGGCCCGCGCGAGCACGATCGCGTCCCACCGCCCCTCCGAGAGGCGGGAGAGGCGGGTATCGACGTTGCCGCGCGCCTCCGTCACGAAGAGGTCCGGGCGCGCGGCAAGAAGCTGCGCGCGTCGTCGCGGGCTCGAAGAGCCGACCCGCGAGGCCCGGGAAAGCGCGCCGAGCGTCACGCCGCCCCGCGAGACGAGGACGTCGCTCGGGTCCTCGCGCAGCGGCACCGCGACGATCGCGAGTCCGTCGGGGAGCCGGGAGGGAAGATCCTTCAGGCTGTGAACCGCGAGATCGATCCCGCCGTCGAGGAGGGCTTCGTCGATCTCCCGCGTGAAGAGGTCCTTGCCGGTCATCGCCGCCTCCCCCCGCGAGAGGCGGTCGCCGGTCGTCGTCATCGCGACGATCTCGACGTCCGCTGCCGGACGAAGGAGGGACGCGACGATGTCGAGCTGGGCGCGGGAAAGCGGGCTCCCGCGCCCTCCGATGCGGACCTTCATGAGACCGCAGAAGGACGGGACAACGCCGCTACTCGCCGTCCGGGCGCCGGTCGAGGTCGAAGAGGTGCCGGATCGCCTCGACGCGCTCCAGCTTCCGGGAGGGATCCTCTTCGCTCTTCAGCCTCCTCATCGGCTCGTGCAGGAGCTTCGCGACCATCGACTCGGCGAGCGGGCGCAGCCGCTCGCGCTCCTCCGCGGGCAGTCGAGCGAGCTCGCCGTCGCGGAGCTCCTCGAGCCGGCGTTTCAAATCCGTCAGCGTCGGAACGACCGAGAGGTTGCCGAACCAGGAGAGGAAGCGCCCGAGCTCCTCTTCGAGGATCGACTCCGCGCGCGGCACCTCGCGAACCCGCCGGCGGCGGTTCTCCGCCGCCACTTCTTCCAGCCCGTCGAGGTCATAGAGGAAGACGTTGTAGACGTCGCGCACCTCCGGATCGATGTCCCTCGGCATCGCGAGGTCGAGAAAGAACATCGGCCGTCCGCGGCGCTGCCGCATCGCCGCCTCGACGTCTTTTCGCGTGACGAGCGGCCGCGGGCTGGCGGTCGTGCCGACGACGACGTCGGCGCTCGACAGCTCCGCGGGCACCGAGTCGAGGGGCAGGACCCGGCCACCCACCCCGCGCGCGACCTCCTCCGCCCGCTCGACCGACCGGTTGGCGATTCGGAGGTCCCGGACGCCGGCCTCGAGAGCGTGCCGCGCGAAGAGCGCGCCGGTCTCCCCCGCCCCGAGAACGAGTATCGTCCTCCTCGCCAGGTCGCCGAAGACCTTGTCGGCCAGCTCGACTCCGATCGACGCGATCGAAAGCGGGTGCGCGGCGATCTCGGTCTCGGTTCTCACGCGCTTCCCGGTCCGCATCGCGCTCTCGAAGAGGCGGTGGAGGACGACGCGGGACGTCCCGGTTTCCCGCGCGATCGAGAGGGCCTGGCGCACCTGACCGAGCACCTCGCTCTCGCCGAGGGCCATCGAGTCGAGCCCGGCGGCCACGCGGAAGAGGTGCCGCGCCGCCTCGCCGCCGAAGCGGCGGAATCCGGAGCTCTCCAGGACCGCCCGGTCGAGCCCGCGCCACTCCGACACGAACTGGGTCAAGTCTCCCCCCGCGTGGTCTCCCTGGGCCAGGCTGTAGAACTCGCTGCGGTGGCACGTCGAGACGATCACGCTCTCGGCGACCAGGCCGACGCCCGCGAGCTTGCGGAGGCCTTCGCGCACTTCCTCCGCGGAGAGCGCGACGCGGGCGCGCACGGCTTCCGCCGCGCCGCGGAAGTCCCAGCCGACGACGAAGAGCCGCGCGTCGTTGGCGGCGTTCATCGGAACACGTGGGACTGCGAGAGGTAGAGGTTCACGAACGTGTACGAGAAGAGAACGAGAGCGAAGCCCACGATCGAGAGGAGGGCGACGCGCGGACCCTCCCAACCGCGGCGATCCATCCACAGCAGAAGTCCGTAGACGAGCAGGGTGACGAACGCGAACAGGAGCTTCGCGTCGCCGAGCCCGGTCCACACTTGCCGCGCCCACGCGACCCCGAGGGCGACGGAGACGGACAGGACCACGATGCCGATCGCCACCGTCGTCCGGTTCATCCGCCCGATCACGTCCAGGGCGGGAAGCCGCGCGAACAGAACTCCGGTCCGCCCGCGGCGGATCTGCCGCGCCTGGATCAGGTAGAGAACGGACAGGACGAACGAGAGGGCGAACGCCGCATACGCGAGGATCGCGAGCGTCACGTGGAAGGCGAAGAGGCTCCCGCTCGTTGCCGGGTCCGCCGGCGCCCTCGAGGGCAGCAGCACGCCGAGGAGGGAGAACGCGAGCACGAAGGGAATGAGGAAGGGTCCGATCGCGCGCTCACGGTGCCGGAGAACGAGGACGAGGTAGGCGATCCCGAGCATCCAACCGAAGAGCGCCAAGGAGCCGCCGAGCGTGCGGTAGGGGACGGAGCCGAGCGTCTTCGCCGCTCCGTACAGGTGGGCGAACTGAGCGGCGAGCCCCGCGACGACGAGAGCCGGAGCGCCTCCGTAGCCTTTCGGGCGCAGGAGAGACCGAATCGCCAGCGCCTCGGCGGCGGCGTAGAGGAGGACGGCGATCCAGCCGAGAAGGTGCATGGAGAGCCCCGATTCTAACCGGGCGGCTCCCCGCCCCCGGCGCTAACGGCTCGTCGCGGGCGCCTTCGTGGGCGCCGGGGGCGGGGGCGAAGCCGCCTCGGGCATCTCCTTGTTGGCTTCGACGAGGACGGTGACCTCCACCTCATCGCCGAGCATCGCACCGCCCTGGTCGGACGCGCGGTTCCATGCGATCCCGAAATCCTTGCGCTGGATCGGGATCGTGAGCTCGAACCCGGCCTTCTCCTGCTTGCCGAGGTTCAGGAACCCGGTGTGCCGTACGGGGATCGTGATCGTCTTCGTCACGCCGTGCATGGAGAGGTCCCCCGTGACGGCGTAGACGTCCTTCCCCTTCGGCTCCACCTTCGTGCTCTTGAACGTGATGGTCGGGTACTTCTCGACCTCGAAAAAGTCCGCGGACTTCAGGTGGTTGTCGCGCCGTTCGCTGCCCGTGTCGATCGAGGCCGCCTGGATGGCGATCTCCACTTTCGATTCCGATGGGTTCGCCCGATCGACCCAGATCTTTCCGTCGTACTCCTTGAAGCGCCCTTCGACCTTCGTGAGCCAGTGCCGGATGCGGAAGCCGACCTGCGAATGCGACTTGTCGAAAACGAACGCTTCGGTCGCCGCAGTCGCGACGGCGGACGCCGCAAGGGTCAGGGCGATGGCCAGGGCGACGCGCTTTCTCGGGAACGTCATTTCTTTTCTCCCTCTCTCTAGTCAGCAAATCAGGACCGACCCCATATAGACTGCGGGACGCGCGATGGGTTCTTCGATGAACGACGGCGAGCGCTCTCCCTTCGGCGCGCGCGAGAGCTTCTCGACCGGTTCCGGCACCGCCGCTTACTACTCGCTCCCCCGCCTCGAGCTTGAGGGAGTCGGGCCGGTCTCGCGGCTGCCCGTCAGCCTCCGGATCGTTCTCGAGTCGCTCGTTCGCAACGTGGACGGCCGGAGGGTTCGGGAAAAGGACGTCGTGGAGCTGGCCAACTGGAAGCCGAACGCCGAACGAACGGCCGAAATTCCGTTCGTCGTCGCCCGGATCGTCCTCCAGGACTTCACGGGCGTCCCGCTTCTCGTGGACCTCGCCGCGATGCGCTCGGCCGTGGAACGGATGGGGAAGGACCCCGCGGTCATCGAGCCTCTCGTGCCGGTGGCGCTCGTCGTCGATCACTCCGTTCAGGTGGACTACTGGTCGACCGCCGACGCCCTGCGCCTCAACATGGAGGTCGAGTTCAAACGGAACCGGGCCCGGTACGAGTTCCTGAAGTGGGGAACGCACGCGTTCGCCGGGTTCGACGTCGTGCCGCCGGGCGTGGGTATCGTCCACCAGGTCAACATGGAACGAATCGCGCCCGGCGTCTTCGAGAGAGACGGCGTCGTCTTCCCCGACACGCTCGTCGGAACCGACTCGCACACGACGATGATCAACAGCATGGGGGTCGTCGGGTGGGGCGTCGGGGGCATCGAGGCGGAAGCGGGGATGCTCGGCCAGCCCGTCTATCTCCTGATGCCGGACGTCGTGGGAGTCCACGTCACGGGTCGGCTCGGCGAAGGCGTTACCGCGACCGACCTGGCGCTGCACGTGACCGAGATGCTGCGAAAGGCGAAAGTCGTGGGCAAGTTCGTCGAGTTCCACGGCGAAGGCGCCGCGTCCCTTGCGGTGACCGACCGCGCGCCGGTCGCGAACATGGCGCCGGAGTACGGGGCGACGATGGGATTCTTCCCCGTCGACGAGGAGACCTGCCGCTATCTCCTCGCGACCGGGCGATCCCCCGAACGAGTCGATCTCTTTCGGGAGTACTGGAAGGCTCAGGGCATGTTCGGAATCCCGCGCGGCGGCGAGTGCGACTACTCGCAGGTCGTCGAGCTCGAGCTCGGAAGCGTCCGCTCGAGCGTCTCCGGACCTCGCCGCCCGCAGGACCGGATTCCGCTGCCCGACCTCGGGAAGGTCTTCCGCGACCTGCTCGTCGCCTCGACCGCGTCGGGCGGCTACGCGCGTCCTCCCGACTCGATCTCCCGGCG
>Ga0079218_10000715_pt1 | contig 10640 bp, 9 predicted proteins | sample NCCompost_FD_77181 | JGI IMG/M metagenome (GOLD analysis project Ga0079218, IMG submission 77181) | Agricultural soil microbial communities from Utah to study Nitrogen management - NC Compost | ecosystem: Environmental > Terrestrial > Soil > Agricultural land | place: USA: Utah | collected... | reverse complement strand
TCGCGTCACGCCTTCACTCTCCACTTCCTCGGCGGCAGGAGTCGCTATGCGCCGGAAAATTGGCTGCAAACAAAAACACTTGCGCGTCGAGAATCGGAAGTTTGAGCCTAAAGCTAAAACGACTATCGCTGCCTGTCCTGGCTCCAAAAAAACCAGGATGCCCTCAGCGATCAGGCCAATGCTGGCAACGCTGGTGGACAAGCCTTTCTCAGATCCGAAATGGTTATTTGAAACGAAGTGGGATGGCGTACGTGCGGTTTGTTTTATCAAGAACAGCAAGGCCCTTTTCTTTTCACGAAACCAATTGGAGATGACAGGTCAATATCCGGAGCTGAGTGGAATAGCAGCGAGCGTTAAGGCAACTACCGCCATTCTCGACGGCGAGATAGTGGCGCTTGATGAACACGGCGTCTCGCGCTTTCAACTCTTGCAGCGCCGGCTGGGACGGAAAGACGCCGGAGAGATCGGCCGGCTAGCATCGACTACGCGGCTCGCCTACTACGTGTTTGATCTGCTCCATCTGGATGGTCTGGACCTGATGGGCTGCAATCTCCTGCATCGCAAAGCCACACTCGAAACAATTCTCAAGCCCTCAAAGAACGTGCGCTACTCCGATCACATCATCGGGGAAGGCGAAAAGCTGTTCGAAGTCGTTGCCAAAGTTCCCCTCGAAGGAATGATTGCCAAGCGACTCGAGAGCACTTATGTGCAAAAGCGCAGCGCCGACTGGTTAAAGATCAAGACAACGTTGGAATCTGAAGTTGTAGTGGCCGGATACACGCAGCCGCGAAACTCACGTTCATATTTTGGCGCGCTGGTGGTCGGACTGTATCAGGATGGTGAGTTGCATTACGTGGCACACACGGGGGGAGGTTTTAATCAGAAGACACTCGAACAGGTCTACAAGCTGATGCAGCCCTGGAAAACGAACTCGAGTCCTTTTGTCGATGCGCCGAAGACAAATGAACCCGTGCAATGGATCAAGCCGAAGCTGGTGGCACAAGTAAAGTTCTCCGAATGGACTGCCGACCGTCGCATGCGCCATCCGATATTCCTGGGATTGCGAACGGACAAAAAACCACTTGAGTGCACCTTCGAAGTAAAGCAACCCACAAAAAACCTGATTCGGCGTGCTTCTGCAAAAGGTAAAGGCTGACGCCGACTGCAGCTGTAACACTGCAAATAAAAAGGGTGTCCTCTGATTGCCACCCTTACGTTTTCGCTGGCTTGCTTTCTAGGAAATTGAGCGCAAAAGGCCCCTAAAAATGCCCTGAATTGACACTTCCCGGGCGGGAACAGTCAGCGGCTGTAACTGGGAATTTGCAGGATGAAGCTCGATGTTTAGGCCACGCCGGTACAGACGTTTGAGTGTCGCCTGATTGTTCTCAGTAAGCAGCGCGACTACTATTTCGCCGTCGCGGGCCTCGGCACGATTCTCAATAAGAGCGATGTCGCCGTCGCAGATGTGCTCGTCGATCATCGAGTCGCCTTTCACTTTCAAAGCGTAGACTCGCTCCGGCCGCACGCGGCCCAGAAGAAAGCGCGGCACCGGAATAGTTTCTTCATCACTTACTACTTCAATCGGCGCGCCGGCCGCGATTCTTCCTAACAACTTCACTTCACAGAGCGCGTCTGTGTCGTCAACTTTCACTGATAGTGCAAATGCGCCATCTTCATTCTTGCGTGTTATCAGACCGCGGCGTTCAAGAGCAGCGACGTGTTTGGCAATCGTAGCGCGCGACTTCACACCAAAGTGTCTGGCGATCTGAGCGTAAGAAGGTTCGTAAGCGTGCCGCTCGAGGAAAAGCGTGATGTAGTCGAGAATCTCTTTTTGTCTTTGAGTGCGTGGGAGCATAAGTTGCAGCATTCCCGATGCCTGTTACCTGATCCCCGCTTGTAAGATGGGCACCACTTAAGGTGACGAGGCATTCTAGGGCGCGCCAACAGAACCGTCAAGTAACTTCCTGATCGATTTTGTAGCACGCCCTTGCAAAGAGAGCCAGTGGAAACTAACGGATGGAATAACGAGCGAGCGTACGCGGAAAGATCCTGACGCTTGCAGGCATCGTTCCGAGTGTCATTGGCTTACCAGTCAGCATCTCTTTTCCCTTCATGTTATAGATCGCCTCATTGAGATCGTTGTCGGGACTGATTGCCACTCCCTTCAGAGCCGCGCCAATGAATGCACCCTTGCTGCGAGAGTAAGAAAGAATCCCAGCGTCGAGTGTCACGTTCGTGGAAGCTGCCGCCTCACGGCCAACGGGACCAGCGACGATGCCGGCTTCGCCGCCCAACTCGAACTTATCTTCCAGCAAACCCTTCACGCCATCCTCATTCATTATCAGAAAGACGTAGTCGTTTTTTTGCGCGCCAATCTGGGCGCCGAAGCTGCCGCCTGTGAGATTGAAAAAAGCCGGCGCACTCCATCCGTTTTTTTGGCGCTTGCTGATCACGCCCTGGCCGCCCCGGCCACCGAAGATGAATGCTGCTTTAATTACTCCAGGAAAAACGGCAATTGCCTCAGCTTTGTCCAACAATTCCTTGGGGATTGCCTTGTCGCGGACGTTCATGATTTCAGTAAAGACTTTGGCGGCATCGCTGGCGTGCCGAGCCGCATCCTGCACGCGCGACTTTTTCTGCGCTGGCGTCGTCATCGCGAGACCCATCAGCATTAATGCGACGCTTAGACTGATACGGCCACTTCTAATTACAGATCGCTTCATTACTTCACTCCTTCAGTTGCCAATTTCGACTTCGAGTTTTGTTTCGTTCCTGATTGCAAATGTCAGCGTAGCCCATTTGGACTCATAATTCAGCTTCTCATCTGCAAGTTTGGTCATCTGGATTGTCTGACGTGTCACAACACCCGTCGCTAGTACTCCGACAGGGTTTTTGAAGCCCGGTCTTGTCAGTTCCCTTCTGAATACTTTTCGATGATTCGCTCCCGCACTTGGTCCGGCGTCATTTTGTGTTGCTTTTGCAATTGGTAAGCGAGCAACGCTTCGTCCACGCAGACGGCGCAATGCGACGCATGATCGTCTTCAAAACAAGAGTGCAAACTCTTGTGTCCAAATCCTCGATCGCACTCGCAATAACACGGTAACTGCGCGAGGGTCGCCGGGATTTGTTTCGCGACCCGATAGGCATCACGCGTTTTGCCGATGAATTTATCCGGCGCTAGCGTCGGCCCCAGCTTTTTTGAGGCCGCTGCTGTTTGAAAGGCAGGTACTCGAGCCGGCTGGCTGGAGTGGGAAGCATGTGCGTCCGGCAATTCCGCTGGGCTGTTTTCGACGACAACAGGCTTCGGGGCTGGACTCTGCGACCTTATCAGTCCTGCTACAACTAGACTGAGGCCCAGAATCACGACAACTAAGACAATCTTTTTATTCATAAAGCATCTCCAAACGTTAGAATCACACTCGCGAGCTTCGCAGGCGTAGGGCATTGCCAATCACAGAGACCGAACTAAGACTCATGGCCGCGGCAGCTAGCATCGGGCTTAACAGGATTCCGAAAAACGGATAAAGCGCTCCCGCCGCAATTGGAACGCCGATCGAGTTATAGAGAAAAGCGAAAAACAGATTCTGTTTAACGTTACTCATCGTCAAGCGACTCAACACGCGCGCCCTTACTATCCCACGCAAGTCTCCTTTGACCAACGTGACGTCTGCGCTTTGCAGTGCGACGTCGGTACCCGTGCCCATGGCAATTCCCACTTGCGCCTGCGCCAGCGCCGGGGCGTCATTAATGCCGTCGCCCGCCATCGCCACAATTTTTCCGCTGCTTTGAAAACGTCTAACCGCTTCAATCTTTTGATCGGGCAAGACATCGGCCAGCACTTCATCGATTCCGAGTTTCCGCGCGACTGCATTGGCTGTCGTCGCGTTGTCGCCCGTCACCATCACTACTTTGACGCCTTCTTTATGAAGTTGCTGAAGGGCTTCTGGCGCAGTTTGTTTGATCGGATCGGCTATCCCTAACAGCCCGGCTGCTTCGCCATCGACGGCGACCAGCACCACGGTTTGTCCTTCCTGTCGCAGGCTTTCGGCCTCGTTTTTTAAAGTCTCGAAATCGACACCCGCGTCTTCGAGCAGCTGCGCGTTTCCCAACGAGAGCGCGTGACCTTCGACTTCTCCCTTGATTCCCTTTCCAGTAATTGAATCGAAGGCGGAACTATTTCCCAGCGCTATCCCGCGCTCTACGGCGGCGGCGACGACTGCGGTAGCAAGTGGATGTTCACTTCCTTTTTCCAACGAACCCGCGAGACGCAGAAGTTCCGCTTCAGTCCTACCGACGCTCCTGATTGTCACAAGTTTCGGCTTGCCCTCGGTGAGAGTGCCGGTCTTGTCGACCAACAACGTGTCAACCTCCCGCAGCAGTTGAATCGCCTCAGCGTTTTTGAAGAGCACACCGATCTGGGCGGCTTTGCCGGTTGCCACCATGATCGACATCGGCGTCGCCAATCCCAGGGCGCAGGGACAGGCGATTATCAGGACGGCGATGGCGTTGATTAAGGCATACACAAGCTTTGGCTCCGGACCCCAAAGAGCCCAAACCAGGAACGTGACTACCGCGATGATTACCACCGCGGGCACGAAATAGCTCGCAACCACATCGGCCAGTTTTTGAATTGGCGCGCGACTGCGTTGCGCTGCGGCTACCATTTGCACAATCTGGGCCAGGAGAGTTTCTGAACCGACGCGTTGAGCCTCGATTACCAGCATCCCGGTTCCATTGACTGTTGCGCCAATCACGACGTCACCAGCTCGCTTGGTAATCGGAATTGGCTCACCACTGATCATCGACTCGTCAACGGCGCTCGATCCTTCTATGACTACACCATCGACGGGCAGCTTCTCGCCTGGGCGTACGCGCAACTTGTCGCCGACTTGCACCTCTGCAAGCGGCACATCCTCTTCCCCACCATCGGCGCGAATTCGCCGTGCTGTTTTTGGCGCCAGATCAAGAAGCGCTCTAATGGCCGCTCCTGTTTGACTGCGCGCCCTGAGCTCGAGCACTTGCCCGAGCAGGACGAGCGTCGTAATCACCGCCGCGGCTTCGAAGTAAACAGGAACGGCGTTGCCGTGCCCACGAAACGAGTGCGGAAAAACATCGGGAAAAAGCGTAGCCACCAGACTAAAGAAGTAAGCTATCGCCACGCCCAGCCCGATCAAGGTAAACATGTTAAGACTGCGATTAACGATTGATTGCCAGGCGCGCACAAAAAATGGCCAGCCACCCCAAAGTACAACCGGCGTTGCCAGAACCAACTGGATCCATGTCCAAACGGTTTGCGGCGCCAGCCGTTGCAAAGGCGCTCCGGGGATCAGATCGCTCATGCCGATAACAAAGACGGGAATCGTAAGCACCGCACAAATCCAGAAGCGGCGCCGCATTTCAGTCAGTTCGGGGTTCTCAGTCTCTTCAAGCGAAATCACCCTCGGCTCAAGCGCCATGCCGCAGATGGGACACGAGCCCGGCGCGTCCCGAACGATTTCGGGATGCATCGGACAGGTGTATTCGGTCCTTTCCGTTGTCGCGAAGGGCGTTGCCGGCTCCAGCGCCATCCCGCATTTAGGACACGCGCCCGAAGTGGGCTGCACCACCTCGGGATGCATCGGACAGGTGTAGGTCTTCGCGGCCAGATCGAGTTCGGCGGTTCGCTTTGCCTTGTCTTTTGCCTGGGCTTGCGAAGTGTCCGAAGAGGAATGTGGTCGTTGGATTCCGACTAACTGCGCACCCATTCCTGCCGGCGGCTTGTTCAGAACTTCTGCGGGAGCACGGCGAAACTTCTCGAGGCAGTGAAGGCTACAGAAGTAATAGGTATCGCCCTTATACTCAAACGAGCCCGCGGCGGTCGCAGGATTAACAGTCATTCCACAAACTGGATCGACAACTGACTTTTCTTTAGCGGCATGCATCAGAACAATAACCTAGAAGCTGAAGCTGTAGCTCATCCCAGGGTCCCTTCCTTTGACCATCACAAGGGAAAAAGTGTGTTGCTTGTGTGTGAAATTCAGCAGCCCGTGAACGTTGACCCCGTTAAAGGTCCCTAACAGCGAGAACCTCCGCGTCAGGGTTATGTTCAAGCCTGCAACGGGACGCAGCCGATCCTCAAACGTGCCATAAGCAACTCCAACATAAGGTGCGATCGGAAGACCAGTTTCTCTGTGCAGATTCTTGCTTACTGTTGCATAAAACGATTGGCCGGACGGAGTGCCGATACGATCGGTGCTGGTGCCGACCATCAAAGCTGGCCGCTGTTCCGTTTCACGCAATAGCAGCACATTAGCAATCACACCGACCTCGTCTGCGCGTGGATTGTATTCAATTCCTGCTTGCACGCGTTCGTGGAATCTGTACGTCAGCGTCGTACGCACTGCAGCTCTGGGAATCTGGTTCGTCAACAAACGTAACCCGAAAGTCCAACGATGAGTAATGTCGTGTCCTGCCCCGCTCACGGCGCGGCCTTCACCCGGTCAAAGCGGTCAACTGGGAACCGAAGAAACTTCTGAAACGCGCGATTCCTTTTTTGCTGACTTTTCAGTTCTATTGGGAGACTCCGTCAACGCGGTTGCAGGCAAAGCCAGGAGTGCGTCAATCTGTTTACGCAAATCCGCTTGATCGACTACACCGGAAATCACTTTTGCAACTCTGCCGTCCTTGCCAATGACTATGGTCCCCGGAAGTGCTCCACCCAGCCCGAAACGAATCATGTCTGCCGTAGTGGCTCCCATCCAGACTGGAAAGTTGATTCTTGTCTCCTTAATAAACTGCAACACCTTGCCTCGGTGTTGCGCTTCGTCAGTAGACGCGCCCACAACCTGAACGCCCAGCGCGGCGTAATCGTTTTGAATGGCCGCGAGGTCCGGCATCTCGGCCCTACACGGAATGCAGTAAGTGGCCCAGAAATTCAAAATCACGAGACGCCCTTTGAGGCCGGCGAGGCTTTGCTCGACACCGGACAAGTCGCGAAGCTTCAGCTCAACTTCGTTGCCCGTAATCTTCGCTGCTTCCTGTTCGGCAAGACTCGGCGCCAGCACCTTGAGCGTGTCAACACGGATAACGTTTCGTTTCTTCCGTTCGATGGTTCCGCTAACGGCAACTCTTTTGCCAACGAACCCCAGCCAATTCCTGCCAGGCAAACGGAAACGCCGCGGGCTCAGCTCGTAGAATCTGAACTTGTCGAGCTCTCGAACCGCGAGCAAAGTGGGGTCCCCGCCCTCAACGCAGGACTTGGCTTTCAACAGGTCCTCGGCCGTCCCGTATTCCACCTTTGTGCGATCCGCCTCTGCCCAACACTCTGCACAACAGATAACCTGACCTGTGAGCGCAACGTTGTCTTGCGCAGCAACCGGCATCGCACCCGCGACTACGATTAGTAAAAATAGAGCCAGCCCAAACTTCATCGTTCATCCTTTGCAGCTTAATCTGTATGAACCCACGGAGAAGTAAACATTAACTTTGCCTATCAACCAAAGAATACTAACATGCCGACGCTGGCGCTGTCGGAAAGCTCTTGCACCTGAAAAGACAATCACATTCAAACTCTATGAGATCAAAAGTAACTAGCAGGTTGTTCCCCGCTCGTGGGCTGTCGCTCTTAATTTTCGTCGTCCTGGCTCTTGGCTGTAACCGAACCAGTTTTAATTCTTCTCAAAAGCCAGATAGCACTCCTTCAGACCTCCGGGTAGCGCTCACAATTGAGGCAGACAGTTCCCCCACGGGCGTCGACAGTCGCGAACCTGAACTAAATGCCACGGCAGACGGTCGCGTGATACTGAGCTGGGTCGAGAAGGTGGCGGACAAGCGATACGCGTTACGCTTCGCAACTCGCGACGCAAGTAATTGGTCCAGGGCGCGCACGATCGCGGAAGGTGAGAACTGGTTTGTCAATTGGGCTGACTTCCCATCCGTCATAGCGCTTAGCGATGGCTCCCTCGCTGCGCACTGGCTCGTAAAAAGTGGTTCAGACACCTACGCCTACGACGTGAACATCGCCCGATCTAAAGACGGAGGCATTACATGGGGCAAGCCCATTGTGCCGCATACCGACAACACGCGGACGGAGCACGGGTTTGTTTCGTTGATACCGCTAGCGGACGGGCGCGTCGGGGCGATTTGGCTGGATGGCCGCAAACTCAAGAATGTTAAAGACCACGGCGATGAGGGCTCCCCCTTGCCCGAGAGCATGACATTACGGTATGCAGCAATCGATGCTGATGGCAACATCTCAGATGCGGCGCAACTCGACGAACGAGTGTGTGAGTGCTGTCAAACCTCGGCGACGTTGACCTCAGCAGGCGTTATCGCCGTTTATCGTGATCGATCCGAGAACGAGATACGCGACATTCAGTTTGTTGCGAGTCATCAAGGAAACTGGAGTTCGCCGAAACCCGTCTCTGCGGACAACTGGAAAATCAACGGCTGCCCTGTTAACGGTCCTTCGGTTTCCAGTGATGGTAAGCGAGTGGCCGTCGCGTGGTATTCCGAAGCTAACGACTTGCCCCGGGTGAGAGTGGCTTTCTCGGACGACGCAGGATCCACTTTTGGCAAAGCCATTGAAGTAGATGACGGTGAGACCCTAGGCCGAGTAGACCTACTCTTATTGCCCGATGGATCCGCACTTGTGTGCTGGCTCTCAGGAAACGCGGAGGCGGGAGCGTTAAAAGTGCGGAGGGTGCAATCTGATGGATCCCTGGGCGTTCCGGCCGTGATCGCTAAGACAGACATTTCGCGCTCCAGCGGCTTCCCGCGGATGGCGCGCCTCGCTGACGAGGTGTATTTTGCCTGGACCGAATTTGGCAAGCCATCCTACGTCCGCACCGCGAAAGCGAACATCGCCGCGTACAAATAGCTCTGACCGCAACTATCGGCAGACTAATGGGTGCCAAGCATCTCGAACTATTATGCGACGACACTTTCCGGGTTTTCTTTCCTCAATAGTCGGCGCAACTTCATTCTTGCTTTGTGAAGCTGGGATTTGGAGGTGCCTACTGCCACGCCGATCATCTTAGCAATCTCGGCATGGTCATGGCCCTCAATGTCATGAAGGACAAAAACTGATCTGTAGCCAGGTGGCAACTGCTTCAGGGCCCGCTCCAGGCTGATTCGATCGAGCACTGGCATTTTATCTGGGTTCTCAGTTCCACAGACAATCTGGACAGGTGTATCACCTTCCTCAGTAGTGCGTTCGAGCTTGACGCTTCTCTTGCGGAAATGCATTAAGACCTGGTTGACCGTGAGCCGGTGCAGCCAGGTGGTGAATGCTGACTCCCCGCGAAAGCTTCCGATTTTGCGAAACAATTGAATGAATACTTCCTGCGTCAAATCCTCCGCCTCGGCGGCGTTCTGAGTCATGCGCAAACACACGGAATAAACGCGACGATTGTGTCGCTCATACAGTTGTTCAAATGCACCCATATCGCCGCCAGCTGCGGCTATTGTCAGGGCGTGATCAGAAAGTGGCGCAATCTCAGCTTCAGATGAAGCTGCGCTCTTCGCACTTGACCAAAGGGGAAATACGTCAGTGGTGATCATGGCTTTAGCTAGAGCAACTAAGGGGCCAAGTATCCTATAGCAAATAGCCTGCTAGTTTGCCCTAACGTACCCCAAAAATAGGCCGTCAATCGACGAAAGAGGGTCTGCTGAACCCAAAAGGTGCAGCCCCTGTTGGCTCACATCATTGGAAGGGAGATTAAGGGTGAGTCTCGTGACCTCGGTCTCGTAGCCGCGCGCTACTGCCACCCGGAGGTTCCGGTTGCGATCTGGGCACGAGCTGAAAGAGCAAAGCGCGTTCTAAGAAACACTCAATGCGTCATATTGCCATGACCCTGATCGCTCATTTTCATCTGGACAGGCCTGACACGCAGAAATAAACGAAACGACGTGGGGTGCTGACCATAAATTGCGTCGAGCCGCGCCGGCTTCGAATAGAACGACACATCGCCGCCTAGTCCTAACGATATTTTGTCAGTATGCCAAACATCGCGAACCGCGCCAAAAGTGTAGGCGCCGATTCTAAAGGAAGGGTGATGATCCGCTATTCCCAGGAAGGCTCGATCCGCAGCGCGCAACAATTGGTTCTTGTCCGCCAGCTCCAGACGCGTGTAGAGATAATTCTTATCAAGGAAGTTCACGGTCGACTCGGCTACGTAGCCATTAAGATTGAAAATCTCTCCATCATGATTTTCATGGTTGCGGCCCCAGATCAAACTCGTGGCCCAATTCCCACGATTGAATGGTTTGTTGTAGGAAATCGACGCTGTGGTGCGTCGCACATCGCCCGGCTCCAGGGGTTCCGGATTGCGCAACAGCCCATGACTCACCTGCATCGACCAATTGCGATTGGGAGCGAATGACAGTCTGACTGAGCGTGAGTTCCAGGGATGCGCTTCAAAGTCGTAGCGGTTTTCGTCAGGCTCGCGGCCGTTGAAGATCGAACCTTCTAACTTGAACCAGCGATAAGTAAATCCTGTCGTCACTACTCCAAAAGTAATGTGGGAAGAATCCTGGTAATGGTGCGATAGGACTGCAGCCGGATTCTCGGAAGCGGAGATGCGATGCATGAAAGCTGGAGGACCGAGTGCCGGTTCACCGGGATAACCAACATAGGCGAACCAGGTTCCGCGTTCGCCGAG
>Ga0079218_10000713_pt1 | contig 10645 bp, 12 predicted proteins | sample NCCompost_FD_77181 | JGI IMG/M metagenome (GOLD analysis project Ga0079218, IMG submission 77181) | Agricultural soil microbial communities from Utah to study Nitrogen management - NC Compost | ecosystem: Environmental > Terrestrial > Soil > Agricultural land | place: USA: Utah | collected... | reverse complement strand
GGCGCGGCTCGAGCTGTGCCGGCTGACTCAGGTGGCGTGACCAGGGTGACGATCGACGTATCCCCGGTGCTCCCGCCAAACGAAACCGCCGCGGCCCCGCCGCCCGTGGCTGCGCCCCCGGCCGCTGGAACCCCGGCCCCGGCACCGCCCCTCTTCTCTGCCTCGAGACCAGCACTTCAGACCATCGTCATCGACCCCGGACACGGCGGTGACGATGTGGGGGCGCGCGGGGCACGGGGAGCGGAGGAAAAGACGCTGACGCTCGAGGTGGCCAGGCGGCTGCGGGCGCTGATCGAAATGCGCCTTGGCGTTCGCGTCGTACTGACGCGTCAGGAGGATCGCGCGGTCACCCTCGACGAGCGCGCCTCTATTGCGAACAACAGCAAAGCCGACCTGTTCCTCAGCCTCCACCTGAATACGTCGCTCGGGGGCAGTGTCTCCGGTGCCGAGGTTTATTACGCACGACTCGATCGCGAGGGTGAAGACGCGCGCCGCGCCGCCGAGGACGAAGGAGTGGCGCTCCCGGTTCTTGGTGGGACGATGCGCTCGATCGACGTGATCCAATGGGATCTCGCGCAGGCGAGGCACGTCGAGGCGTCCGAAGTCCTGGCCGGTATTCTGGAACGGGATCTCCGCGCGCAGGTGGCCATGAGCCCACGGCCACGCCACGAAGCACCGCTCCGTGTGCTGACCGGTGTCAACATGCCGGCGGCGCTCATCGAAATGGGATATCTGAGCAACGCGAACCAGGAGCGGCAGGCGCAGACCGAGGCGTATCAATCCTCTGTCGCCCAGGCCATCTTCAACTCGATCGTCGAATTCCGCAGTTATCTCGAGAGCCAGCGGACACGGTGAAGAGGCGGACGTACCTTCAAATCGGCGCCGGACTCGTAGTGCTCGCGCTGCTGGCCTGGGGGGTCAGCCGCGGTCTCGAACGGCTGGCGACCCAGCCCGAGTCGAGCGCTGCGGCAGACGCTCCGTCGGTACCGGGCGCCAGCGTGCCGAGAATTACGGCCACGCTGTATTACGGATCCGAAGACGGCCAATCGCTGGTGGCGGTCCGTCGCGAGGTGCCGCTGGCGGAAGGCGTCGTGCCCCAGGGGCGTGAAATTCTCGGGATGCAGCTGCAGCCTGCGCCTTCCCCGTTCGTGTCAGTGGTGCCTGAGGGCACCATGCTGCGCGCCTTTTACATCACCGAGCGGGGCGACGCGTTCGTCGATCTCAGCCCCGAGGCGTCGAGTCGCCACCCCGGGGGCTCATCAACGGAGCTGCTGACGGTCTACGCGATCGTCAACGCGGTCACGGCCAACCTGCCGACGATCCAGCGCGTGCAGATCCTGATTGACGGCCGGGAGGCCGACACGCTTGCGGGCCACGTCGATTTGCGGCGGCCGCTCCAGCAGGATCTCTCGTTCGTTCGTGAGCCTAAGGTAGAGTGAGGAGATGCGCGCTGATGGCCGTTTGTCCGAGCAGCTCCGTCCCACCCGCATTACCCCCAACTACCTGATACACGCCGAAGGATCGGTGCTCGTCGAAGCTGGAAAGACCAAGGTGATCTGCACCGCCAGCGTGGAAGACCGGGTTCCGCCCTTCCGCCGCAATACCGGAAAAGGATGGGTGACGGCTGAATACGGGATGCTTCCTCGCGCCACGAATACGCGCTCGCAGCGCGAATCGACGGCGGGAAAAGTCGGCGGACGCACCCAGGAAATCCAGCGCCTCATCGGCCGGTCGCTGCGCGCGGTCACCCGGCTCGAGGAGCTCGGCGAACGCACGATCACGCTCGACTGCGATGTCATCCAGGCCGACGGCGGCACCCGCACGGCATCGATCACGGGGGCATTCGTGGCGCTGGTGTTCGCGGTCCAGAAGATGCGCGAGCAGGACATGATTCGGACGATGCCGGTGCAGGACTATGTCGCCGCGACCAGCGTCGGCATCGTGCAGGGTGAACCGATGCTCGACCTTGCGTACGTCGAGGACTCCAAGGCCGATGTGGATATGAACATCATCAAGACCGGCGCGGGACTCTATATCGAGCTCCAGGGTACCGCGGAGGCGCTGCCGTTTGGCCGCGAGGCGCTCAACCGGCTGCTCGACCTGGGCGACACCGGCATCCGCCAGCTGATTGCGCTGCAACGCGGTTTCGTCGGCCAGATGCTCGGCAAGTGACGCGCCTGTTCATCGCCACCACCAGCCCCGACAAGCTGCGCGAGATCCGGGCCATCCTGGGCCACCTGCCGGTTGAGATTGTTACGCTCGACGATGTCGGGACGATTCCGGAACCTGAGGAGACCGGCGTCACGTTCGTAGAGAACGCACGCCTGAAGGCCCGGTATTACGACGAGCGTCTCGACGGGTTGCCGGGCGAGCGCCCGCTCACAGTCGCCGAAGACTCAGGATTGGTGATTGATGCGCTCGAAGGCGCGCCCGGCGTGTTTTCGGCCCGCTTCCTGCGGCCCGATGCGTCGTACCCGGAGCGTTTCGCGGAGATCGACCGGCGCCTGGCCTCCCTTCCGGCCGACCAGCGGCGCGCCCGGTTTGTCTGCGCCGTCACCGTTGTAAAGAACGGCACGATTGCGTTTGAGACTGCCGGTACCGTCGAAGGGGAAATCGCGGCCACGCCCAAGGGCACACGCGGATTCGGGTACGACCCGATCTTCTACTATCCGCCTTACGGACGGACGCTGGCCGAGGTCAGCGACGACGAAAAGCGGCGCGTCGCGCATCGAGGTGAAGCGTTCAGGCGGCTGGCAATCTGGCTGGAGAAGGGAATGTAGAACGGAGAACGATCTGTTGTCCTCCGTTCCATCACCCAGAGTCTGGCCGCGGGCGGGAACCTTTCGGTGGCCGCCCGGGTTTGCAACAGGCAGGGCGTTTCGGCCCGTTGGTCTTACGGCTCGTGAGGAAGGACTGTCACCAACAGGCCGGGCAGGTTAAGTTGTCAACTGCGTGCGGCGGCCTGGTCTGACCGCACGAACGCACCATCTCGAGTTCGAAAGAGGAACTTGGCATCGACGAGCGCACCCAGCAGGGTGTCGCAAGCCAGCCGATCCAGGCCCCACAGTCGCTGGGCCTGAGCGGGGGTTAACCGCAGGCCTGGCATTTCGATGTATTCCCCCTGAACGCGTCGAATCACTTCCTCAGAAGGCTGCCGCTGTGCTGCCATGTGGATCCCCTCGCGTTCGGCTCTTTGTGTAGCGTCGTTTAAAAAGCAACGCGAATGCCACATCGGTCCAGCTGTGACCCTGTCCGGACCGGATTCTCCAACCTAAAGTACCTGAACCACTTCGCTCGTTCCCCCTAATGCCGAGGTCTTGTGGGCACCCCTGAGATGGCCTTGAAAGCTGTAGCGTGGCTGACGCTGAGCTGTAAAGAAAACAATCACGTCGGCGTGCGAGGCATACCGGTTGCACCCTTGTTCCCGGAGGATCCAGATGCCTATCAACCTCGTGCAGCACCGTGAAGGGCCCAGCGTGTGGGAACGGCCGACCACCCGCGATCAGTGGGACGTCGAACGCTGGCTGGCCGCGATGATGGCCGGTGCACTGTTTCTGGCCGGCGTGCGGCGCCGATCCATGGCGGGCTGGATGCTGACCGCGGGCAGCGGCGCGCTGGCGTGGTGGGCGGCGTCGGCCATAGATACCCGCAACCACCGGCGAGGCCAGTTTTTCGCAGCGCTGCCCCACCGTGAGTTCGGCGATGCGATCGGCGAAGCGTCTGAAGAGTCCTTCCCGGCAAGCGACGCCCCGTCATGGACGCCCACGACCGGCAACGCAGCGGGCCCGTGCCGCGAACGGCGGGCTCAGGCACCGCGCGGCTAGGAGGAGCGATGGCGTTCGCGCTCGCTTACTTGAAGGTTCCGCTGTCGTGGGGGGAGATTCTGCGCCGCACCGTGCGGGACGCCATCCAGGACAACTGCCTCGGGATGGCCGCCCAGCTCGCCTACTACTTCTTCTTCGCGCTCTTCCCCGCGCTGCTGTTTCTGATTGCAGTCGCCAGTTACTTCCCGCTCGAGACGCTGATCGACGACATGTTCGCCATGCTGGGCGGCTTTGCCCCGCCGGAGGCGTTGTCGATCATCACTGATCAAATCCGCGAGATCTCACAGGGACAACAGGGCGGCCTTCTGACGCTGGGCGTGTTGCTCGCCGTGTGGAGCACATCCGCCGCGATGACTTCGATCATCGACACGCTGAACGCGGCGTATGACATCGAGGAAGGGCGGCCCTGGTGGCAGGTCCGGCTCACCGCAATCGGCCTCACGATCGGCGTCTCGCTGTTCATCCTGGTCTCGTTCGCGCTCGTGCTCGCGGGGCCGACGGTCGCACAGTGGATCGCCGACACGACTTCGCTCGGCAACGTCTTCGTCATGACCTGGACGATTCTGCAGTGGCCGCTGGTCTTCCTGCTGGTGAGCACCGCGATCGGGATCGTGTATTACTTCGCGCCGGACGCGGAACAGGATTGGGTGTGGCTGACGCCGGGATCCATCGCAGCGACGGTGCTCTGGTTGGTCGCGTCGCTCGGGTTCAAGTTCTATATCGCCAATGTCGGCAGTTATACGGAAACCTATGGCGCCATCGGCGGCGTCATGGTACTGATGTTGTGGTTCTACATCTCGGGCCTTGTCTTGCTGTTCGGCGCTGAAATGAACGCGGAAATCGAGCACGCGTCGCCGTACGGGAAGGCGGCCGGGGAGAAGGTGCCGGGACAGAAACGCAAGATCGGTCCGGCCGCGATGCGCGCGTGGCTCGAACGCGAGGGCAAGGGCACCGCACCGTCGCACGGCGCTCCGCACGCCGCACCTTCGCACCCTCACACTCCGCAGCTCGCCTTGCCTCCCGCTGCGCCGTCGGGCGCTTCTTACTGGATGCTTGGCGCCGGCGTGGTAGTCGCGCAGGTCTGGATGGCGATCAAGACACTGAAAAGCCGGAAAATCGGCGCGTAGTATACTGCCCTCCCTTCAGGAGGAGCTGTATGCGCAAGACATTTCTGCTCGCGTTGACGTGCGCGCTGGCGCTGGTAATCACCGCCGCCGCCCAGCAAGGCGCGCTGCAGACTGCGGCCACCACGCTCGGCGCCGCCACCATCAAGTCGATCGAATTTACCGGGACCGGTCAGATGTACTCGGTCGGCCAGAACTACGTGGCCTCCGATCCGTGGCCGGCCGTGCCGCTGAAGAGCTACACCGCCACGATCAACTACGACACCGGTACGATGCGCGTCGATCTCGTCCGCACGATGGGACCGCTGATGCCGCGTGGCGGCGGCGCGCCGTTTACGGGTGACCAACGGCAGACCCAGCTGGTCAGCGGCAATTTTGCGTGGAATATGCCGGCGCCTGCGCCCAACGCCGCCGCCGGCGGTCCGGCGCTGCAGGCCGCTCCGCAGGCTGCCGCCCAGCCCGAGCGCATGCTGGCGCTGTGGGCGACGCCGCAGGGCTTCGTCAAAGCCGCGATGGCGAATAACGCCACCACCCGCCAGGTGCGCGGCGGCACGGAAGTGACGTTCACGACCGGCGGCAAGTACAAGATGGTCGGCACCATCAACGGGCAGGGACAGGTCGAGAAGGTGCAGACCTGGATCGATCAGTCGATCGTCGGCGACATGCTGGTTGAGACGACGTATTCCGGCTATCGGAACTTCGGCGGGGTGACGTTCCCCGCGCGCATCGTGCAAACGCAGGATGGCTACCCCTCGTTCGATCTGACGATCTCGTCGGTCACCGCCAACCCGATGTTCGACGTCCCAGTACCCGACAACGTCCGCAACGCGCCGGCACCTGTACCGCCGATGGTGGCGGTCGAGAAGCTCGCCGAGGGCGTGTTCTATCTCACCGGGGCGACCCACCACAGCCTGGCCATCGAGATGCGCGATCACATCGTGGTCGTCGATACGCCGAACAACGAGGCACGAGCCGCGGCGGTACTGGCGAAAGCCAAGGAGACCATCCCGAACAAGCCGATCCGCTTCGTCGTCACCTCCCATCATCACTGGGATCACCTCGGCGGCATCCGGACGGCGATTGACGAGGGCGCCACGATCGTGACGCACCAATCGAACAAGGCGTTCCTCGAACGCGTCGCCAAGACTCCGCATACCCTCGGCCCCGATCGGCTCGCCTCGTCTCGTAAAGCCGTACGCATCCAGACCGTTGGCGATCGCGGCCAGCTGACCGACGGCACGCGCACCATCGAGCTGCACCGGCTGCAGGGCTACGAACATACCGGCGACATGCTTGTCGTCTACCTGCCGAAGGAAAAGATCCTGGCCGAGCCCGATGCGTTCACGCCGCCCGCGCCGAACGGCACGTTGATTCCACCGGCGGTCGCGTACGCAAAGGCGCTCCACGCCAACATTCAGCGATTGAAGCTCGATGTTCAGGTGATCGCGCCCTTCCACGGCAACCGGAAGAGCGACGTCGCGGAACTGGGCAGGCTCGCAGGCGTGAACGCCACCAACTAGGTAGCTTGGTCGCTCAGTGCCACCTAACTACAACTTTCGCAGTTTGACCCTCCGTACGGCGTGATCGCGTCCCTTCTCGAGAATGAGATGGGCGCGGTCGCGCGTCGGCAGCACGTTCTCTCTCAGGTTCACCAGATTGATCGTCTGCCAGAGGTGCCGCGCGGTCGCGTGGGCGTCCTCTACTGTCAGATCGACATAACGATGAAAATATGACGAGGGGTTGCGGAACACGGTATCGCGAAGCGTCATGAACCGCTCGACGTACCACTGCTCGATGTCTACCTCCTGCGCATCCACGTAGATTGAGAAATCGAAGAAGTCGGACACGAACATCGGCGCGCCGCTCCCCGTCTGCAGCACATTCAGTCCTTCGACGATGACGATGTCGGGCTGGCGAACCGGGATCTGCTCCCCTTCGACGACGTCGTAGGCAAGGTGGGAATAGACGGGGGCGAATACCTCGGGTGCGCCCGACTTGAGATCCGCCATGAAGCGGATCAGCCGCCGGACGTCGTAGCTCTCGGGAAAGCCCTTCCGATCCAGCAATCCCCGCGCTTCGAGCACGCGCCTCGGCAGCAGGAACCCGTCGGTAGTGATCAGATCCACCTGCGGATGCGTCGGCCAGCGCGAGAGCAGCGCCTGCAGCACACGCGAGGTGGTGCTCTTGCCCACCGCCACGCTTCCAGCCAGGCCGATGACGTAGGGAACCCGGTGCCCGTCCGACTCGACGAAGGTCGCGGTCGCGGCGCGCAGCGCCTGGGTAGCGCCGACGTACAGGTTCAGGAGCCGTGAGAGCGGCAAGTAGATGTCGGCGACCTCGTCGAGCGACATCGGGTCGTTCACACCGACCAGCCCGCGCAGCTGCGCTTCCGACAACGGAAGCGGCGTCGCCGCGCGCAACCGCGCCCACTGCGCCCGGCTGAACTCGATGAACCTGGAGACCTCGATCACCGAACGTTCTGACACCGGCTACATCCTACAGCCTGAACATCAACGAGAACGCCATCGCGAATCCAACGATGATGACGATGCGGCGGACGGCGGTGCGGCCGATGCGACGGGCGAGATGTGCGCCGCCGATGCCGCCGATCATCGCTCCTGCGGCCAGGAAGAAAGCGTCCGGCCAGTAGACCAGACCGGCAAACGCAAAGTAGATCGCCGCGACGACGTTGATGCAGGTCGCCAGCAGGTTCTTGAGCCCGTTCATCTGGTGAATGTCGGTGTGCCCCATCAAGCTGAGTGCGGCCAGCATCAGAATGCCAATCCCCGCGCCGAAGTAACCGCCGTACAACGCCACGCCAAGCTGAAAGAACATCGTCCACGACAGCCAGTGGGAGCGGGCCGCGTGCGCCGCCGACAGGTTGAAGCGGCGCTGAATCGGCTCCTGGACCATGAAGAGGAACGTGGCGAACAGGATCAGGAACGGCACGAGACGGTCGAACAGATCGCTTGGTGTGTAGGCGAGGAGGACGGCTCCCGCGATGCTGCCAATGACGCTCGGGACGATCAGCGCGAAGACGCGTGGATCGACGCCGCGCAGTTCCCGGCGATAGCCCCAGACGCTGCCGAGGGTGCCGGTCCAGATCGCGACGGTGTTGGTAGCGTTCGCGGTGATCGGCGGCAGGCCGAGCCAGATCATCGTCGGAAAAGACACCAGCATGCCGCCCCCGGCGACGGAATTGATGCCGCCGGCGATGAGCGCGGAGGCGAAAACGAGCGTCTCGTGCATGCTTTCGCAGGATAGCCGAAGCCCGGCACGGGGTTCGCTACGACAGTAGGGAATCGGATCGGCCAATGAGTAATCATGGGGAATTCGTGACTAGAGGTGTGCCCGGACCCGGCCGCCGATTACCGGGCGCGAAAGGCGTTTCCAGCCTTGTCGCCGCTGCGCTGGTCGTGTGCGGGATGGCGTGCGGATCCGGCAATTCGCCGTCGGCGCCAACTGCCGGGCCTGCGCCACCACCTGCGCCCTTGCCGGCACCGGTTCCTCCGGCGCCAGTCCCCCCTCCAGCGGTGAGGCTGGTGACGATTTCAGCCGGCGGTGTCGCCCCGCAGGAGGTGCAGACCGCCGTCGGCACGCGCGTGATGTTCATCAACAACGACACGATCGCGCACGACATCATGGGCGGCCCGGATCCGACGCGGCCTGACTGCCACGAAATCGATTCGGTCGGATTTCTCTCGCCTGGGCAAAGCCGCCAGACGGCGCCGTTCGCGCAGGCACGCCTCTGCGAGTATCACGACCACTCGTTTCATTCCACGCTCTTCAACGGACGTATCCTGATCCAATGAAGGCGTCGCTGGTGCGCGTCGCTTCGGTACTCGCCCTTGCGACACTCGTCGTCGCCGCGCCTGACGCGTGGGCGCAGGACGAGCACGCCGCACACGCGGCGCCAGTGCCGCAGGCACCGGCGGCGCCACGGTGGGAGTGGACCGTCGATTCGAACGCGTTCTTCGGCTTCAACTACCAGTACCGCAAGTTCCGCGACTTCAGCGCATGGGAGTCGCAGAACTGGGTGATGGGCACGGGACGCCGTGGCGCCGGCCGGGGAACGGTGCTGGTGATGTCGATGCTGTCGCTCGAAGCGTTGACCCTGCGCGACATCGGCTCACCGCAGGTCTTTCAGACCGGTGAAACGTTCCGGCGGGCGCCGCTCGTCGACTACCAGCACCCGCACGATCTGTTCATGGGGTTCGGCACGCAGTACACGCGACCGCTCGGGCGCGCTACGCTGCTCGGCGCCGTCGATCTCGTCGGTTCGCCCTCGATCGGACCGGCAGCCTTCATGCATCGGCCATCCGCGACCGAGAACCCGCAGGCGCCGCTCTCGCATCACTACCTGGACTCGACGCACATCACGCCCGGTGTAATACGTGGCGGAGTCGGCCTGGGCAGCTGGAGCGCCGACGCGTCATGGTTCAGGGGGCGGGAACCCGATGAAAACCGGCTCGATCTCGACCTGGGGGCCCTCGATTCGACGGCCGCGCGAGTATCGTGGAACCGCGGATCCTGGTCCGCTCAGGTCTCCGGCGCCAGGCTGATCCAGCCGGAGGCACTCGCGCCGTACGACGCAAAGCGATTGAGCGCATCGCTGGCGTATTCGACCGGCAATGAAAACAGGGGCATCGCGTGGCTGGCGGCGTTCGGCCAGAACCGCGAGATCCACGGCAACCTCGAAGCGTACCTGTTCGAAGCGAACCTCCGCCTCACGACGAAGACAACGGTGTACACCCGGGCCGAATCGGTCGCGAAGAGCATCCTCGATGCCGGCTTCCATCCGCCCAACGCGTTTCATCGTCATCGGCAGTCGCAGGTAGGGGCGGTGACGATCGGTTACGTTCGTGACGTGCTGCGCAGCCGGGCGGGTGGATTCGGTGCTGGTGTCGATGTCACCGGCTACGTAGTGCCTGCCAACCTGGAAGAGCCTTACGGATCGCCGGTGTCGGTCCACGTATTCCTCAGGTATCGCGCGCCGCGGCCGCAGATCGGCGCACCGGTTCATGTCCATTGAACTGATGGCGCGACTACGCGACATCGCCGCACCGATCGCGGCGCTCTGGCTCGTCGTCCAGTCGGCGACACTGGTGGTGGTGCCTGTGTTTTTCATCGCCGGCTCGCAGGCCGCGCCGATCGAATGCACCTGCCTGCACGACGGCAACCATCACGACTGTCCGATGCACCATGCGTCCCCGATCGGCGCCCGAGTGTGTTTTCAGGCAACTGATGACAGCGGCGTCGCCGTTCTCGGGTCGATGCTCGGCCATGCCGGCGTCATGCCGACTCCCGTTCAGGCGCTGGTCTTGATTCCGGCGCCGCCTGCCGTCCATCGGGACGCGCCCCCGCACCACCGCACCCTCGCGCCACCTCCGCCTCCACCTCCCAGAGCCTGACGCCTCACGGTCCAGATGTGTCGAGGGCGTTGGTGCGCCCGGCACAAATGTCGTGCGTGGAGGTGTTCTGTGATTCGAGTGCGATTTTTCGCGTTGGCGGCGTGTCTATTCTTGTCGGCCGGCGGCGCCGCTGCCCAACAAACGGTCGATTACGCGACGCTCAGCGGGCGTGTCACCGATCCCTCCGGCGGAGCGATCGCAGGCGCGGCAGTGGCGGCTCGTCATACCGACACGAACATCACGCGCTCGGCCATGACCGATGCCGACGGACGCTTCCGCTTCCCCT
>Ga0079218_10000712_pt1 | contig 10645 bp, 5 predicted proteins | sample NCCompost_FD_77181 | JGI IMG/M metagenome (GOLD analysis project Ga0079218, IMG submission 77181) | Agricultural soil microbial communities from Utah to study Nitrogen management - NC Compost | ecosystem: Environmental > Terrestrial > Soil > Agricultural land | place: USA: Utah | collected... | reverse complement strand
TTCCGGTGATTTTGTCGGCAGGGTCACACCCGTTCCCATCCCGAACACGGAAGTTAAGCCTGCTGGAGCCGATGGTACTGCACGGGTAACTGTGTGGGAGAGTAGGAAGTCGCCGGGATTATTTAACAAAGCCCGCGAGAGCATCACGCTCCCGCGGGTTTCACTCCGTTTACAGTGATTAAGACGATGTGGGCTCACCCACTCTCCTCATGGGAATCTTCAAACGAATCTTCACTTTTCAAAGGTAATAGGGCAATACCTGTGTTCAGACAAAACTTGATCAAACTCACCATTCTCCTCCTCTCAATCGTTTTTCCAGTTATTTCGCAGGTTGCGCCACATCAGCGTGGCAAAGCCCAAGCTACGGAGGCGGAGGCGCAAGTCTATTTCGATAAAGGCCAGACCTATTTTGATGCTGGGCAATACAAAGAGGCGGTTGAAGCCTACAGACAAGGCCTTCGACTTAACCCCAATAATGCCCATGCATACGCCAGTCTCGGACACGCTTATAGCAAATTGGGGAAGCCTACGGAAGACTTGGATGCTACTAAGAGAGCATTACAAATTGAGCCGAACCATCCTTATGCTAATGCTCGCCTATGTTATGCGTACAGTAAGCTGAATCAATATGAGGAAGCCATTAAGGCTTGCCAACAGGCGATTAAATACAATCCGCGTAGTGCGGAATCCTACGCTAATCTGGGATATGCGTACGATCATCTAAAACGACATACCGATGCAATCGAAGCGTTCAAGAGATCCATAGAAGTCAATCCCCACAATGCTGATACCTTTAATAAACTTGGTTGGGCATATCTTCAGTTGGGACAGTACGATAATGCGATAAAGGCTCTCAAGCAATCCATTCAACTCGATCCGAGTTACATGACGGCATACAACAATCTTGGGGATGCTTATCTCCGCTTAGGGCAACACGCAGAGGCGGCTGATATTTTCAGGCAAGCGATTGAGGTGAAGCCAGAGGAATTTTGGCCTCACCTAAATTTAGGCAGAACCTACTTCGTTCTGGAACAATATAAAAAAGCAACTGAAGAATTGAAAGAGGCGATTCGTATTGATCCTAAGTTTGCGCAAGCGTACGTCGGTCTTGCGTTCGCTCATGTCAAAACGGCTAAATACGAAGAGGCTGTTGAGGCCTTCTCGCGGCTAATAGCTCTTAAACCGCAAGAAGCGAATGCATACCGAATGCGGGGCTATGTGTATTTGTATTTAGCGCAGGGTGAAAATGCCGCCATCGATGCACAGAGGTATGTTCAACTAAGTGGCGGAGGAAACAAGGGCGACCTTTACATGATTCTCGTCGCTCACTTTGGATACCGGCAAGCAGGACGAGATGGCGACGCTACTAGAATTCTCGAAGAAGGTTTGACGAAAGCGAACGACAAGCAATGGCCCTATTCGGTCATTCGTTACTTACATCGTGAGATTTCAGCGGGGGATTTGCTCGCATTAGCGACTGATGGCGACAAGAAGACCGAAGCACAAGCGTATATTGGGACTGATCTCCTGCTTTCCGGCCATCATGACGAAGCGAGGGTTTACCTCCAGTGGGTGAAGGATAATGGCCACAAGAATTTGGTGGAATATGTCCTGGCACTGTCCCAGCTCAAACGTCTTGAAAAGGAGACCGAGCAGCGATAGGGGAATGGTTCTCTGCAGGAGTAACTGCGTGGGAGAGTAGGGAGTCGCCGGGATTAATTTAAAGAAGCCCGCGAGAGAAATCTCGCGGGCTTTTGTTTGCCGTTCGCGGAATTTATTTCTTTGAACTTAACTTGTACCTCAGCGGAGCCTCCTCAAGGCCTCGGTCGCCTCGACGTCGTTCGGATGGTATCGCAGCACTTGTTGATAGAGTTGGCGCGCAGCGTCAGGATTTCCTGACTCCTCTTCCAGCATAGCGAGGTTGAAGGCAGCGTTCGCAGAATCAGGTTTCATTTGCAGCGCTCTTTGGAAATGCTCGCGGGCAGAGGGGTCCTTTTTCAGAAAGAGAATATTTCCCAAACTTGTTTCTGCCTCGTATGAGTCCGGATGCTCCCTGACCACCTGCGTTAGTAGCGAACGAGCGGAGTCGTAATCTCCTCTCATCGCGAGCAGCTGGGCCAACTTCAATTTCGCTCCGAGATTCCCGGGATCATAGACCAGGACCTGCTTATACTCTGTCGCCGCATCGTCGGGCATGCCGCTTTTCATATAAAGATTTGCCAGGTTGATGTGTGCCTGCAAATACGACGGCCGCAACGCAATTGCCGTCTGGTAATAATTGGCCGCGGCTGCGAGAAAGCCCGCCCCATCGTTTAATACACCGAGATTCAGATGAAGCACCGCACTCTTTGGAGATGCGATTAACGAGGTAGAGTAAAGCTCAGATTCGGATGACCAGGCGTATATGCGCTCGCGCAACGGTATGAAAGACAAGGCGATCCAAACCGTGAGCACGACAACGGCGCTCCATGCCGGCCATCGCAACTTTGATATAACAGCAGCGAGTATGGCCACAATCGCCAAAACAATTCCGATCGAAGCGGTGTACGTATAGCGCTCGGCTACCGACTGATAAAGCCTCAGAACTTGCGCGAAGGGCACGAGCGCGATCGCGGCGGCCAGCAATCCCGCGGCGAACAGAGGGACGTAACGCCGCAGCCAAATGCCGAGCGCGGCGAGGCCGGCGATGGTCAGCCAGGCCGCGAAATAGGTCCATGAGCGGAACCTCAAATCGATCAATTCTGTCGAACGCTCCATACTCATCGCCGGAGCACAGATGGTCCACCAAACGTACTTGGCAACAGTGACTGGTCCCTGTAAAAGAATTTCCGCCAAGGGCTGAAAAGACACCTGTGGTTGATGGATCACAGCCGAGCGCAGCACTGTGTACAGTGCCAATGGGATCGAGACAGCAACAACGACGTCTATCGTGGATCGCCACCGTAGGGCCGGGGAACCGCAGGCGACAATCGTAAGAATTGCCAGGAGTGGACCCACGATTCCGGCTTCATGACTGAGTAGCGCGGCGCACGAGGCGAGCGTCATCAGCAACAAGTACTTCCAGCTACGACGTTCGGCATATTTCAAAGCACAGAATACGTCCAGCAAGACAAAAAAAGTCGCCAGCGACATCGCGCGCCCGGATATCCAGGCCACGACTTCTGTATGAATTGGCAGGCTCAACCACACCAGCGCGGCCATCAACGGCAAAAGGCCGTCGAACCAGCGCCGAAATATCAGGAAAATCAGAGTGCCGTTAAGCGCATGTATCAGCAGATTAGTGGCATGAAAGAATCCGGGGTTTCCTCCGGAGATTTTGTTGTCGACCATCAGGCTCAACCAGAAAAGTGGCCGGTAAAACGACCCCGGTTGCGGTGCGAATGCCTGATCGAAGGCGGTGGGCTTACGAAAATAAACCGATACTGCCCCCGGACTATTGATGTTCGGATTCTTAGCGATTTGCGACTGGTCGTCGTACACGAACGGATTCGATAGCGCCGGGAAATAGAGGATAGTCGTCCATAACAGGAGCACGAGATAGGGCGCGGCCCGTCGAATTTGCATCGCAGAATTATGCCATGATCGTCACAGCTTTACCCCGAATCGCGCTGCCGATCTGCACTCCCACAGTTGGGCTGACCGGATCCAATCCACACTCAAACCGCCTTAGTCATCTTCACGAACGGCGGTCGGCCAAGCCACCGGCTGAGTCTTAAAAAGGTAGTCGGCGACGCAGCCTCTTTGGCCCAGATTTAAACTGTGTTTTTAGTCCCGTAGTTTACGGATAGGTATACGGCGCCTGTAGCCCCAGCGGAATTCCCAGTGTCCAGTAGATCAATAGAAATATGGTCCATATGACCAGGAACGTGATCGAATAAGGGAGCATCAGTGAAACCAGCGTTCCGATGCCCGTCTTCTTTACGTAGCGTTGCGCAAAAACGACTACCAGCGGGAAGTAAGGCATTAACGGCGTGATGATGTTCGTGGTCGAGTCACCGACGCGATAGGCTGCCTGCGTCAACTCAGGTGATAGGCCCAGTTGCATCAACATCGGAACAAAGATCGGCGCCAGTAAAGCCCACTTCGCTGAAGCAGAACCAATCAGGAGGTTGACCAGGGCCGTCAGCAGGATGATGCCAACTATCGTGACCTGGCCCGGCAAGGCCATCGCTTTGAGCAAGCCCGCCCCTTTCAATGCCAGTAGTGCCCCAAGATTAGATTGTCCGAACGCCGCAATGAAGAGGGCCGCAAAAAATGCCAGCACAATGTAGTAGCCCATCGTGCTCATTGACTTACTCATGCCCTTAATAATGTCGCGATGACTATCAACCGTGCCTGCCAGATAACCGTAGACGATCGCCGGCAGCAGAAATATCAAAAAGATCAGTGGCACTATCGACTGCATCAGCGGTGCATTAGACGCAGTTAACTGCGGAGTCGAAACCTCCGCGTTGGCTGTGATCACCTGTCCGTAAGTCGCAAATTGTTCCTCTCCCAGCCTTGTCTTCAGTGAGTCCTGAAAAGCCTTCTGGCCCGGAAACTCCTGCTTCATGCCCTCTGCCTTTTTCACGGCGTCTTCCGGGACGCCGGCAGCTCGCAAGCGTTCGATCGATTGAGGCGTCAACTTAAATCCTGAGGGAGAACGCATCGGTGAAGTCTGCGGAAATGAAACGAGAACCAGGACGCCCAGCAGGATGAAGAGAGTCAGTATTCCGCCGGTCAAACCGCGGCGCTCTTTTTGTCCCAACGTTTCCATCTTTGGCATGTCAGTGATGTCGCCATCAACCTCGACGTTCCGCAATCTCGGTTCGATAACGCGGTCCGTGAGAAACCAGCCGACTCCGATAATCAACAGACTCGACGCTCCGGTGAAAAACCAATTTGAAAGTGGATTCACTGCTCGATTGGGATCGACGATTCCTGCGGCCGCCTGCGTCAGGCCGGAGAGCAATGGGTCAAGACTGGAAGGCACGAAGTTAGCGCTGAATCCTCCCGACACGCCCGCAAATGCCGCGGCAATGCCGGCGAGCGGATGCCGCCCCGCCGTGTAGAAGATCACGCCACCGAGCGGGATCACGAGCACATAACCGGCGTCGGCAGCGGTGTGACTGACGATAGCGACCAGGATCAGCATCGGCGTCAACAGTTTCACCGAGGTAAAACTCAACAGCCCTTTCAACGATGCGTTGATGAAGCCCGTGTGTTCGGCAACGCCCACGCCAAGCAGCGCCACGAGTACCACTCCGAGCGGGTGGAAACTGGTGAAGGTGGTAACCATGTTGGCAAGGAACGAAGCAATCGAAGCGCCGGTCAGTTGGTTGTTGATCTTGATGGGTTGGCCGTTGCGCGGATCGATCTCGCTAAAGGAGATCGGCGCCAGTAGCGCCGACAGAATCCAGACCACCACCAGGAGAATGAGGAAGAGTGCTGCGGGATCGGGCAGCTTGTTTCCCACTACTTCAATCGTATTTAGCGCACGATCGATCCAGCGAGTTCCGGCGACCTTTCGGCCGTTGTCTCCTTTACCTGATGTGGTCGATTTCGCCATTGTCTCTCCTTTGCTGCCGTGGGGTTTTCTGTTGTGGACCGCGCTACTAGTTCCAACGTTCCGGAAAGAAACCTTGATCGTCCCGGACACGTCTTAATCCGCTTGATCGCAAACGCCTACTTCGAGGGGGAGGGTACCACTTAAAAACCGTTACCAGTTGTTGGGATGGCAATATATCATGAAGACGTTTGCCCGTTGTTAGTTGGGTTCAAAGGTGGATTTTCTCACCCTCGACGACAAGCTGAAGCATATCGAACATCTCGTGTGCGACATGCTTCACAGCTTGTCGGGAAGATTGCCAAAACTCTCGCAGAAACCAGAAAACTCTTGTTGTTTCCCTGGGCGAGGCGAGAAAAAATAAAACTAACAGCAAAGGGCACCAACACCGCGCCCTCGGCTAAACTGTCATACTTCACTTGTTGAGTTGAGAGACAATGACTAACCCTGGCCGAAACGATCCCTGCCCGTGCGGTAGTGGCAAGAAGTATAAGACGTGCTGTCTGGCTTCAACCGAAAGCACGGAGTTTCGCTATCGCCGTCTCCGCCAAATACATGCCGAAGTGATTCCCAGACTGACTGACTTTGTCATGGACAATTTCGACCGTGAGTTTTTTGAAGAAGCCTGGCAGGACTTCAACGATCAACAAGCGACGCAGCCTTTTGATCCGCTATCGCCGATGAACGTCGTGTTCATGCCCTGGTTTCTTTTCAACTGGATCGTTGAGCTAAAAGGGCCCGGACGAAAAGAATTTGTCGACACCACCATAGCGGAAATATTTTTAGTTAGTGAAATCGCGAATCTAACGAGTGATGAGCAACTGCTGCTGAGTACATCCAATCGCTGTCCGTACACGCTGTGCGAAGTGGCGCGGGTTACTCCGGGCGAGGGAATGGTGTTGTCTGATTTGCTTCGTCGAGTCACCTATGAAGTAACCGAGCGCGCCGCCTCCGAAACACTGAAGCGCGGCGAAATCGTCTATTGTGCTACATCCGAAATGTGGGGTATCAAGTCAAACGTAGGCACTGGTCCATATGCGCTTCGTCCCACCGCTAAGCGTGACGTATTTGCCTTACGCGAGTGGATGACTGAGCAGAGCGGAACCAATCAGATCACGAGCGAGCACCTGCACGAATTCGAATATGACATTCGCAATTTATACCTCAACCAGTTGGCCGGAACGCTGGCTCCGCCACGACTCGCTAACACCGACGGCGATCCGATGGTGCCGCAAAAACTTTATTTTGAACTTGAATCCGCTGACACAGCTTTTCACGCATTGAAATCATTGGCCAAAGGCTGGACTGCGAAGGAACTGCTAGAGCGCGCTGAGCTAAGGGACGGTTCAGTTGTAAAGGCGGAGATCGAATGGCTCGGTGGAAAACCAGAAGCCCGCGCGCGACTCGGTGGGCCAGTTCTCCTCGGTCTGTTAAAGATCGATCACGAGCGAATAATCGTTGAGGTCAACTCGAATAAGCGGGCCGCTAGGATTCGAAAGCTCATTGAGCGACGCCTCGGTACCGCAGGCAGGTATCTGAATACTTTGATCGAGCCTATCGAATCACAAGTTCAGGAGATGTGGAATACCGCCGCCACATCTCCTTTGGAAAATAGTTTTATCGGTAGTAACAATTCCATCTCGCCGGAGGAAGAACCCGAAGTGCGCGCGATGATGGAAGAAACCGCCCGGCAACATTGGGAGTCGTGGTTTGACCTTCCCGTGCCGGCGCTCGATGACATGACACCACGTGAGGCGGCGAATACAAATGAAGGCCGCGAGCTACTCGAGAGTCTGTTCTTGCTATACGAAATCCACAATGAGGAGGCGGCCGATGATTACTTAAAGGCCGACATTCCGGCGCTGCGCCGAGAGTTGGGATTAGAGTAGCGACCGGCTCGTTTTCCTCGTAACGCAAACTGTAACCTATTTCCCAGAGTAACTGAACGAACGGGCTCACCTTGTCTCGGTGCTGTGGATCAGCGTACAGATCCATCGTGACCCGGTGAGGACATTGCACTAAGTCGTAAAGCATTGAAGCTGTGATCGGACGAGAAACGTGCTGGAGTGGATTTTGATGTGGGCCTGAAGTCATTGTGAGAACCCTAGATGTAACTATTGGCTCACTCGTTCGTGAGTTTAAGGGCGCGAGGAGTAGAGCCGCGTTTGACGAGGCCGTAATACTAGATCGACAGCAGTTTTGAAAGCAACCGCTTCTCGTCGATCGTTCCTTCTGATCCAGACGCAAGGGCTATCGCTTCGTGGACAATGTCAGTTCAAAAATACCGTCGAGGAGTTTGTTGAGGTCGGTCGCGCCTTCGGCGTTGCAGGCGAGGACGAGGCCGGTGCCGGTGTCGGGGAAGTAGCGGAGGAAGGCGGTGGAGCCGGGGAGGAGGCCGTTGTGGCCGACCATGCGGTTGCCGCGGAGTTCGCCGGTGCCCCAGCCGAGGCCAAATGGAGTTGGCTTACCGTCGCCAAGTTTTTGTGGAGTCCACATCTCGCGAACTGTGTCAGGCGCGAGGACTTGGCCGGAATGGACCGACATGACGAACTTCAAGTAATCCTCCGCGGTGCCAACAAATCCTGCCGACGGATATCTGATGCTTAGATCATAGGGACGCGCGTTCCAAACTTTGCCCGTCTTATCTATCTGATACCCGCGCACTCGGCCTGGCACTAACTCGAGTGCATCATCCAAACTAAATCTAATCTTATGTCGTGAGAAGAAGTCTGCGGATAGTTGCTGGAATGTGCGGCCCGTCGCAGCCTCGGCGGCAGCACCGAGGAGGGCAAACCCGTACGACGAGTATTCGGTCTTCGTTCCTGGTGTGAATTGAAGCGGATCATCGACGAAGGCTTTGATTGCGACGCGTGTGCTTGGATAATGAACTACACTGAATGCTACTTCCTCCACATTCCGATAACCGCGTGCGCCAGATTGGTGTGTCAACAGGTGTCGAATGGTTACGTCGCGATATGTTTCTGGTAACTCGGGCAGGTATTGTCGGATCGATGTGTCCAACGAAAGCCGCCCGGTTTGGACCAGTTCCATGATGATGGTCGCGGTAATGGGCTTCGAAAGGGATGCGAAGCGGTGGGCGTTGCGCGTTGTCAGAGGTACATTCTGTTCGAGATCTGCTGTTCCGAAGGCTTGGGAGAATATGATTCTGTTGCGGGATGCGACGGCAACAGATAGGCCAGGGCAGCGCGTGGTGGGGTAGCGAGTGGTGACTAGTGACTGGAGATTACTTTGTTGGGCCGGCGCGATTCCGGAATTCAGGAGGAGAGTCGCGAGAAGGATGTAGCGGGGAAGCGGTTTTAACATTGTTCTCCGGTTCTGATTTCGATGAGTTACTAATGGTTGCTAAGTCAGCAGAAATACGATCCACGAGTTACACGCAAAACATGAAACATCAAGAACAACAAACGGGGCTTAGCCCCTGGACTTCTAGAGGGCTGAACGGAAAGGCAGAGCCCTTCCTCACATCGGGCGGCGGAGCCGTTTCGTTGGACATCTCTGGATCCCTGCAAGCGTTCCACCCATCAATTTCATGTACGTTTTCATGTCGTGCCGCCGGCTTGTTCGGTTGTTAGTCCTCATTCATAATTATCCCGTTTCCACTCCCCGTGTCAGCAATTCATCAGCAGTTAAAACCAGAGGATCGTTCACACCATTCTTATGAGATTCGTAAACACTTGTCTGCTTCTTGTCTGCTTATTAGCTTCAATTCCGGTCGCGGCGCAAAAACCAGCCGCGTCGCAAAGGTCCACGACGCCGGTTTTCAAAGTTGACTATGAGAAGTTCACGCTGAAAAACGGGTTGCAGGTGATTTTTCATGTGGACCGGTCGGATCCGGTGGTGGCGGTGGCGTTGACGGCGCATGTGGGGTCGGCGAGGGAGAAGGAAGGACGGACGGGGTTTGCGCATTTGTTTGAGCACCTGCTGTTTCTTGAGTCGGAGAATTTGGGGAAGGGTGGGTTGGACAAGATGAGTGCGCGGATTGGTGGATCTGGGGCGAATGGTTCCACTAGCCGCGATAGGACCAACTACTTCCAGACGGTGCCGAAGGATGCGCTGGAGAAAATGATTTGGGCGGAGGCGGATAAGCTGGGCTGGTTTATCAACACGGTTACCGACCCGGTGCTGGCGAAGGAAAAGCAGGTTGTAAAAAATGAGAAGCGGCAAGGCGTGGACAACAGTCCGTATGGTCATACTTCCTACGTAATCGATAAAGCTCTTTATCCATCAGACCATCCGTACAACTGGCAGGTGATTGGTTCGCTCGACGATTTGCAGAAAGCCACGCTCGAGGACGTGAAAGAGTTTTTCCGGCGTTGGTATGTCACGAATAACGTGACGCTGGTGGTGGCAGGAGATTTCGATACGGCCCAGGCGAAAGCATGGGTGGAAAAATATTTCAGCGAGATAAAACCGGGCGAAGCGGTCCCACGACTGCCGAAAAGACCGGGAGTGCTCAAACAAACTGTCAGCTTTTATCACGAAGACAACTTTGCGACTGTACCGCAGTTAACAAGGACGTGGCCTTCAGTGGAGTTCTATCATCCTGACTCTTACCCGTTGGCTGTGTTGGTCAATTATTTGTCGCAGGGGAAGAAGGCGCCGTTCTACCAGGTCCTGGTCGAGAACAGGAAGCTGACCGATGACGTGAACATGTCTAACGACACCTCTGAACTGGCGGGCCAGATTGAACTGGGAGTACGCGCCTTTGCTGACAAGGACCTCGATGAAGTTTCGAAAGCTTTCGATGAGGCGTTCGCGAAGTTTGAGAAGGAAGGAATATCGGAGAAGGATCTGAATCGAATCAAAGCCGGCCAGGAAACTCGATTCTACAACGGGCTCTCCAGCGTGCTCGGAAAGGGTTTCCAGCTCGCGCAATACAACATCTTCGCGAATGATCCGGGGTTTGTTTCGAAGGACATTCAAAACATTCTCGCCGTCACACCGGCGGATGTGACGCGCGTCTATAACAAATACATCAAGAACAAACCCTACGTAACGACCAGCTTCGTTCCGAAAGGTAAGGTCGCGCTTGCGTTGGAAGGATCGACTAAAGCTGAGGTCGTCGAAGAGAAGATCGTT
>Ga0079218_10000711_pt1 | contig 10649 bp, 7 predicted proteins | sample NCCompost_FD_77181 | JGI IMG/M metagenome (GOLD analysis project Ga0079218, IMG submission 77181) | Agricultural soil microbial communities from Utah to study Nitrogen management - NC Compost | ecosystem: Environmental > Terrestrial > Soil > Agricultural land | place: USA: Utah | collected... | reverse complement strand
TGTCGTCCGGTCCGATGAGGGGCTGGTACTTCGTATCTTTCGTTTGCACCTCGCGGAAATACTTCCAAGCCTGGTCCACCAGCTCCGGCTTCGTTAATAGATCGATCACCGTCATGCCGACTACCTTCGCACCGGCGACCACGCCTTTGTGCGCAATAGGTGTGGCCATCGTGACGGCGTTGGCCCAGTTGTGACCCGGCAGTCCCGGAATGTTCGACGGGTAACGCACGGTGATCGTCGGCACGTTCCATGAAACGTCGCCGATGTCGTCGGAACCGCCGCGGTTTCGCTGCTCGTCAGGAACAGGCCCGGAAAGATCGTCGAGCTGTGTAGCGAGGCCCTGTTCACGCGACTTCAACTCTCGTTGCAATGCTTTCGCGAGCTTCTGATCGTCGTCGCCCCACTGCGGTAGACCGACCTGCTTGATGTTTTCATACGCGGCTTCGGCGACCGGCCGGTTGAAGTGTTGCGGCCAGGCGGAACCCAACACGCGCGAGGTCACCGTCGTATCGGTCATCATCGCCGCACCCTGCGCGATCTGGTCGCCGATTTCGCGCATGCGTTTGATGTGTTCGTAATCGAGTTCGCGGAAGTAATACCAAACACTCGCGAGACGCGGCACTACGTTCGGTTGATCGCCGCCGTTCGTGATCACGTAATGCGAGCGTTGCTGGATGCGGAGATGTTCGCGACGGAAATTCCAACCGATGTCCATCAACTCAACCGCGTCCAGCGCACTGCGTCCCTGCCACGGCGCGCCCGCTGAGTGCGCGCTCTCGCCTTTGAACGTGTACTCGACCGACACCAATCCGGTTGCCGACGATTGGCCCCACGAAGTGCTCAGATTGTTCCCGACGTGCGTGAAGATCACGACGTCGACGTCTTTGAAAACTCCGGCGCGGACGAAATATGCCTTGCCCGCGACGAGTTCTTCCGCAACGCCGGGCCAGACCTTGATCGTGCCGGGAAGTTTAGCGCGCTCCATCTGGCGTTTGACCGCGATGGCGGCGAGGATGTTCAGCGGTACGCCGGAGTTGTGCCCTTCACCGTGACCGGGTGCGCCGTCGATCAAGGGATCGTGATAAGCGACGCCGGGTTTCTGCGAAGCTTGTGGAATGCAATCGACGTCAGAGCCGAGAGCGATGACCGGTTTGCCCGAACCGTACGTCGCGACCCATGCGGTAGGAATGCCGGCAATCCCACGTTCGATCTTGAAGCCTTCCTTCTCGAGCACGGAGGTCAAATACTTCGACGTCTCGACTTCCTGAAAGCCGAGCTCCGCAAAGCTGAAGACCATGTCGACCATGACCTGGGCCTGCTTCGTCATGCCGGCGATGTCTTTGACGACTTGTGCTTTGTGATCGTTGGTAGTGGCAACTGGTCCATTCAATAACAGAACTAGAACACAGATGATCCCGAGAAGTTTGATCATGCGCGACTCCTGCTTACACGGATTTTAGTTCCACTTGTACTTCTGATACTGCGGGTCACTATCCAGTTCGTACTTCTTCAGAAACTCCCAGGCGGTTTGGTTGAACTTCGGCGCCTTGTCGTAATACCAATGATCGTGGTTCGCGATCTCGATCAACTCCACGGTGGTAAACCCTGCGTCCTTCAACGCGTCGCGGGTCGCTCTCACGATCTTCAGCGGAACGAGCGGATCGCTGTCGCCGATCTGCATCGAGATCGGAATCTTTCTTTTCGCCAACTCGATGACGCCCATGTCTTCGTCTCTCAAACCTCCGGCATGGATCGCCACCGCGGCGAAGTATTGCGATTCCATCAAACCCATGTGCAGAGAAAACGAGGCGCCGGCTGAGTGTCCGAACAGATACACGCGCCGCGGGTTGATCGGATACTTCGATTTGAGCTCTTCGACGAGGTCGTGCAGGTAGTCTGGACCATCGTGCGGCGATCCCCAACCGCGCAGGTTCGACGCATCAGGGCCGGCAATGATGATGTTTTCCTTCTTCGCGTAGTCTTTCCACTTCTCAACCAGCGTTACGCCCGTTCGATTCGATCCGTGCAGCATGACGATCAACGGCGCGGGACCTTTGACCGTAGACGGGACGTAGAGATAGTACGCGCGCGTCTTTCCGTTCGAAGTGATCAGCTCTTTCGTGATGTCGTCTTTAGCGAAGGCTGAGGAGACTGCTGCCAGCAGCAGGGCCAATGCGAGTGGGATTCGCAGATTCATTTGAGTGACTCCTTAGTATTTCACGAATTCAAACTTGAGACGCACGCTGAGTCCCGGGCTGTTGAAGAACGTGCCAAACTGCCGGCTGTCGACGTTGTTCTGCACGTCGCGCGGGTTCCAGTGGTTCGTGATGTTGAAGATCGTCATGCCGGCGCGTCCGCGATACTTCTTGCCGCGAAAGGGAATCGTGAGTCCTTTCATGACGAGCACGTCGAGCGTGAGTAGCGAAGGAAAGCGGCCGCCTTCATTGCGTCGCCCGACGAAGTCCTGCTGCTCGTTCACCAATGAGAAAGGAAAACCGCTGCGCCAGTCGACGACTGGTGTCGCCACCACGTCGAATGGCAATGCAAACTCGCCCCAGAAGAGCATCCGGTTGGGAGCATCGAAAGGAAGTTTCGCGTACTCGTCCGGACGGATGACCGCTTGTTTCAGGTTGCCGAAATAGTGATTAAAGTCGTTCAGGTTACCGCGGGCCTGCGACCGCACGTACGACAGGAAGATGTTGCGTCCTTCCTGAAAGCGAAAGCGGCCGACGGCCTGCAACTCACGATAGCGTGACCGCCCAGAGTTTAGCAGCAACAGCCTTCCGGTGTTCAGTGTTCCTGGTGTCCCCTCGGGAACGGGTTCGAGCACGAAATCGCGGCGCGTGCTGCGTTCTTCATAACCGAGCCGGAGCAGCATTCGTTGACTGACCTCATGATCGATCTGCGCGTTCCACGCGAGGCTGTATGGGTTCTTCAAATCAGCGGGCGCAGTGTTCAGAAACAATCGTGGACCATCGACGATCGTCGTGCCGTCGTTTCCAAAAGTGGTGACGACGGAATCCTGGTACTGCTCGAACGATCCTACGTTGAGCGGTATCTTGTCGTAGAACAGACCGACGCCGCCTCGCACGATCGTGCGGCCGTTCGCTGCGGGAACAAGAACGAGCCCGAGACGCGGCGCGAAGTTGCTCTCGGCGCCGATCAGATCGCGGTCGTAACGCAGGCCGAGATCGAGCACGACGCGCGTGTTTACGATCCACTTGTTCTGCACGAATGCTGAAACTTCATTCTGGTGCCGTGCGAGATCGCCCGTGCCCGCGAACGTGATCTGCTGATAGGTCGTTCCATCTGCGCGAACGATATCGACGGGTGCGTTGCGATCGCTGCCGGTGAACGTTGTGTGGCTGTAATTCACGCCGACTTTTAACGCATGCGAGCCGCGCCAGTTCACGGGCGCGAGGTTGTAGATCTCGAGCAGTTCGTAGCGACGGCTTTCACGATGTTGACGGTTGAACCAGCCACCGAAGTTTCGTTCGGGAGCGATCTGATAAGGCGCGCCGCTGTTGCCGAAGATGTCGCCGTCAAACTGTTTGACGCTGAAGCTGGACTGAAGCAGTCCGCCTGATTTGAACGTCGCCTGTTCGTTGAAAGCGAGGAACCATCCACGCTGGTGAAAGTTCGCCGTCGTGTCTGACGGATTGAACGTGTTGAGATTGAAGAACTCCTGCTTCTGCGGAAAGATCGAAAAACTCGCCGTCAGACGGTTGTTTGAGTTGATGACGTAATCGAGACGTGAGAACGAGTCGAAGCTTTCGCGCTGGATGTCGCGCTGATGCTCTTCAAGCGTTTCGAGGCTGGGAACGTTCGTGCGCACGAAGCGGTACTCGAGGCTTTGAAAGAAGAAGAGCTTGTCTTTTTTGATTGGACCACCGACGGCGATTCGCGGAGTTGCGGCGCCGACGCCAAACAGCTTTCCATCGCGCCAGCGCGGTCGTGGCAGGACGCCCGTGAACAGGTAGCGCCAGTCGTTGCTGCCGGATCGTGTTTCGATCGTCGTCACTGCGCCCGTGAACTTCCCGTACTCCGCCGAATATGGATTCGAGTGGACCTGCACTGTTTCAACTGCTTCGAGTGGTAATTCGATCGCCGGCGTGCCGGTCCATGGATCAGTAACGTTCAGACTCGAAACGAGAATGCCGCTCTGACTCGGGCGCGTGCCTTTGATGTTCAGATTGCCGTCAGGACCGCGCACGACGCCCGGCAACAGCGGCAACGCGTCCTGAAACTTCTGATCGATCAATGGCGCCTCGCGCAAGGACGTCTGCGTGATGACCGAAGGCGTCGTCGATTCCGTTCTACTGACTTCAGTGCGATCGTCGGTGACGGTCACTGTTTCGCTCAATGGCAGCGGTTGCAGTAGCGCGTCGTGTTCCACCGTCGCGTCTATCTGGACGCTCAGCTTCTGCTCGTATTTCTTGAAGCCCTGAAACTCGACGGAGATCGTGTACTCGCCCGCGACGAGACCCGCGAAGTCATACGCGCCCTCGAAATCAGTGACCGTCTGAAGTTTTCTGTCTCCCAGCCTTTCACCGCTGAGATTTACGATCACGCCGGGCAGTGCGCGTCGTTGCTGGGGTATGTCGGCGACGACTTTGCCTTTGATACTGCCACCCTGCAACAAACCGGCGGCAACGATAAAAAAGGTGATTATTGCAGCGAGGGTTCCCGAGATTCCTTGAAACATCGGCGATAGGGTAACACGGATTAAAGCAGTAATCTTACGGTTGACAATGTTGGGCCAAAGCAGCTATAAGCCTCGCACTTTAGCCCAGTGGAAAAAGGAGTTCCTCCCATGAAGAGCGTAGTATCCGCTTCGCTGGCAGCACTGCTGCTTGCGTGTCTTGCCGTTCCAGCCCTGACTTCCGCAGCCAACGATGGACCATCAGCCACCGGCACGTTTCAGTTCACGTTGGACGACGGACAACCCCGAAATCTCGAGTTTCACGCCCGCGTCCAGAACAACGGCCGTACGGTCGGTGAGATGACTTTCAGCGATCCGTCGGCAGTGACGGTTCCCGATCCCGATGACCCCAACGCCCTTGCAAACACCGGCGCGCTCGTAACAGCGCAGTTCGACTGTTTACAGATCACCGGCAATCAAGCGGTGATGAGCGGCATCATCTCCCAGTCCAACATCGCCGCCGCTATCGGACTGCGCGTGTTGCTCGTCGTTCAAGATGCCGGCGAGGGCGTGAACATTCCGAACGCAGACAAGCTCACGTGGGGCGTCTACCAACCTGCAACTGGAAACTGGATTCCGAAGGACGCCGAACGCGATGACGATAACGGCGCGACTCTGACGTGGATCGCGAAAGACGCCGAACGCGATGACGACGTGGGCGTGCCGTCAAATCAGAGTAAAGCTCCGATCGGCTGTCAGAGTTTTCCGCTTTCGTCGTACTCGTTCGTCGACGTCAAACACGGCGGCGGCAATATCCAGGTGCAGCCGTAATCCACATCACGGAACCGATCCGTGTAATCCATGGTTACTTTTTCCCGACAGCAAAAAGACTTCCGGCTGAACGCACGTACATCACGCCATCCGACAACGCCGGCGTGGCCATCAACAGTTCTCCCATCGTGTTTGTTGCGATATGGGAGAACTTTTGACCGGCCGCGACCACGATGATCTCGCCGTCTTCATTCGACAAATAAATCTTGCCGTCAGCCGCAACGGGCGACGCGCTGAAGCCGCTGCCGATCACGGGCAAGCGTTGTCGATACAGTTCCTCGCCTGTCTTCAAGTTGTAAGCGTCGAACGTGCCGTTGTTAGAGAGCACGTAGAGGACGCCGTTGTAGATGAGCGGCGTCGGCATGTACGAACCGCGACCGGTGCGGCTCCAGACGACGGCGTCGCTGCTCGTCTTGCCGTCGGGAAGCGTAAGGTCGCCGCGCGCGCCGGCCTTGACGACGAATATCGGTCGTTCTGGTCCACGACCACTTACGACCACGAGCACGTCGTCGGCGAAGATAGGAGTCGGCGCAGTGATCTTCGAGCTGCGTCCGAGTCGCCACAGTTCTTTTCCGGTCCGTGGATCGTAGCCGCGAATGAAGTTCGAAGCGTTCGCGATCAGTTCCTCGCCTTTTGAAGTCGCAAAGACCGTCGGCGTGCCCCACGAAGGAATCTCGTCGCGATCGGTTTTCCAAACCGTCTCGCCCGTCCTCGCATTGAACGCGATGATGAATGAATCGGCCTGCGTGTCACACTGGAGGATGACGAGGTCTTTCCAGATTATCGGCGAACTCGCTGTGCCCCATTCGAACGTCGGAATGTCGTAAGCGCCCGCGTCGAGTCGTCCCAGGTCGACTTTCCAAAGCAGACGACCGCTCATGTCGTAGGTGTAAAGGCCTTGCGATCCGAACCAGGCGACGACGATGCGGCCGTCAGTGGCGGGAGTGGAATTCGCGTACGTCGCCTTGATGTGACGCTTCTCGCGCGGTTCGCCCTGATAAGCAACTCGCTCCCAAACGATCTTTCCTGTTCGCTTGTCGAGTGCGTAGACCATCCAGCGATGTTGTGATTGATCTTTAGAGGCATCGCCGTCGCCGTAGAGTCCGGGCCGGAACGTTGCTTTGGGATCGGTGCTGACGGCGCTGGTGACAAACACGCGATTGCCCCAGACGACCGGGCTCGAATGCGCGAGACCGGGAATCGGTGTGTGCCATAGAATGTTTTCGCCGGTCTTGCCGTTCCACTGGTCGGGCAGGTTTTGTCCTTCGGCTATGCCTGACGCGTATGGTCCACGAAACGACGGCCAGCTTCCTTTCACCGCCCCGGCTTTCACGCGCGACGACAGACGGGCGCCGGGCGTGAGAGTGATTTGGCGCTTCGCTACTGCGACCGTCTCGCCTGCGGGCCTCCATGTACTGCGATCGAGAATCATTCTTCGCGGCATGCATTCGTCGGCGATCATGTCTAATGACATACCCTTGCCCTGAAGGTTGACGCGATACTTGCCGGCACGGTCGCAGCCACCTGGACCACCGCTCGTCGTTAGTTCCAACTCTTCTCCGGTCTTCTTCCAGTTGCCGTTAAGCTTGGGCCAGCGATCGCCTTCGAGCGTAAACGTGCCGCCGGGATCGAAGCGGGCAGTGAAGACACCGAAGCGCATTGAATCTCCGGGAAGATCCGAAGCGGCGGCCGCGGGTTTGCGGTGCTTCTCGATGTACTTGCGCGCGAACTCGACGAGATGCGGCGCTTCGCGCAGGCCAATCTTTTGCGCTTCCACTTCCGCGTCTTCGAGTTTCCAACCGTCGCGCAAGACTCTTCTGATCAACCAGAACGCGCCGACGCGAATCGCCGCCGTGCAATGGATGAACGCCGGGCGGTTTTCCGGATCGTCGGTGATTTTCAGAAACTCAGTCGCCTGTTCTTCTTTTGGGTCGCCGTACACGACGGGAATGTTGAAGTACCGCAGGCCGAGTTCTTTCGCCTTCGCTTCCTCTTCGTCAGCGCGATGCTCTGTTGGGCGGCGGAGGTTGATGATTGCTTTCACGCCTTCCGACTTCAGCTTCGCGAGATGTTCGAGCCGCGGTTGTCCGCCCGTGCAAAACTGCTCGTTGACACGCACGAAGTTTCTGATCGAACTGGTATCTTCCTGTCCCAGCGCCACCGTGACCATTCCAAGCAAAAGTACGCAAATAAGTGGTTTCATCTGTGTTCCTACCTCGTCAACTGACGGTATTTGATTCTGTGAGGTATTTCCGCGGCCGGACCTAACCGCGCTTTCTTGTCTTCCTCGTAATCGGAATAGTTCCCTTCAAACCAGAACACTTTACTATCGCCTTCGAAGGCGAGTATGTGCGTGGCGATGCGATCGAGAAACCAGCGATCGTGTGAGATTATCACTGCGCAACCGGCGAAGTTCTCGAGTGCCTCTTCGAGCGCGCGCAACGTGTTCACATCGAGATCGTTTGTCGGTTCGTCGAGCAGTAAGACGTTCGCGCCTTCCTTCAACATCTTTGCCAGATGCACGCGATTGCGTTCGCCGCCTGACAGCATGCCGACCTTCTTCTGCTGATCTGAACCGGAGAAATTAAACCGCGCGACGTAAGCGCGCGAATTCACTTCGCGATTGCCGAGCTTCAGTGTGTCCTCGCCGCCTGAGATTTCCTGCCAGATTGATTTTTCGGGAGCGAGTGTGCGGCTTTGATCGACGTAAGCGAGCACTACCGTGTCGCCTTTTCGAATCGTGCCTGAGTCAGGTTCTTCCTGACCGGTGATCATGCGAAACAACGTCGTCTTGCCCGCGCCGTTTGGACCAATCACTCCGACGATGCCGCCAGGAGGCAGCGAAAAAGTCATGTCTTCGACGAGCAGGTTTTGACCGTAACTCTTGCTGACGTCGTTCGCTTCGATTACTACGTTACCGAGACGTGGTCCGGCGGGAATGTGGATCTCGAGATCTTCGCGACGCTTCTCTGTTTCCTCGCGCAGCAGCTCTTCATAAGAATTGATTCTAGCTTTACCTTTCGCATGCCGGGCTTTGGGCGACATGCGAATCCAATCGAGTTCGCGTTGCAGAGTTTTCTGGCGGTCAGATTCCGATTTCTCTTCGCGTCGCAGGCGTTCCTGTTTTTGCAGGAGCCAAGAACTGTAATTTCCTTTCCAGGGAATACCGTGGCCGCGATCGAGTTCGAGAATCCAGCCGGCGACGTTGTCGAGAAAATAGCGATCGTGAGTTACGGCGATGATCGTTCCCGCGTACTGCTGCAAGTGATGTTCGAGCCACGCGACCGATTCTGCATCGAGATGGTTGGTAGGTTCGTCGAGCAACAGGATGTCAGGCTTTTGCAGTAGCAGACGGCAGAGGGCGACGCGTCGACGCTCGCCGCCGGAGAGCACTTTCACAGGCGTTTCCGGTGGCGGGCAGCGCAGGGCGTCCATCGCCATTTCGAGTCGCGAGTCGAGGTCCCATGCGTCCTGCGCATCGAGTTTTTCCTGTACCTCGCCTTGTCGTTCGAGCAGCGCGGACATCTCGTCGTCGCTCATCTCTTCGCCGAACTTCGCGTTGATCGCTTCGAACTCTTTCAAGAGATCGACTGTTTCCTGCACCGCTTCTTCGACGACCTCTCGCACCGTGCGCGCATCGTCGAGTAACGGTTCCTGTTCGAGATAGCCGACACTGAACCCGGGCGAGATCACTGTTTCGCCATTGAAATCCTTGTCGACTCCGGCGAGTATGCGCAAGAGCGACGACTTGCCGGACCCGTTCAAACCAATGACGCCAATCTTTGCGCCGTAGAAGTAAGAGAGATAAATGTCTTTAAGGACCGGCTTCTTGTCGTAAAACTTGCTGACGCCGACCATCGAATAAATGACTTTGTTTGGTTCTGTGCTCATGGATAGAATTTTCGAAATGATAAATCAGCTAAACGGTAAATGCCTACCGTTTGTAGCATTAATGCTACTGACACAGTCTGCCTGCTCATGGGATCGACAGTATGAAGTGACGCGTTTTACAGTCGGCGAGGGTCGAACGATCATTATTTCGGCCGCAGAGGCGTGGGAGATCTCGCAGCCGGTTTACTACGAGGTCAAAGTTGGCGAGGAAATAGTCGCGTCCATGTGTGTGATCTGTTGGGGCGACGCCGACTCGCTCACCTTCAATACGGTTTATGCGTCGGGCGGGAATTTAGTCGGTCTGTATGAAGAAACCCGGCGGGACAGACTACTTCTGCTGCACGACTTCAGCACGGGCATGAGCTGGCCCAGATCCCTGCCTACAGAGTCTTCCGCGGCCACCGATAGCAGAGGCGCGAGACTCCTGTCAGCGATTAAAAAGGAACATCCGGACAAGAATTTCACCATCGGCCGGGGCGACTCCTGCCGCGTGAAGCCGTAATAGCAGATTTCACGAGACAGAAAATGCGATGCCGACACAGCGATTACTAGCGCTAGCTACCGTGACCTTGAAGCGGTTTCCATCTACAATGTCTCAGCGTAGAAAGTATTGTTCTGGCGAACAGTGTAAGGATTAATCGGTGATTGACGAAACGCTTCTTAGACGGATTACCGCGGACCCCGCGATATTTGGCGGGAAGCCCATCATTCGGGGAATGCGCATATCCGTCGAACTTATACTTAGTTTGCTTGCTCAGGGGGAAACTCCTGAAACGATCCTCACGGACTACCCTGATTTAGAACCGGATGACCTCAGGGCGTGTCTTGCTTATGCTCATGCCGTAATCGCGCATGACAAGCTTGACTCCGTACGCATCTCGGGCTGATGAAATTCTTAATAGATCGCTGCGCCGGGCATCTCCTCGCTGAGTGGCTCCGCAAAGAACGACATGACGTTGTCGAGTCTCGTGAACTAGGACCCGATCCGGGAGATCGAGTCTTGCTCGAATGGTCTGTCAGAGAATCAAGGATCCTCGTCACCATCGATACAGATTTCGGTGAGTTAATCTTCCTTGAAAATCTCCCGCACGCCGGTCTTGTTCGTCTTCCTGATGTTCCTAGCCAGGAACGACAATCAGTCATGCAGGATCTGTTAACACGCTATAAAGCCGACCTTGAAGATGCTGCAATAATTACGGTGAGAGGTGGCCGCATAAGAATTTCAAAAGGGCCTAAACTAAATTAATCCACCTTCACCTCGTCAGGAATTAAAGGTCGATCTTCA
>Ga0079218_10000710_pt1 | contig 10650 bp, 7 predicted proteins | sample NCCompost_FD_77181 | JGI IMG/M metagenome (GOLD analysis project Ga0079218, IMG submission 77181) | Agricultural soil microbial communities from Utah to study Nitrogen management - NC Compost | ecosystem: Environmental > Terrestrial > Soil > Agricultural land | place: USA: Utah | collected... | reverse complement strand
TTCCTTGCCACGACGCAGGCAAAGTTTTGCGGCTCGTGACGTTGATGCCCATGCTGCCATAGTAGGGAATCGGCTCGCCGGCAAACTTCAACATGCCCCACATTCTTTTAAGCATCACGCCAATGTACCAGAGCGGGTGTGCGGCAATTACGCGCAATGCCTTGCGAGTGCGCGCGCGATCCCGTTCGAGGCCGTTGGGCGAGTAAAGAGTTAAGGGCACATCGGAACCGAGTCCGAGTTCCTTTCGCTCCTGTTCCACCAACTTTGTGTCGCCAATGACGGCGCCAAACTCCGCCGCACGGTCGGTTTCACCGATCCCTTCCCAAAGGTTTGTGCCCATTCCCAAACCTGCAGGCACGAACGCGCGAAAAGCGATCGCATTTCTAATCAGCAGTGGTGTTACGAAAACCGCTGCACCCAGTATTAGTGCCAGACTAAGCCGCAAGCGATGTTGCCACGCTCCGCGCACAATAAAGAACAAGGCGACCGCCCAGACAATCGCAAGCAGCAAAGCGTTGGCCCGTAACCAGCACGACGCACCCACGAAAGCACCTGCGCCGACGGCCCACCAAAATTTTTCTTTTTTCCATGCCAGCAACAACAACCAGGCACCCGCCACGATCAACCAGCTTGTGGGCGCATCTGCAAGTGGCGTGGCGCCGTTAAGCGCGAGCACAGGCGCGAGTGCTGCCAAGAATCCGGCGGTGACACCGACGCGGAAATCAAATGCAGTCGCTCCCACGCCGACAAGCAGTAAAACTGAAAGAGCATCAAGCACCCATTGCACTATTTGCACTGCTTGCGCTGACCGGTCTCCCGTCACTTTGTAGACAAGTGCAAGCCACAGGGAATAACCCGGGGGGTAGACTGCGGCATCAGTTTGATTAGGATCGTCAATCCAAAACGCCGAGGCATTGCCTTCGAGAACGTTCTGCGCTTGCTGATCGAAGCGGGCATAAGTGCCTGACTGAAACCAACCGGGGTCACCAAGGTGATCGCGCACAAAGCGCATGGTTAAACCCCGCACGGTAAACGAAAGCAGCAGGACGATCAGCAAGAGCAGCAGTCGCAAGTTGTCCTGGTTCTTTATCAAGTGAGCAGACTTATTTTTGGGCGGTGATAATTAAGTTCCAGCCGAAATTTGTTTGGAAGTACTTGAAGACTTTTTCTGGTAAGAGACTTCCAAGCAGCGGGATCTCGCTACGCAGCAACTGTTTGACGTCGATTTTGATCTCGCGGAAGTTCTTGAAGAGCTCAAGAGTTTGTTCGCGCGTGTAGACTTTAACCAGGGGCCTGCTTCCGTGTTCTGAATATTCCACCCAACTACTCATAATCTGTTCCGGCGAACGGCCGCGCAGTAACTCTCCGCGCAGTACACCGCGATGCAGCATTAACTCGCCCCAGTAGTTGAGCGAATTCTTGTGATAGATCATCACCTTCGCCGTCCCACCCGGTTTGAGTACGCGCTGCAATTCACAGATCGCCCCGGCGGTATCGGGTGTGTGATGCAACACGCCATTTGAATAGACGACGTCAAGTGAGTCGCTTGCGAAAGGCAAGCGTTCCCCATCGCCAATCAGAAGATCAACTCGTTGTTCGTACAAAGCAAAGCGCTGCCGGGTAATGGCGATCGAGCGTGGCGTTAAATCTACTCCGGTGCAGAGCGCCCCGCCCCGCGCGAACTGCAACAAGTCCGTCCCCATTCCACATCCGACTTCCAGTAATCGCGCTCCCGCAAAACTATTGAACCCCATAAGCTCGGGCATCCACGGCGCGTACTTCTGATAGCGTACCCGCTCCACCTCATCAAAGTATTGACGCGTGCCGAATTCCTTCTCGCCGTCGCTTTCAGCACCACAAGGATCCTGGCTCCACTGCTCGCGGGCGCGTTGCTTGTCCTCAGTGGCGAGTGGTTTGAAATCTTTTGTTTCCAAACCTGGTTTGCTCATGACTGTGCCCTTGATTCTCTGCTCCAGGCGACGAAAGCATCAATTATCTTCTGCGCATTGCGTTTCCATGTATGCCGCTCGATAGCTATCTGCCTCGCCCTTGCCCCGAGTGTCTCACGCAGCTCGCGCGATTCGGCCAAACGCAGAATTGCATCTCGCAGCTCGTTTGTATTACCAGGCTCGACTAGCAAAGCTGTTTGTCCATCAGTTAACACTTCACCGATCTGACCCAAGCGGCTGGCCACGATTCCTTTGCCCATCGCCATGTATTCGAAAAGCTTGGTTGGCGAACCAAAAAAATCAGCACCGGCAGCGAGCGGGATATGTGGCGATACCAGGATGTCGCAGGCGTCCAGTAGTCTCGGCACTTCCGTATGACTGACTGCTCCTTTAAAGATCACCCGACCCCGCTCGACATCTTCGCGCAGCATTCGCTTCATCTCGCCTTGCAGAGCGCCATCGCCAACCAGGAGAAACTTGAGCGGTAGTGCAGCAGGAATCATATTTATTGCTTTTGCAAGAGCCAGCACTCCATGCCACGGGCCGAACGAACCCACAAAACCAACCAGCTGTTTCTCGTCGCTTAAGCCTAACTCGGCTCGCACCCCCGCGCCTCCTATATGTGGACGAAAAATTTCCGCATCGACGCCATTCGAGTTGACTATGATCTTTTCCGGAGCGATGCCCGCTTGCTCGAGATTCACGCGGTCCACTTCAGAGACAACAAAAATACGGGTCGCCGCCGCCAGGTTCAAACGTTCGTACCGTTCGAGCAGATCAAGATTGCTAACGCGATCCCAGTGACGTCCCACCCAAACTTCCGAACCGTTATATTCAAGAAACAAGGGCCGCCCGCTAACAAGGCTCGCGACAACACCTGCCCAACTGAAACGAGCGTACCGTTGATAAATAAAGTCAGGGTGGCTTTGTTGTACGAAAGCCGCGGCGCCACGCGTGAACACGGCATTGTTAGTGATATCGAAAACTGCTCGTGTCGATCCCCGCAATTCCGGGTCTATCTTTGTAAGCCTAACCTTCGCCGGATCGAGACCGACGAGCTCATCGTTACTGATGACCTGAACTTCGGCGCCGAGTTCCAGCAGCCCTTCGATCACTCCTTTGATATGACTAGCGGCGCCACCGGCCTGTGTGCCTGGTCCCGGCGTCGCCCGCAGATAAGTGATTCTAAGCTGTCTGCCAGTATCTAACGATCTGGGCGCTGCTGAGACTGCGCTGCGATTCTCAACTTCCTTTTCGAAACGTGCTAATTCCTGTCGAGCATTCGCCATAGCGCTCGCGCTGTTTGCAGCTTCACGCGCAAGACTTAGCGGGGCTCCCAGCAACAGCGAGGAGCGGGAATTTTTCCTTAACCTGCCCTGAGCATCGAGTACAACAACTTCGCGCGCGCCAGCCATTGCGCCAAACAGCATGAAGAGATCTTGTCCTCGTTGCCACGAGAGGCTTTCCGTTGCGATCGCAAACACATCGGGTCGCCGCGCGCGCAATGCGCGAAGGCGCATCATCAGGCTGCCGGTTTCAAACTCGCTTCGTGAAATCAGTTCCACCGCAGACTGGGGATAAAGACCTGCAAGGCTGTTGAGCGCTGGCTGCACAGCGCCGCTCAAGACAACCAACACGACTTTCATCTGACCGCTCCAGCACTTCGACCAGCAGTAAATAACTGTTTCAATTCGAAGTTTCGCAACAGGAACATTTCTGAAAATGATCGGCCCGTCGTCGAACGGAAGTGCGCAACCACCAGAAGGAAAATCAACGCGTAGCTGATGGTTGAAGCTACAGCCGCACCGAAGGCGCCATAGCGAGGAACAAGTAAGAAGACCAGGATGATGTTTGTCAGCAGAGTTGCTATCCAAAAGATCGGAATGTTGCGCGGTAATCCCATGGCATTAGCGTGTTGTACCACCACCGACTCCAATCCGATCAGGAAAACTCCGGGGAGCAGAATGAGCAACTGCGCCGGCACTTCGGAAAAGGCGGAACCATAAAGCAACGGCAGTATCAGACTCAGCGGAATTGCCGCTAGACAAACGAAGAACATTATGAAGGCCGCGTGCCTGCTCACCCTGCACGTGGTGGTACCGCGCGCGTCTTGTTCGGCGGTGACACGCGGAAACAGTAATGTTCCAATCACGCCCGGCAGTAACATCAACATCAGCGCAACCTGGGATGCAACGCTATAAACACCGGCTTCGCCTGGTCCTCGATAGTGATTCACCACCAGCAGATCAGCCCTAACGATGAGCGCGCCAGCCACAATCGAGATATGAAACTTCATTCCATAGCGGATCATGAGGGCGAAAAGTTCTCTGTCGGGACGCCAGGACAAACTATGTTTCAATTTAGAGCCGTAAGACCAGACTAGGCCAATGATCACCAGTCCAATAATGGCGGCGGTCGCGGTGTTGAAAGACACAAGGGTGGCGAGCCCCGAGTTCAAAATGACGAGCGCCACGAGTGCGTTCAGGAGGACAAACGCTTGTGCGGTCAAATCCAGCAAGTTGAATTTCTCGATCCTGCCAACCGCCAGGAAGATATTGAGTCCGATGAGAGTGATCAGCTGAAAAGGAATCGAGGCAGCAGCAACGGCGATCAATCTCGGAGAAATAGATGCAAACCAGGCAGGCCGAGTTGATGCCAGCAAAGTTAGCGCTACCGCTAACAGGCTGCCGGCAATCAAAGCAAAAACGATCGAGTTGATCGCGACTGCCCTTAACCGGCGATTATCCTGAGCGATGAAATAGGTGTTCGCAGAAGGTAAACCAAGACTGGCAAGCTGTACGACGGTAGCGACCGCGACATTGATAACTGCGAGTTGACCGAGTCCTTCGGCGCCAAGCCAGCGAGCCACAATGATTCCAGCAACCACGCTGTTTGCGGTCATCAGCAATCGCGCAGCGAGGGTCAAGGCGATACTGCGCGAAAATCTTTGTGCTGACGCCGAAGCGTGCGCGGCACATTTGTTGGAGATGCGGGCTTCGTCGCTCGCAGGCGCGAGCTTGGAGTTTTCCGTCACGATATCACTTCGGTTACCGCGTTCGTCGCGGCACTCTTGTTTCTCAGGACTGCGAAAACCCTGGAAGTCGGATCGTAGGAACCTAGATCGCGAGTCGAGATGTCGGGATGGGCCGCCAGGAATTCATCGAACGCTTTCCTTTCGCCCAACGCCTGGTCGGCGAGCGGAAACCAATCGTCGAACAGAATCACTGCACGCTCTTGAATTAGCGGCGCGCAAAACTTTAGTGCCTCCAGCGTCGATGAATATAGATCACAGTCAATCATTATCACACTGGCTTTGGTCAGTCTGTATTCGTCGATTAGCTTTTGTGTAAGAGTTTCGTGATACCAACCGGCGATCAAAAACACACGCTGCCAATCTATGCCCTGTTGCGTCAACCAATTTTTTGTAAACGCGTAGTCTATTTGAAAGGAGCCCCCGGTCCAGAGACCACCCGACTCCTGCGCCGCAGTCTCAGGCAACCCGGCAAACGAATCAAAGCCAAAAAGACGCATGTCCTTCAAACCAAGTTCCGCCGTCACGCGATGCATACAAGACAGGGAAGTGCCGTTGAAGACCCCGAACTCAAGATAATCGCCAAACAAACCGTCCTTGCTTTTAAGCCATAGCAAGGCCTCGCGATACTTTTGCGTCAATCCTTCAGTGGAAACAATTCCTTTTCCGGATTTGATTCGAGTCTTCCAGTACTTTTGCTTGAGCCACGACTTCCAACCAGCCGGGGTGTGACGCAGTACTGCCAGCATCACATCGGATGATTGCACTCGGTCTGCGATTTGAACCGCGAAACGTGAGAGAAACAAAGAGTTCCAAAGGCCTCCGCCTACAGATCTATTATTGAGCCTGAGAGCCGCGATCTATCCAACGCTCGTACCAGAGACTTAGGTTAAGCAGCGCCCACAAATGAAAGCCCCAATCCTTCTGTCCGCGACGATGCTCATCCAGCAACCTGCCTACAAACTCATAGTTGAGAAAATCACAACGGCGCATCGGCGAGTTCATCAGGTGCGCATCAAACCACTCTCCCAGGCCATTGCGAAACCACTCACGGACCGGCGCACCAAAACCACGCTTAGGGTTGTAAAGCAGATCGCGAGGCAGGATGTCCTCGAGCGCCCGCTTAAGAATGTGTTTCCCACTTATGCCTTCAACCTTCAGCGAACGCTGCAACCCCAGGGCATATTCGACTAGGTGATGGTCCAGAAAGGGCACCCGCGCCTCTACACTGGTGGCCATCGTGATCTTGTCGACACGCATCAGCAGCAGTTCCGGCAAACGTAGTTTCAACTCAAGATAAGTCAAGCGCGACAGAAAATCGGAATTGGGACGTTCTTGTTCAATGTGATCTAGATAAGGAGTTACTGCCTGCAGCGACGAAAGCCCATTGAAGCGCTCGCGCATCTGTCGCGACAAGACGCGGGGTTTGAAAGCTTCGTCATAAACAATCGCCGCGCCCCAGAACAAAGGCTCGTCCGCGCCTAGACGTCGAATCAATTCGATCGCGGCGCGCTTGCGCCCGCTTGCTTCTAGCAGTGGCCGCGCTAAACCGGAAACGACCCGGCGCAGCGACGCCGGGACGCGTTCGGCATGGCGCCAAAACTTTTCGTAAATGCCAAGATACTGAACGTAGCTATCGTAGCCGCTGAAGATTTCGTCGGCGCCTTCACCGACCTGCACAACAATTGTCCCAGAATCACGCGCCAGTTTGGAAACGTAATACAGCGGCACGCAAACAGGATCGGCAATGGGCTCATCCTGATGAAAGACTAGCTCGGGAAGAAAATCCTGCATCTCTTTTTCCGAAATGAGCACTTCGTGATGGTTAGTGCAAAACTCGCCAGCAATGCGTCGCGCCGACTCGAGTTCGTTCAGGTACTCCTGATCGCGGAAGCCGACTGTAAAAGTCTCAACCGGCCGCGACATCTGTTCCGACATCAACGCAACATTCGCAGATGAATCAACCCCACCCGACAGGAAGACGCCGAAAGGCACGTCAGACATCATTCGTTTCGTGATCGAAGCTCTCAGCAAACGCAGAATCTCTTCCTTATGCTCAGCATCAGTTCTTATTTCGGCGACTGGCGGCGGCAAGGCATCCCAATATTGTCTGGTGGTTATTGAGCCGTCGCGCTTAACGATTAGCATGTGCCCTGCCGGCAACTTTTTTACTCCCTTAAAAAGAGTTTGCGGCGCAGGTGTCGTCAGGAAAGTCAGATAATGATAAAGCGACTGTTCATCGACCTCGGGAGTCACCGCGGGATGCTGAAGAATTGCCTTAATTTCAGAGGCGAAGATTAAGCGACCGTCCTTCTGGTAAAAATAGAGAGGCTTGACACCGATGCGATCGCGCACCAACACCAGTTGTTCCTGCCGCGCATCCCAGAGCGCAATCGCGTAGTCACCTTCGAGGTCATGAACAAAGTCCAAACCGCGTTCTTCGTAGAGATGCAGGATTGTTTCGGAGTCTGTGCGGGACGTGTAGCGGTGGCCACGCTGTTCCAATCCCTGTCGTAGTTGCGCATGGTTGTAGATCTCACCGTTGAAGACCATCCAGAGTTCTTCTGTGCAACCATGCATCGGCTGATGCCCGGCGGCTGAAAGATCGATGATCGATAGACGGCGAAAGCCGAACCCGCCTCTTCCTTCGTCAAACACTAACTCACCAACATCATCTGGGCCGCGGTGCTGCATTTGATCGCGCATCTTCCTGATGAGAGGGATTTCAACCCTCCCCTCAGCCGCACTAGATTCCCAGATTCCGCAAATCCCACACATAAGTTTTGGTTTCTATCGATCTCTTTTCCTATAAGCCCAGCGCGGATAAATTGTGATCCCTTTCCTCGCGAGCCCAACCATTGTTTCGAACAACTCTTGCGCGTTGGCCCTGAAAAACTTTCTTCCATATGTTCTTAGATCGCGGCAAACTTCTGGACTGATGTGTTCACTCATGAAGCGCGGAATGTCATGCTTCATCTTGCCCAGATCATGCGCGTAAGTGTTAACGATTTCTATTTCGCCAGCAGCGTTAACACAGTGCGCCGCGAACATTGTTTCGTGATAGGGCCGGACCGGAAATGCTTCTTTCAACTCGTCATCGACGCAGTGCACAAACGAGAGATTACTTGTTGAGACTCCGAGACCAATGATTTTCCCATTCGGTTTCATCGACCGGTAGTAAGGGCTGCCGTGATCGTACGGGTAGACTGACTCTTGGTGTGTGCTCGTTAGCTCCGCGGCGCGCGGGCCGATCGCGCACACTGATTTTGTCGGGTGCAAACTGCGAAAAGCGTCCCGCTGGCGGCGGGCAAACTCACTAAGGATCCCCGTATACGAAGCTGACTTTCTTACGTCAAAAATTTCTCCGGTCGTCAAAAACTCCGAAGATGAAGTCTGAGGATAAGTCGGGAAGAGGAGAGTGGCCTCCGCTCCTACAACGTCCTGCAACAAGGACAACACTCGGTAGAAAGGAAATGCCGGATTAAGTTGATCGATAGAACTGTGAACGAAAACAGTATCACCGACGCTCAGTCCAAGATCGTTGATGAGAATCTGTCGAAACAGGTCCTCGTCAAGAACGGGGAGGGATGAAACTCTGGCGCGCTCGAATTTCTGGCGCGCGCGACCAAGAGAGGTCAACGCGGGCGCTGGCAGCACTCGCTTTACAAGATCTCGCAGCGTCATCTTCTCATTTTCTTGAATCGCTCAGTGTGCTGCTTATCGGTGACGATATTGATCCGCACTGGAACTTTGAAGGCCTGTAGCTTTTGACGGCAATGTTGTTTGATTCGAGCAATGAAGTCTGGATGATCAACGTCGATCAGTGTTTCCACGGGCGTGATGTTCGCACAAACGATCTGTCCCGTGATCGGGTTCTTCTCACCGTAAACAGTAGCTTCGGCTACAGAATCGAGTTCCAGGATTACACTCTCAATCTCGATTGGATAAACCTTTTCCCCGCCGACATTAATCAGCTCAGATGTGCGACCGAGGATCTTTAGGTACTCGCCTTCGACTAACACAGCGTCGCCAGTGTCAAACCACGAATCAGCAGTAAAAGGGCTGGGCGCGTTTAGATATCCTCGCATTGCCGACTTCGCCTTGATCTGCAAAACGCCATCGACGACACGTGTCTCGTAACCTTCGCCGCCGATTTTGACCCATAGAGAATCAGAACTCTTCGACTTGGAACGCATGATGCCGACTTCCGAAAGTCCATACGTTTGCAGCAGGGTAATCGCCGGAAAAAGTTCGTGAAAGCGTTTGAGCGTTGTTACCGACATTGGCTCGGTGCCGTACGTAATTGTTGTTAGTGAGTTAATGTCGTGTCGTTTGAAAGCCTCGCCAAGAAGGATCAGATTGATGAAGGTGGGCGAAGTTGGCAGTAGCTCGACTTTGTATTTCTCAATCGCGTGGAGCACTTCATCCGGGCTGCGTTCGGCAACTGTAACGAGGCAACCGGCATTTGCCAGTGTGTAGAGCATCGTGTTGACGCCGCCAATGTGATCGTAAAGAAGAAAAGAAATAGTTCGCAGCCGGCGGCGAGGTATTTTGAATTTCTCAAACAACGCGTCAAGATCGTGGACCACTGCCTTACTCTCGCCGGTAGAACCCGAGGAAAAGAGCACCAATCCAGGATGGGCGTCGGCCCGTAGTTGCGCATAAAGTGAATGCTCAGCCCGGTTGTCTATTTTCTCTACATTGAAGGAGTCGTCCCCCGTTACCTCGACAACGAATTCACCCTGCGCGATTTCGATAAACTCCTGCTTCTTAGCTCCAACGGAAGTCGTCAAGGGCACCAGAATGCAACCATGATCAGCGAGTGCAAGAAACAGCATCGCTGCCGTTGGTGAGAAATCCGCCTCAAGAATGACGACGGCGCCGGAATCGATTCCGCGTTCGATAACTTCACTACTCAGCGAGTGAAAGCGCTCGATCAGCCATCTGTAACTGTAACTCTGGTCCTTCCAAACAATCGCCTCAGAATCCTGATTCGATTCCCAGACATCTAGAAAAAAATCAACGTGCATTACACTCCGCCGAGGTAAATTACCTGGCCCGTGATGAAATCGCTTGCGGGTTGAATAAAAAAATCCACCACGTTTGCGACATCCTTCATTTCACCGAGTCGCTGAATCGGCTGGGTCTTAATGATCTTTTCAATTTTCTCCGGGGGCACTGATCTAATCAGATCAGTTTGAATCGGTGTGGGTCCGATGGCGTTGACCGTAATTCCGAATGGCGCGAGCTCCTTTGCCGTAATCTGCGTGAAACTCACTACTGCCGCTTTCGAAGCGGCGTACACAGCCTCGCCCTCGAGCTTCAGAGGCGTGGCGACCGAGGTAAAATTCACTATCCTGCCAAACTGTCGCCGCTTCATTACTTTTGCGGCTTCGCGGCAAAGCAAAAACGTTCCAACGAAATTTGTCGCCAGAATATTCTGAACAGCTTTAACCGGTGTCAGTAGCAAATGGTTCATCGAAGCGATGCCTGCGTTATTGATCAAGACATCTAAACGATCTTCCGTGTTGGAAATCGACCTAAACATCTCTATCACCGCAGGTTCATCTGTTACGTCGAGTTGAAAATGACGATAGTTGTCACGCTCTACAGATGATGGTCCACGACTGCACCCAATCACACGATTACCCTGACCGAGATAATGCTCGG
>Ga0079218_10000709_pt1 | contig 10652 bp, 15 predicted proteins | sample NCCompost_FD_77181 | JGI IMG/M metagenome (GOLD analysis project Ga0079218, IMG submission 77181) | Agricultural soil microbial communities from Utah to study Nitrogen management - NC Compost | ecosystem: Environmental > Terrestrial > Soil > Agricultural land | place: USA: Utah | collected... | reverse complement strand
GCGCCGCGGCGCATCTGGCAGACCGAGAACGACATCACGTTCCTCTATCAGGGTGGCGACGCCGGCGGCGGCTACGGCGAGTATCGAATCATCCCGACCGACGGCCGGAAGCACGCGCCGGACGCGAACCTCGATCTAACCTATATGGGCGTGGCGGTCGGACGCTGGGAGGGCGACACGCTGGTCATCGAATCGGTCGGGTTCATCGACACGACATGGATTGGACGCGGCGGGTACTTCCATTCCTCCGAGATGAGAGTCACGGAGAAGTTCCGGCGTGAAGGCGATGCCATCTTCTACGACGTGACGGTCGAGGACCCGGAGGTGTTAGTGGAGCCGCTGGTGATCCCGACACGAATCATGCGGCGCAACACCAACGCGGGCGCCGGTCTGCTCCGGGAGCGGGGCAACTGCGAGACCGATTTCGAAACGAATGCGGCGGCGACACAGATTCGTCATTAGGTGGAGTCCGGCTTCAGCCGGATAGTCGTAGTGTCCGCCTTCTTGCCCACCGCAGCTTCACCGAAGGTGGGCAGGCGGACCAGCTGGAGATGCACACATGACCAAATGGATATTGCGACTCGGCGTCCTCGGCGCGTTCCTTCTGGCGACTGCGTCGGTGTACGCGCATCATTCCCTGGCCGGCATGTACGCGCTCGGCAAGGAAGCGAAGGTCGCCGGGGCGTTCAAGGCGTTCAGGCTGGTCAATCCCCACTCGTCGATGAAGTTCGACGTAAAGGGCAAGGATGGCGCGATTACCGAATGGAACGTCCTCGGCGGCAGCGTCCAGGCGATTGCCCGGCTCGGGCTCAAGAGCGGACCCAACGCGCTGAAACCCGGCGACGAGATCGTCGTGACGATGGTTCCGGCCGCGGACGGCAAGAGCCCGATCGGACTGCTGGTCGCGATCACTTACGCCGACGGCCACACGGTCCGCTTCCGCTCTACCGAGGAATAGGGGCCAAGGCCTAAAGCCTAAGGAAAGAACGAAGCGTCTTGGGCCGGGTCTTCGACCTTCGCTTCGTCCTTCACTTGGGCCTTGGGCCTTAGGCCTTAGGCCTTAGGCCTCATCGCCGCGCCGGCGGACAGGGCCGGAACCGACTGAGCAGATTTGCGGACGGCTGGCAGACTCATCTGTGACGTTTCCTTCATGGGCACCTCGCCGCTTCATGCTGCGACAAGTGCGATGATGGTCTCAAGCTGTACGCGCGTCGGGACCGCGCCAGGTCATGTTTTTGGTTCGTGCGAAACGTCGTGTTCGCGGTGCCCGTCGGCGCTTCCGGGAAGCGCGGATGTTCGTGAAGGCGCTGCGCCACCAGTATCAACCGGTTGCTGCGCACCTCATTCCGATCCGCCGCTGCAATCTGGCCTGCACTTACTGCAACGAGTACGACGATCACTCCGCGCCGCTCGCAACGCCGGTTCTCTTGCGCCGGATTGATCGCCTTGCGGACCTGGGCACCGGCATCATCACGCTCAGCGGCGGCGAACCGCTTCTCCATCCCGATGTCGAGATCATCATCCGCCACATCCGGCGGCGTGGAGCAATTGCAACGATCATCACGAACGGTTACCTGCTGACGCGCAAGCGGATCCGCACGCTGAACCTGGCGGGTCTCGATCATCTCCAGATCAGCATCGACAACGTGCTACCCGATGACGTCTCGAAGAAGAGCCTGAAGGTGCTGGACCAGAAGCTACGCTGGCTCTCGGAGCTGCGTGAGTTCGACGTAACCGTCAACTCGGTTGTCGGTTCCGGGATCATGACTCCGACAGACGCGCTGACGATCACGTTGCGGGCGCGCGAGCTTGGTTTCTCTACGACGGTTGGAATCATTCATGACGGCACGGGCCGGTTGGTCCCGCTCGACGAACGGCAGCAGGAGTTCCTCGAGCAGGCGGTCAGTGCCGGACGGTCAACGTTCGATTACGCGAATTACAACCGATTTCAACGAAACCTCTCACGCGGCAAACCGAATGCCTGGGACTGCCGGGCCGGCTCGCGGTATCTCTACGTCTGCGAGGACGGCCTCGTCCACTGGTGCTCACAGCAGCGCGGCCACCCAGGCATTCCGATCGAACAGTACAGCGGGCAGGATCTGCGCGAACAGTACCACGCCGTTAAGTCGTGCGCGCCATTCTGTACCGTGGGCTGCGTGCATCGCGTGGCGCAAGTCGACGAGCTTCGGCTCGATCCGCAACGTGCAATCGCCTCATGGTTTACGGATCCGGCCGGCAATGCGTCGCCGGCCGTGCCGCCGGCAGTCCGGCTGCTGCTGTGGACGTTCGTGACCGGCAAGAGCCGTCATCTCTTTCGCCGTGCGGCCGTCGGCGTGTTCGGTACGGACCGTCAGCGGACCTCGTGAACGCCCGCTCCGACATCGATGCGAGACCACTGCGCCCATGTTCGCGCCGGGAACATGGCCAGGGGCCGTCGCGATGACGACTAGGCCGAGCGTTTGTCGAGTAAGTATTGCGGCACCTTCATACGCCTATTGCGAATTTCCCGTCCAAAAGGCGTCATGAAGGTGCGGTCATCTGGAGCGGCTAGATGGCACGCTCCGGTGGCACGCCGATCGCGCCGGTGCCGCCGTAGCGTGGCTGCCCCGGCCGCGGCTCAGGCTCCCGGCGTTCGAGCTGATCGGGAAGGTGCTGATCGTAGGCTACGGTCCGCTCGTACTCCCGATGCCACCATGCGGAGCGTGCCCGCTTGTACAGCTGCGTAGCAGCGTCTTTGAGCAGGAATCCCGACGCCAGCCCGATGGCGAAGGCCGAGCCGATGAGGACGCCGTTTCGTTGGCCATTCTGTCCGGTCATGGAGGTCCCCTCTATGGGGTCATCCGGATTCAAACACCAGGCCGTCCGGACATTCATATGGCGGCAGTCAGCTCATCTAGCCGGAGATGTCCGTTCACGCTGATGACCAGGTCAGTGCTACCGCGGCCGCGCTGGATTCTCCAGGTCCGGCAGGTTGCCGTCCGCATCCTCGGGATCACGGGCCTCGGCGCGCTGCTCGACGATGATTTCGAGCGCGTGGCGCTTGTCTTCGTTGAGCATGTCGTACACCGCGCCGGCCGCAGCAGAGCCCGGCCCTCGTGAACGGCGGCCGATACTTGCCAGCAGCGCCGCCACTGCGATGAGTACGACCAGCCAGGCCGCGGCTTCCGCCATCTGATCTTCATGTTCGCACCTTTGCTACCATCCGTCCCATGAAGACGCTGATCGCCGCCGTCGCCGTGGTTGCCTTCGGCCCCGGCGCGCTCGCCCACCATTCCTTTGCCGCCCAGTACGATTCGACCAGGCCCATCACCCTGACCGGGACCGTAGCCAAAGTCGACTGGACGAACCCGCACATGCACTTCTACGTGGATGTCAAAGACGACAAGGGCCGCGTGACGCAGTGGACGTTCGAGGGATATCCGCCAAACATGCTCGTGCGCCAGGGGTGGAAGCGCGACGTGAGCATGAAGGTGGGCGACACCGTGACCGTCTCAGGCTGGCAGGCCAGAGCGGAAGCGAATACGGCCGCCGCACGCGAAGTGAGCTGGCCCGATGGCCGAAAACTCGCCTCGGGCCCGCCGGCAACCATTGGCGGACAGTAACGGAGGCGTTGTGACACCGACAGCACGCTCACTCGTTATCGCCCTTGCGTTCTTCTCGTGCGCAATCAGCGCGCAGCAGCGGTCCACGCCGATTCCACGCACGGCTGACGGCAAGCCCGACCTGTCGGGCGTCTGGGTTGCGGGCACGCAGCCGCTGCTCCTCGGCGAGCAGGAGTCGGCCAGGCTGCGCGCCGCCGACGCCGCTGCCGGACGACCGGCCTTCCGTCGCGAGCCGCCGCCGTACAAGCCCGAGTTCGAAGCCAAACGGCTCGAATTTGTCGCCCGGCGCGGCGTGGATGATCCGATGGCGCGCTGCCTGCTGTCGGGCGTGCCTCGCGTGACGACACGCCCACTGCCCTTTCAAATCGTGCAAACGAAGGATCTCGTCGTCATCCTCTACGAGGCGCATCACGCCTTCCGCATCATTCCGACCGACGGTCGTCCGCATCCCGATGATCTCGAACCGTCGTACCTGGGCGACTCGATCGGGCGCTGGGACGGCGACACGCTCGTCGTCGACGTCGTCGGATTCAACGAGAAGACCTGGCTTGCCGGCACCGGCACCATTCACAGCGAACAGCTGCACGTCGTCGAACGCTACACTCGCGACACGCCCGAGTCGATCGTCTACGAGGTGACGATCGAGGATCCCGTCGTCTTCACCAGGCCGTGGCGGCAGCAGGAAATCCTGCACCTCCGGCCCGGCGAGCGAATCCGCGAGTACGAGTGCATCGAGAACAATCAGGATCTGCAGCGGATCGAGAAGCTGCTGCAGAACGAATCGATCTTTCGCGTCCCTCCAAAGTAAAAAAGGGGTTGGGCAGCCGACCCGGGACGTGTCTCGATGATCACGCGTCTTACGGGACGTGGAGACGTTTACGGCGTCGGTTGCGGAGACCCGCTGCCTGACGCACGATGTGCGGGAAATCACACTGCGCATGATCGAGCCGTCCGGCATTGCGTTCATGCCTGGGCAATTCGTGTCCTTCGAGGTCCCCCGTTGCAACTCGTCCTTGCCGGCGACCAGACCTTACTCCATTGCGTCGTCCCCGAATCAGCCCGATGCCATCCAGTTGGTACTGAATCGGGTCTCCGGCGGTCCAGGATCGGAGTACCTGTTCGGCTTGCAGCAGGGCGACTGCACGTCGTTCAGAGGACCTGCCGGCGCGTTCGTTCTACGCGACTCGCCGCGCGACCTTCTCTTTGTGGCGACGGGAACCGGCATTGCGCCGATCCTGTCCATGCTCCGGGGTCTTGCTGAAGCCTCCTCTTCACGCACCATTGACCTGTTCTGGGGTCTGCGCAGCGAGAGGGATCTGTACTACCAGGACGAGCTGAACAGACTGCGCGAGCAACTACCGCATTTCACATTCGTGACGACGCTGTCGCAGCCCTCGAACGTCTGGCGGGGAGCGACGGGATACGTCACTCCACTCGTCGATGCCCACGTCACCGGCGTCGCGAACCTCGAAGTGTTCCTTTGCGGCAACGGCAGCATGATCCGTGACGTCCGCGACATGCTGCGCCGCAAAGGACTGTGCCCGATTCGCACCGAGCAGTACTACCGCTGATCGGCCTACGCGGACGTAACAACGTCCGCGCCGCGATCGTCGGCCGACCACCCCAGCAGACCCTGTCGGAGTAGATTTGAAGCATGCCGACTATCGATAAGTTCTGCGCTCCCGGCCTCTTCGACCCACCGACCTACAGCCAGGGAATCAAAGTCACGCAGGCTCAGACGATCCTGTTTCTGTCCGGGCAGGTTGCCTACATGCCGGACGGCACGGCGGCGTTCCGCGGCGATTTCAAGGCGCAGGCTCGCGGCGCCTACGAAGCGATCAAGGCGCTCGTCGAGTCGCAGGGCGGGACGATGGCCAGCATCGTCAAGATCACGACTTATGTGACGGACATGCGCTATCGCGTCGACCTGGCCCCGATTCGCGAGGAGTTCTTCGGTAAAAAGGGGCCTGCATCGACACTCGTCGAGATCTCGTCGCTGGCGCACCCTGACTGGATGATCGAGATCGAGGCGATCGCGGTCATTTAGACGCGGCGCGCGCGGATATCCACTTCGCGCCGCCAGTTCCGGTCATCCACCGCGTGCTCCGCAGTCCAGTGGAACGAATCGGGCTCAATCTCACTGAACGTCCATCGCGATGAGCCGCCCCTCGGATCCGCCCCGGTCTGCACAATGGCCCCGCCTTCAGCCCTGGCGATCTGCTGCGTGAAGAAGTTCGTCGCCGGATCGTTCCACAGAATTCGCCAGGCACTGAGAGCCGGGTCGTAGATCCGCAGCGTCGTGCCGTACCAGTTTCCGGCGCCGGGCAGTTGCTCGATTCCCGGGCGCCGGTCCCGCAGGCGAGGAATCATCCACACGTCCTGAATCGCGCGGCCCTGAAGCACCCAGCCGGCGTGAATCTCGCCCTTGCCGCGATGTGTCGTCCCATCTGCGGGGAAGGTGGTCACCTCGATCTCCCAGCGGCCGACGAGCCACGAATAGAGGTCGAGCTCCGCCGCCCGCTCGGCATCCGGACCATGGGCATGAAGCACGTCAACCAACGACGAATGGACCAGCTCCGATGTACGCATGAGAAACACCTCGGTGGCTCTCATCGAAGAATCGATCCATCGCCGGGTTCGGCCGCCGCTCGCCGGGTAACAGCGGTCGTTCACCGATTCCCTGGAACGAACCCAACACCGTCCCTGTCTAATCGCGAGTGGGTAGCCCAGGCAACCCAGGCAACCCTGCAGTGACGAGAGGAGACTATCCGTGTCTTTACGAATGCGCCGCCTGTCGTGTGCTGCTGCGCTGGGGCTGGCGATATGCGCTCACGGTTCGACGGCGTTCGCTCAGTCATCGCCCACATTTGGCGTCGCTTCCGTGCGCCCGTCACCCGACGGACCACCGGCGCAGGGCCAGGCTGGGGTGCACATCACGAAGAACCAGGTGCGGTTCGCGTATCTGTCGCTTCGCGACTACATCAGCCTCGCGTTCGCCGTGCCAATTCAACAGGTCTCCGGACCCGAGTGGGTCAACTCGACCCGCTTCGACATCGCGGCCACGATGCCCGAGGAAGCGACGCCCGAGGACTTTGCGAAGATGATGGAGGCGCTGCTTCGCGACAGATTCAAGCTGCAAGCGCATAAAGAGAGCCGTGAATCCACCGTCCTGGCGCTCGAGGTCGGGCGCAACGGCACCAAGCTCGTGGCGGTGCCGGACGACATCCCGAAGGACGCGCCGGTGTCCATCACCTCCAGTGGCACTGCACAAGGCGTCTCGGCCGACCTGGGCGGCGGCTCGTCGTTCACGCTGACGAATACACGTTTCGAATTCAAGAAAGTGACGATGCAGTCGGTTGCCGATACGCTCGGGCGCTTCATGAGACACCCCGTGATCAACCTCACCAAGCTGGATGGCCGCTTCGACATCGGCTTCAACATCGCTCCGGAAGATTACATGCCGCTGATGATCAGGTCCGCGGTGAACGCAGGCATTACGCTGCCGCCGCAGGCGCTGCAGATGCTGGATGCGCCGTCGCTGGGTTCCGTCGAGAACGGCCTGCGGTCGTTGGGACTGTCCCTCGAAGAGCGTCGCGCTCCGCTGGAGTACATCGTCGTCGACAGCATGGAGCGAACGCCGACGGAGAATTGAGGCTCGCCATAATATCGGCTGCTCTCACCGGGTGAACGCCTCGGTCCGTACGAGGTTGCGGGACCATCGAGGGCGATTTGCGGCGGCAGCGGGATGAGGTAATGAAGTGCAGGCGGTAATGCATCGTCCTACGCTCGAGCCGGCCGGAATGGCATTGCAGTTGCCTTCTGAACGGGCATGTTGAAGCTTCTTGGATCGATCGCGCTGGCGAGGCTGCTGGGATTCGGCATCCTCGGATTCGTGGTGATTTACCTGCTACTGACGCTGTTGACCTAACGATGTTGAGCTCGCGGCGGTGAGCAGGCGGCCCTCTGCCGCCTGCTGTCACAGCGGCTTCGACATGCTGAGGCGGTAGCACGGCTGCTTCAGCTTGTGCTGATCTCCCATCTCCGCCGTCCCCACCTGGACGAAGCCGAACCGCGCGTAGAACGGCGGCAGTTCCGTGCGCAGGTTGACGATGTCGAGGTCGAGGCGTGTGCAGCCGGCCCGGCGACAGTGGTCTTCGATGATCCGAATCAGGAGGCTCGCCAGACCGGTGCCCTGGTGAGGCGGATCAACGGCCAGCATCGCGAAGTACCCGGTGCGGCCGTCGATTTCCACATGTACGGACGCCCGCAGCCGTCCCGGCGTCCCGGGATCATCGACGACGAGAAACGACGACTGAGGTTGCGCGATGCCGGCGCACCTCGTCTTCGTCGGTTCGTGTCCCCGTGATGAAGAACGATTCGACGACGTAGGCGGCGTTGGTGACGCGGACGACTTCGGCAACGTCGAGCGGTGTGGCGATGCGCGGCCGCACTACCTGATGAACGTACCGAGCTGCAGTTCGCGCATCGCCTGACGCAGCTCCGCCTGCGTATTCATCACGATCGGTCCGTACCACGCGACTGGTTCCTCGATCGGCTTCCCCGACACGAGCAGGAAGCGAATCCCCTCGTCGCCCGTATCGACGACGATCTCGTCGCCGCTGTCGAACAGCACCAGCGAGCGGTTGCCGAGATCGTACTCGCCGCCTTTCAGCTCGTTACGCACGGCGCGCGGTTCCGAGGCGTCGCGGAACGTGCCCCTGCCGGCGAAGACGTACGCAAAGGCGTGGCGGGAGCTCTCGACCGGCAGCCGCCGGCGCGTGCGCGGCGGCACGGAGATATCGAGGTAGCGCGGGTCGGCCGCGACGCCTTCAACCGGCCCTTTCCTGCCCCAGAACTCGCCGCACACCACCCGCACCCTCGTGCCGTCGTCCTCGGTGACTTCGGGAACGTCCTTGCCGGGCACGTCCTGATAGCGCGGTTTCGTCATCTTCAGCGATGCCGGAAGATTTGCCCAGAGCTGAAAGCCGTGCATCCGACCCTGCTGGTCGCCCTTCGGCATCTCCTGGTGCATGATGCCGCTGCCGGCCGTCATCCACTGGATGTCTCCCGCGCCGAGGCTGCCGCGATTGCCCAGGCTGTCGCCATGTTCAACGGTGCCCGTCAGCACATACGTGATCGTTTCGATGCCGCGGTGCGGATGCCACGGAAAGCCGGCCAGATAGTCGGACGGGTTGTCGTTGCGGAAGTCGTCGAAGAGCAGAAACGGATCGAACTCGTTTGTATTGCCGAACCCGAATCCGCGCTGCAGACGCACGCCGGCGCCTTCGAGCGTCGGCTTCGGCTGAATCACCTGTTTCACTGGACGAACGGACATCGTTGAACCTCAATTCCTTTGACGCCGGCTGACGCGTAGCGGTCCCCCTGACGAATAAACGCTCGTTATCGTCGCAACACAATTATGAAATGGACTTCAGCCGGACAGGCGCGAAACACTGCCTCATGAGCACCGCCGGCATCAACCTCTGGAGTTCAGCGGCGCATGCGCTCGAGTATCTGCGCCGCGCCGACTCGATCCCGCACCGGACCGAAGGCGAGGCCGAATTGCTGGACTGGCTGCCCGAGCGCTGCGAGCGGGTTCTCGACCTCGGAAGCGGCGACGGCCGCCTCCTTGGCCTCGTCAAGCTGGCGCGGCCGGCGGCGCACGGTGTGGCCCTCGACTTCTCCGAGACCATGCTCGGCCTCCTGCGCGAGCGCTTCGGCGGCGACCCGACGGTGCGAACGATGGAGCACGATCTCGATTCGCCGCTGCCCGGATCGCTCGGCGCCTTCGACGCCGTCGTCTCCAGCTTTGCCATCCACCACGTCGGCCATGAACGGAAACGGGCGCTGTACCGGGAAGTATTCGACGTGCTGGAGCCCGGAGGCGTGTTCTGCAATCTGGAGCACGTGGCGTCGCCGACGGGCGCGCTGCACCAGTCGTTCCTGGTTGCCCTGCACGTGACACCCGAAGAGGATGACCCGTCGAACAAGCTGCTCGACGTCGAGACGCAGCTCACATGGCTGCGCGAGCTCGGCTTCGTCGACGTCGATTGTCATTGGAAATGGCGCGAGCTGGCGCTCCTGGCCGGACGGCGGCCGGCGGCCTGACGTCAGTCGTCGGTCGTCGCCCGTCAGAGCAGCGACTTCGCGGTCCAGTCCTTCGCTTCCAGGATCGTGAGATAGTCCTCGTTCGAGATTCTCGACGTGCCTCCGTACTCGCACGCCAGAACGAACATGTCCTTGCCCTCGTCCCAGGTCCGCTGCAGCACCTTGCATGGAAACGTCAGTGTGCCCGCGGACATCGTCAGGATGTCGCCGACCTTCGGCACGGGATCGACGTCCGCGGTCTTGGTGAATCGGACGTCGGCAATGCCGTAGGGAAACGCGTCGGATTTCACCTGAGCGCGGACGGGGAGCCTGAGGCTTACTTCGACGACTTGGGACATTGGGGCAATTCTACGCGACCGCAGCGATCGGCGATTCCTCCGTCTGCCTGACGTCGAAGCGATCGAGATTCATGACCTTGTGCCACGCGGCCACGAAATCCTTCACGAACTTCTCCTTCGCATCGTCTGTGGCGTAGACCTCCGCCAGCGCACGGAGCTCGGAGTTCGAGCCGAAGACGAGGTCAACCCTGCTCGCGGTCCACTTCACCTCCCCCTTCGCGCGGCCGCGGCCCTCGAAGGTCGTCGCGGCATCGGAGGTGGGCGTCCACTCCGTGTTCATATCCAGGAGATTCACGAAGAAGTCGTTCGTCAACGTTCCCGGTCTATTGGTGAACACGCCGGTGGTCGAACCCTTGTGGTTCGCGTTCAACGCGCGCAGACCGCCGATCAGCACGGTCATCTCCGGAGCACTCAGCGTCAACCTGAACGCCCGCTCGATCAGCAAGTGCTCGGCCGGCACGTCGTGCCCCTCGCCGAGGAAGTTGCGGAACCCGTCCGCGTCCGGCTCGAGGACGGCGAACGACTCGACGTCCGTCTGTTCCTGCGATGCGTCGGTGCGTCCCGGTGTGAACGGCACCTGGACGTTGAATCCGGCGCTCCTCGC
>Ga0079218_10000707_pt1 | contig 10653 bp, 9 predicted proteins | sample NCCompost_FD_77181 | JGI IMG/M metagenome (GOLD analysis project Ga0079218, IMG submission 77181) | Agricultural soil microbial communities from Utah to study Nitrogen management - NC Compost | ecosystem: Environmental > Terrestrial > Soil > Agricultural land | place: USA: Utah | collected... | reverse complement strand
CGTTTCAGCCAGCGTCCCGCCGTGGTGTCGTTGATCATCGGAGTGCTCCGCACCGTCAGAAGGTCTTCAGGTACTCCACGATGGCGTCCTTGTCGGCGCTGGGCAGCGAGAGGCCGTACTCGTGCCCCATGTTGCCGTTGCCGGGGATGCTCGTGTCGTAGCGGCTGAACCGGCGGCCGCCGGCTTCGGCGACGTCCGACACGAAGCCGACGCGCACCTGATCGAACACGTCGTAGCCGCGGAAGAAGGCCGCGGGCCGTTCGGCCGGCGCGTTCAGCAGATCGCGCAGCGTCGGCACCGACCCGTTGTGCAGGTAGGGTGCGCGCGCCCAGATGCCGTCGAGCGGCTGGTTGGCGTAGCCGTGCGTCTTGCGGAACCGCGTGAACCGGTAGCGCGAGTCGGGAAACAGCGTGTACTGATTGAGCGCGAACGTTTCGGTGAACGAGTCGAGCCGGTGGCGGTCCGTCTTGATCCGGTCGATGTCTTCCACCCGGCCGACGCGGGTGCCGCTGGTCACGCCGGTCCGGAAGCGATGGTCGGCATGGCAATCCACGCAGTGCTGCCGGTAGAGCGTTTCGCCGCGCGCAGCCACCGAGGCATCGACCGAGTAGGGATAGGCCGGCGGCGGCAGCTTCCAGATCCAGTCGCGGACGCGCTTGAGGCCGGCATGGTCCACGGTGACGGGCGTGATGCCCGCCCCAAGGCCCGCGCTCAGGTTGCGCTCGTCCACCGAGTCGTTGTCGCCGTCCCAATGCAGGTCCATCCCTTCGCGCGGGGCCTGGTTCCACAGCGATGGGAAGTCGGAGGCGCCGAGGAGCTCCGACGGCGGAAGCTCGTCAAGCTTCCAGTTGAACTGAATCGCTTTGTAGGGATTGAACGTGTCCACGCGGCCGCGGCCCCAGCGCGGCACGCGCTCGCGCAGGATCGGGTCGATCCGGTTCTTGAGTTCCAGCGTCTGCAGCTTCAGGCGGTCCATCAGCCCGGTGCGCAGGAGCAGCCGCTCGAATGTGCCGGGGCCGCCGTTGCGCGGAAACGAGGCGCGCACGGCTTCAGCGGTCACGCGTGAGTCCAGCGTGCAGTCGAGGACGAACTGCACGAACCCCTGCAGGTCGAGCTGATGCGCCGGCATGCCGAGCACGAGGCGGGGCGCCGAGGTCGGCGTCTCGCGCACCGTGCCGCTGTGGCAGACGGCGCAGTTCAGGCCGACGTGATCGATGCCGATGCGGTGGCGGCGCGACACACCGACCGGAAGGTCCCGATCAGGCTCGGTGATGAAGCCGAACTCGGCGTAGCCGCCCGGCAGCCGGTCGCGGCAGATCGTCGGCAGGGCCCGGAACACCCAATAGGGCGGCAGCACGCCGCCGACCGGCCGCAGCAGCGACACGCCTGGCTCGCTGCCGATCGATCCGTACTTGTAGTGCTCCTGGATGTCGGTGAATCGGCGCGGCTCGTCGGCCGTCAGCGTGAGCGCCAGCCCCAGGGTGAACAGCAGGACGAGGCCCACGAGCGCGCCAAGGGCCCATCGCACGCTCGTGCGCTCGAAGAAGTGTTCGCCGGGAGCCGCCATGCAGTTGATAACGAAGAGGTGAGCTCGCCTGAACCCGTTGTCGCAACAAATCGGCTTCGGCGATGCAGGCTCGCGCATCTTACACTCACACCGTCGAGTTCGAAGCTGTGCTGTCCATACTGCTGAGATGAGAAGAGGAGATCGCGATGACGACTCGCATGTTGGTGGCGGCCGCGATGGCCGTGTTCGCCAGTGGATGTTCACTGTCGAGGGGCATTCAGATGAACACGGAGGCGATCGGGGGCAGCACCCAGGCGATCGAGGGCAACACGTTGGCGATCAAGGACTCGACATCGGCCACCGGCAGTCTCGTGCCGGCGTTGCAGGGCGTCGAGCGGCTGCGCGGCCCTATGGAGGCGGTGGCGGCGCTCGATCCGACGCTCAAGGGCGTGGCCAATCTGCGCGAGCCGATGGGCTCGGTGGCGGCGCTCGATCCGAGTATGCGCGCCCTGGCGGCGCTCGGCACGCCGATGAACCGCCTCGTCGAAATCCGGCCCGGGCTCGAAGCGACGGCCGCGTTGGGGCCGTCGATGGATCGGCTGGCGCGCATGCGACCGAGCCTTGAAGCCGTCGCGGGGCTGCACGAGTCGCTCGATCGCGTGGCCAGCCTGGACGCGCAGCTCGGGTCGGTCGCCGCACTGAAGGGTTCCATGGACCAGCTGGCGGGGCTTCGCACCCCGATGGAACGGCTCGCGGCGCTCGAAGGGCCCATGACTCGAGTGGCTGAGCTTGGATCGATCGTCAATCGTCCATGGCTCTTCGTGATCGTCGGGCTCGTCGCTCTCCTTGCGTGGGGTGCCGTAACGTACGTGGCGGTGAAGCTCGCCATCGTGAGCGCCTCGAAAGTGACCCGATCGGTGTAAAACGGCTGAGCGCGCCGTTGACTTGTCGATCGGCCGGCGCTACTTTTGCGCCGTCGTTCAGATGAGCGGCACGTGTTCGTAGACGACGCGCACGACGTTCCTCTCATTCAGTAGCCCCGAATTGACCCGCCACGCAACCCGAGTGGAGTGTGCCCGATGAGCCGCGACACCATTTCCCGCGATAAACAGTGGTACGAGCTTCCGCGCCCCGCCGCCATGAAGAAGCTCATTGAAGTGCGCGACGAGCTGCGAAAGAAGAATCTGCACGACACCGAAGAGCCGAAGCTCGAGGAGCAGAAGGGCCCGGTGGCCGAGGAGATGAAGGCGTCGCGCACCGTCGACGGCAGCTTCAACGATCTGAAGTGCCCGATGATGGGCGCCACTGGCAGGCGGTTCGGCCGCAATGTCCCGCTGACCGAGGCGGTCCCCGATACCGCGAACCTGCTCAATCCGAATCCGCGCGACGTCAGCCGGACGCTCTTTACCCGCGACAAGTTCCAGCCGGCCACGATTCTCAACGTGCTGGCGGCGGCCTGGATCCAGTTCCAGGTGCACGACTGGTTCGTGCACGACAAGGGCACGGCGGACAACACGCACAACCTGCCGCTCGCCGACGACGACGGCTGGTTCGAGAAGCCGATGCGGGTGCCGAAAACCCCGGTCGATCCGCCCACGGTGGCCAACTCCAACCGGCCGCCGGCCTACGTGAACAAGAACTCGCACTGGTGGGACGGCTCGAACATCTACGGCAGCACGAAGGAGGAACAGAAGATCCTCCGCACCGGCTCCGGCGGCAAGGTGAAGGTGCAGGACGATGGGCGCCTGTTCCACGACGAGACGACCGGAACCGAGATTACGGGCAGCCGCGACAACCTGTGGGTCGGCCTGAGCCTGCTGCACAGCCTGTTCGCCCGCGAGCACAACGCCGTCTGCGACATGTTCATGCAGGAGCATCCGGACTGGGACGATCAGCGGCTGTTCAATCAGGCGCGCCTCGTCTGCTCGGCGCTGATGGCGAAAATCCACACGGTCGAATGGACACCGGCCATCCTGCCGCATCCGCTGCTGGTACTGGCGCTCAACGCCAACTGGGGCGGCGTGCTGCCGGGGCTGCAGAAGGTGTTCCGCAACCTCGCCGACAACGACCTGCTCAGCGGCATCCCCGGCTCTCCGACCGACCACCATACGGCGCCCTATTCGCTCACCGAGGAATTCGGCTCGGTGTACCGCATGCACTCGCTGATTCCCGACGATTTCGAAGTCCGTTCCGTGAAGGACGGGAAGCTGCTCGGCTCCTTCGAACTGCCGGACATGTCGGGCCGCGCCGGCCGCAAGGTGATCGAGAAGTTCGACTGCGCCGATCTCTTCTACTCACTGGGTGTGGCGCATCCTGGGGCGTTGCGCCTGCACAACTTCCCGAAGCACCTGCAGAACCTGCACAAGGACACCACCGGCGAGCGCTTCGACCTGGCCGCCGTGGACATCCTGCGCGACCGCGAGCGCGGCGTGCCGCGCTACAACCAGTTCCGCCGGCTGTTCCACAAGCCGTCGGTGAAGACGTTCGAGGAACTCTGCGATAACAAGGAATGGGCCGAGGAGATCAAGCGAGCCTACGGCGGCGACATCGAGAAGGTGGACCTGCTGGTGGGCCTCATGGCGGAACCGCTGCCCGAGGGGATGGGGTTCAGCGACACCGCGTTCCGCGTGTTCATCCTGATGGCGTCGCGCCGTCTCAAGAGCGATCGCTTCCTCTCGGCCGAGTACGGTCCGGCGCGCTACACCCAGGAAGGCATCGACTGGGTTGAGAACAACTCGATGATCGACATCATCAAGCGGCACGTGCCCGAAGTGGCGCCGGCGCTGGCGGGTGTCACCAACGCGTTCCAGCCCTGGCGAAAGGTGGGCTAAGCATGGCCTTCGATGCCATCTTCCAGCCGCTGAAGTTCAAGAACCTCACGGTGAAGAACCGGCTGTTCCGCTCGAATATCTCGGGCCGCTTCGACAACTATGACGGCTCGGGGAACCATGTGCGCATCAACTGGGAGACGAAGTTCGCCAAGGGCGGCGTGGGCGCCATCATCTCGTCGTTCGTGCCGGTGCACCTCCGTGGCCGCATCGTGCCCAATTACGCGATGATCGACCACGACAACAAGATTCCGTTCTGGCGCGCGGTGGGGAAGGCGGTGCACGAGCACGACTGCAAGTTCATCCTGCAGTTGAGCCACGGCGGCCGGCAGCGCGACATCAACGGCATCGAGTACCCGCGCGGCCTCTCGTCCACCGGCAAGAAGGATCCGCTGCACGGGTTCGAGTGCGACGCGATGACCATCCCGCAGATCAAGGAAGTGGTCGGGTACTTCGCCGAGGGCGCGCGGCGGGCGCGCGAGGCGGGGCTCGACGGCGTCGAGCTGCACGGCGCCAACGGCTACTTGATCACGCAGTTCCTCAGCTCGGCGATCAACGATCGCAAGGACGAGTACGGCGGCCCGCTCGAGAACCGTGCCCGCTTCGTACTCGACATCGTCAGGGCGGTGCGGGCGAAGGTCGGGGGCGATTTCCACTTCCAGATGAAGATCAGCGCGCAGGAGTTTGCCGACGCGCTCACGCCGTTCCACATCGGCTCCTCGGGCAACACGCTCGAGGATTCGATCCAGGTGTGCAAGTGGCTCGTCGAGGCCGGCATCGACGCGATTCACGTCTCCTCGGGCGCCTTCTTCCCGCACCCCAAGAACCCCTGCGGGTCGGACTTGCCGGTGGAAGACCTGGTCTCGAGCTACGACAGCATGATCTCGAGCGGCGAGCGCACGTTCGCCAACTTCCTGCTGTTCCACGGCGCCTCGGGCGTGCTGGCGCGCCAGCAGTGGAATCGCGAGGCCGGCCCGGCGAGCGAGATCGAAGGCAAGAACCTGCCCGACGCGCGCGCCATCAAGGCGGCGGTGAACGTGCCGGTCATTTGCACCGGCGGGTTCCAGACCGCGTCGGTGATCGAGAAGGCCATCCAGAGCGGCGGCTGCGACGCCGTGAGCATGGCCCGCACGCTGGTGGCCAACAACGACCTGCCGAAGGTGTTCGCCAGCGGGAAGAACCAGGCGGAGAAGCCGTGCACCTACTGCAACCGGTGCCTGGTGAACGTGGTGGAGAACCCACTCGGGTGCTACGACGTCTCGCGATTCAACAACGACCGCGATGCGATGGTGGCGCAGATCATGTCGGTGTTCGACCCGCCGGCCTTCGCGGCCCAGCCGGTCGGCGTCTAGCGAGGCATCATGGCACCTGCACTTGGAGAAGAGGTCGTTACCCCGGACGAGCAGGCGATCGTCGCCGACTTCATCGCCTTTCTGAAGGAGGCGAGCCTGGCGCGCGCCGGCAACGGGCCGGTGCGCCGCTTCAACCAGACGCGGACGACCGGCTGCGTCCGCGCCGAATTCACGGTGCCCGACGGGCTGCCCGCGGATCTTCGCGTCGGGCTGTTCGCCACGCCAGGGTCGTTCACGGGGCATATCCGGTTCGCCAACGCGACGTCCGAGTCGGACAAGGAGCAGGACATCCGCGGCATGTCGATCAAGCTGACGGGCGTGCCCGGCGTGAACCTGATGCCGGGCTCCACCGAGCAGGACTTCGTGCTGTTCAGCCATCCGGTGATGCTGGCCGGCACGGCGCGTGAGTTTCTGGAACTGCTCAAGGCCAACGAGGCGCGCGGGCTGCGCCGCATCACGTACTTCGCGACGCACCCGAAGTCGGCGGCCATCGGGGCGGCCGCCGAGGCGCACCACACCTGTCATCTGGACATCCCGTACTTCAGCGCGACGCCGTACCGCTTCGGCCCTGGCAAGGCGGTGAAGTACGTCGTGCGGCCGACGTCGCCACGGCGCAGCGAGAAGCCGCGGCAGCTCACCGAAAGCTACCTGCTCGACAACATGCGCAACCACCTCGCGCATGGCGACGCCACCTTCGACTTCTGCGTGCAGTTCCAGACCGATCCGAAGAAGATGCCGATCGAGGACGCGATGGTCGAGTGGGACGACAAGGACTCGCCGTATCGCAAGGTGGCGACCATCAGGATCCCGTCGCAGGCTTTCGAGTCGTTCGACCAGATGGGGCTCGCGGAGAAGATCGCCTTCAACCCGTGGAGCTCGCTGCAGGAGCACCAGCCGCTCGGCGGCATGAACCGGGCCCGCAAGCTCATTTACACCGAGCTTGCCAAGCTCCGCCACGCCGAACGAATCCGGTAGTCGTGGGGGCCGCCTTCAGGCGGCCCGACCATGCCTTAAGCCCTAAGCCTCCAGCGTCAGTACAACGGCGTATTCGGCTCCAGGCCGCACAGCACACGCCCGTACAGTTCCGTCCCTGTCTGCGTGTGCATCACGGCGTGGTTGGCCAGCGCCTGGATGTCGCGCTGGAAGCGCTGAATCGGGATGTGCGGCTGGATCGACGAGGCCCCGCTGGCGTTGAACAGGATGTCCACCGCCTGGCGCGCCAGACCGGTGGCATAGGTGATGTGCGCGCGCGACCGGACGCGGTCGAGCACCGAGAGGCTGGTCGCTCCGGGCCCATCGAGCAGCGCGCAGGCCCGCCGCACGTGGGCGTCGGACGAGTCGATGAGCAGCGACGCCTCGCCGACCTGCAGATGCGTCACCGCCGCTTCGGCGCGATTGGTGTAGTACGTGTACGCGATCGGCCGTCCGGGAAGCCGCTCCATGAAGGTGTCGTAGGCACCGCGCGCGGTGCCGAGCGGCGTGCCGCCGCCGTTGACGATGAGGACCGGCGCCAGCGGCAGATTGAAGTAGGGATTTGGCGCCGTGTGTCGGTTCGCCGCGCCCTTGCCCTCGACGAGGTCGGGCAGCGGCACGGCGCGATGGCCCGGGATGAAGACGTCCTTCGCCACCACGGTGTGGCTGCCGGTGCCCGCCATGCCGCTGGCGTTCCAGTCGTCGAGGCGATCGAGGTCGGTCGTCCGCGCGATGACGCACACGGGCAGGCCGTCACCCTCCGCGAGAATCGTGTTGAGCACGGTCCAGTTCGAGCCCTGGCCGCCGGTATTGAACCCCCACTTGCCGTTCACGACGAAGCCGCCGTCCTTCCGCACCGCGGTGCCGGTGGGGGAGAACACGCCGCTGATGCGCGGGTCGCCGCCGGCAAAGATCTCCTCCTGCGCCTGCTCGGGATACGTGGCCGCCAGCCACGACATCGCGCTGAAGATGGTGGCCACCCACGACGACGACGGACAGGCGCGCGCCACTTCGGCGAGCACGTCGCACTGCGTCTGGAAGTCCGCCTCGTCGCCGCCCCATTTCTTCGGCGCGGTCATGCGGAAGACGCCGGCGCGGCTCAGGGCGTCGAACGTGTCCGGCAGCACCCGGCGTGCCTGCTCGGTGGCGGCGGCGCTCTCGCGCAGCTGCGGTGCGAGGGCTCGAGTGCGCTCGAGAAGGCTCGAGGGCATCGTCGCTGGCGCGGTCATCGGGTCCTCGCCGAAGAGGAGGCGGGCAGCGCGAAGACGGTGATGCGGGGCGGGTCGTCGCCGCCGCGCCCGCCGGCGATCGCGACGTATTGGCGGCCGTCGAGCTCGTAGGAGACGGGCGTGGCCGCGCCGTTGCCCACCGGGGCGGACCAGAGTCGCGCGCCGGTGCCGGCGTGATACCCCACGAGCGCGCCCTGCGGGTCGGCCCCGAAGACGAGCATGCCGCCGGTGGCCAGCGTGCCGGATCCGGTGCCCGCGCCGCTGTAGTTCACGCGCCAGCGCTCCTTCTGGGCCACCGGGTCCCACGCGATCAGGAACGACGATGCCGTGGCCGCCTCGTCGCCGCTCACGCGCGGCAGCGCGCCAGGACCCGCGATCACGCCCAGGTTCCGCCCGCCCTTGTTGTACTTGTAGGCCGGGTCGATGCTGTATTGGAATGCGTTGACCCGCACGGGAAAGTAGACGAGCCCGGTGCCGGGATGGAACGACATCGGCTGCCAGTTGTGCGCGCCGGGCGGACCCGGCGTGAGGGTGACCGGCTTCAGGCCGTAGCGCGCCTGCGGCGACTCGACGGGGCGTCCCGTCGCCGGTTCGAGCCGCGTCGCCCAATTCGTCATGGTGAACGGCTCGCCCGAGATGAAGCGCCCGGTGAGGCGATCGAGCACGTAGAAGAAGCCGTTCTTCGGCGCCTGCAGCAGCACCTTGCGCGTGCGGCCGCCGATGCGGAGGTCGGCGAGCGTCATCGGCTGGGTGGCGGTGTAGTCCCACTGATCGCCGGGCACTTGCTGGAAGTGCCACGCCAGGCGGCCGGTGTCGGGCTTCAGCGCGAGAATCGACGCCACGAACAGGTTGTCGCCGCCCTGCGGACTGCGGAAGTCGCGGTCCCACGGGCCGGCGTTGCCGGTGCCGACGTAGAGCAGATCGGCCTCGGGGTCGTAGGCCATGGCGTCCCAGGCGGTGCCGCCGCCGCCGTACTTCCACCACTCGCCGGTCCATGTCTTGGCCGCCATGGCGAGCTCGGGATGTTCGAACGGCTTCGACGGGTCGCCGGGCACCGTGAAGAACCGCCAGGCGAGCCGGCCCGTCATCGCGTCGTAGGCCGAGATGTAGCCGCGCACGGCGTTCTCGGCGCCGCCGTTGCCGATGATCACCTTGCCCTTCACCACGCGCGGTGCGCCGGTGATCGAGTACGACTCCTTGAGATCGATCGACGTCTGCACGTCCCACACGGGCGTGCCGGTGTCGGCGTTCAGCGCGGCCAGGCGGCCATCGAGAAGTCCCACGAACAGGAGGCCGTTGTAGAGCGCCACGCCACGGTTCACGGCGCCGCAGCAGAGCCGGGGGCCGCCCGTTGTCGGCAGCTTGGGATCCCACGTCCACTTCATGTCGCCGGTGCGCGCGTCGAGGGCGAACACGGTGCTCCACGGCCCGGTGGCATAGAGCACGCCGTTGGCGACGAGCGGCGTCGTCTCGAGCGTGCCGGGCATGCCGAGCTGCGTGGACCACGCGCGGGTCAGGCCGGCCACCGTCGTCGTGGACACCTGTGTCAGCGGGCTGTAGTGCGTCTCGGCCTGATCGCGGCCGTAGGTGAGCCACTCGGCGGCGGGTGCCGTCCTGAGCCGCTGCGCCGTCACGGTGGGGGGCCGCGTCTGAGCGAGAAGTCCGGCGGAGACGACGGCAAGCGCGCCCACGCCGAGAGCGGCGCGCCTCAGGGTCTGTGGCATCAGCCGATGATAGCTGACGGTCCGGTCGGCCTGAAGGCCGACCGCTACGTACGTAGAGGGCGGGCTTCAGCCCGCCCTGCCTCAGGGCCTGACGATCGTGACGCTGAAGGCCGCTTGCGCCGCGAGCGTACCCGGGTCGTGAAGTCGCAGGCAGTAGCTGCCCGCGTCCACCGGCACCGTGATCTGCGGCGACGCCGACGCGCCGGTCTGCACTGTCTGCGTCAGGTAGCACCCGGCGCCGTTCGGCTGCGGGATCCCGATGCCGAGACCCACGACGAGGTCGGCCGGCGGCCCGATCTGCGCCAGCGTGATCGAGGCCGTGCCGGAGGACGCGGCGGTAAACGCCCGCGCCGCGCTGCCGCCGGGCACCAACTGGCCGCTGAACGTCTCGGTGACGGGCGACGTCGGGGTCGGGGACGTGGCCGTGGCGGCGTCCTCGCAGCCGGCCGTTGCGAGCGTCAGCGCGGCCAGGAGGATCGCGAACAGGACGTGGAGGCGCACCAGAGGCGTCATGGATGGCTGAACCTCACGGCAAAGGTCACCGGTCCCCGCAGATCGCCCGCATCGGCCACGCGCAGGCAGAACACACCGGCCGGCAGCGACGCGCTCATCTGCGACACCAGGCCGGGTGCGACGATCTGCGCGGTCGTCAGGGCGCAGCCGGTGCCTGCCGGTACTCCGATGCCGATCTCGAGCGGCAGCGTGAGCGGCAGCCTCGTGTCCGGGGACGCGACGCTGGCCAGAAACGCCGTGACCGAACCGGACGCGCCGTTGGTGAACGAGTAGAAGCGCGAGCCGCCGACGTCCAGCGTGCCCGCGTAGGTGACGGCGGTCGTCGCCGGCGTCGTGTCGGTGGGTGAGGTGGGTGAGTCGTCGTCGCCGCAGCCCATGGTGAGCACCGCAACCGCCGCCATCGTCAGCATGCGCGCCGTCATGGATGTGCGATGGTGACGTTGAACGCGGCCACAGCCGCCAGGTTGCCGATGTCCCACACGCGCACGCAGTAGACGCCCGGCGCGTAGGTGGCCGTCAGGTGGACCG
>Ga0079218_10000706_pt1 | contig 10666 bp, 8 predicted proteins | sample NCCompost_FD_77181 | JGI IMG/M metagenome (GOLD analysis project Ga0079218, IMG submission 77181) | Agricultural soil microbial communities from Utah to study Nitrogen management - NC Compost | ecosystem: Environmental > Terrestrial > Soil > Agricultural land | place: USA: Utah | collected... | reverse complement strand
TCATGCCCGGCAGCCGGGTCGATCTGGCGAAATCGATCGTCGGCGTTGCCGTGCGTGCGGGTGTCACGAAGCCCGATATCTCGACCAGCGACAATCTCAGGCGGGCGATGCTTGGCGCCTCGTCGATCGTCATCTCGAGCGGCCCGAGCGGCGTCCATCTCCTCGAAGTGCTCGAGAAACAGGGCGTCCTTGGAACCCTTCGCCCGAAGATCAAGCAGCTTCCGTCCGGACAGTCCGTCGGCGAAGCGCTGGCGCGCGGCGAAGGCGACCTCGGCTTTCAGCAGGTCAGCGAGCTGCTGCACGTGAAGGGCATCACCTATCTCGGGCCGCTGCCGGCTGACATTCAGAAAGTCACGATCTTTTCCGGCGGCATTCTGAAGACGGCAAAGGACGCCGCGGTGGCGCGCGAGCTCCTGACGTTCCTCCGAAGTCCACGAAACGCGGCCGCCTTGAAGAAGGCCGGGCTCGAACTCCCCTAGCCGGATGGCCCTCAATCAGCTGAACGACGAACAGATCGCGACCTGGACCCGGCTCGAGAAAGACACGTGGTGGCTGGAGAACGTTTACCGCGGCGAGATGCCGCAGCTCACGGTCCGGGCGGCAATCACCGGCTTTCTTCTCGGCGGCATCCTCTCGGCCACCGCGCTGTACATCGCGGGGAAGACCGGCATCTCCATCGGCGTCGGGCTCACCTCGGTCATCCTGGCGTTCGCGATCTACAGGATCCTGTCGCGAACGGGGCTGATCGGCGATTTCACGATTCTCGAGAACAACTGCACCCAATCGATCGCCACGGCCTCCGGGTACATGGTGACGCCAATGGTCGCCGGGCTGGCCGCCTACATGATGGTCACGGGAACGATCGTGCCATGGTGGCAGTTGATGATCTTCAACGTCGTCATCTCGAGCGTCGGCGTGCTGGTGGCATTTCCGATGAAGCGGCGCTTCATCAACGAAGACCAGCTTCCCTTCCCCGAGGGGCGCGCCGCCGGCGTCGTGCTCGACGCGCTGTACTCGGGCGAAGCGGCGGCCGGCATGCTCCGGGCGAAGCTGCTGGCCCTCACCGCGGTGTTCACGGGCCTGTACCAGTTCGTCTCGAGCGACGGATGGATGCGGCTGCTCCAATTCAAGCTGCTCCGAATGGACACGTGGGCCGGACTGGTGGAGCCGTGGCACTGGCAGGAGCGGTTCGACCAGTACTACTACGACGCGGCCGGCAGGCTGAACCTCTGGATCCCGAAGATCCTCGGCATCGACATCCGGCAGCTCGGCCTGCGCCTGACACTCGATGCGGCGATGCTTGGCGTGGGCGGCCTGATGGGGGTCCGCGTCGCGACCAGCGTGCTTCTGGGCGCACTCGTGAACTTCGCGGTGCTCGCGCCGATCATGATCCAGCGCGGCGACATCCGCGCCTACACCGCCCCGGACGGCACCCTCGTCGCCATCTCCCGTCCCGAGATCGTCAACCAGTGGTCGCTCTGGTGGGCCGTGACGATGATGGTTGTAGGGGCGCTCATCGGCCTGTTTGCCAAACCGGAAATCTTCACCAAGGCGTTCGCGATGCTGGCGACGAAGAAGGGACCCGCGACGCCGGCGGCCGATCCGCTGCGCCACATCGAGGTTCCGCTCTGGGTGTCGTTTGCCGGCGTCCCCATCCTCAGCATCGCCGGTGCGGCGATCACGCACGCGTTCTTCGGCGTGAGCTGGTTTCTCTCGCTGATCTCGCTGCCATTGATCTTCCTGCTGACCGTGATCTGTACGAACTCAATGGCGTTGACGTCGTGGACACCGGTGGGCGCCCTGTCGAAGATCACGCAGTTCAGCATGGGCGCGATCGATCGCGTCAATCCGGCGACGAACCTGCTCCCGGCGACCATGACCGCCGAGATCGCGTCGAACGCGTCGAACCTGCTCTCGGACATCAAGCCCGGCTACATGCTCGGCGCGAAGCCGCGCCAGCAGGCGGTTGGCCACTTCATCGGCATTCTGGCGGGCACGCTGGCGACAGTGCCGCTCTTCTTCCTCCTCTTCCTGCCTCCAGGCCCCGACGGCGCGCGGTCGCCATCGACAATCGTCTCGGAGCAGTTCGCCATGCCGGCCGCCGTCCAATGGAAGGGCGTGGCAGACCTGATCACGAACGGCTTGAGCCAGCTGCCCTCGTCCGCGGTCATTTCGATGATCGTGGCCGCGATTCTTGCCGCCGTGTTCGAGGTGGCGCGCATCCGCACCAAGGGCCGCTTCCCGCTCTCCGCGGTGTCGATCGGACTGGGCGTCGTGCTGCCGCCCGAGTCGTGCCTCGCGATGTGGGTGGGCGCGATGGTCTTCTGGCGGCAGGCCCGAACAAACCCCGCGCCGGGCACGCGCGCCCATGCGATCTGGATCGAGGGTTATGAGTCGATCTGCGCGGGACTGATTTCCGGGGCTGCGCTGGTGGGAATCGGCAACGCGATTGTAAATGTGCTTATTGGGTAGCCTGGGTTGCCTGGGTTGCCCAGCTACCTAGGCTACCCAGCTACCCAGCTACCCAGCTTACCCAGCCAACCCAACGGCCTATCGGCCGTAGTCCCGATGGTAGTGGCGACTGTCGCGATCGAAACCGGTGTCTTCGACGTCGACCGTGAGCCGGCGCGCGAGGCGGAACGTCACAAGCGACTCCGCCGGGAGATACACCGATTTCCCTTTCGTCACGATCTGCGTGGCGGCGCCCGCTCCGGCCCCGACCGCCGCGCCGATCGCGGCGCCTTCGCCGCCGCCGGTGATCGCGCCGATGATGGTGCCGAGCAGCGCACCTCCACCCACGTAGACCGCCGTATCCCGATTCGCACCGATCGTCCGTGCGCCGGACTCGACGCGACCGGATGTCCCGACCGTACTCGGGTCCGCGAGAACGGCGTAACGCCGGCCGTTCACGGTGACCGATTCGAGATCGAGGGTCATTTCCTCGCCACTCTTTCTGGCCATCAGCTCGACGGTCGCGCCTTCAGGGATCGCGACGTCGCCGTTCCTGTCGAGCACGTCCTCCTCAACGGTACCGGTGAATATCAGCCCATCCGCCGTCTTGACGTCGATTGCCTGTGTGGTGCGGACCTTGAACATCGTTTCCGCATCGATGGTCGTACGCAGCTGCGCCTGAGCAAAGGCCGGTGGAACCACGACCGCTGTGGCGCTGAAGATGGCCGCGACCGCAGCCAGAGCAATACTTCGCATGTGCCCCCTCCTGCTCGAGACGGTTGCAAGTGGGCCGCCACTTCGGCCGGATTAATCGCTGGGTCTCACCTGAACTGCCGACCGCGTAGCGGCTCCGTCAGCCCGCCGCAGGCGGCAGATGTTCGTTCCACCACGCGCGGGCGCGCGTTTCGTTCCAGCCGCTTGGGAACGTGATGGCGTCGAGCCGTTGCAGGAGGTCCCGTGCGGACTGTGGCCGCAGCGCACGATCCTTTGCCAGGCATGAGAGCACCACCGCGTCGAGGTCCGGCGGAATCGGCATCTCGGTCCTCGTCGATGGCGGCTCCGGGGGCGTGTGCGCGTGCGCCATCAGCAGCTTCATCGGTGTGTCCGCGCTGAACACGAGCTGGCCGGTCAGGAGCCAATACGCCACGCACCCGGTCGAATAGATGTCCGCGCGGGCGTCCACGTTCGCGCTGCCCAGGGCCTGCTCGGGCGCGATGAATGCCGGGGTGCCATGAATCAGATTCGGCACCGTCAGCGCCATCTCGGTCTCTGCGGACGGCGCATGCACCACCTTCGCAATCCCGAAGTCGAGCACCTTGACGAAGTCGTGGTCCTCGCCGTAGCGGCAGAGAAAGATGTTCGCCGGCTTGATATCCCGGTGCACGAGCCCGTGTGACTCGGCCTCGGACAGCGAGTGACACATCTGCCGGACGATATGGACGACGCGTTCCGCGGAGATCGGGCCGAAGCGTTTGATCAACGTGTCGGCATCAATCCCGTCGAGCAGCTCCATCACGTAATAGCAGGCCCCGTCGTCGGCGACGCCGTAGTCAAAGAGCGTCACCGTGTGCGGCGATCGCAGCTGTGCGATCACCTGCGCTTCGCGCTCGAATCGCCGCCGCATGTCGTCCGCGCTCCCGGCGTCGGCCGCTCGCGCCTTGATCAACTTGATCGCCGCCGGCCGGGCGAGCAGGCGATGACTGGCTCTCCAGACTTCACCCATGCCGCCCTGGCCGAGCCGTTCCTCGAGGCGATAGCTCCCCAGTTGACGTGCGCGCGTCACCTCGGTGCCGAGGTTATAGACAATGCGTGCGCCGACATACGCCATGATCACCACGAGCACGTACGGAAAGCCGAAGGCAAAAAAGATCTGCACGCCGCCCGGCCAGTTCTCGGCCGGAAACATCGACATCGAGAGCAGCACCATGGCGGGTACCGATGTCACTGAAATCAGCGCCGCGATGACGGCGACGCGTGGCACCGTCGGGACGACAACGTTGAAGAGCAGCATCCAGACCGCGACCCACGACAGGCCGACCCAGGTCTCGTCACCGTTGAGGCCGAGTGGGTGGAGGAACTCGGCCGCCGCGATGCCGTAACTGCCGACGACTTCGAATATCAGCGCAATCGCCGTGACCACCGCCGGCCGCAGCGGGACGACGCGGATCGCGAGGGCCACCAGGATGGCGGTGGCGATCGAAATCACTCCGGGCACCCAGTTGATCGCGCGCGCGACGAGGACATCCCACGCGCCTGGAATCAGAAACTGCGAGAGATACCCCGCCATGAAGAACGTAAAGGCGTAGAGCCAGGCCAGGATCTGCAGCCGTGTGGCGGCGCGGCTCAGCAGGTCTGGTGGCAGTCCCGTCGTCGCAAGATCGACCACGGAGGTGGTCCTGCGATGCGGGACGATGAGCGTCGGCTGGTCGGGAGAAGGCATGCGTTTAGGTAGTGTCCGCCTTCAGGCGGACCTCAGCCGCGGACGTAGGTGCGCAGCCAGGCGCGAAACGGCTCCAGTTCCGCTATCGCCTTCGCTACGCCACGGAGGACCTTCTCCGACGATACCTCGTCCGGCCCGAACAGCCTGCCGACGTAAATGTCCTTCATGCGCAGGAGGTCGGCCCGTGGATGCGCCTCGTCGAAACCGCGCGGTGGTTTCTCGAGCCGCGCATGCGTATCGACGTCGAAGCCTTTCCGCCGCAGCGACGCGATGACTTTCGTCAGCGCCCGCCCGGAGGCGTCGGCGGCGATCGCCTCGCGGAGTCGTCGAAGCGCCGCGGGCTCGGGCTTGTACATTCCCGTACCTACCCACAGACCGTCCTTCGAGAAGGAGATGTAGCTGCCGGCGACGCCCGTTGCAAGATAGTTCTTGTACGGCTTCTCTTTCGCGAACCGCATGTCCTTGTTGATGCGCGACAGCCGGCCGCGCCCATAGAGCGGCGCCAGCTCATCGATCAGCAGCTGCATCGGCCGGCGGACCGCCTGTTCGTAGCGGTCCTTGTGCGCCTGGAACCACTCGCGATCGTTGTTGCGTTCGAGGCCCTTCCAGAATGAGAACGCATCACGCGTGAAGCCGGTGAACTCGTCCGCCATCGAGGCGTATTCTGGACATGTACGAGTGGACGGCGCAACGCGTAAAATCGCCGGCTGGCGTGACAGAAAAGGAGACACCGGCATCCGCGTCGCGAGGCGCAGAAATCCCGTGCCCCAAATGTCACCGGCGAGCGGCCGATGCGCAGACCGGCGACGGCGTGCTGGAGTTCAGGTGCACGGCCTGCGGGCACCAGTGGTGGCTGTTCGACCGATCGCCGCAGGAGAATAGCGAGCGCTGAGCCGCTGAATCAGCGGCGCGGACGGCCGCCGCGTCCGCCGCGCCCCGTCCCGCCCCAGACCCAGCCATCCGCCGGCCGCTCGATGCGTTTGAGGTGAATCTTCCGCTCCGAGGCGGTGCGGCCCGGGCTCCCGGTGATGCGGACGACATCGCCGGCGCTGAATCGATCCGCGGTCACACCGTCGCGCGCCAGCCGCTGCGGATTGGCCCATTCAGCCGAGAAGCGCTGCATCTGGCCATCGGCGTCCGGAGCGAGGACGTGCAGCCACGCGTGGGGTGAACGGTACTCGAACTCGGTGACGGACCCTTCGATCGTCACCGTCTGCTCTTCGAAGTAGTACGCCGCAAAGGAGTGATGGGCGTGCGCGCCGGCCGCCGCAAACAACGCGATGCCGAGTGCTGTCAGGATTCGGTTCATGATCGCTCCCCGATGCTTTGACGGTGCCGGCATGGCGCGGGTTGGCCCGCCTGCCGCGGATTATCGGGCCCGCGGGAGAAGACCGTCAAACACGTCCGTGAACGCGGGCATCTACAGTGGCCTGCCGGGCTGGTCCAGTCCGCACTCGTTCCGGAACAAGTGCGCACACAGACGCTTAGAGTGCTTCGAAGACGACCACGTACGAGCGCTGCGGCGTGTCCAGTTGGATGCCCTAGCATCCCGGCCCGGGAATCCACGTGCACGCCGGCCAGTCCTGCGTCGTCGTCGCGGCCGTCGACAATGCGAGTGCAAGGGCAAAAAACCGCACGTCCATTAGACGTCGCCCGCCCCCCGACATTTCTTCCCGACGAGGCGGGGGATTGAAACGTCAGTCGCGAACCCACCGCCGGATGACTTCGTCAACGCGCCCGTTGACAAAGCACACTCCGCGGGCGCTGAAGAAACCGCCGTCCCGGCTTTGACTGTAGACCCAGCATGAACTCTCAGGCTGCCCGGCCGCATCGATGACCTCCTGACGCGAAAGACCTGCTCGCACGCCTCGCCGCGCGCAGGCGTCCGGAGGATTCGCGCGCTCCACGGCTCCGCTGTTCAGTCCGACCTGCGTACAGGCGTCCGCACCACCACCGAACCAGAGGACCTCGCGAAACGGCTCGCCGAGCCGGCTTCGCACGTCTGCCTCTGTCTGATCACGATCGACGGTGGCAAACCCCTCTTCGGAGAAGCCGGGCGCGTACTCGGTCGTGTCGCGGAGCACGGCGGCGAGCATGCGCTCGCGGAACGGATCGGTGGACGTCAGGAGCCAGAGCATGACAATCCACAGCCCCACTCCGGCGGCGCGAAGGGCAGTCCTGCGCGTCGAGACGGCCCCTCGCTTCCGAAACGCGTACCACCACAGAGGCGCGAAGATGACGGCTTCCCAGATCGCCACGGCCAGGCCGAACGGCGAGAAGAACGCAAGCCCGATCGGCGCGACAGGTATCGGCCGCCAGGACGCGAAGTAGCGTGTGCCGTCGAAGGGCCAGAACAGCGCGCAGCCAAGACCGCCATCCGTGAGAATGTCGAGCAATGGATGACTGGCGACAACAACGGCCGCCATCGCGCCGGTCCGTACCGCCGGGCGTCCAAGCCGTCGGGCGGCGATTCCCAGGGCGACGCCGATCGCGAGCGCGAAGACAAAGGAATGCGTCGCGCCGCGATGTCCCCACTCGGCTTCGTACGGCACGCCCAGGCTGAAGGCGATGACGTCGGCGTCCGGAAGGAACGACAGGCCGGACCAGAAGACGACCGCGGCCAGCGATGGCCGCGCGAGCGGCGCCGCGCGGTAAACCCGCGATGCAGCGGCGCCGACAGCGATGTGACCGAGGCTCGCCATTCGTTGACGAAAGGCCGACCCATGAGAGGCCGACCTGCCTCCTCCGCCTCAGACTACGGAGGCCACGACAGGCCGGCCTCTACCGGGCGCGATGCGCGGCGCTACTGCGGCAATGCGAAGGCGATGTATGCGGCTGGCAATTGCGGTCCGCCGCCGCCTCGGCCCTGTCGCCCGCCGCCCGCCGCGGCCTGACCGCCTGGCGCAGCGCCCGCTGCCGGCGGTGCACCCGGCGCCGGCACTGCACCTGGTGCCGCGGCCGCTGGTGCTGCAGCGGGTGCCGCCGGTCCCGCGCCGCGCGCGGCGTTATTGAACGTGGCGGGGAACGTGCCGTTCGGCTGTGCCACCGGCAGCACGACGAACTGCCGTCCGTTCACCTGATACGTGGCCATCATCCCTTCGGCGCCATTCGGGAGACTGTGCTGCCACAGTTCCCGACCGTTGTCGCGGTCGTAGGCCCGCACCTTGCGCTCGGGACCAGTCGCCAGGAAGACCAGCCCGCCGGCCGTCACGAGCGGCGCGTTCCGCGGGAACTGAACCCCGGTGTTGTTCGGAATGTTGTATTCGGGCGGCGCTTCCTGCACGCCGGTCGGAATGCGCCAGACGATATCGCCGGTGTTGAGGTCGTACTTCACCATCTCCGACCACGGCGGCGCCACGGCCGTCATCGCCCCGCCGGGAAAGTTGATCTGCATGAAGCTGACGGGCGATCCGAACTCGAGCCGCTGCCCCTTCGCGTTGTCGACGAGCGTCTTGGCCTGCGCCATCAGCTCCGCCTTCTGCTCCGGGGTCACGATCGCATTGCCACGGCCACCGCCAGCACCGCGACCGCCTCCGCCGGCCGCCGGGGCACCGCCAAAACCGGGGCCGGCGCCGCGAGGCGGCGCCGGCAGCGTGATCCGAAGCACCGTCGGCAGCGACTTGTGGACGACATAGAACTCGCCGCGATCGGGATCGACCGCGCTCGTCCCGAAGTTCGCGCCGCCGTTGTGCCCCGGCATCGACACCGACCCTTCGAAACTCGGAGGCGTGAAGATTCCCTCGTTGCGATACGAGCGCAGTCTCGCCCGCAGTTCGTCCTGCGCTTCCTTCGGCAGGTACGGGTTGATGTCCTTCTCGGTGAACGACTGCTTCGCAAACGGCGCCGGCTTCGTCGGGAACGGCTGCGTCGGCGACGTCCACTCACCCGGCACGTCGGTCTGCGGCACCTTCCGCTCCTCAATCGGCCAGATCGGCTGGCCGGTCCGCCGGTCGAAGACGTAGAGGAACCCCTGCTTCGTGGCCTGCGCGACGATCTGCCGCGGCTTGCCGTTCTGCCGGATCGTCAGCAGCTTCGCCGACTGCGGAATGTCGAAGTCCCACAGGTCGTGATGAATCAGCTGCTGATGCCAGATCCGTTTGCCCGTGCGGGCGTCGATCGCCACGAGCGAGTTGGCGAACAGATTGTTGCCCTTGCGATCGCCGCCGTAGAAGTCGTAGCGCGGGCTGCCGAAGCCCACGAACGCGATGCCGTTCTCCTCGTCAACGGTGAACTCGCTCCAGTTGTGCCCGCCGCCGCCGACCTTGTAGTGGCCTTCCGGCCAGGTGTCGTATCCGAACTCCCCTTCATGCGGAATGACGTGGAAGATCCAGGCGAGCTTCCCCGTCCGCACGTCGTAGGCATGGACGTCGGAGGGCGGGCCGCCGTAGTTCGGTCCGCCCGGCAGCGGGATGATGTAGAGGTTCTCGAAGATCCGCCCGGGATTGCTGGTCCCGACCGGGTTCGCCGATTTCCGCTCCATCGCGTCGCGCAGGTCCACACGGCCTTCAGTGCCGAACGACGTGATCAGCTCACCGTTCTGCGCGTTGACGGCCACCACAGCGCCCCGCTGCAGGTAGATGAACCGGCGGTCCGATCGATCGGGGCTCTCCCAGTAGTTCATCCCGCGGGCGCCCGACGGCGCCATGCCGTCCTTCCGCCACAGCTCCTTGCCCGTCGCGGCATCGAGCGCGACGAGCGCGCCACCCGACGGCACGTACATCACGTCGTCGATGACGACCGGATTGAAGATGCTGTTGCCGCCAATGGGATAACTCCAGGCCACCTGCAGCTTCGCGACGTTCTTCTTGTTGATCTGATCGAGCGCAGAGTATTGCGAGGAATGCGCGCCGCCCGCGTAGGACTGCCAGGTCGTGTACGGCTTGGTCGTGGCACGGCCGCCGCCGCCCTGCCTGCCCTGAGCGAGCGCAAGGCGCGAGTCGAAGGGTCCAAACGGCGTTGCCAGCGCGATCGCCACCACGATTCCCGTCAGCGAGATGATTCCACCCACTCTGCGCATGAAAATGACCTCTCTCGAATCTCGAGGAAATGGCGCCGAACCGGCGCGGCAGGATTGTACAGCGCATGCGCGATCGGATCGAGAATCCAACGGCGACCGGTACGGTATTCTCTGACGCCGCCACCCATCTCTTGCCGTGAAAGACGGAGGCAGGTCCGTCTATTTACAGCGTGAATCACCACCACGTTTCGGCTCGAGGGTCTCACCGATGAAAAAGCCCGTGCCCGCGAGGAACGAACGTGCGCTCAACCTGGCAGCCATTGCCGCCTTCGCCGCGCGGCGCCAGCGCGTGCCGGGTGACGTTCGGAGGAGCGCTGCTGGTATCCTCTCGGGCGAGACTCATTGCGGCACGAACGCGTATCGCGAACCGCACGCGGCTGCGTGGTGGGAGCAGCCGATGACCACCTGAACGCGTGATGCGGCCGTCCCGGACATTTCTTCTCGCCGCGCTCGTGCTCTGCGCGATCTGGCCCCTCCTCGTCGGCCTTCTGTGGCTGACGACGGCCAGGACGGTCCCGATCGTCAAAGTGCGCTGGGTCCCAGGCGTCGCGGACGACACACGAGCGGCCGCTGAACGGGACTTGTCGCTGGTATGGCGCGCTCCGAACGAACCGCGAACCGTGACTTACCGGCTGATGGACTCGAACCCGGAGAACATCAGACGCATCGTCCACCACCCGCTCGTCGAGGACACGGCGTTCATCGACCGGGCGGCCTACGCGCTGACGAATGCGCCAACGGAGCGGACCTGGGCCGGG
>Ga0079218_10000705_pt1 | contig 10670 bp, 7 predicted proteins | sample NCCompost_FD_77181 | JGI IMG/M metagenome (GOLD analysis project Ga0079218, IMG submission 77181) | Agricultural soil microbial communities from Utah to study Nitrogen management - NC Compost | ecosystem: Environmental > Terrestrial > Soil > Agricultural land | place: USA: Utah | collected... | reverse complement strand
CGCCGAGCGGCGTGTTGATCACGAGCTGGATCTCCCCCGCCTCCATCCGGTCGACCGCGTTCGGGCTCCCCTCGTTGACCTTGAACACCGGGTCCGCGGAGAGACCCGCCTCCGCGAGCGCTTCGCGGGTCCCCTCCGTCGCGCAGAGGCGGAACCCCATGTCGAAGAGCTCGCGGGCGATCGGGATCACGCTCGCCTTGTCGTACGGATTGACGGTCAAAAACGCCGTGCCTTCGAGCGGCAGGTGCGTCCCGATCGCCTCGCACGCCTTGGCGAAGGCGTCGCCGAACCGGGGCGAGATGCCCATCACCTCCCCCGTCGACTTCATCTCCGGGCCAAGCAGCACGTCCTCCCCGCGGAACTTGCGGAACGGAAAGACCGGCGCCTTGATGAAGAAGTCCACGGGCTGGCGTTCGGGGGGCAGATCGAGCGACTCGAGCGCCCGGCCCGCCGCGAGGAGCGCCGCCGCGCGCGCCATCGGCACGCCGATCGCCTTCGAGACGAAAGGGACCGTCCGGGACGCTCGCGGGTTCACCTCGAGCACGTAGAGGAGGTCCTTCTGGACGGCGAACTGGATGTTCATCAGACCTTTGACCGACAGCGCTTCCCCGAGCTTGCGCGTCGCGTCCGCCATTTCGCCGAGCTTGCCGGGCGTGACTTTCCACGCGGGGAGGACCGAGAAGGAGTCGCCCGAGTGGATCCCCGCCTTCTCGATGTGCTCCTGGATGCCGCCGATCCACGTGCTCTTCCCGTCGGAGAGCGCGTCGACGTCGAACTCGAACGCATCGTCCAAGAACCGGTCGATCAGGATGGGATGGTCCGGCGCAGCCTCGACCGCGCGCGCCATGTAGGAAGCGAGGTGGTCGTCGTCGAAGACGACCGCCATGGCGCGGCCTCCGAGGACGTAGGAGGGCCGGACGACGATCGGATAGCCGATCGAGCCGGCGATCGCGAGCGCCTCCTCCTTCGTTCGCGCCTCGCCGTGCGCGGGCGCGCGCAGGCCGAGCTCGTCCAAGAGCCTCCCGAAGCGGCCCCGGTCTTCCGCGAGGTCGATCGAGTCCGGGGACGTTCCCCAGATCGGATATCCCGCCGCCTCGAGCGGGCGCGCGAGCTTCAGCGGCGTCTGGCCGCCGAACTGGACGAGCACGCCGTCCGGGCGCTCGTTGTCGAGGACCGCCGAGACGTCCTCGAACGTGAGCGGCTCGAAGTACAGCCGGTCAGACGTGTCGTAGTCGGTCGAGACGGTCTCCGGGTTGCAATTGATCATCACGGTCTCGTAGCCCGCTTCCGAGAGCGCGTAGCAGGCGTGCACGCAGCAGTAGTCGAACTCGATCCCCTGCCCGATCCGGTTCGGCCCGCCCCCGAGGATCACGACCTTGCGCCGGTCCGTGCGGACCGACTCGTTCTCGTCCTCGTACGTCGAGTAGTAGTACGGCGTGTAGGCCTCGAACTCCGCGGCGCACGTGTCGATCGTTTTGTAGACGGGGGCGAGGTCGAGCTCTCTGCGGCGCCCGCGAACGGCCGGCTCGCCGCAGCCTATCGCCCTCCCGAGCGCGGCGTCGGAGAAACCGAGACGCTTCAGCCGGCGCAGGTCTTCCCGCGAGAGCGCGGCCGGGGACTTCTTCGACACGCACCTCTCGGCCGCCACCATCTTCTCGATCGCGTCGAGGAACCACGGGTCGATTCGGGTCCGCGCGGCGACTTCTTCGACGCTCATCCCGGCGAGGAACGCGCGGCGCAGATGGAAGATCCGTTCCCACGTCGGAACCTCGAGCTTCGCGAGGAGCTCTTCCCGCGGAAGACTTCCCCGTCCGTCGTCCAGGCCGTCGCGGCCGATTTCGAGCGAGCGGATCGCCTTGCCGAGCGCCTCGGAGAACGTCCGGCCGATGGCCATCGCTTCCCCCACCGACTTCATCTGGATCGTCAAGGTGGGATCGGCCTTCGGGAACTTCTCGAACGCCCAGCGCGGGATCTTCACGACGACGTAGTCGAGCGACGGCTCGAAGCAGGCCGGTGTCTTCTTGGTGATGTCGTTCGGGATCTCGTCGAGCGTGTACCCGACGGCCAGGAGCGCCGCGATCTTCGCGATGGGAAAGCCGGTCGCCTTGGAGGCGAGCGCGGACGACCTCGAGACCCTCGGGTTCATCTCGATGACGACGCGCCTGCCGGTCCCGGGCTCGACGGCAAATTGGATGTTCGATCCGCCGGTATCCACGCCGATCCTCCGGATGATCGCTTTCGCCTCGTTGCGCATGTCCTGGTACTGCCGGTCCGAGAGCGTCATCTGAGGGGCGACCGTGATCGAGTCTCCCGTGTGAACGCCCATCGCGTCGAAGTTCTCGATCGAGCAGACGACGATCACGTTGTCGGCATGGTCGCGCATGACCTCGAGCTCGAACTCCTTCCAGCCCTCGACCGACTCCTCGATCAGCACTTCGTGCGAAGGGGACTCGACGAGGCCGTTCTCGACGATCGCGCGGAACTCCTCCTCAGTCCGCGCCGCTCCGCCGCCGGATCCGCCGAGCGTGAAAGACGGACGCACGACGAGCGGAAGCCCGATCTCCCCGGCGATCCGCACGGCGTCGTCCAGCGTGCGCGCTCGCTCGGATCGCGGCACTTCCGCGCCGATCTCGATCATCGCCTGCTTGAAGAGGTCGCGGTCCTCGGCGAGGCGGACCGCCTGGCGGCTGGCGCCGATCATCTGCACCGACCACTTCTCGAGGATTCCCGCGTCGGCGAGGGCGAGCGAGAGGTTCAGGCCCGTCTGGCCGCCGACCGTCGGCAGGATCGCGTCCGGGCGCTCCTTCTCGATGATCCGCTCGAGGAACGCCGGAGTGAGGGGCTCGACGTAGGTCGCGTCGGCGAGCTCCGGGTCCGTCATGATCGTCGCCGGGTTCGAGTTGACGAGCACGACCCGATACCCTTCGCGCCGGAGGGCGCGGACGGCCTGCGTGCCGGAGTAATCGAACTCGCAGGCCTGACCGATGACGATCGGGCCCGATCCGATTACGAGGATCTTGTGAATGTCCGTTCGCCTGGGCATCGAAGCCGCGGCGGAGTATAAGCGGCGCCCCGCCCCCTCGACGAAGAGGCGGGCGCGGGGCGCCGATCGACTTCTCGACTACTTCAGCGGAACGAGTTCACGCGCGACATCCGGATGCCCTTCGATCCGCATCCCTCGCCGAGCACCGTGCCGGCCCCGCCGAGCGCGAGGAGGCGGCCTCCCTGGAACCGGACGGCGTGGAGGTCGTTCTCGGTACCGGACTCGCGCAGCGTCCACGCGCTTCCGTCCGGGCTCTCCGCGCGCACGCCGCTTCCGCCCACCGCGACGAAGCGCGAGCCGCTCCACGTAATCCCGAACAGAGTGCGCGTGGTGCCCGCGTTTCCTTCGGTCCACGAGATTGCGTCGGCGCTCGAGTAGACGGCGCCGTCTGCGCCGACCGCGACGAAGCGCAGCCCGTCCCACGCGACGTCGAAAAAACCTCCGCCGGTGATTCCGAAGCGACGAGTCCACGTGACCCCGTCCGGGCTCGTGAAGACGAGCCGCGCCTGGAGACCGCCCACGGCGACCCAGATCGACCCGTTCCAGAGGATCCGGTGCAGCGAGTTGGCGTAAATCTGCCGAGGCGGGGACCACGCGAGGCCATCGGAGCTCGAGAGCACGGTGCCGCCGCTGCCGACCGCGATGAAACGAGACCCGTCCCAGCCGACGTCGTACAGGACCTCTCGCGTGCCGGTCGACTGGCGGCTCCACGAGCGCGCGTCCTCGCTCGTCAGGATCATTCCCTCCTCGCCGACGGCCACGAAGCGCGAGCCGCCGTGAGCGACGCCGAGAATCCAATTGCGGGTCCCGCTCGTCTGGGGCGTCCATGTAATTCCGTCGGTGCTCGTCATGACCGATCCGGCGGCTCCGACCGCGACGTGGAGGCTCCCGCTCCAGGCGACCGCGGTGAGCGCGTTGCGCAGGCCACCGAACCGCGCGGACCACTCCCGCCCGTCGCCGCTCGCGAGAACGACCCCCTTCGAGCCGACGGCGAGGTACTCCCGCCCGTTCCACACGAGGTCCGTGAGCCCGGCCCGGGTCGGGGTCGCACGCGCCGTCCACCGAATCCCGTCGGGGCTCGAGAGGATCTGCCCGAAGTCGCCGGCCGAGAGGAACTCCGCGCCGGTCCAGACGAGCGACTTGATCGACAGGTGGTAGTCGAGCGAGTACGCCGCGACTCCGATCCCGTCCGCCGTCGACAGGGCCAGGCCGAAGTCGGGAAAAGAGCTGCCGGCGATCAAGAACCGCGATCCGTCCCACGCGACCGCGGCGAGCGCGTCGATCAACTCGAACGTCGAGCGCGTCCACGAGACGCCGTCCGGACTCGTCACGATCGAACCGGTGTCGCCGACCGCGAGAAACCGGCCGCCGCCCCAGGCGACGTCGCGGAGGGTCCACGGCGTGCGCGAAGCGCGCTCGGTCCACGCCCGGGCGTCGGGGCTCGTCACGACGGCGCCTTCGTCCCCTACGGCCACGTACAGAGATCCGTTCCACGCGATCCTGCGAAGCGTCGCCGATACGCCCGCGCGCCGGAACGACCAGAGCTGGCCGTCGGCGCTCGTCAAAACCGCTCCGCCCTGGCCGACCGCGACGAATTGCGAGCCCGTCCACAACACGTCGGAAATGTCCACCTTCGGATTGGAGATCTGCTGACTCCACGTGGCGCCGTCGGGGCTCGCGAGGATCGTTCCCGAGCGACCGACCGCGACGTACAGCCCGTTCCCGAACGCGACCGCGGAAAGCTGGTTGCCGAGCGGAGCGGGATTCGCCCAGAGCCACTCCCCACAGCTCTGGGCCGAGAGGGCCCGCGCCGCGAAGAGAAATCCTGCGGCGATGACGGGGATCTTCGTCATCCGAGTGAACATGGACGGTACCTCCGGGTTAGCTTCGTTGTTTTTTGGAACCGCCGGGAATTATACGCGTGGGTCTCCCGTCGGCTCTCCTCCGGAGACGGCGTCCTCCGAGGGCGACACGGGCGTTGCGGGGCGCCTCGCGAAGCGGAGACCGCAATCGTCGTCCGTGGCGTCCCTCGACCCCAAACTAGTCGTCAAACGACGCTTCGGACGGGCGCCCTCGGGCGCCCTTTTTCTTGCGCGAGCTATTCGTACCGGAGCGCTTCCGCGATGTTCACCTGGCCGGCGCGCCGCGCGGACACCCAAGACGCGGCGAGGATCACGGCGCCGGCGAAACAGACGATCGCGACGAGGTCGATCGGCCGAACGAGAAACGGAATGTAGGAAACGAAGTAGATCTCAGCGACGCCGGGAGGGAATCGGAGCAGGCGGAACGCCGTCATGAGCCAGCACACGACCGCGCCGAACGCCGCTCCGGTGATGACGCCGGCGCCGCCGAGGAGGCTTCCGAGAAGCAGGAACACCCGCGGAAAGAACCGGGGCTCCGCCCCGAGCGCGGTCAGGATCCCGATGTCCCTCTTCTTCTCCTGGACCGTCATCACGAGAGTCGCGACGATGTTGAACGTCGAAACGGCGACGATGAGGCCGATGACGAAGAAGAGGGTGATCTGCTGGATGCGCAGGGCCGAGAACAGGCCCGTGTTCAGCGACCGCCAGTCGGTGACCGAGAACTCCTTCCCCGCCGCCTCGCCGATCGCCCGGGCGGCCCCCTCCGTGTCGCGGATCGTGTCGAGCTTGATCTCGATCACGTTCGCCTCCCCCTCCATCCGCGCGAGGGCTCGCAACACCTCGCGGTCGAGAAAGACGAGCTCCGAGTCGGACTCGTAAAAGTTCGTGCGGAAAATCCGCGCGACCCGAAAGGGGGCGCTGCGCGCGACGAGCGCGGAAGCGCCGGCCGTGTTGTCGGGAACCGAAACGAGAACCGCGTCCCCCTCGCGGACGTCGAGAACGCGGGCGAGCTCGGCCCCGAGGGCGGCCCCCGGCGGAGAGTCGGGCGAGCCGCGGGTCAGGAGCTGCTCGGCCCCCGGCAGGTAGGCGTCGAGCTTCGAAACCTTTCGTTCGGTCTCCGGATCGATGCCCTTCAGCACGACGTCGGTCCCGTCCGGGTTGCGCTCCGACGAGGCCTGTCCGGACTGGTAGATCACGGGAGACGTCGCACGGACGCGCGGCAGCCTGGCCACCCGGCGCGCCGCCGACCCGGGATCCGCCTCGGCGTCGAGGGAGAGGGGAAACAGCACGACCTCGGCGTTCGCGCCGATCAGGTTTTCGCGAATCTCCCGCTGGTATCCGGAGAGTAGCCCCATTGCCACCACGAGAGCCGCGACGCCAAGGCCGATTCCGGCGATCGAAAGGAGAGATACGGACGAGACGAGCCGAGAGGAGCGCGCCCGCAGGTAAGCGAGAGCGACTTCGAGCGGAAGCGACTTCATCCGGCCATTGCCCGCCGCCGCTTCTCCATCTCTCCGATGAAATCCTCGAAGAGGACGTTGGCGTCGTGGGGCCCGGGAGAGGCCTCCGGGTGAAACTGGGCGGCCAGAATCGGAAGAGTCCGATGGCGAAATCCCTCGAGCGTGCCGTCGTTCAGGTTGACGTGCGTCGCCTGCACGTCTCCGGAGAGAGTCTCACCGACCACGGCGAAACCGTGGTTCTGCGAGGTGATCGCGACGGTGCGAGTCGCCAGGTCCTGGACGGGATGGTTCGCTCCCCGGTGGCCGAACTTCAGCTTGAACGTCGTGCCGCCGAGAGCGAGGCCCAGAAGCTGGTGCCCGAGACAGATGCCGAAGATCGGCCGCTCCGGCACGAGGCGTTCGATCGTCGAGATGGGTCCGGCGAGGGCGGCGGGATCGCCCGGACCGTTCGACAGGAACACTCCGTCCGGGTCGTCATCGAGAATGCGTGCCGCCGGCGTGGACGCGGGAAACACCTTCACGTGGCACCCGGCTGCGTTCAGTAGCCGCACGATGTTGCGCTTCATGCCGTAGTCGATCGCGGCGACGCGGAACCGCTCGCGACTTCCGTCCGAACGGAACTCCTCCGCCTCGCGCGTCGAGACGGCGAGGGCGAGGTCGCTTCCGACCATGGACGGCGATTCCCGAACCCGCGCGAGGAGCTCCTCCGGGTCGGAGATCGCCGTCGAGAGCCCGGCGCGCATCGCCCCCTCCGAGCGGATGCGGCGGACGAGAGCCCGCGTGTCGAGGCCGTGAAGCCCGATCACGCCCTCGCGGCCGAGATAGTCGGCGAGGCTCTCCTCCCCGCCCGCGCCGCTCCAGCGTTCGGGGAAGTCGCGCGCCAGGAAGCCGGCCACGTGAACCCGCGACGACTCGGCCTCGTCCGCGCGCACGCCGTAGTTGCCGACGTGCGCCGCGGTCATCACGACGATCTGGCCCGCATACGAGGGGTCGGTCAAGACCTCCTGGTACCCGCTCATTGAGGTGTTGAAGACGATCTCGCCGAAGGACGTCCCCGGCTTCCCGATCGCCTCGCCCGTCCAGCGCGTCCCGTCCTCGAGGACGAGGAGGCCCTTCAAGCGAGGCGCCCGACGACCGGCGCGAGGAGGCGCACCTCCTTCATGAGCTGGGTGAACATCTCCGGCAGGAGGGCCTGTGGCCCGTCGGACAGGGCGGACTCCGGTCGATCATGCACCTCGATCAGCAGCCCGTCGCTTCCCGCCGCGACCGCGGCCCGCGACATCGGCAGCACCTTCAGGCGCTTCCCCGTGCCGTGGGAGGGGTCTACGAGGATCGGCAGGTGCGAGATCCGCTTGACGTAGGGGATGACGGAAAGGTCGAGCGTGTTCCGCGTGTGGTTCGCGAAAGTCCTCACGCCGCGCTCGCAAAGGACGACTTCGTAATTTCCCTCGGACAGGAGGTATTCGGCCGAGAGGAGGAACTCTTCGATCGTGGCCGACATCCCGCGTTTGAGAAGGACGGGCTTGCGGAGCCGACCGACCTTCTTCAGGAGGGCGAAGTTCTGCATGTTCCGCGCGCCGATCTGGAGGCAGTCCGCGTATTCCGCGACGAGCTCCGCGCTCTCGGTATCGAGGACCTCGGTGACGATGGGGAGACCCGTCTCCTCCCGCACCTTCGCCAGGATTTTCAACCCGGCCTCCCCGAGGCCTTGAAACGAGTACGGCGACGTCCGCGGCTTGAACGCACCACCGCGATAGAGCGTCGCGCCGGCGACCTGGACGGCGCGCGCGATCGACAACGCCTGCTTCTCCGACTCGACCGCGCAGGGTCCGGCGGCGACCGCGACGCGCTCGCCTCCCACCGGCACGCCGCCGATCACGACGACGGTGTCCTCGCGCTTCACCTCGCGGGAGACGAGCTTGTACGCGGCGGTGACCGGGATGACCTCCGCAACGCCCGGAAGATTCTCGAACGCCGCGGACTCGACCGTGCCGCGGTTGCCGGTGATCCCGATGGCGGTGCGTTGCGCGCCCGGGATCGGATGCGCCTGCAGACCGGCGTTCTGGACGGCTTCGACGACGCGGCGAACGTCCTCCGCAGTCGCGAGCGAATCCATGACGATCAGCATCGGGGTGCTATCATTTGCCGGTGAAACACCCCTGTCAAACGGTGAGTTTCTGGCGCGCGGGGCTCGCGGCTCTCACCCTCCTCCTTTTCGCGTCGGCGGCGTTCGCGTACGTCATCAAGCTGAAGGATGGCTCGCTCGTGTTCGCCCGCTCGACTTACACGGTGAAGGGGAAGCGGGCGATCATCACGCTCGAGAACGGTACGATCACGCAGATCGATCTGGACAAGATCGACGTCGCCGGAACCGAGAAGTACAACCGCGAGAACTTCGGAAACGTGATCTCGATCGACGCGCCCGAAGAGAAGCCGAAGCAGCTGCCGACCCCGATCCCGCGGTCGACCCAACCCCTCGGAGACCTCGTACGGCCCCGCCAGACCGGCGGCCTCGGAGTACCGACACCGGGTCCGGCCGCCGCGACCGGAGCGGCCAGCGCGGCCGCGCCCCGCGGGTCCGTGGATCCGGCCGTTCAGGCGGCGTTCTCCCGGGTCTTCGAAGAGACGAGCATCGCCCGCTACCGGATGTCCAACGAGCGCGGCAAGACGCGGCTCTCCGCGACGGCGAACTCCGAGCAGGAGGTTTTCAACGTGCTCGTCGCGTCCGCGCGGGCGATCGTCGAAGCCGCGAATCGGGGGCACCCGGCGACCGTCGAGATCGTGATGACGACCGCGCCCGGCGAACCCGCGGGGACGCTCGAGATGACCCTGGAGCAGGCGAAGCTCCTCGCGTCGAGGGCCACGACGGTCCAGGACTACTTCGTCAAGAACGTGATTTTTTAGGGAGGGCCCTCGGGGGCCAGCTCAGGAAATCTTCCACGTCCCGGCCGACGACGGCTCGGAACTTCTCCGCGTAGGACCCCACCTCTCCGAGGGCCTCGTCCGCGAAGATCCGCTCCACCCGGTGGAGCGGAAAGAACACGGTCGCGGGAAAGAAGGAAGGTTCTCCCCCGGTCGCGACCTCGCGCATCCAGCCGTCGAGCGTGTCGAGCGCGAGCCCTCGCACGGTGACTCCCGCGGGGCTCGTCTCGTGGAGCACTCCCCAGAATTTTTCACGCGGGGCGACGAGGTTCACGAAAACGACCTGTCCCGGCTTCAATCGATCTCCTCCGCCTCCGAGAGCTCGATCAGGACGCCGTGGCCGGCGGACGGGTGGAGGAACGCGACGCGCCGGCCGTCCGCACCCGGCACGGGCGTTTCGTGGACGAGGCGAAAACCGCGGGCTTTCAGGTTGGCGAGCGCGTCCTCGAGGTCTCCGACCGCGAAGCAGACGTGATGGACGCCCGGGCCGCGTTTCGCCAGGAACTTCGCGATGGGAGAGTCGGGGCTGGTCGGTTCGAGCAGCTCGAGCCGCGTCCCTCCGATCGGAAGGAAAGCGGTCGAGACACCCTGGCTTTCCACCTTCTCGCGCCGGGTGACCGGGAGCCCGAGTGCTTCGTAGACTCCGAGCGCCGCGTCGATCGAGGAGACGGCGATCCCGACGTGGTCCAGGCGGTAGGCGAAAACGCTCACGCGCTCTCCTCGACCGGCTCGCGCACGAGCCGCTCGAAGAGCCGTGCCGCCGCCGAGTACGGGTCCTCGCTCCGCTCCCGGACGCGCCGAACGGCTTCCTCGAGACCGTCGGTCTCGGGACCGCGGGTCTCGACCGTCCGCCGGAAGCGTTCCTCGAGCAGGGCGAGGAGCCGCGTCCGGGCGCGGCGCACGGCTCGGGCCTCCCCCTCCGGGTTATCCGCGAGCCACCGACCGTGCGACTCCATCGCCTCCACGGCCTCGAGAACGCCTTCCCCCCGCGGGGCCACCGTTCGGACGATCGGCGGGCGCCAGCCGTGTTCCGGCGACAGGTCGAGCATCATCGCGAGCTCGGCCGCGGACCGGTCGGCACCTTCGCGATCCGCTTTGTTCACGACGAAGACGTCCGCGATCTCGAGAATTCCGGCCTTGATGGCCTGGATGTCGTCGCCGAGGCCCGGCACGGTGACGACGACGGTCGTGTGCGCGGCCTTCATCACGTCGACCTCGTCCTGGCCGACGCCGACGGTCTCGATCAGGATGCGCGTGAAGCCCATCGCGTCGAGCACGTGCGCGACGTCGAACGTCGAGCGCGACAGGCCGCCGAGGTAGCCGCGCGTGGCGAGGCTGCGGATGAACACGCCCGGATCGAGCGCGTGGCGCTGCATGCGGATG
>Ga0079218_10000703_pt1 | contig 10674 bp, 9 predicted proteins | sample NCCompost_FD_77181 | JGI IMG/M metagenome (GOLD analysis project Ga0079218, IMG submission 77181) | Agricultural soil microbial communities from Utah to study Nitrogen management - NC Compost | ecosystem: Environmental > Terrestrial > Soil > Agricultural land | place: USA: Utah | collected... | reverse complement strand
AGTTGTTCCTCAAGGGAAGCCTCCTGGTCGATTACTAATGTCCATTGTAGTGGGATCAGAACCAGCATGTAGACAAAACTGATCCAGCGCGCAGGTTTCAGCTGGAACTGGCTGTATCCCAATGCCAGGCCGATGGCCAGCCCCATGGAGGTGGCCAGCTGCACCAATGCCAGATGTTCGGTCCACTCAGTGGCTACCAGGCGCGCGGTGACAATTTGCAGAATGGCGAACAGCAAAAAGATGGCGGGCCAATCCCACCAGTGCAGGCGTGTAACGGACTTTTCCATGGCACTGAGTGTACAATTAAGAACGTGTATCGTCAAATACTATGGAGGGGTTTTTATGAACGTCTAATGTACGCAGCCCAGGAATGATAGATTGACTCTTGAAATCTGCGCAAAAACTGTTATGATTGAAATTGATGGATTATGACGGATTATGAGCGATTTTATCCCCACCCCTGAACGGCAGAAACAGATCCTTTCTTTACTAACGCGCCAGCAAAGATTGAGCGTGGCCGAGATCGTTGCGCAGTTTGCCATCAGTGAAGCTACTGCCCGGCGTGATTTGGAATCCCTGGCCTCACAGGGGAAGGTGCAGCGCGTGCATGGCGGAGTGATCGCGGTGGAACAGGCACCGCCCGAATTACCGATCCTTGAACGCGAATCAGAACAGCTGGATGAAAAGATTCGCATCGCGCGCGCGGCGTCTGAACTGGTTTCAGATAGGGAGACCATCTTCCTTGGTTCTGGAAGCACTGTGCTCGAAGTGGCGCGGCACCTGCGCAATCGCCGCAACCTGACGGTGATCACCAATTCACTGCCTGTCTTGAATACGCTGGTTGGGATTAACGGCATCACGGTCATATCACTGGGCGGTATGTTACGCGATAGTGAGCTTTCGTTCATTGGGCACATCACAGAGCAGGCACTGATGGAAGTCCGCGCAGACAAAGTGATCATGGGAACTCGCGGCGTAAGCCTTGAACATGGATTGACCAATGATTATTTGCAGGAAACTTTAACCGACCGCGCCATCCTGAAGATTGGGCGCAAAGTCATCATCGTGGCAGACCATACAAAGGTGAATCGTGTAGCCACAGCACTGCTGGCTCCCCTGGATAGCATGCAAACCTTTGTGACGGATGCAAAAGCTGATAAGAAATTCATTCAGGTGTTGAAGAAGAATGGGATTGAAGTGATCGTTGCATAACGTAGAGCGGGGTTTCCCCGCTTGGGCGGCAGGACGCTGCCCCTGCAGAGAATCATGTTATTAAAAAACTTTCGCCCGCAATCAAAACTCGTGACCAAAACGACTTTGGTGAACAAGCCAAAGTTCCCTGTCATTGACGCGCATAACCATCTGGCGGCGCCTTTTGGTGGAGGCTGGGATAAAAAATCATTGCGTGAGCTGCTGGATCTGCTCGACGAAGCTGGTGTAACCCATTATGTGGATCTGGATGGTGGCTGGGGCGAAGATATTCTTTATGCACATTTGAAACACTTTAAGGAAGGCGCGCCAGAACGCTTCCAAATCTTTGGCGGGGTGGATTGGAGTCAGTGGGAAACGCGCGGGGACGGGTTTGCTGATTGGGCGGCAGGCAGGCTGAAGGTCCAGAAGGAGGCGGGCGCGCAGGGCTTGAAGATCTGGAAACCGTTCGGTCTGCATGTCAAAGATCATAAGGGGCAATTGGTTAGAGTGGAGGATGCGCGCTTAAGTCCCATTTGGGAAACCGCAGGTGAACTGGGGTTGCCTGTACTTATCCATGTGGCAGACCCTGTTGCGTTTTTCGACCCGATCGATGAAACGAATGAAAGGTGGGAGGAGATCGGTGAGCACCCAGATTGGGCATTTACAAGCCCGCCGTTCCCGCCATTTATGCAGATCATGAATGGATTTAAGGAACTGGTAACACGTCATAAAAATACAACTTTCATCGGCGCGCATGTAGGTTGTTATAGTGAGAATCTTAGCTGGGTGGGGCAGATGCTGGGTGACTGCCCGAACTATTACATCGATATTTCTGCGCGGCTTGGTGAGCTTGGGAGACAGCCTTATACCGCACGGAAATTTTTTATACAATATCAGGATCGTATTTTATTTGGTTCAGATATGGGCCCGGACCTGGATGCATATCGTTTGTGTTACCGCCTGCTTGAGACTGATGATGAATATTTTAATTACAACACCACTGAAGCCCCTCAGCAGGGACGCTGGTATGCTTATGGTTTGTATTTGCCCGAAGATGTCTTAAGAAAGGTTTATCGTGAAAACGCTGAACGAGTTTTGGGATTGTGAGGAAGCGTGGAACTTAATTTTCTAACCATCGCGGATGTTGCGGAGGACTTGCAGCCCTTGCGCGCAGTACTGGCGCCCTTCGAGCGTGATACACACATACAGCTTTCACTGCGCCGGGTTAGCTGGGAGCGCGCCTGGCAGACGCTGGTGTTGGATGCGATGGAAGGGAAGGGCCCGCATGTTTCGCAGATCGGTTCCACCTGGGGCGCAACCATGGCGATGCTGGATGCATTGCGAGTATTCAGCTCGGCTGATGTTTCTTCTGTGGGCGGCCAGCAAAGTTTTCTCCCATCCGCCTGGGAGACCGTGAAGCTGGCCAATCGTCCTCAGGTTTGGGCTGTGCCGTGGTCGATCTATACATTTGTTTTGTATTATCGCAAAGATATTTTGGATAAAGCCGGCCTGGACGCAGGTCAGGCGTTTGTCAAACCCGAAGCCATGTACGACACTTTTACACAATTGAGTAATGCCGGAGTGGTACCGTGGGCATTCCCCACCCTGCATCCCTACGCGGACCTTGTACATATTGCCTCTTCGTGGGCGCGCGCCAACGCCGGAGATTTTATGAGCGCAGATGGACGCGAGCCCCTGTTTGCAAAATCTGAGGCCAGTGCAGGCTTGATAAATTTTTTCCAGTTATTCTCCTTTATCCCACCTTCGCTGCGAGGTCTCTCCGTTCAGGCGTGTACACAAGCCTTTGCACGCGGGGATACCGCAGTATTGGTGGGTGGTGTGGAAATAGGAGCTGAGTTATTGGAAAGCCCTTATGCCTCGCAGGAAATGCGTGATAACTTTGCCGTCACGACCCTGCCAGGCGTTCCATGGATCGGGGGTGATCATCTTGTTATTTGGAAAAATGTGCTCTCTGATCCTGACCATGAGAAAGCTGCGCTGGATCTTGTGAGATTTCTGGGACAGAAGGATACCCAGGTGAAATACTTTGAGGCCGAAAGTGTCTTGCCCGCACGCGTGGACGCGTATGAAGAATTAAAGTTCCCGCTTGAGACCAGCGCTGCAACCGTGCAAACGATATTGAAGACGGGGCGGCCGCATCCACCTCTGCGCTTGTGGCGGCGCATCGAAGCCTTCCTGGATGAAATGCTTTTGGACATTGGCAGTAGTGTACTCAGACAGCCCGCTGTTGCTGTTTCAGAAATTACCAAGCGAATGCTGACAGAGTATGAATATAAATTAGCGGCGGTTCTCAAAGGGTAATTATGGATTCCGTGCATCATTACGCAACATATCGCGAGATCAAGTCTCAAACTGAAGCCTGGGCGCAAGCCCTGGAGCTGGCAAAGGCTGTGTCCTTGCCAGATGCCGCGCAATACGAGCAGGTCATCTTTACGGGATGTGGCTCCACCTATTATCTTTCACTGGCCGCGGCGGCGCTATATCAGGAATTGACCGGTCGAGTGGCACGCGCCGTGCCTGCCAGTGAATTGTTGTTAAATCCGCAGCTCGTAGTGCAGGATAATATTTCACAATTGCTGGTTGCCATCAGCCGTTCCGGGACGACAACCGAAACAGTCAGGGCAGTCGAAAAATTCAAAGCCGGGAAACACGGGAATGTGGTTGCCATCAGCAATTACAACGAAGCACTGTCGCATCTCGCAGATGTGAAGATCGTGATCGATAAGGGACAGGAAGAATCCATGGCGCAGACGCGTTCGTTCGCATCGATGTTTGTGGCGGTCTCTGTGTTTTGTGCGCGCATGGCAGGGCAGGATGATCTGTTGGAACCGATGAACAAATTGCCGCAGGCCGGGGACTGGTTGATCGATAAATATGAATCATTTGCAAAAGAGCTGGGCGAAAATTTGGACTTTGATCGATTTTATTTTCTAGGTTCAGGCATCCGCTATGGACTTGCCTGCGAGGCGAATCTAAAGATGAAAGAGATGACTCTGACAAACAGCGAACCATTCCATTTTTTGGAATTTCGTCACGGACCGATGAGCATGGTCAATGGGAATACAGTAGTGGTGGGAATGTTGTCGGATGCGAATCGATTTCACGAAGCCAGGGTGCTGGCAGAGATGAAAATGCTTGGGGCAGCGGTGGCAGTCTTGGGCGAATCTGATGCAGATGTCGAACTTGAGTCGCAGATCCCGGAGAGCGTCCGCGGAGTGCTGTATCTACCTGTTCTGCAATTGATGGCATTCCATCGTGCAGTGGCAAAGGGATTGAACCCCGACCGGCCAAATAATCTTACGGCAGTTGTGAAGCTGGAGTTGTAAGGAGGTGTGTGCAGCGAGAAAATGCTTTTGCTTTTTTGGTCATTTGAATCGATTTGAAAAAGGAGAGAAAAATGAATAAGAGAGTTCCCTTGATGCTGGCTGTATTTGCGATCGTTTCCATGCTATTGGCTGCCTGCGGTGGTGTGGCTGCGACACAGGCGCCTGCCTCGAATGGGACAGTTGAACTGCGTGTTTGGGGGCATCAGGCTCCCGCGTTCAATGAAGCCAACCAGGCAATGTTCGATGAATTTATGGCACAGAACCCAAATGTGACCATCAAGTATGAGACCTTCCCGTGGGATGTTTTCATTCAAACCATCCAGACTTCGCTGCCCGCTGGTAACACAGCCGATGTGATCTTGATCCCCGGTGGTTATACCTGTCGTTACGCAGCAGGTGGTCAGCTTCTGGAAGTGCCAGCGGATGTGATGACACTGGAGACTGCACAAGAAGTTTTCTATGAGGCACCACTGGGCGGACAGGTTTGCGATGGCAAGCTGTACGGTTTCCCTGCTGAGTACAATATTGAATATGGCGGCGCGTATGTAAACCCGGCTCTGTTTGAAGAGGCGGGGCTGGCTTATCCACCAGCCTGGGAAAATTGGGATGCTGTGGTGGCGGATGCAGAGAAGTTGACCAAGGTTGGCTCCGATGGTGTGATGACCGTTGCGGGCATGCACTACACCAACAGTGACCAGTTGTTTACCTATTTCCTGGCTGGCATCCTCGAACAGGGCGGCAATTACTTTGCTGAGGATGGGAAGCATTTCAATTTCAATTCACCTGAAGCCGTTGCAACCATTCAGAAGTTGATGGATATGTCGCAGAAGAATGGCATTGTTGACCCGATCATCTTCAATGCTGATAGCGAATGGGTCGGTGATTCGTTCGCACAGGGTCACAACGGCATCGGTGTGCTCGGCTCATGGTACGTTGGTGATGCGAAGATGGCCTACCCGGATCTGGAATTTGATTACGTTGCCCTGCCCCCAATGATGGGCACGGAACATAAATTTGCATCGGTAGGCGGCTGGGGTTATGTGGTGGCTAAGACTGCCAAGAATCCGGACCTGGCCTGGAAACTGGCGGCCTTCCTGGGTGCAGATGAGACGAATGTGTTTTCGTTCAACTCCAAATCTGCCACCATTCCCGCCATGAAATCTGTGGCCACTGACCCGAAACTGCTGGAGAGCGCGCCCTTCATTGCATCGGTCCTGCCAATTTTGGATGCCGGGCAATATCAGGGTAATCTCACAGATTCAGATCAGCTTTCATACGAGATCATTTACCCCACGATTCTCGATGCTATTCAAGGAAATCTCACTGCCGAGGAAGCCGCCAATAGTATCAACGAAGCCGCGAACCTAATGGTGGATGAGGCTCAGTAAATAATCCGTTGGTCGAGTAGGCGGCGGTGCTCGTTCCGACCCCATATCGAGATCAGCATGTAATATGCGAACTCTTGTAACCTGTGGTCTCGACACCTGCACTGCACCACACCTGCCCTAGCGGGCGGTGCTAAGGAACGCAGTACGATGCAAGTGTATGCCCTCGGCTTACTCGGGACTACTCGACCACCGAAAAGAAATAGTTGAGGGGCGGCGGATTTCATTTTCGCCCCTCAACCTTCATCCTTTCGCAAGGAGATTTAATGGCAATCTCAATCTCGGATCTCTTCAAAAGCGATAACGTTAGTGAGGGCGGCAAGCTGATGGCGAAGCAGCGTCGCTTTGCCTACACCAGCCTTGTCCCCATCCTTCTTTATATGGGTTTGTTCACCCTTTTCCCCATCCTCTTTGCAATGGTAATGAGTTTATTTAGTTACACGCCCATCCGTGAAGGGAGTGGGTTCCTGGACCTGGGCGGTGCAAACCCCTTCATTGGCATTAATAACTTTATCGAACTGGCCACAGGCACAGGGAAACCCGCCGAAGTATTTCGCCTGGCGGTCTGGAATACGTTTCTCTTCACCGTACTCGTGCTGCCGTTGAATCTCATCATCACACTTCCTTTGGCGGTTTTGCTTGAAAGCATTAGCCAAAAGTTCAAGATATTATTCCGCGCCATCTATTTTCTTCCAACCATTTCATCCACTGTCGCGCTTGCCATCATATGGGAATATATGTACGCGCCGGGCTGGGGCCTGCTCAGTCTCATGTTCAAAGCTGTTGGGCTCGTCCCGCCCAAATCCTGGCTGCAGGATCCGAATGCCATCTACTTCGGCGTGCCGCTGGCGATGATCTGTGTTGTGATCGCACATGTCTGGCAGGACTTCGGCTACAACCTCGTCATATTCGTCGCTGCGCTGCAAAGCATTCCAAAGACTTTACGCGAAGCTGCCCGCGTGGATGGCGCCACGCGCTGGCAGGAATTCTGGCTCGTTGTTGTCCCGCTTCTCCGTCGGACCATTCTGCTCACATCCGTTCTAACGGTCATTTCATCGCTTCAAGTATTTGTCATCTTCCAGTTGCTGTCGCGTGGCGGGCCCAAAAATCAAACTCAGACCATGGTATTAAGTATTTACGAGAACGCCTTCCGCTTTTCAAACAATCTTGGACTCGCCTCCGCCATGTCCATGATCCTGTTCATTATTATCCTGGTTCTCACGGTCACTCAATTCCGCATTCTAAGAACAGAATGGGAATACTAAAAGCAACTCCGCGAGCTGACACTCATGAAAACCCCTCCCACAAAACGCTTATCTCCCGGATTTATCCTCGGCAAATCAGGCGCGTATGCTGTTCTCATCCTTGGGCTTGTCGCTACATTATTGCCGTTCTTTTATATCATCGTCTCCTCACTCAAAACGGATGCAGAACTTCGCCAGACCCCACCAGATTTCTTCTCAAAGGATCCAACCCTCAAACACTACATTACGATCCTCACCGACGAAAACATCCCGATCGAAAGGAACGTTCTCAACAGCGTGGTTGTAGCGCTGGCGCGCGTAGCCATCACACTTTTCACCAGTTCCTTTGCAGGGTACATCTTTGCCAAATATCATTTCAAAGGCAAGAACCTGGCCTTCGGGGTCATCCTGATCCAGATCATGATTCCCTTCCAGGTGGTCATGATCCCCAATTATTTACTCATCGTAAAATTTGGTCTGATAGACTCTCTCTGGGCGCTGATCATCCCGTCCATGGTGGACGCCTACGGTATCTTTATGATGAAGCAATTCATCGAGTCGATGCCCGCTGAACTGATGGATGCCGCCCGCATCGACGGAGCTTCCGAATTCGGCATCTACTCACGCATCATCCTTCCGCAAATGGGACCGGCGCTGGCCTCGCTTGGCGTCTTCACTTTCATGGCAACCTGGAATGACTATCTCTGGCCGCTTATTGTGCTCACCTCACCGGAAAATCGCACCATCCCACTTCTGCTTGTCTGGTTCCAGACGCAACACTCTTCCAACCAGGGTCTTATCCTCGCCGCATCCATTCTTACTCTAATCCCAATCTTCCTGGTTTACATTTTCCTTCAACGCTGGATCGTGGATCAGGCCACCTCATCAGCATTCAAGTAAGCCATATGCGACGCTCATTAATGGTCTTTCTTCTTTCCTCTTTCCTCATTGGATGTCAACCCGCCTCACCTCAAACTGGACCTGAGCCTGCCATCGCGACCCACACCTTTGTTTCATCTGACGCGCCTCTCCTCAACCCCGAACGTGGATTCTTCACGCCGTATGAGCTGCCTGGTCCTGTTGGCTTCAGTCCCGTCCGTGCCACCGGCAACACACTCGTCCACCTCAACATCCGTCTCGACGATTGGCGTGAGACGGATATTCCACAGGATGTACTCGAGGGTCTGGATTCAAACTTCGCGGACATCCGTGACGCGGGGGTCAAAGCAATTATCCGTTATTCCTACAACGCGGGACCCTATCCCGATACAGAACCGGATGCATCCAAGGCGCAGATCCTCCGCCACATCCAGCAGTTGGAGCCGTTCCTGCGATCCAACGCGGATGTCATCGCCTGGCTGGAAGCCGGATTCATCGGCGCCTGGGGCGAGTGGCACACATCCACCAATGGGTTGGATAATCTAACTGACAAACAGGATATTTTATTTGCCTTGCTCAAGGCCCTGCCGGAAACTCGCATGGTACAGGTGCGCTACCCTGCCAACATCCTCGAAATGTTTCCTGAAGTACTCACACAGGAACAAGCCTATGATGGTTCAAATCAATCCCGCGTTGCCCATCACAACGACTGTTTCCTCTCCAGCGAAACGGACGTGGGTACATATGAACGTGATGGCGTCGTTACCATCGAACGCGATCAGGCCTATCTCGCTGAACTGACCCGCTTCACCCCAATGAGTGGCGAGACCTGCGCACCTTTTCCACCGCGCTCGGAGTGTACCAATGCCATACAGGAAATGGAATTGCTTCATTTCTCCGCCATCAACGAAGCCTATCACAAAGGTATCATCCGCAGTTGGGAGGAGGGCGGCTGCATGGAAGAGATCAGTAACAGGATGGGCTATCGCATCTCATTAGCCAGTGCAGATTTCAATGAACAAGTGCGCCCAGGTGGGATTCTCAATCTCACAGTCAATTTGCAAAATACAGGCTTTGCTTCCATCGTCAATGAACGCCCACTTTATGTTGGCATCATTCCCTCTCCCCCCAGGAGAGAGCAGAGTGAGGGAATGTATCACGTCCTGCTCGATATTGACCCGCGCACCTGGGAACCTGGGTCAACCACTTTCACAGCGAGATTACACATCCCTTCAAATGCAGAAGATGGTGAATACCAGCTTGCCATCTGGCTTCCAGATGCTTACGAGTCCTTGCGTGATAATCCATTGTATGCAATTCAGTTTGCAAACGAAAATATGTGGGATGAATCCACGGGTTACAACATTCTTGGCACAATCAGTGTGAACAAAGGCGCGGGCGGAAGCTATCAGCGCGGAGAAAAGTTTGAGTTCACCGAATCAACTTCCTCGGTCGAAAGAAGCGTAGTATCTCTTGAGCCAGTTCCAATACCAGCACTCCAGTCCCCTGCTGGTGAGACACTTATCTCCAATATTGAGATTTCAAACGACGCAGAGAATGTCTATTTGTCATTTGACTACGCCAATGGAACCTATAACGCATTTCAAATTTTAGTTGACAAAGATAAAAATCGCGAAACTGGGTATGTCATCAACGGCATTGGCGCGGAGACTCTTTTTGAAAATCACACCTGGAATCTTTACCAGGGATCGGGCAGTGATTGGAAATGGGAACCAACAGCACTTTTGATCCACTTTGAGGATTCAGGCAGTCAAGTACGCTGGAGCATTTCAAGGAAGCTATTTCATTCATCCAGTTTTGATGTCCTTTTCCAACTGGTTGACGCGAATTGGAATTCAGTATTTGTGACCAGCAAGCTGACATATACTCTGAAATGAAACGATTTGACTTTGCTTTTGTATTGATATTGTTTATCGCAGCATTCATGCTGTATGTGCGCACGCTCGCGTCCTCTCTGCTATACGGCGATTCGGCAGAGTTTCAAACGATAGCATATACATTGGGCGTCGGTCACCCCACTGGTTACCCGATTTATGTGTTACTTGCCAAGCTCTTCACATTTCTGCCAGTCAGTGACGTTGCTTATCGCGTCAATTTATTCTCTGCCTTCAGCGCTGCACTGACTGTTACCCTCGTTTATCTCATCACCCGCAAACTCGGTGCAGCAAATTCTGCCGCGATGTATGGTTCACTGGTTTTGGCACTGATGCCGCTTTTCTGGAAGCACGCGTCCATCGCAGAGATTTATGCTCCTCTGCCGCTTGCCTTGCGTTGGTGCTGTTCTTTGTCCTGCAATGGAAAGAAACCAACAAGCCTGGCTGGCTTTTTCTCGCGGGTTTGTTAGGCGGCCTGAGTTTGGGAATCCACACAACTGTGGCGCTCAGCGCGATAGCGATTCTTCTTTTCCTGCTTTTATCCACCCGTCATCGGGTTGACTGGAGTCACGCCTCGCTTGGCGCTTTTGTCGGGATCATTATTTTCCTTTCATCGTTCTTCCTGCTCGATTTTCTCAACGCCTCAGCAGGTTATTTCAACATGGCGATTCGCCCATCCCTCAGCGTCTGGGATATGACTCAGGCAGACTTTGACTCCCCTTTCGAGCGGCTT
>Ga0079218_10000702_pt1 | contig 10675 bp, 9 predicted proteins | sample NCCompost_FD_77181 | JGI IMG/M metagenome (GOLD analysis project Ga0079218, IMG submission 77181) | Agricultural soil microbial communities from Utah to study Nitrogen management - NC Compost | ecosystem: Environmental > Terrestrial > Soil > Agricultural land | place: USA: Utah | collected... | reverse complement strand
AGGCTCGCACTATAGTCGACGCCTGGCGAAAGGGACTAGTTGGTCGCAAGATGCTGAAACAATCGAACCTGCGACCGTCTGCGCGAAGGCGATCCAGCGTGTAGGCTACCCATTCGATGTCTGGGGAAAGATCACCGGCGATCTCGGTTGGTCTCAGGTATGGTGTTTCCCCACCATAATGCTTAACCACGTCGAGGTATTGTTCCGAATCAGTCGACACTACGACAGAGGCAAAAACCCCACTTTGCATTGCCGCCGCAATGGTGTAAGCGATCAGTGGGTGACCGGCTAACACCTTGATATTCTTGTCGGCCAATCTCTTGGAGCCGGCACGGGCCGGGATTAAAGCAACAATGCTGGGAGCTGCGCGGGTCAACTTATTATTAGACCTTTACACTTGGTCGGGATCGATGCTGATGTACACGTCTTTCAAACTTGAGTATATGTCAATCGCCTCAGTCCCAGGTTCGCGTGAACCGTTGCCGGATTGCTTGACTCCACCGAAAGGCATGTGTGGCTCGCTACCAAAGGTTCCGGCATTGACGACTGCCACTCCACTTTCGATTTTTTGCACGAACTGAACGGCTCGATGCAGGTTGCGTGTGTGAATACAGGCGGTCAGCCCATAGGGCGAAGCGTTAGCAATAGTCAAAGCTTCATTGAAGCCGCGCACGCGGTAAAGACAGCCAATTGGTCCGAACAATTCCGTGGTTGAGATTTCGTCCTGCGGATCAACGCTTTCGATTAGCGTCGGAGCAAGGTAAAAGCCGCCTCGATGTTCGTCGTCAGTGAGTCTATGGCCTCCCGTAAGCACTACGGCTCCCCGCTCACGCGCGCGATCGATCGCGCTTAGCATGTTAGTTAACTGCCGTTCGTTAATCACTGGCCCAAGATCATCGCCGTCATTAGTACCGACTTTCATTTTCTCGGTGGCTGCCAGCAGCAGGACGCGGAAACGCTCGTACACGGCGTCGAATACGATGATTCGACTGCCAGACGCGCAACGCTGACCGGCGTTACTAAATGCTGAGAGCAGCGTCCATTTCACGGCGTTAGCGAGGTCGGCATCGTCGCAAACGACCAGAGGGTTCTTGCCACCGAGTTCAAGAGAGATTTTTGCTAATCGCGCACCCGCTTCAGCAGCGATTCGGCGACCCACAACTGTCGATCCGGTAAAGCTCACGACGCTTACATCGTGGTGACCCACCAGCGGAGCGCCGGCCTCTTCGCCAAACCCGTTGATTATGTTCAGAACCCCTGAGGGTAACCCACTTTGATGTGCGATTTTGCCAAAGAGCCAAGCAGTGGCAGGTGCGTCTTCTGAGGCTTTTAGGACTGCCGCGTTACCGCAAATCAAAGCCGGGAAGACTTTCCAGGCCACATTTGCGATAGGGGTGTTAGCAGCAATAATAAGGCCCGCAACTCCCAGTGGTTGGCGGACGGTCATAGCGTATTTGTTAGGAACACCTGAAGTGGTTGTACGGCCGTATAGTCGTTGTCCTTCTCCAGCCATAAACAAGCCCAGCGCAATAGCGGCATCGGTTTCACCCAGCGCGTCCTTGTAAGACTTCCCAGTCTCCGCGACGACCATGTGCGCAACATCTTCACGATGTTGCTTCATGCCAATTGAAATCTCATACAGAATTTCGCCGCGTTTGACTGGCGGCATCTCGCCCCACGCGGGTTGAGCTGCCTTTGCAGCCTTAACGGCGTTGGCTACGTCTTCGGGTTGCGACCGGGCCACTCGGGTCAGAAGCTGGCCAGTAGCAGGATTTAACTTGTCGAAGAGCTCACCAGCGCGAGCAGCAGTCTCTTTGCCAGCGATCCAATTTAGAATCTGCTCAGGAATAGTCGATTTTCCCATCTCGCACTCTCCTACCAGGCCGTCCATCCGCCATCGATAATCATATTTGAGCCGGTCATATAGGACGATGCTTCCGAGAGAAGGAAGAGGATGGCGCCGTTGTATTCATCCTCGCGCGCCATTCGCTTTAGCGGCAGTCGCGTGCAATACGCTTCCAGGAATTTTTCATCCTGTTTATTGAAGACGCCTGCGAGCGTCAAAGTATTGACTCGAATGTTTTTGTCTGCCCAGTAGGTTGCTAAATAACGACCGAGATTCAGCAGCGCGGACTTGGAAGCCGAATAAGCCACGGGTTTAAAAAACTCGCTCCCGGTCGCGCGCCGATATTCATAAATGCGCTGGTCTGGCGAGACTAATCCATAGATTGACGAAATGTTGATAATCGAGCCGCCTTCTGCTCGAGCCATTGACCCCCCAATTACCTGGCAACAGAGAAATACACCCTTGGCATTCACCTGCATGACTTTGTCCCATGATGTTTCCGGATAGGATTCAAAAGGACCAGTTTCCTCAGCAGGTGCATTGGGAGGTGAATCCAATGCAGCGTTGTTGATAAGGCCTTGCGGAGGTCCCCATTTCGAAATTACTCGTTTCAACCCTGCTTCAATCGAATCTCGCCGTGTGACATCAACTCCAACTGCCATGACATTCGACTCGTCTGAAGTCTTAGCAAACGGCGGGGAAGGAAAACGCTCCGGTGCCAAATCAAAAACCGCAACTCGAGCTCCGCGCTCGAGAAGTGCGCGCGTAAATTGTCGACCGAGTTGACCGCAGCCACCGGTAACGACAACCACCTTCCCTCTTACGTTAAAGAGGTCTGTCGGTTTGGTTTCAATCATTTCTGGTTTGTGTTGAGGATGCGGTCGAACAAGTCGCACACTTCTCTAACGGCCCCGTAGCCACCCGGCGTTTTTGTTTGGTAGGAGGCGTAGCGAATGACGTCCGGGTGGGCATCTTTAACGACGATAGGCAGGCCAACAGCAGACAAGCACGGCAAGTCATTCAAGTCGTTGCCCACGAAAGCGATCTGCTTTAATGAAATGTTTTTTTCTGACGCCAGAGTTTCAAGCGCAGCGCGCTTGTCAGAGCAACTCTGCACACAGTTGATCTCAAGTTTTCGGCTGCGGGCGGTGACAACCGGGTTAGTTTCGGTCGAAACGATAACGACCTCAAGCCCCAGAGTTTTCAGTTTGCTCAATCCAATACCATCGCTGCGAGTACACCTGACCGCTTCTCGCCCATCCTCGAAGACAAACACCATGTTATCCGTGAAAACTCCGTCGAAGTCGAAAGCGACCAGGCGAATGGTGCGAATGAGCTTTGCTAAAGATGTGCTGTCAAGTTGAGAATCGTCACTCACCGGCGACCATCCAAATCTTCAAAAGTGATGTTCTCATCTTCTTTGATCGCGCGGCGCGTAGTTAAACCCAGCATTCGGTCGAGTTCAAAAGGTGGCGTTCCATCACTCGGCGACTTGACCGCAATGTCTTCGAAACGAAGTACATATTTTGGAGGCAGATCCCGAGCCGCCACCAGCTTCTTACCCATTTTCATCAGGGGAGCCTCTTCACTCGTATAAGTACTCTTCACTCCATCGCCCATAGCCACCCGCGCTCGGTGCAAATCGCGCACTACCCGACGCATTCCTCCGCGTTCCAGGGAAAAAGCGTGATCAGTTCCTTTCATCGCACGGTTTAGAGTGAAATGTTTTTCGACCACGCGAGCACCGAGGACGTAGGCTGCTACAACCATCGCAATCCCACTGTCGTGCGATGATAGTCCTACTGTGATGTCAGGAAATTGTTCACGGAAACTTGTGATCACCCTCAGGTTCATTTCTTCAAACGCGCAAGGATAACCGGCAGTGCATTGCAAGATGGCAAGTTGAGGATTAATAGGCATCACCGCGTCATACGCCCGCCTTACATCCTCCATCGTGCCGCCACCGGTACTGACGACGACTGGTTTTTGGAAAGCTGCGACGTATTTTAGGAGCGGTATATTTCTCAAGTCGCCGGAGGCGATCTTGAAAGCCGGGGTTTCAAGTTCGGCCAGGAAGTCCGCGCTCTTGAAGTCAAAGGCTGTCGCGAAAAACGCTAACCCAAGTTCCCGTGCGAACTGTTGTAGCTCCTTGTACTCAGCGAGTCCGAATTCAAGGAATTCCCGGTGTTCACCGTAGGTTTTACCGAAACTGTTTTCGTTCTCATAGGGCTTGTTAAACATCTCGCGGGTAAACAAAGACCGATTGTCGCGTTTCTGTAACTTGACGGCGTCGACCCCGCATTCCTTAGCGGCGATGAAAAGTTCCTTCGCCGTCTTCAAACTACCCTGATGGTTATGGCCGATCTCAGCAATGACGTAGCAATCGCTATCGTCACTGATCTCTCGGCCTTCAATTACAAGCTTACGCGCCATGTTATCGCTCCCCTGAAGTATGTAGCGTGTATCGTATGAAGTCAGCGGACAAAAATATAATTTGCATAGGCTTCGAAGTTAACGATCTCGTTGCGGGGTTTCTCTTCCACGTTCCAAATTTTGAACCCCGCTCGTAAGAGGCTATCAACGGATTCCTTATCTCTTGGATCGTTGCTACTCAATTCTACAAGAATCGAGCGCAGCGCGGAATTTTGAAGAGTATCAACCGCTCCTTGCAAGATTTCGCTTTCAATTCCATCGACGTCTATCTTGATGTGATTAGGAACGCACTCCAAAAAATGTACGGCCTCATCAACGGTAAACGAGGCCACGGGCTGCCGGAGGGCAGGCTCAAATGCTTGATTCCTCAATTTTATTGCTTGGCCAACTGAATGCATTGAGGAGCCATACTCCAGAGTCGAATAGTTTAACCAAGTGATGCCAGTTTGCGCCGAGAGTGCAGCACAGATCGGAAAGATGCACTTCTCCAGAGAGTTCAACGTCACATTCCTATTGAGTTGCATGAAGTTGAACCAGGCGGGTTCGAAGGCAAAAACCTGGGTATCTTTCTTTAAGTGCTTACCAATAATTAAGGAATAGTTTCCCACGTTTGCGCCGATATCAAAGACTATGTCCCCCGGCTTCATCAGCGTCTCAATCCATTTTATGGTGTCAGGCTCCTTTGCGCAGGGCACGGTGCGGGTAGTGCGCTCGAAGTCCGAGTCGGCATAGATAAAGAGATCTCCGTCTCCGTAGTCCACCGGTTGGATGGAATCGGGTCGGGCCTCCAGGCGCGCGGCCAGTCGGCCCGCTCGCCATCGCGCCCTGGATTTTAGATTTTTCAACACTAAGCCGATCCTTCTAAATGCGATTCCCATTGCAACCGAGGTCGCACTACTCCGAGCACCCTTTCGGCATAATCGCCGCGTGCAGAATTACCTGTCATCGGATCAAAGACGTGGAAAGCAACCACGCTTTGCAGCTGAACGTGATGCTGTTTTACTCCTCTGGAACTAAAGATCGAAATGTTAAGCATATACTCACCTTCCGCGAGAAGATTTTTGGGAATCTTTACAACGGAAGAATAGGTTCCGGGCTTTTCGCGTACTTCCTCCACCGGTTCCACGCTTGCGAACGCGCAAGTTCCCTGCGTGAAAAAAACCACCGCACAACGGAACTTCAAGTTGGGTACAGCGACAAAGTACCTCAGTTTTACCTGCAATTCATCCTCGACACTTGCCGAACTGACGAAAGAACCGTCTGTATTAGTAATGCTTACAGAAATTAGCTTCAGTTCTTCCGAACCTGGAGCTTGTTCCAATCGCCACTCCCTACTGCTGCCTGTTGCAAAAGCCCCTTCGACGTAAGTTCGAATGACGTCCTCGGTTGGTCCCTCATGGACCAGCGAACCACCTTCGAGCAGAAGTGCCTTGGAACACAAGCGTGTTACGGCCGGCATATTATGGGAGACAAACAGCACCGTGCGGCCGCTTAGACTAACGTCCTCCATCTTACCCAAACACTTGTTTTGAAAAGCCAAATCGCCAACAGCCAAAACTTCGTCAACGATTAGAATTTCGGGATTCATATGGGCCGCAACTGCGAAGGCGAGCCGTACATACATTCCACTGCTATATCGCTTAACTGGCGTATCAAGGAATTTTTCGATTTCGGCAAAGGCGACGATTTCATCGAAGTGTCTCTTAATTTCCTTGCGACTCATTCCGAGGATGACGCTATTTAGAAAAATGTTTTCCCTGCCAGTCAGCTCGGGGTGAAAACCAGTTCCAACTTCAAGCAAGCTTCCAACACGTCCGTAGAGTTCAATTCGCCCAGTCGTAGGTTCAGTGATGCGGGAAAGAATCTTAAGTAATGTTGACTTACCGGCGCCGTTTCTACCGATGATGCCGACGATCTCTCCAGGCTTCACCTCTAAATTAATGTCCCTGAGTGCCCATAGAGTTTCGGTCGTGGATGATTCGCGCCCGGATAATCTAGCGAAGGGAGCGCGCACGATTTCGACAAGGGAGTCTCGGAGAGTGTCATGCGACTTGTTCGTCTTGTTAAGAAGATACTGCTTGCTTAGGTTTTCGACCCGTATGATTGGTTTCATCTGTTAAATAATATCGGCGAAACTTCTCTCCATGCGGCGAAAAGCATAAGCGGAGTACACGAAGATGATGACCGTAGCAGCGATCGCGTAAGCCAGAGGGACCCATTTAAAGGATCCCCCCAATATCGCCGTCCGGAAACCTTCAACGATCCCAGCCATAGGGTTCAAGTAATACAGCCACCTCCATTTTTCTGGAACAAGGCTGGCCGGATAAGCAACGGGCGAGACAAACATCCAAAGCTGCGTAAACACCGGCAATATGACACCGACGTCTCTATATTTAACGTTTAAAGCCGAACTCCACATTCCGACGCCCCAGGAAAACATTGTAATGAGTGCGATAAGGAGAGGCAGGGCAAGCAGATTTTTTGTCGGTACGACTCCGTAGTAGAACATCAGCGGCGCGAGAATGATCAGCGCAATACCGAAATCCAGGAGACGCGCCCCGATTGCTGCTCCAGGGATGATCATTCGCGGGAAGTAAACTTTGGTAATAAGGTGCGTGTTACCGACCAGGCTATTACTACTACTGGCCAATGCAGCCGAAAAGAAAGACCAGGGTAAAAGCCCAGTGTAAACCAGCAGGGCATATGGAGTACCGTCTGAAGGGACACGCGCCAGTACGCCGAGAAAGATCGTGAAGATTAGAGTTGCGACTAGCGGCTGGATTACGACCCACACCACACCGAGCACAGTCTGTTTATACCTGACCTTGAGATCACGCCATATGAGAAAGTAGAACAAGTCTCGGTACGCCCACAGATCCCCAAGGTTAATAGACCCCCAGGCCTTCCGCGGTTCTATAACTACCAAGGGTTTCTCCGGCAGTGGGCGCACAGTAGGAGGTGACTCTGTCTCGATGGTTAGGCCTTTTATTGTGGGAGCAACCAATTCCTGGTCCTCTGGCAGAAACTACCTAAATAAGTGACTCGGGTTTACAAACGAATCCGTTCAATAACGAATTGGCCTGTGTGCATGTACCAGCTATGACAATCATATGTGTTGGCTACAAAACTATCCACAGCCTCTTTTAAACCGCGGCAAGTCGTGAAACCGTAGTCATCGATTACCATCACCCCGTTTGGAACTAAGCGTGGCCAAAAGAACTCAAGGCAACTTAGTGTTGATTGATAGATATCGACGTCAATGTGGACAAGTCCGAAAGATAGTTCGGCGATATCAGTTCTTCGGTCTTCAAACCTGCCATCATGGATACTAACGTTCTCAAATCCGGACAAGTAGTCAGTGACTTGTGCAAGGCTGGTATCACTAAAAAGCCCAACTTGATGCGGTCCGTCCTTACTTAAGTAAATTTGATCAGGATGACCGCTAAAAGTATCAAAAATGTGTATGGGAACATTGTGGCCGAAGTGTGCGAACGCGGAGGCTAAAAACCACGCAGAACCTCCTCTGTAAGAGCCGACTTCAGACACCGGTTGCTGAAGTTGATAAGCATTTTTTACCGCCTGCCATAAAACTAATAATCGATCGTAACTGAGCAAAGTTCGACCGTCGGCGATAGCGGCTTGGGCCACCTCAGCAAAACCTGGCTCCTCCCGAAAATCATAGAGTTTATGAGCGCTCGGGGATAAGTACTTCGGGATCTCAATAAAATCCGGGTTGGGTTTCCTAACTTCATAACCCTTATTTCTTATTATCTTGTGAAAAACATTCTTTATGATTCGCATGACGAGACGTATGTGGTGCAAGTCAATCTACTTCAATTTTCAAAAATCTCTAAGTCAATAGGGCAGTTTTCGAATCTTTGTGTCGAGGGATCGACGGCGAGAGACCTCACCGAACCTGCTGATATTAATTAAGAAACGATCGCCTTTGGCCCTACGCCATAGGTAGTTTAGAGAACGAGTCTATGCAGAGTATGCGGGCGACCAAAACGCGCACGGCGTACGAATAAACAATCCCCTCGCGACCGCCAAGTCAGCGGTCGCGAGGGGATTTAGGGTCATGCCGGGAATGGCGTCTGGTTCGCTAGTTCTGCGGGAACGGGGTACCGCCTGGTGCGGTATTAGTAGTGTTCCCAACAATGCTGTTATTCCCTCCGCTGTCTACGCTAGCCGCTGGCGCGAGGGACGTTCCGTTTTGAAGGATATTGCACCTGGTTATACGCGCCCGGGAACCACCAACGACGTTTATGCCGACTCCCGTGTTATTGGAGATAGTGGTGCTGGCAATGTTCAGCAGGCTGCCCGCGGTCGACTCGTTTGTTTGAAGACCGGTCGTATTTGCACTGATCATGCTGTCATTGACCGTACCTATCGTGCCGTTAACCTGATCGATGCCTACACCGCATTTGGTGACCTGTACATTGTTAACCGCCAACCTCATTGATCCACCGGAAGCGGCGCTCGTCTTGATGCCGGAGCCGATGCAGTTTCTGATGGTTGTGTTGTGTACCGACAGGACTGTGGCGGTGTTGGCTGCGGTGAAAGCGGCATCAATGCCGTCCCCGGTGAAGCCGTCAATGAGAGAGTTCTCAATATGGAGTGTATTACCCGCGAGAAAGCGAATGCCATCAAGGCCAGTGCTGGCGCCATTGATATTGAGCCAATCAAGTCGCACGGACTTTCGAGTATCTGCCGCATCAGTGATATTGACGATCACGCCGTTTGTAAGAGCAGCAAGAATTGAGCCATAGCCCTGACCACCTCCGCCGCCGTTGATCGTGATTGACTTGGTAATGGTGACGGCGCCGAATCCGCCGGGATCAAGCGTACTAATTTCACCGTCTCTCGCTGTCTTCGAAATGGCGCCGGCATATGTCTTACATGGTGCGGTGCGACTGCACGGGTTGACATCATCGCCAACACCGGATACCCAAGTACGGGTTGCCTGCGCGGGGGCGAGCGTGGTGATGGCGAGAATGAACATCGCGGCACCCAGGCCTTGCAAGGTAAATCGAATCTTATTCATGAAAAATCTCCTTATCGGTCTGTGGGTATTTAGTTATGGCGCCTTGCGGGGTATATCGCCCTATGACGCAACAAGACTGCTATGCATCCTCCTAAGAGGAATTAAATTAAGCCACGGCCTATCCGCCGGGCGCATCAGGAGTTGTGAACTTCATAGCCATGAGATGGGCCCTCGGATTACCTTAACCTGAAGTTGGCGCGGTGCTCGGTACCATCATTCAGCTTCACTACTAACTGACGACAAGTACCTACCCACGAATTCTCAGTCTTCCAGATGTAATGGTATTGGTCGGATGTGGACTGGTAGACCAGGCTACTTCCTCCGGCAGTGAGAGTTTCTTCCACGTCTGCCTCTGGATCGGTTCCGTCGCAGTTGATTCCCATCGAATACGGGGAATTTACTGCGAAGATATTCAAACCTTTATTACCGCTAAGGCTGAATTTCACCGGAACCGCCCTGCCGGCAGTCACGACATTTAGTACTGGCAGATTGTCCACAGGAGCGAAGAATCCCGTGAAGTTGTAAAGCACCGTAACTGTAAAGCTGCAGCTGCTCGAATTTAACGCCTGGTCTGTTGCCGTAACATTCACCGTTGTGGTGCCCACCGGGAATGTAGAACCGGACGCTAGACTCGTGGTTACTGTTGGGGTCGAGCAGTTGTCAGTTGCTGTTGGGGCCGGGAAGTTCACGGCCATCGATGTGGCTGAACTATTGGCCGGCAGCGAGACAACGATATTTGTCGGGCAGCTAAGCGTAGGAGCTGTCGTATCGTTTACTGTAAACGTTGTGGAAGCCGTAGTGCTGTTGCCTACAGCATCGGTAGCGACAATGGTGATGGTATGTGTTCCCAGTGTAACCATCGTACCTGCGGTAGGGCTTTGCGTAATCGTAATCCCTGCACCCGAGCTGCAATTGTCGGTAACAGTTGTTCCTGAAACAACATTTGGAATGCCCGATTGGCAGCTTCCATTAGCCGAGGCGACCGTGGCTGCCGGTGCTGTAACTACCGGAGCAGTGCTGTCAATCACGGTGATAGTTTGTGTAGCGCTCGAGCTATTTCCCGCGGCATCTGTCGCAGTGAACGTGCGAGTAATTATTAGCGGGCTAGCAGCTGAGCCAACACCTCCGTTGTTGGTATCGGAGGCCGTTACCGTAGGTGGTGCGCAATTGTCGGAAGCAGTCGCCTGGGAACCGTTGGCCGCGGGCACCGCGCTGGCGCATTCATACGTTGCGTTTGCCGGCGCAGTAATCGTCGGCGCTTCGCCATCGGCGACAGTAATTGTCTGACTGTCGCTGGCGGAATTACCGGCGGCATCAGTGGCGGTGAAAATACGAGTGATAATTAATGGATT
>Ga0079218_10000701_pt1 | contig 10688 bp, 5 predicted proteins | sample NCCompost_FD_77181 | JGI IMG/M metagenome (GOLD analysis project Ga0079218, IMG submission 77181) | Agricultural soil microbial communities from Utah to study Nitrogen management - NC Compost | ecosystem: Environmental > Terrestrial > Soil > Agricultural land | place: USA: Utah | collected... | reverse complement strand
GCTGCGCTCGTGCGCGATTTTCACGCCGATTCGGAGGGCATCGAGGAAGGACGCGGGTCGTTCGGCTTCGAACAATTCGACGAGAAATGGCAGCAGCGGCGAAGCCACGTGATCAACACCGTGCTGCACACCCAGCTCTGGGCGCTCGTCAGGCATCCGATCGGCAGGCTCCTGCGTTCAGTGATCGACCCCACGACGCGCGATGCCGTCTACGACCGGTCGGTCCCGGTGCTGGGACTGCACGACGAGCGGCCGCTACCCCAGTTCCGGGCGGGCGTGAAGATTTATGGTGGCCGTCCGCTCATCCTGGCGGCAAATGTCTCGGAGAGCGGTTCACAACTCGCGAAACACTGGGGACGATTGCGGCTCCCTCCCGAACTCGATGTACAGGACGACCCCGCCATCCACTATCACCTGCGCGACATCTTCACCGGTGAGATGTACGTCCGGTCCGGGGACGAGTTGGCGAAGCGGGGCTTTAAAGTCGGGCTTGCGCCGGATGAATTGCACGTGCTTGAAGTTGAGGACATCCTCATCGAGGACATCGCGGTTGAGCGCAGCCTGGCAGCGCACCGGGACGTCTCGAAGTTACTCAACGATTGCACGAAGCGCGTGGGAGTGGTCGGCGACGTGCACGGTGAGCTGGAGGCACTGCAGGAGGTCCTCCGCGCGCTCGGCTTCATCGACGAGTTCACGCACTGGGCGGCCAGAGACGGCACGCTCGTCTTTACCGGAGACATCGGGCACGGGCGGCATCTGCAGGCGGTCTTCGACTTCATCCACGGCCTGGCTGCCCAGGCGCACCGGGTCGGCGGCCGCATCGTCTGGACGCTCGGAAATCACGACCTGTACCTCGATCGGGAGGGCGGGCAAGGGGGCGAGAACTCCCTTGGCTACCGCTTGTGGCCTCTGATCCGCGAGTCGGCGATTCACCCCGACCGGCATCCGGGCCTCAGCGTCCAGGCCGCCTACTTCGAATACGGAAAGGTGTTCGTGCACGGCGGGATCCTGCCGAACATCGTGGAACTGGCCATGCGTGACCGAGGTGCGCGCGACGCAGGAACCGTCACATCCTGGGTGAACGACGCGCTTCGCCGGACGCTCGTGGACCGGGACCGGATCAGCGCGCGCGATCTGCCCCACGAGATCTTTCACGTGGGGACCAGCCACACGCGGGAACAGCGCATGCCCGGTGAGATCGGGTACGAGCCGGCTGGCGTCTTCACGCCCGATCTTCGCGAGGTGGACCACTACCGCTACCACGCCGATCTGTTGCCGCAGGTCATCGGCCACACCGCGAGCATGCGGGGAGAAATCCGATACTCCCCGGGTTCGTGGCTGGCACGCGATTACATCGCCATCGACGTGGGCCGGCAGCATGGGAGAGGGAACGGCGGGCTCCTCCTGACCGACTTCGGGTGGGTCGCCGTCACACCCAACGGGCCGGCACGGTTGGTTGAGGTGTCGCCGCTCTTCGTCGAACTGGCACGCAAAGCCGCGAGTGAAACGCTCCAGGATGAGCAAGGCGACGAACGCTGGAAGGAGACGCTGACCGCCTATCTCCAGGTGACGAAGTCGAAACCGCGGACGCTGGTCGATGTCCAGAAGGCGTTGTTTGCGGATCTGTCGCCGGCGCAGGTCGTGTCGATCGAACGGTTCCTGTCCAACATCCGGCGGACGGGCCAGTGCGTCGTGGTGACAGACCTCGACGAAATGTTGACGGCCTTCTCCGGAGACAGCAGCGAGGACGATACCATCCGCGTGCTGAAGGACTACCTGAGCGCCGGAGGGATTCTGCTGTTCTGCACCGACACGCCGTTCGATTGGCTCTATGTCCGGCTCCTGCGGCCGCTCATCATCGAGCTGGGCGCGAACAGCCATCTGCTGTCACAGTTCCTGTTGAGTGTTTCAGGCGGCGCGGAGGTGCTCGTGTTCGAGGACGGCGCGTATATCGTCCTCGCGAGCGACGCGCACCGCGGCCGGTCCGACGGCTTTGATCTGCTCATCGAACGCTCGAGGGAGGGTGGCATACGGAGCGTGCCCGCACTGGACCCGGGCGGCATCGTCTACATCGGCGACTCCACAGCCGTCGGCAGCTTCGATCCCACGTTCGTCGCCAAATCCGGTATTGCCATCAATGTCGGCGATGCCATCCCCGAATCGCGCGACCGGCCGCTGCTGAACGTTCATCACAGCTACCGCCGCACGATCGACACGCTGATGACGGCGACGGCGACCATGCGCGACACCGCTCGCGACCAGACGGTGCAGAAGCCCTCCCCAACCGAGGCCGCGGACACGACGGTATGGACGTTCGAACACCCGCAATTCGTGGCGGGATGCCGGATTCGCGTGCATGTCGACCGCAGCGGCTTCGTGCATGCAGGGGTTGCAAGTTCCGACGGCGTATGGAACCCGGTGTACAGAGTACCGCTGCTCCCGCGGCCCGACGGCGGGTACGAGGCCGTGCTGCCGGCGGGCGTGAATGCCTTCACGCTCTTCTGGACCGAAGCGCCGTGGACGCCTGGCCATCCCGGCCACTGGGAGCGGGAACGCGGCCGCGGCGGAGTGTTCATGGCACGCGAGCACGCAGCGTGCTCCTGAAAGGTGACGAAGACCATGGCACGAGATTCACTGCTCCCGGAGGAGCCGATTCGTCAGGTTGATGCGAGCGACGCGGGAAAACAACCGCCGGGCGCTGTGCTGGCGACCGACGACCGCGAGCTGATTCGTGAATGGGCAGCCAGGCGGGATGCGCAGCCCGCCACGGGGGAGGCCACTCGTTCAGGCCCGGCGACGGTTGACGTGCGGGACGGCGACGCGGGAATACGGTTCAACTTCCCCGCCGCGGCGGCGTTCCGTCCGATCTCCTGGGACGAATGGTTCGACAACTTCACGCGCCACGACCTGTTGTTCGTGTACGAGCGTGACGCGCCGGGACAGACTCCGAGCGCCCGCTATCGTCTGGTCCCGAGAGAGAAAATTCTGCAGAGGTAAGCCGGTTGGACGGCCATCAGCCGCGAACCTGCGGCCCCCGGCTTAGAAGGCCGTTCGCTCCGCGCTCCTTCGCCCCCGCGGGCACCTGGGTTGCCGGACGAAAGCCTGCACCGATGACGAGGCCCGCCACGAACTCCCGCGTCTACCCGTGCGAGTTATCATTCCGCGCGGGGGGTCTTCCGCGCTGAATGCCTGCTGTGACGAATGCGGGACCGCGCGAAGAAGGGCTCATGGACGCCACCCAGTTGTTGCGGGCGTGGAACGACGGGGACGAGGCGGCGCTGAACGAACTGGTGCCGCTGGTCGAGCAGGAACTGCACCGCCTCGCGCGCGCCTACATGGGCCGGGAGCGGCAGGGCCACACGCTGCAGGCCACCGCGCTCGTGAACGAAGTGTTTCTCCGCCTCGCTGAGGGAACGACTCCAGAGTGGCGCAACCGAGCGCATTTCGTCGGCATCGCTGCGCGCCTGATGCGCCGTGTGCTGGTCGACCATGCGCGATCGCGGGGATATCTGAAACGCGGCGGTGGTGCCCGGCGGGTGCCACTCGACGACGCGACGCCAATCGCGCCTGAGATGGAGCTCGACGTGCTGGCGGTCGATCGTGCGCTCGAGGCGCTGGCGAAAGCGGACCCTCGGAAGAGTCAGGTTGTCGAGCTGCGGTTCTTCGGTGGCCTGAGCGTGGACGAAACCGCCGACGTGCTCGGCATCTCGGCCGAGACGGTCAAACGCGACTGGCGGTTTGCGAAGTTGTGGCTGGCACGCGAGCTCGACGGGAAGACGCCTCGTCCACCGCGGGAGAGCCTCTCGTGACCCACCGCTGGAGCGAGGTCGAACGGATCGTTCACGCTGCGTTGGACCGCGCACCGCACGAACGTGCGTTGTTCATCGCCCGCGAGTGCGCCGGCGACAGCGGACTCGCCGCGGACGTCGAGTCGCTGCTTGCGCGCGAGACCGCGGCAGAACACCTTCTCAGTACGCCCGCGGCAGCGCTGATCGCGATGTCCGACGCCCCCGCGACATTTGTCGGCCGGCAGCTCGGGACCTATACCATCGTGGAACTGCTCGGCGTCGGTGGCATGGGCGAAGTGTACCGTGCGCGAGACCGTCAGCTCGATCGCGACGTCGCGATCAAGATTCTTCCGCCGGTATTCACCAATGACGCGGACCGCCTGGCACGCTTCGATCGCGAAGCCAGGATTCTGGCGGCGCTCAACCATCCTCATATCGGTGCCATCTACGGTCTCGAGCGCGTTGACGGCGTGCCCGCGCTGGTCCTCGAGCTCGTCGAAGGGCCCACGCTGGCGGAGCGCCTGTCAGAGGGCGCGCTGGGCGTCACCGAAGCGATCGGTATTGCGGCACAGATTGCGGACGCGCTGGAGATTGCTCACGGGCAGGGAATCATCCATCGTGACTTGAAGCCGGCGAACATCAAGGTGACGTCGGCTGGGCGGGTGAAGCTGCTCGATTTCGGATTGGCCACAGCTGGCGAACGCGGCGAGATCGCGGCGAGTGCCGTGTCGGTATCGTTGCCGGTAACGATGTCGCGTCCAGGCGCGGTGCTCGGCACTGCCGCGTACATGTCGCCGGAGCAGGCGCGTGGTGAACAGGTTGACGCACGATCCGATCTGTTCTCGCTCGGCGCGGTCATGTACGAAATGGTCACCGGACGCCGGCCATTCAACGGAGAAACGGCATCAGCGATTCTCCGGGCGATTCTCCATGACACCCCGGCCGCTCCGCGTACGACGAATCCAGGTATTCCGGCGGCGCTCGACGGCCTCGTCATGCGGCTGCTGGCCAAGGATCGCGAGGCGCGGCCTCAACGCGCGGCGGATGTCCGGGATGATTTACGGCAGCTCTCGCGCGAATTGGAGGTCGCCGCACATCCGCGGCATCGCTGGCGGCGGCGCGGTATCGCGGCCGCGGCGATCATCGTGGCCGCCCTCGTTATCTGGACGCTGCGGGGCCGGGAGACGAACGGACCGATCGCGCGTGACTACACACAGATCACTCATTTCGCCGACTCGGCGACCTCGCCCGCGTTGTCGTCCGACGGCCGCTGGTTGACGTTCATTCGCGGTCAGCCCGGCCGGTTCAACGGACGCGGACATATCTATGTCAAGGCGCTGCCGGATGGCGAACCGATCCAGCTGACGTTCGACAACCTCGGGAAAATGAGCCCGGTGTTCTCGCCCGACGACTCGACGATCGTCTATACCGCGATTGAATCGGAGTTCATCTGGGATACGTGGACCGTCCCGGCACGCGGCGGCGCCGCCCGCCGGTGGCTGCGAAATGCATCGGGGTTGACCTGGTTACCGAGTGGGCCCCTGCTCTTCTCCGAGATCACCGTCGGCCTGCACATGCAGGCCGTTGCCGGTGACGAGCAACGGAAGGGCATGCGGGTCGTGTACTCGCCAGCCAGCGAGCTTGGCATGGCGCATCGATATGCGGTGTCGCCGGACGGAGCACAGGTGCTCATCGCCGAGATGGATAACGCCGTCTGGCAACCCTGCCGCCTTGTGCCAGCCAACGGGCAGACTGGACGTCGCGTTGGCCCCAAGGGAGGGTGCACCTCGGCGGCGTGGTCACCTGACGGGAAATGGATGTATTTTTCGTCGAACAGCACCGGCACGCCGCAAATCTGGCGGCAACGCGTCCCTGACGGCATACCCGAACAAGTCACCTTCGGGCCCACAGAGGCAAACGGCATTGCGGTGGATCCAGACGGCCGATCGCTGTTGACCTCGCTCGCCACCAGTCATTCGTCCATCTGGATTCGCGACGAACGGGGCGAGCGAGAGATCTCTCGCGAGGGGTACGCCTTCATTCCAACCCTCCCGAACGGCGGGGTGTCTCAGCCCGTGGGCCCGAATACCCGGGAAGTGTTTTACCTGGTGCGGCAGGGCGCTATGCGTTCTTCCGGGGTCTCGGAACGAGCCGGCGAACTGTGGGCGACGAATGTTCAAACGGGCGCCCATCGTGCGCTGCTGCCAGGCCGCCACGCGATTGGCTACGACGTGTCACGCGATGGCACCCGAATCGCCGTCGCGGCATTAGATGACCGCGGGGTCTCGCATGTGTGGCTGGTTCGACTTGACAGCGCAGAGCCCCCTCGACAGCTCGCCGAATTCGAAGCGGACGAACCGCGGTTCGACAGCAGCGGCAACATTTTTTGTCGCGGCACCGAAAACGGCCGCAAGTTCATCTATCGCCTGCGCGAGGGGCGCGCACCAGAAAAAGCGATTCAGCAGTCGGTGATTTTCTTCGCGACCGGGTCGCCTCGCGGTGACTGGCTGCTCGCCAGAGTGCAGCCGGACTCTGGTGGCGGTCACTTCAACGTCGCGTTTCCCGCAGCCGGCGGTCCACCGGTTCGCCTCTGCGATCAGTGTGAAGTGGATTGGACACCGAATGGCAAATACCTGATCGTCCGGTTCGGGCCGCAAACGCCGGGGAGAACTTTCGCGGTGGCTCTCGAGCCTGGCGTCACTCTTCCACCGTGGCCGGCAAACGGCGCGAACTCGGGGAAGGACTTGAGCGTCCTCAGAAACGTTCGTGAATTCGCGGGCTTCATCTATCCATCCGAAGATCTCTCGACACACGTGTTTGCCCGCCGCAACATGCAGAGCAACATTTATCGCGTCCCGCTCCGATAACTGCGCCTCTGCTAGCGCCCCAACATCAGCCGCGCGCTCAACATGGCGCGGCGCGGATCGACAAAGACCGTCGGCTGTGCGAAATTCGTACTGAACAGATTGTCGGACGCGAGGGCCTCTTCGGCCGTCTCGTTGAGCACGTTCAGCACGTCGAGCATCAACTCGATGCGGCCGAATTGTCTGAACCCGATTGTTTTCGAGATGCGCATGTCGAGCAGCGACTGCGACGACAGTCGACGTGAGCCGCGCGGTTCGAGCTGAATCCGCTGGTCGCCTTGCTGCAGCGCCACCTGCGCTGTGGCGGCCCATGGCTTTCCCGTGAAGTACTGCATGTTGCCGGCAATCACGATCCCGGTGCGCGGCACGTCGACGCTCCCCATGAAGCGGAATACGTTGGGGCGATCGTTGGGCAGCAGTCCTCGTGCGTTGGTGAGATCGTTCGGATCGCGCCCGAAGATCGTGTTGTAGGGAGGGGACACGGTGCTGACCTGCGGTCCTGACGCGTTCGTTCCACTCGAGGACAGCAGTCCGGTCGCCTTCGATCGGGTATAGGACGCGAATCCGTGCCATCCGTCGTCCGACCGCCGTTTCTCGACCAGCATGACCACGCCGTCGTAGTTCAGTGAGTAGTCGCTGGGATTGGTCAACAGGAACCGGCGAGCGGCCGTACCGTTGAGCAGGACGAAGATCGGGAGCGTCCGCCCATCGGCCAAGGTCGCTGCCGCTTCGCCGTACTGGCCGCCGACGTCCGTCCAACCGATGAAATTCGCACCGTCCTTGTGCACGTAGGCAATGGCCACCGCGAGTCGACGACCGAGTTCCCGGTCAATGCCCACCGAGTATTCGTCCGTGCGCGGCGCGCGCGTCTCGCGGTCCAGCAACAGGTTGATTCTGGGATCGATGACCGAGACGGGACGCGTGTAGCCGCCGGTGGCGGGATCGAAGGCGGTGGTAATCGTCGGTGTGACACCGGGGTGAAACAGGCCGATTTCACCAGTCAGCACACCCTGGCTGAACCGCCCGTAGCTCGCTCGCAGCATCGTTCGACCATCGGCGGTGAGCTTGGTGGTCATGCCAAGACGCGGCGACACGATGTTCCAGGCGTAGAAGGTGCCGGAACCCGCGATGATATCGTCGGTTTCCTCGCCGCGTGCGTTGATCGCGTGCATATCCGGGCTGAACGCGCGATTCCGATCGAACCGGACGCCTGCATTGATGGTCCACCGATCGCCAAGGGAAATGGCATCGCTGGCGAAGACGGCCATTCCACTGAAGGCTCCGGCTTCGATGCTCGGAGCCCGCGAGATCGCCTGAAACGGTCGACCATCGTTGTCGACGTACCGAGTGCCGCCCGGAATGACCGACGGCACGTGATGTCCTCCGCGTTCGATCTGGACGCCAACCTTCCATTGATGGTCGTTCCCCCACAACCCTGGCTGGTAATGATTCAGCGTCGCCTTCACGGTCGTGCGCGCGATGGTCGGGGCACCGAACAGCGGTGGACCCTTCGTGGTCATGCCGGTCACACGATCAAAATGGCTGGCGGTCGTGAAATCGCCCGTGTTCGGGACGTTCTTCTGCATGTACACAAACCGTCCTGCGCGTACGTCCCAGAATGTATTGGCGGACAACGTGTGCGTCAGGTGCCCGAAGGTCATGGCGGGCACGGAGGCAGAGTTACGCGTGGTCGCTTCGAACGGCGTCGCGAATGTCGGCGCCGGCGGATTCACCCAGTGCTCGTAGTGAAGGCTGTTGTCGAGGTGCAGACTCGGCCTCGGTCGGGATGTGATCTTCACAAACAGTTTGTTCTGTTCGTAGGTCCTCGGAAACGCCGGATCAGCAGCAGGCTGGCTGTCGTAATCACGCAAATATTGATACCCGGTAAAGAACCACGCCCGACCGGGAACGACGGGGCCGCCAAGCGTGGTCGTCGCGTCGCGATATCGCGCGCGATTGTAGCCAGTCGCACCCTGCTGGGGAGCAGCCAATGGACGGAGGATCGGCTGGCTCGTCAGCCGCGCCGTCTGCAGGTAGTACGACGCATCGTAGAGATACCGCTCGCCGCCCTGGCGAGTGACCACGTTGATGATCGCGCCCTGTGCGTTGCCGAACTCGGCTGACGCACCAACGGACTGAACATGGACTTCCTGAATGAAATCAATGCCGGGCTCCGCCCGAGCGACGCCGTTGCACGGACACGTGAAGTTCGTGCCGTCGAATAGAAAGTGATTCTCGTTGGTGTTCGAGCCAAAGGCCGAGACGGTGTTGTTTTCTCCGCGCGGAGAACCACCGGGTGACGTGGGTGAGATGCCTGGAGCGGCCTTGATCAGGTCGAACATGCTGTTGCGTCGCGACGGCATCGACTTGACATCCTCGGGGCCGAAGCGTGCGCCGAATCCCGGATCTCGGGCGTCGATGCGCGATCGTCCTCCTTCGACCACGATCGACTCCGCGACACCGGCCAGTCGCAGCGCCGCCGCTATCTCGATGGTGGCGCCAGCGCCAATGCGAATCGCTGCTTCCTGATATTTCGCAAATCCCGGAAGCTCGATCTCGATGGTGTAGTCACCTGGCGGCAGACGCAGAAACCACAGGCGCCCTTTCTGGTCCGTCGTGAGTATCTGCTCGCCGCCAATGAGTGCCGGTGAGGTGATGCGGACCGTGGCGCCGGGCAGGACGGCACCTTGGGCATCTTTCACGGTGCCGAGCAGCGCTCCGGTGAGGCTCTGGGCAGAGACGGTTCCCGAACCGAGGACGTATGCGGCGCCGACGATCAGCAGGCCGCCGAGTAGTCGTTGCGTCACGACCGCCCCCCTTTTGGGGCCCTTCTCGCATTCCCGCAGAACGCCAGGGCAGGCCCTAACCGGGCCGGAATGATACCTCTGCCCGTGCCGGCGCGGCGTATTCGACGTACGACGACCCCTTTCTTGCCGCGTCCCCGCATTCATCACAGGAAACGTACGGCGGCCGCCGGCCGGAGGGAATGACCGAAATACCAACTCCGCCGCCAGCGGGCCGAGGACTGGAGGGAAAGGGTGCGAAAGTACACCGCGCGGGCGAGAGCGATGTTCGCGATCGGCTGCATCGCTGTCCTGACACTGTCTGGATGCAATGGCGGGAATTTCCAGAGCCCGCTGTCGCCAGCGGTGGACGTCACGCCGACTCCCCCACCGCCGCCTGCCCGCGAGGAAACCCGCCTCGATGTGCGTCTGATGCGGAAATGAGCGTCACGCGTAGCAGGAGCGAGTCAAGTAAGAAACGGGTTATCCGCAGGTCTTCGCAGGCAGAACCACTCGGTCGCATCCCTGACCCTGTTTCCGTCCGGTTCCCGCATTCATCACCGCGAGACATCGACGCGCACGACGGCGGCCGGAATGGGACGCTCCGCGTACTCAACTGAAAATATTTTGCTGGCGAGGACGTCGTATGAGAACGGCGGCATTCTTTGTTGCGGCGCTGATCATGGTCGGTTCGTGTGGCGGATCGCCCACCGGACCGGGAGAAGTTAACGGGCCACCGCCCCCGCCTTCCGGCCCAACCACGGTGATTGTGGCCGGGACCGTCCGCTTTGTGACCGGGCGGCTATGTGAAGGATGCGCGGTCGAAGTGATGGATGGGGCCTCGGCGGGCACCTCGGTTCTCACCGATGCACGCGGGAATTACTCCCTGTCCGTATCAATCGCATTCGCCGGGTCACGCGTCACGCTGCAGGCATCGCGGAGCGGCTACCTGCCCGCGACGCAGACCACGACCGGTGGATTAGCGTTGTTCACTTTGGAATCCTTGCACCCGCTGGACCTGGCCGGCACCTACGCGATGACCGTCGAAGCCGGGGCTCAGTGTACCGAGTTGCCTGAATCAATCCGCAAGCGTGAGTATCTCCTCACGCTCGCCGGTCACCCCGAGCGTCCGCGGAGTGTGTTCGTGGGACGGCCCGTCAAGGGTTCATTCGACGCGTTTCAGATGACGTGGGCGGCGTCCGACAAAGAGCTGACGATGGTGGCCGCGAGTGGGGACGGAGGCGAAATCCCTG
>Ga0079218_10000700_pt1 | contig 10693 bp, 5 predicted proteins | sample NCCompost_FD_77181 | JGI IMG/M metagenome (GOLD analysis project Ga0079218, IMG submission 77181) | Agricultural soil microbial communities from Utah to study Nitrogen management - NC Compost | ecosystem: Environmental > Terrestrial > Soil > Agricultural land | place: USA: Utah | collected... | reverse complement strand
CACCGGGGATTTGCTTGGCGATGATCTCTACTTTCCGCGACTTGAACCGCGTGGAAGCGTGCATGCGCAAGTCGTCAAAAGCTCGCCGTTCGGCGGCACTCACGAGTCGTACCTGCTTTTTCTGCTCTCCATTGCATCGGCGAAAAAGAGCATCTTTATCACGAATCCGTACTTTCTCCCGGACGAGCGGATGACGGAGGCGTTGTTCAAAGCGGCGGCAAGAGGAGTCCGCGTGGTCGTGCTCACACCGGGGAAGATCGATTGGATGCTTGTCTATCGCGCCAGCCGGAGAGGATTCGGCCCTCTATTGCTTGGCGGCATCGAGATCTACGAATACCAGCCGGCGCTTTTGCACGCGAAAACCATGGTGGTGGACGGCACCTTCGCGCTGGTCGGAACCACCAACCTCGACAATCGCTCTTTTGCGCTCAATGAAGAAGTAAATCTCATCGTGCATGACGCCGTTATCGCCGGGCAACTCGAAAAGGCTTTTCATGAAGATTTGAAGTATTCGAGAAAGCTGAATTACGATGAGTGGAAGTCTCGTCCCTGGAGTGAAAAAATTCTCGAACTGTTCACGGTTCCGATCAAAGAACAGCTATGAGCATAAACATGCCGAGGGACCGCTGCTCCAAGGAGGATGATCGTGAACACGCACGACAGTCATAGTGAAGCTGTTGAGGGTGGCATCGCCGCTCTATGGGATGAGATCCGGCGCGCCTTTGCGGAGTTTTTAACGATCCCGACCGCTGTCATCGCTGTTTTCCTCTTCCTGGCGGCAGGCTCTTACATTGTCGAGAGCGCAGACACCGGCTGGTTCCAAGCCGCCCGAGAGGTCCTAAGGCGTCACGTCTTTGCCGACTCAAAAGCAACCAGCGAGTTGCTTGGCACGATCGCCGGCGGCATTATCACGGTCACATCGATCATCATTTCCTTGCTGTTGGTGGCGCTGCAACAGTCGGCCGCTTCTCTCACCCATCAGGTCTTTGATCAATTCCTGCGCCGCCGGGTAAATCAATTCTATTTCGGCTTCTTTGTCGGTTTGTCGCTTTTTGCGCTCGTGACTCTGGCGACCGTAACCGAATCGTTCAATCCGGTCTTCGGAGCAAGCCTGGCGTTTCTGTTTACCATGGCCGGACTTTATATTCTGATCTTGCTGCTCTACACGACGATCAATCAGATGCGTCCGGCAGTGATTATCGAGGCCATTCATGGCCATACCTTGGCTGCGCGCCAATGTCTGCTTCCCTTGATCCTCAAGACGCGGCGATCGCCGCGCGCCGGCGGACTCATCGACCGGCCTGTCAGAGCACAGCGGCATGGATTTGTCACCGGCATAGAGATCGATGCCATCGGTGCGGCAGCCAGAACCCTCCGTGGCGAGGTCGAGGTCGTGCTCAAGGTCTCCATGGGTTCTTTCGTCGCTTTCGAGGATGTGATTGCCGAGATCAAGGCGCGGACCGTTGAGGAGGCAACGAAGTTAGGGAAAACCGTGCAAGGCGCGGTTCATTTCGAAAACCAGCGCGACCTCGCTGTCGATCCGGCGTATGGAATCGAGCAAATGGAGATGATTGCCTGGACATCGATTTCGACCGCCAAGTCCGACCCTGCTCCAGGGCTGCTGATTATTCGCAATCTCAGGGATGTATTGGCGCACTGGTCGGCGGAGGATGACGAAAACCCGGAAGAAGAACCCCTTCCGGTCGTCTACACGGATAACGTTTTTTCACAGCTGATGGATGCTTTCGAGACCTTGGCGGTTGTCGCTTCGGAATCGATGCAGCACCAGAGTTTTGCCGAAGTGCTGTACACCTTCGCAATTATGTTCGAGCGCCTGCGGCCCGAGCAGCAACGACGCGCCGAGGACCTCATTCTACGTATCCTCCCGGCGATGGGCGACCTCGTTCTGACGGCTGAGCTGGACTCTGCTCTTACCGCTTTGGCACGCGCGCTGGATAAGTCGGCGCGCGTTACCACGGCGGCGGCGCTTCAGACTGCGCAAGATCGGTTAAGGTTATCGGTAGGCAAACTCCACTCTCGCGCGACGCGGTCACAGGCGAAATAGATAAACATTTAGCCATCTCGCGGAAGCGACAGATTGACCGCCTGCTATTCAAATTTGGGACAAGAATACCGAGAGAAAGTCGCCCTCGCTGTAATTGCGCACACTTCGGCATATCGCTTGCGTAAACAATGGTTGCACGGTTCCCTGCCGAATTTCTCAAATGAGACAAAACCACATGGTCAGAAAGGACGGAGTTACCGGGTTGGTTGCTCTCGACAGCGAGCGTTTTTTCGAGCGGCGGCGCCACTGATCCCAGTCTAAGTGGGGTGTCCAAGAAGACTTAAAGCCATGGCGGAATCCAAAACAGCAATTTACGCCGCGATCGGCGGTAACGCGGCCATCGCAATCACTAAGTTTACCGCCGCCGCGTTTACCGGCAGCTCGGCCATGCTAACGGAAGGAATCCATTCGCTGGTAGACACGGGCAACGGCGGATTGCTGCTGCTCGGAATCCGCATGAGCAAAAAACCTGCGGACGCGACCCATCCGTTTGGATACGGCAAGGAGCTGTACTTCTGGACGCTCATTGTCGCGATGCTGATTTTCGGCGTCGGCGGCGGCGTCAGCATATATGAGGGGATCTTACACTTGCTCCACCCTAGCCCGCTGGAAGATCCCTTCTGGAACTACGTTGTCTTGGGAATCGCAATCGTTTTCGAAGGTGTTGTGTTCATTATAGCGTGGAAACAATTCCAGGCCATCAAGGGCGAACAGGGCACATGGCAGGCGATCCGTACAAGCAAGGACCCCACTACGTTTACGGTGTTATTCGAGGACGCGGCCGCCATGCTGGGCCTTATAGCCGCAGCGGCGGGAATTTTTCTCGCGCATCAGTTTAACAATCCGTATTTCGATGGCGCCGCCTCCATTGTCATTGGCCTGATTTTGACAAGCGTAGCCTACTTTATCGGCTATGAAAGCAAAGGTTTGTTGATCGGCGAAGGCGCCGATCCTGCGACGCTGCAAAGCATAGAAGGTTTGGCCGAGTCAGACTCCGCAATAAAGAATGTCGAGCGTCCGCTGACGATGTATTTCGGTCCGCATACCGTGCTGTTGACCATGGACGTTCAGTTTCGCCAAGGCTTGTCCGGAACCGAGCGAGACTCGGCGGTGCAACGTTTGGAAAAGGTTATCCACGACAAACATAAAGACATCAACCACATATTCATCGAGTCACGATCGCTGTCGGAAAATAGGCCGGAGCAGCCACAGAACGATGAGAATGCCTTCGAAAACAAGCATGCCTCCAACGCGGAAAAAAGTGCTAACCGCCAAAAGTCGTCGGGTCACAGAGCGCAGAACGTAAAATCGGAATGAACGGATTACGGAATAAACGCAGAGAATGCTCATACCGCTGCGGAATAATCAGTCGAACAAACTCGTTTGCAGCTCGGAGGAGATACTAAAGTGGGCAAGCCTGAAGTAGTTGTCATAACCGGAGCATCAGCGGGCGTCGGGCGAGCGACGGCGCACGCGTTTGCACAGCGCGGCGCCAACATCGGATTGCTGGCACGGGGACGAGATGGACTTGAGGGCGCGCGCCACGATGTAGAGAAAGCCGGCGGTCAGGCTCTCGTGGTGCCGGCCGATGTCGCACACGCTGAGCAGGTCGAAGCCGCAGCCGAAGCCGTTGAGCAGCGGTTCGGTCCCATCGACATCTGGATCAACAATGCGATGGTTTCGGTCTTCTCGCCGATCAAAGAAATGACCGCCGAGGAATTCAAGCGCGTCACTGAAGTCACCTATCTCGGCTATGTTTACGGGACGCTGGCCGCGTTGAAGCGCATGCTACCGCGCGATCGCGGTGTGATCATCCAGGTAGGGTCGGCGCTGGCTTATCGAGGAATTCCGCTGCAGGCGGCGTACTGTGGCGCTAAACATGCCGTTCAAGGGTTCGTCGATTCGCTGCGCTGCGAGCTGCTGCACGATAAGAGTGGGGTGCGGGTCACGATGGTGCAGATGCCCGCGCTCAATACGCCGCAGTTTTCATGGGTCAAGAGTCGCCTGCCGCGAAAGCCCCAGCCGGTGCCGCCGATTTTTCAGCCTGAGCTTGCCGCGGAAGCGATTGTTTTGGCGGCGCATGAAAATCGGCCGGAAATGTATGTGGGCTGGCCGACGGTCAAGGCGATCGTCGGCAATAAAATCGCGCCGCGCTTTGCCGATTGGTACTTGGCGCGCATGGGATATGACGCGCAGCAAACAGCAGAACCGGTTGAGCCGGCACGCAAGGATAACCTATGGGACACTGTCCCAGGAGATCATGGCGCGCACGGCGAGTTCGACGCCCGTTCGAGTGATCACAGCGCGCAATTTTGGCTGACCAAGAACCGGGCGTGGCTTGCACTGGCAGGTCTGCTCTTGACAGGTGCCGTGATCGTAAGTTGCAAGAAGCTTCAGGGCTGAATAGTGCCATTCATCGTGCAGAGCGCAGATCGAAACTCGATTCTCAGCGTTATCCTTAAAAAAAACCACTTCAAAGCCGGCATTTCATTTCTGTTCCCAATTTAGCGACAAAGAAAAACTTTCGTCGCAAGTTTGAGACGGAAAGAGTGATTCGCTCGGGATTGGACTGGGGCTGGCTTCAACCTGCGGTGATTCCATCCGGTGGCATACATGTTGCGGTTTGAATCAATCGTTAGTTAGGGCAAAGGGATTATGGCTAAAACCGCTGCGGATATACTTATCGAAACAATTCAGGACTGGGGCGTCGAAGTAATTTTCGGCTTACCCGGCGACGGCATAAATGGGATTATGGAGTCGTTGCGACAAAGAAAAGATAAGCTCCGCTTCATTCAAGTTCGCCACGAAGAGTCGGCTGCGTTCATGGCCTGCGCCTACGCCAAGTACACCGGCAAGCTGGGAGTCTGCATTGCGACCTCCGGCCCTGGCGGTCTTCATCTGTTGAACGGTCTCTATGACGCCAAACTGGATGGGCAGCCGGTACTGGCGCTGACGGGACACCACTTTCACGATCTCATCGATACGCATGCCCAGCAAGACGTGAACCTCGATCGCGTATTCAGTGACGTTGCTGTTTACAACACCCGAGTGATGGGGCCGGCTCACGTGCAAAATGTCGCCGACCTGGCCTGCCGCACGGCGCTTGCCTACCGCGGCGTCGCGCACATCAATTTTCCCGTCGATCTTCAGGAGCTGGAAGGTGGCGAGCGGTCGAAGCGCAACGTCGCGGACCATACATCGGACGTTCTTGCTTGCCGGGCGCGCTTGCCGGCCGATGAGGACTTGGTGAGAGCTGCCCAGGTTTTGAATGCCGGCAAGAAAGTTGCGATTCTGTGCGGTCAAGGCGCTTTGCACGCGACTGAACAATTAGAACAGGCTGCCGAAGTCTTGGGCGCGCCCATCGTCAAGGCCTTACTCGGCAAAGCGGCCGTACCGGACGATAGCCCCTACACTACCGGCGGCATTGGACTGCTGGGGACAAAGCCGTCGCAAGAGGTCCTCGAAGAATGCGATACGCTACTGATGGTCGGCACGTCATTTCCGTATATAGAATTTCTTCCCAAGCCCGGCCAGGCTCGCGGAGTCCAGATCGATCTTGATCCGGCGCGCATCGGTTTACGCTATCCGGTAGAGATCGGATTAGTCGGCGATAGCCGGAACACTTTGATCGCGCTTCTGGGTCACCTTAACCGGAAAGAAGATCGAGGTTTCTTAGACACCGCCCGCGCCGGTATGAAAGATTGGTGGGAGTTGATGGAGGAACGCGGGACCAGGAACGATAAGCCAATGAAACCGCAAGTCGTAGCGTGGGAATTAGGCAAACGACTATCGCCAACTGCTATCGTTTCTTCAGACTCGGGAACCATCGCGACATGGTTCGCGCGGCAAATTCCCGCTAAGCGCGGGCAGATGTATTCATTATCCGGGACGCTCGCAACAATGGCTAATGGTCTGCCCTATGCCATCGCCGCTCAGGTCGCGTATCCGGAACGGCAGTGCGTTGCTTTCGTCGGCGATGGCGGCTTCTCGATGCTGATGGCGGAATTTGCAACTGCCGTCAAATACCAGCTCCCTATCAAAGTGATCATCGTCAAGAACAATACTCTGGGAATGATCAAATGGGAGCAGATGGTCTTTCTCGGCAATCCGGAATACGGCTGCGAGCTACAGCCGATCGATTTTGCCGGCTTCGCTCGCGCCTGCGGCGGCACCGGTTTAACGATCGAAGATCCGTTGGATTGCGGCGCGATCTTGGACCAGGCGTTGGCGGCGCCCGGTCCCGTGATAGTGGAAGCGGTGGTCGATCCATTCGTGCCGCCCATGCCCGCCAAAATCACGATGGACCAAGCAACCAAGTTCGCCCAGTCCCTGGCGCGCGGCGAGCCGAACCGCTCCAAAATTGCCTGGACTGTGATCTCCGATAAGATACGCGAGATGATTTGATTGGGGCATCCAAAGATGAAATCTACAGGCGTTAAGCGTTGGGCTATTCCGGAGGGATACATCCCTGCTGGAAGCCATGGTCCTGAGCCGCAGTTCACCAGCCATGAGACCGTTTGCATCTTGAACACAACCGACAATGAGGCTCGGGTTACGATCACGATTTTCTACGCGGATCGCGAGCCAGGCGGTCCCTATCGGGTAACCGTTCCCGCGCGACGGACAAAACATGTCCGCTTTAACGACTTGACGGACCCTGAACCCATACCTTTGGCCACGGATTTTGCCAGCCTTATAGAGTCGGATGTTCCGATCGTCGTGCAACACACGCGACTCGATTCACGCCAAGCCGAAAATGCGCTGCTCAGCACGATTGCATACGCCGCAACGTCATCTGAATAGCGCATCAGTAAAGTGGCAGCCGTTGAGCTCCGCCTACCCGCTAGCGCCATTTTCGGCACGAAGGAATCGCCGGAGAGAAACAGTCGCGATCGCAAGACTGGCAATCGCATATATTAGCCGAAGTTTAAATTGACCGGTCCATCGTCGCCATCGAATTCAAACCGAATAGTGCGCGAACTTTCCACAACATTAGAAACAGGAGCCGGAGTGAATAAACAAGAAGTCGAGTTACCTGACCTGTCGCGCGGCACGCACGATAAAAGACAGCAGCACCACAGCGATGCAGTCACGAATGCCGTCAACGGCTTAGTGCGCGGGCCGGTGCAGCCGGCGACAACTGGCGAAGTCCACAGGCGAAAGGTCGATTCTTCGGAAACCAGCGCCGAGCTGGCTGCGGAACTGCGTAGCCGCATCCGCGGCGAAGTTCGTTTCGACGCGGGCAGCCGCGCGCTCTATGCCACGGACGCATCCAACTACCGCCAGGTGCCCGTCGGCGTGGTCATCCCGAAAGATATAAACGATGTCGTGGAAACGGTCGCGGCGGCGCGCCGCTGTGGCGCGCCGGTGCTGGCGCGTGGTGGCGGAACCAGCGTGGCAGGGCAGTGTTGCAATGTGGCCGTGGTCATCGATTTTTCCAAATACCTGCATCGCATTCTCGCTCTCGACCAGGAACGCAAGCGCGCCCGGGTCGAGCCCGGCGTCGTGCTTGATGATCTGCGCGATCGCGCGGAAGAATATCACCTGACGTTCGGTCCCGATCCATCCACGCACAATCACTGCACCTTGGGCGGAATGATCGGCAATAATTCCTGCGGCGTCCATTCCGTGATGGCCGGCAAGACCGATGATAATGTCGAAGAGCTCGAAATCCTCACTTACGATGGTTTGCGCATGCGCGTCGGAGAAACCAGCGAAGCCGAGCTGGAGCGTATTGTCCACGAAGGCGGGCGCCGCGGCGAAATTTATTCCAAACTGCGGGCGCTGCGTGACCGCTATGGGAATCTCATTCGCGAGCGTTTCCCGAATATCCCGCGCTGCGTGTCGGGATATAATCTGCCGTGGTTGCTCCCGGAAAATGGTTTTCATGTTGCCCGCGCGCTGGTGGGAAGCGAATGCACTTGTGTGACCGTGCTTGAAGCCACCGTTGGTCTCGTCAGCAGTCCGCCGGTGCGCTCGCTGCTGGTTCTTGGCTATCCCGATGTTTATCAAGCCGGTGATCACATCCCGGAAGTCTTGGCGCATAAACCTATCGCCTTGGAAGGGATGGACGATCATCTGGTTGCGGCCATGAAAAAAAAACACCTGCACCCGGAAAACGTGGAATTGCTGCCGGCAGGAGGCGGTTGGCTGCTGGTCGAGTTCGGCGGCGAAAGCAGAACAGAAGCCGACGACCGGGCGGGCGCGCTCATGGAGGTGCTCAAGAGAGAGCCGAACGCTCCCAGCATGAAACTTTTTAAGGATCCTGAGGAGGCGCGCACGATCTGGCTCGTGCGCCGCTCGGGATTAGGCGCCACCGCGCGTGTGCCGGGTGAAAACGACACCTGGGAAGGGTGGGAAGATTCCGCCGTGCCGCCGGAAAAGCTCGGCGGTTATTTGCGTGATCTGCGCAAATTGCTGACGGATCACGGCTATAACTGCGCACTCTATGGCCACTTCGGACAGGGCTGTGTGCACACGCGGATCGATTTCGACTTACTGACCCAAGCCGGCATTCAAAAGTACCGTTCCTTCATTCATCGCGCCGCCGACCTCGTCATCAGCACGGCGGCTCGCTTTCCGGCGAGCACGGCGACGGCCAGTCGCGCGGGGAGCTGCTGCCGAAGATGTTCGGGCCGGAGCTGATGCAAGCATTTCGTGAATTCAAAAGCATCTGGGACCCAGACTGGAAAATGAATCCGGGCAAAGTGATTGATGCGTACCGCGCGGATGAAAATCTGCGTCTCGGTGCGGATCACCATCCGGCGCAGCCGCCGACCCATTTCAAGTTTCCCGGCGATGATAAAGGCAGCTTTTCCCGCGCGACTTTGCGCTGCGTCGGGGTGGGCGAATGCCGTCGTGAAGCCATCGGCACCATGTGCCCGAGCTATCGGGTGACGCGCGAAGAGATGCACTCCACGCGCGGCCGGGCGCGTTTGCTCTTTGAAATGTTCCAAAGCGATCCCCTCAAGTCCGGCTGGCGCAGCGAAGCCGTGAAAGAAGCTCTGGATCTCTGTCTTGCCTGCAAGGGCTGCAAGAGCGACTGTCCCGTGAACGTCGACATGGCGACGTACAAAGCCGAATTTTTTTCCCACTACTATAAAGGGCGGCTGAGGCCGCGCCATGCCTATGCCATGGGTTGGATCTACTGGTGGGCGCGGCTCGCCGCGCTGATGCCCAATGTGGTGAATGTCGTTGCCCATGCGCCGCTGCTCGGCGAGGTTGTAAAAATGCTCGGCGGCGTCGCGCCGGAGCGCCAGGTGCCGGTCTTTGCGCCGGAGACTTTCACCCATTGGTTCATTGCCAATCGAGGATCGACAATCGGAAATAAAAGTTCGCGATCTTCCATCCTCAACGATCGATCCTCGCACAAGCAGGTGATTCTCTGGCCGGACACCTTTAACAACAACTTCTTTCCCGAGGTGCCGAAAGCGGCCGTCGAAGTGCTCGAAGCCGCCGGTTATCATGTAACGATTCCCGAGCGCTCGCTTTGCTGCGGCCGGCCCTTGTACGATTTCGGCATGCTTGATACCGCCGAGCGCTTGCTGCGCCAGATTCTTGACACCCTTCGCCCGCAGATTGCGGCCGGTATTCCCATCGTCGGACTGGAGCCCAGTTGCGTGGCGGTGTTTCGCGACGAGCTGGTGAATCTTTTTCCCAATGATCAAGACGCCAAACGGCTTAGCGACAATACCTACTTGTTGGGCGAATTTCTCGATCAGGCAGCGACCGGCTTCACGCCGCCGAAACTAAAACACCGGGCTCTCGTCCATGGTCATTGTCATCAAAAAGCGCTCATGGGAATGGCGCACGATAAAAACATTCTCGCCAAGCTCGGCCTCAATTATCAAGTGCTGGATTCCGGATGTTGCGGCATGGCGGGCTCGTTTGGTTTTGCGAATGGACACTACGATGTCTCGCGCCGCGTCGGCGAGCTGGTTTTGTTGCCGGCGGTGCGCGCGGCGGATAAGGACACTCTTATCATCACCGATGGCTTTAGTTGTCGCGAGCAGATCGCGCAGCTCACGGATCGTAGAGCTTTGCACACGGCGCAAGTGTTGCAAATGGCGCTCGACGGAGGCGCGCGACAAACGGGACCCTACGTCGAGTCGGCGGTCATCGAACGGACCCGCCTTGAGGGCGAGCGGTCTCAACGCCGCGCCGCGATGATCATGGGCGGCGCCGTGCTCGCGGCCGGGGCGCTACTCTGGGGTGTAATGAGGAGGAGAAGGCTGTGAATCCGCATCGCAAATCGAATCTCGCCTGTTTAATGATTTCTATAATGAACTCCGAGGAACATCCACACACAGGAGGCGTCAATGAAAAGCAAGTTAATCCATGACGCAGAACAGAAAACGTTCGCTTTGGTATTCGAAAAGGACGATGAGGTCGTGCAAGAGCTCACGCGATTCGCAAAACAGCATGATCTCGCCGCAAGCCATTTCACCGCTATCGGCGCATTTAAAAACGCCGTGCTCGGTTTTTTCGATCGAGAGAAGAAGGATTACAAGAAGATTCCCATCGATGAACAGGTCGAGGTGCTTTCGCTCATCGGCGACATAGCGCTGAGTCGCGGCGAGCCGAAGCTCCATGCCCATGCCGTGTTGGGCAAAGCGGATGGCGCGGCCT
>Ga0079218_10000699_pt1 | contig 10695 bp, 6 predicted proteins | sample NCCompost_FD_77181 | JGI IMG/M metagenome (GOLD analysis project Ga0079218, IMG submission 77181) | Agricultural soil microbial communities from Utah to study Nitrogen management - NC Compost | ecosystem: Environmental > Terrestrial > Soil > Agricultural land | place: USA: Utah | collected... | reverse complement strand
TGCTCGGCCGGCTTGGCGACCACGGTGTTGCCGGCGGCGAGCGCCGCGCTGACCTGGCCGAGGAAGATCGCGAGTGGGAAGTTCCAGGGCGAGATGCAGGCGAACACGCCGCGGCCGTGCAGCTGGATCTGGTTGCGCTCGCCGGTCGGGCCGGGCAGCGGCATCGGCCTGGCGAAATCGGCGCGGGCGCGCACCGCGTAGTAGCGCAGAAAGTCGACCGCCTCGCGCAGCTCCGCGACGGCGTCGGGAATGGTCTTGCCGGCTTCGCGGATGCAGAGGGCGAGCACGTCGGTCTGCGCGCCTTCCAGCAGATCGGCGGCGCGCTCCAGGCATGCGGCGCGCTCGCCGGCTGGAGTCATCGACCAGTCCTCGAAGGCGCGCTGGGCACGACCCACGGCGTCGGAAACCTGGTCCGCAGTCGCGTTGATCACCTGCCCCACGGTCTCACGCGTATCGGCGGGATTGACAATGGGCTGCGCTTTGCCGGTGAGTTCGCGGCCACCAACGATCGGCGCGGCGGATGACGGACGCGCCGCAGCGGCGTCGAGTGCGCTGGCGAGCGGCGTCAGCACGTCAGTGTCGGAGAGGTCGACACCGGCGGAGTTCTTGCGCTCTGAGCCGTAGAGATCGCGCGGCTGCGGAATGCGCGGGTGCGGGATCTGTGGCAGCTTGCGCACGCGCACGATCGGATCGGCGACGATCTCGTCGAGCGGCGCCTTCTCATCGACGATGCGATTGACGAAGGACGTGTTGGCGCCATTCTCCAGCAGGCGGCGCACCAGATAGGCCAGCAGATCCTCGTGGCTGCCGACCGGCGCGTAGACGCGGCAGGGAATGCCCATCGCCTCGGTCAGCGTCACCTCGTTGTAGAGCGCCTCGCCCATGCCATGCAGGCGCTGGAACTCCAGCTTCTCGCGGGCCGAAGCTTCGCCGCCCGCCATCTCGATGATGGCCGCGAGGCTGTGGGCGTTGTGGGTGGCAAATTGCGGATAGAACGCGCCGCTGTCGGACAGCAGCCGCCGTGCGCAAGCAAGGTAAGACACATCGGTCGTGGCCTTGCGCGTGAACACTGGATAGCCGCCGAGGCCGCGCTCCTGGCTCACCTTGATCTCGCTGTCCCAGTAGGCGCCCTTCACCAGCCGCACCATCAGGCGGCGGCGATGCTTGCGCGCGAGGTCGGCGAGCCAGTCGACCAGCGGCAGGCAGCGCTTCTGATAAGCCTGGATGGCGAGACCGAGCCCGTCCCAGCCCTTGAGCGACGGATGGCCCGAGACGGCTTCGATCACATCGAGCGAGAGGTCGAGCCTGTCCGCTTCTTCCGCATCGATGGTGAAGCCGATGTCGACGGCCTTCGCTGCCTTCGCCAGCTCCACCAGGCGCGGCACCATTTCGTCGAGCGTGCGCTTGCGCTGCGCCATCTCGTAGCGTGGATGGAGCGCGGAGAGCTTCACGGAAATGCCGGGGCTCTTGACCGACCCGCGGCCGGCGGCGGCGCGGCCGATCGAGGCGATGGCGGCCTCGTAGGCGTCGAAATAGCGGTCGGCGTCGCGCGCGGTGCGGGCGGCCTCGCCCAGCATGTCATAGGAGTAGCGATAGCCCTTGCGCTCCATGCCCTCGGCGCGCTCGAGCGCCTCGTCGATATCGCGGCCCATCACGAACTGGCGGCCGAGGATCTTCATGGCCTGCGTCACGGCCTGGCGGATCACCGGCTCGCCGGAGCGGGTGACCAGGCGCTTGAGCACGCCCTTCAGGTCGCTGCTGGTCGAGTCCATCTGCATGATGCGGCCGGTGAGCATCAGGGCCCAGGTCGAGGCGTTGACGAAGATGGAGTCGCTTTCGCCGAGATGCGCGCTGAAGTCCGCGTCGCGCAGCTTGTCCTTGATCAGCATGTTGGCGGTTTCGGAATCCGGGATGCGCAGCAGCGCCTCGGCCAGGCACATCAGCACCACGCCCTCTTTCGAGGAGAGCTCGTAGGCGTGCATGAAGGCGTCGATGCCGCCCTGCCCCACCCGGTTCTCGCGCACCTTGCGCACCAGCTGCCGGGCGCGGGTGGCGATCCGGTCCTGCACGTCGGCGGGCAGCTCGGACTGCGCCAGCAGGGTCTGGACCACGCCGGTCTCGTCGGCGCGGTAATGGGCGCGCAAGCGGGCGCGCAACGGATCTGGTTGCGGGAGCGGCTCGGTGAAGATCATGACAGAACCTTGCGCAAGGATGGGCGAAGCTGGCCTGGAAATTGACAGCTGGATTTTCGGGGCGGAGCATAGTCGGAATCCGTCCGGTTGGAAGCAGGAACAGGTGCCATGAGCTTTTTTCCAGGATTCGAGCAGCGGCGGGTCAAGGTCGATGACATCGCTTTCAATGTCCGGATCGGCGGCAGCGGTAGCCCGCTCCTGCTGCTGCATGGCCTGCCGCAGACCCATGTCGCCTTTCACAGGATCGCCCCGGAGCTGGCGCGCTATTTCACGGTGATCTGTCCGGACCTGAAGGGCTATGGCGACAGCGACGCGCCCGCACCGACACCGGATTCCGGCAACTACTCCAAGCGGGTCATGGGCGAAGAGATGCTGGCGCTGATGAAGGAGTTCGGCCACCAGCGGTTTGCCCTGGTAGGGCACGATCGCGGCGGGCGCGTTGCATACCGCCTGGCGCTCGACCACCCCCGCGCCATCACGCGCCTCGGCATTCTCGATATCGTGCCGACCTCGGAGTATTGGGACACTGCCGATCGCGCCTTCGCCGTCAATACGTTCCATTGGGGATTCCTGGCGCGAGACGGCGGCTTGCCCGAGCGCCTGATCGGCCACGAGCCGGATTTCGTCCTGGACTACCTGATGCGGCTGTGGGCCGGCGACCATGGCGCGCTCGATCCAAAGGCCTTGGCCGAATATCGCCGCTGTTTCCGCAAGCCCGAGAACATCGCGGCCGTTTGCGCGGACTACCGCGCCGGCTACACCATCGACGATGAGCAGGACCGCGCCGACCGAGCGGCCGGCAGGAAGATCGGATGTCCTGTTCTGGTTATTTCCGGCGAGCAGTATCTTCACACCGGCGAGAGCAATGCGCTCGATATCTGGCGGCGCTGGGCCGCCGACGTGCGCGGCCTCGGCCTCATGTGCGGGCACTTCGTAGCCGAGGAAAAGCCGGCCGAGGCGCTGGCAGCGCTGGTGCCGTTTTTGAGGGGATGAGATCGGCCAGGTCCCACGTTCATCATTCTCGTTGCATGGCCCAGTGTCAGTCGTGCCGACGATCAACTTAAGTGGTACTCGCGAGAAAAGGCTCACTTAGCCGCAGTATCGGGAACTCAAAGCGACTGTCTCCTATTGGTCAGATGTGCGGCAAGAACTGACGATAGCCTGACCAGCGGGTCTCTGCTGGTCTTACAGTCCGGGAAACAGGCATGAAAACGCTTATCGAGCCTTACGGCGAGAAATTGCGGGTGCTCTATCTGGCCAATGACGCCCTTGAGGCGGAACGCCGACGAGCAATCGAGTATCCATCCTGGCATCTGACCGACAGGCAGATCTGCGATCTCGAGCTGTTGATGAATGGGGCATTTTCCCCACTCACAGGTTTCATGTGCCGCGATGAATATGACCGCGTCGTGCGCGACAGCAGGCTCGAAAATGGACTGGTGTGGACGATTCCCATCGTGCTCGATGTCGATGGCCCGTTCGCCGACAAGGTGACCCGCGGAGATCGCATTGCATTGCGCGATCGAGAGGGCGTGCTGGTCGCCACCATGACCGTGGATTCGAAATGGACGCCGGATCTGGAACTGGAAGCGCGGCTGGTGTACGGCACGTCGGATTCGGCGCATCCTGGCGTGTTCTACCTTCTGCACAAGTCGAAGCCCATCTGTCTTGGCGGCCCGATCACGGGGATCGAACCGCCGGCGTGCTACGACTTCAAGCACCTCCGGGATGATCCGTCCACGCTGCGCCAGAAATTCCGCAAGCGGGGTTGGTCGCGGGTGGTCGCCTTCCAGACCCGCAACCCCATGCATCGGGCTCATTTCGAGCTCACCTGCCGGGCGGCGAAGGCATCCGAGGCCGACCTGCTATTGCACCCGGTCGTCGGCATGACCAAGCCAGGAGACGTGGACCACTACACGCGCGTACGCTGCTACGAGCAGGTCCTGCGGCGTTATCCCGAGCAGACCACGATCATGAGTCTGTTGCCGCTGGCGATGCGGATGGCGGGCCCGCGTGAAGCGGTCTGGCACGCCATCATTCGCCGCAACTTCGGATGTTCGGGCTTCATCGTTGGTCGTGATCATGCCGGCCCGGGCAATAACGGGAATGGCACGAATTTCTACGATCCCTACGCGGCGCAGCAGCTGGTGCGCCAATACCAAGACCAGCTTGAAATCGAGATGACCCCATTCGAGGAGATGATGTACGTGCCGGAACGCGGGCAGTTCGTGCCGCGCAATGAAGTACGCGAAGGCGAGACGCCCATGACCATCTCGGGCACCGAGCTGCGGCGGCGGTTGCGCGATGGCATCGACATGCCGGAATGGTTCTCTTTTCCGGAGGTGCTCGAGGAATTGCGCCGCAGCTTTCCGCCACGTTACCGGCAAGGCTTTGTTATTTTTTTCACAGGCCTGCCGAGCTCCGGCAAATCGACGATTGCAAACGCCCTGCTTGCCAAGTTGAACGAGGACGGCACTCGGCCGGTGACGATCCTCGACGGCGACGGCGTGCGGCGGCACCTCTCGAGCGAACTCGGGTTCTCGCGCGAGCATCGCGATCTCAATGTGCTGCGCATCGGCTATGTGGCGAGCCTCATCGCGAAGTCCGGCGGTATCGCCATCTGCGCTCCGATCGCGCCATACGAGAACATTCGGCGGCAGGTCCGCGAACTCGTGGAGGCGAACGGCGGATTCATCGAAGTGCATGTGGCGACACCGGTCGAGGTGTGCGAGACGCGCGACCGCAAAGGCCTCTATGCCAAGGCCCGTGCCGGCCTGCTCGGGAATTTCACGGGCGTCAACGACCCTTATGAGCGTCCGGTCGCACCGGACCTGCGCATCGACACGAGGGAATACACGCCCGATCAGGCCGCCCAGCAAATCCTGCTGAAGATCGAGGCACTGGGTTACATTCGGTAACGCGTCTCAACCTCCGGAGGCCTGGTGCCGCACGTCAAGCAGCCCTTACGTGGGGCCGGCGCCAGGGCCTGAGGTGCCGATAGCGGCTTTATTCCGTTTCAGGTTTCGCAGTCTTTGGCCGGGGAACCACCGAGAATACGCCCTCAGGCCACATCGGCGCTTCGCCTGGACCGGGCTTCTGCCACTTCCCCACGGCCTCAACGGCGCGCCGCGACCATGCGATCGTCGCTTCCAGGTGCTGCCATACCAGTCCCAACGCCAGCACACCGACAGCCAAACGCTCGGGAAACGGCCCGTCTCCAGCACGATATTCCTCAGCCATGCGGCGCAGTGTGGCTTGCTGGGCCTCGGCTACCGCGCCCATAGCGCGGAGCGTATCAAGCAGATCCGCCTTGCTGCCCTGGTCGGCAAAAAACACCTTGAGCAGCGGCTCGGATTCCAGACGCATCTCGCCGCCGGGCGCGTCGAGCCACGCGCGCAGGGCCTTCCTGCCCTGTGGCGTGATCCGGTAGACGGTGCGGCAGCGCTCGCCGGTTCGCTCCTGGCGCGCGGCGGCATAGCCGCCGGCGACGAGACGTTTGGCTTCAGCATAGAGATTGCTCTCCGCGCGCGGCCAGAAGTGGCTGAGGCTGCGATTGATCTGCTTGGCAAGTTCGTAGGTCGGCCACGGCCGCACAGCAAGCAGTCCGAGAATGGCGAAGGAGGTGGCGGTCAGCGGGCGGGTGTCACGCATGCCCGGATAGTACTCGGCTTGACTTGCTCCAGTCGAGAGCATAGGATACTCCTGTCAGGAGTAATGGGAGCCGGTTCATGTCCCATGCCGAGGCATTCATCCGCCGCGCGGCACCGGACGAGATTTCCGAGATCGAAGCAGTGTGTGTGGCGGCCTATTTGGAGTACCGCAGCGAGGTGCCCCTCTCGATATTCGAGGGTTACATCGATGATTTACACCGTCTGTCGGATCACTGGCATGAAGCTGAGGTCTTGGTCGCGGAGGTCGGCGGGCGCATCGCCGGCAGCGTGCTGTTCTATGCCGACGCCAGTACGGAAGGCCTTGGCCTCCCGCAGGGCTGGTGCGGGTTTCGCAAGCTGGCGGTCCATCCGCGAAGGCGCGGCCGTGGCCTCGGGCGCAGCCTCACGCAGGCCTGCATCGACAGCGCATGCAGGCAGCACGCGGCGACGATCGGCATTCACACCGCCTCGTTCATGCAAGCCGCGCGACGCGTCTACGAGCAGATGGGATTCCGCCGCTGCGCCGAATTCGATCTCAGCCTATCCGACATAGGGCTCGGAGATGCCAGCGCCGACGTAGACATCATCGCGTATCGGCTGGACTTCGTCCCAGCCTGAGTTCCCCCGCTCTCTGCGAACTTCGGTGTGAGATCCCTATGAGCAAGCACGCCAACAGGCGACGATTCCTCCAATTCGCGGCTGCTGTCGGTTCCGGGCTTCTGTCCGCTCGCGTCTACGGCCAGGACGCGGCCGGCGGGGGTTGTGACGGAAAGCGTGTCGTGGTTCTCGGCGCGGGCCTCGCCGGGCTGACCGCGGCGTACCGGCTGAAGAACCAGGGCTACGAGGTCACCGTGATCGAGGGGCAGGACCGGGTCGGCGGCCGGGTGCTGACCGTTCGGGACGGTTTCGAGGCCGGCGGCCACGCCGAGATGGGCGCGACGCGCATCTTCAGCACGCACGCGGCGATTCTCAAGTATGTCGACCTGTTCGGTCTGGGGCCGCTCGCGCCCTACGACTTGGGCGACCGCGCCTTCTACATGCGCGGCCGGCGCTTCATGCCGCCGCCCGCCGGCCAGCCCTGGCCCATCGCCGACATGTCCGAAGCCGAGAGGGCCAACCCCTTCGCGTTCCTGCAGACCTATCTGGGCGCAGGCTTCGAGATGCTGGGCGATCCGACTGGTGCAGGTTGGCCGAACAGCCAGCCGAGAGCGCTCGATCTCGACAAGGTCACGATCGAGCAATACCTGCTAGGCCGAGGCGCCTCGCAGGGCTGGGTCGACTGGTTCTGCGCGCTGGAGGGCAACGTCAAACGACTCAACGCCTTCGCCGGCATCGCCACCGAGAGGCTCTTGGCCGGCTTCGGCGGCGAGCCGCCGAGCAGCATCCGCGGCGGCAACGACAGGTTGCCCAAGGCCTTCGCCGCGGCGCTCGGCGACCAGGTCAAGCTCCGGTGCAAGGTCGTGCGCCTCGAGCAGAGCGCGACCGAGGTCACGGTTACGTACCTCGACGCACAGGGTCGGCAGAGCCAGCTGCGCGCGGACCGCTGCGTGTGTGCGCTGCCCTTCTCGACGCTGCGCAAGGTCATCATCGCGACGCCGTTTCCGGACGACAAGATGCAGGCCATCGCGGGCCTCCGCTACATGCCTGCTGCGCGCTGCCATTTCCAGACCAGGACCCGCTTCTGGACGAGCGACCGGCTCGGCCCGCCCGGCGGGCTGTACCTGGTAGGCTCCGACACCCTTGCCGGCCGCATCTGGAACACCAGCTCCCAGCAGCCCGACCCGGTCATGGGCATGATCCATTCGTACATGTTCGATACCGATGCGACCGAGTACGCGTCGATGCCCGGCCGCATCGAAGCCATGCGTCGGCACATCGATGACAAGCTGCTGCCGGGGCTGACACCCGATCAGGTCGTCGCCGCCGTCGACAAGGTCTGGCAGGAAGACCCCTGGGTGGAGGGCGCCTGGGCCTGGGCCGGGCTCAACGCGATCAACGGCGCGTACCGGACAATTCCGAGGGCCGAGGGGCGCGTGCATTTCGCCGGCGAGCACACCTCGCCCTTGATCGGTTGGATGACTACCGCAATCGAGTCAGGCGAACGCGCCGCCGATGAAATCATTGCCGCCAGCTGTTAGAGCGAGACGACGCGATGGACACTTGGCGAGAGCTTGCCACGCTGCTCGACTCCGTTCGCCTACTCGATGCGCTTCGGCAGGCCTCCGTCAGCCATTCGGCCGGGCTCAGCCGGCCAGCTTCGCCTTCAGGCGCTCGTTGAGCAGCGCGGGGTTGGCCTTGCCGCCGGTCGCCTTCATCACCTGGCCGACGAAGAAGCCCAAGAGCTTGTCCTTGCCGCCGCGATACTCCGCGACCTTGTCCGCGTTCCTGACCATGATGTCGTCGATCGCGGCGTCGATCGCGCCGGTGTCGGTGACCTGGCGCAGGCCCTTGGCCTCGACGATGTCCTTGGCCGGCTTGCCGCTCTCGAACATCTCGGCGAACACGTCCTTGGCGATGCGGCCGGAGATCGTGTTGTCGGCGATGAGGTCGATGAGGCCGCCGAGTGCGTCGGCGCTGACCGTCGACTCCGCGATGGTCTTGCTCGCCTTGTTGAGCAGGCCGGCGAGATCGCCCATCACCCAGTTGGCGGCGAGCTTGGCGTCGCGGCCCTTGGCGACCGATTCATAGAAAGCGCCGACCTCTTTTTCGCTCACGAGCACGCCGGCGTCATAGTCGCTGAGGCCATAGTCCTTGGTGAAACGCGCGCGCTTCTCGTCCGGCAGCTCCGGCAGGGTCGCCTTGATCTCGCTCACCCATTTCGGGTCGAGCACCAGCGGCAGCAGGTCCGGGTCCGGGAAATAGCGGTAATCGTGCGCGTGCTCCTTGGAGCGCATGGAGCGGGTCTCGCCCTTGTTCGGGTCGTACAGCCGGGTCTCCTGCTTGATGGCGCCGCCATCCTCGATGATCTCGATCTGGCGCCGCGCCTCGTGTTCGATCGCCTGCTGGACGTAGCGGATCGAGTTCACGTTCTTGATCTCGCAGCGCGTGCCGAGCGGATCGCCGACCTTGCGCACCGACACGTTGACGTCGCAGCGCATGGAGCCTTCCTCCATGTTGCCGTCGCAGGTGCCGAGATAGCGCAGGATCGAGCGCAGCTTCTTCAGATACGCCGCCGCCTCTTCGGAGGAGCGCATGTCCGGTTCCGACACGATCTCCATCAACGCAATGCCGGAGCGGTTGAGATCGATGTAGCTCTTGGTGGGATGCTGGTCGTGCAGGCTCTTGCCGGCATCCTGCTCCAGGTGCAGGCGGGTGATGCCGACATGGCGCTTCGAGCCGTCCGGCATGTCGAGCGTGACGATGCCCTTGCCGACGATCGGCTGGGTGTACTGGGAGATCTGATAACCGGCGGGCAGATCGGCGTAGAAATAGTTCTTCCGGTCGAACACGGACTTGAGGTTGATCTCCGCCTTGAGGCCGAGGCCGGTGCGCACCGCCTGCTCCACGCAGCGCTTGTTGATGACCGGCAGCATGCCGGGAAACGCGGCGTCGACCAGGCTGACCTGGCTGTTCGGCTCCGCCCCGAAGGTGGTGGAAGCGCCGGAGAACAGCTTGGATTCGGAGATCACCTGGGCATGCACCTCGAGCCCCAGGATGATCTCCCACTTTCCGGTGCGGCCTTCGATCAGGTTCTTCTCGTCTGCCATCGTTCGGTCCTTGGGGCTCAGAATCCTGCCGGCTTGGCGGTGAAGTTGGCGCTGCTTTCGATCACGCCGCCGACGCGGAACAAGGTCTCCTCGTCGAAGGCGCGGCCGATCAGCTGCAGCCCGAGCGGCAGGCCCTGGCTGTCGAGGCCGCCGGGCACCGAGATGCCGGGCAAGCCGACCAGATTCGCCGTCACAGTGAATACGTCGTTCAGATACATCTGGATCGGGTCGTCGGTGCCCTCGCCCTCGGCGAACGCTGCCGACGGCGTCGAGGGCGTCAGGATCACGTCGACATTCTTGAAAGCGCGGTCGAAGTCGCGCGCGATCAAGGTACGCAGCCGCTGCGCCTTCAGGTAATAGGCATCGTAGTAGCCGGCCGAGAGCACGTAGGTGCCGATCATGATGCGGCGGCGCACTTCCTTGCCGAAGCCGTCGGCACGCGTCTTCTCGTACATCTCGTCCAGGCTTTCGCCCGGCACGCGCAGGCCGAAGCGCACGCCGTCATAGCGCGCGAGGTTGGACGACGCCTCGGCGGGCGCAATGATGTAATAGGTCGGCAGCGCATACTTGGTGTGCGGCAGAGATACCTCCTTGATCTCGGCTCCCTGCTTCTTCAGCCACTCCGCGCCCTCGTGCCAGAGCTTTTCGATTTCCGGCGACATGCCGTCGAGGCGGTATTCCTTCGGGATGCCGACCCGCAGGCCACGAATGTCGCCAGTCAGCGCCTTCGTGTAGTCCGGCACTGGCAGGTCGACCGAGGTGGAGTCCTTCGGGTCGTGCCCGGCCATCGCGCCCAGCATCAGCGCGCAGTCCTTGACGCTGCGCGCCATCGGCCCCGCCTGGTCGAGCGAGGAGGCGAACGCGACGATGCCCCAGCGCGAGCAGCGGCCATAGGTCGGCTTGATGCCGACGGTGCCGGTGAAGGCGGCGGGCTGGCGGATCGAGCCGCCGGTGTCGGTCGCGGTCGCGCCGAGCGCCATGCGCGCGGCCACAGCGGACGCGGAACCGCCGGAGGAGCCGCCGGGCACCAGGCGCTTGTTGTCACCCTTGCGCCGCCACGGATTGCCGACGCCGCCGAAATGGGACGTGAGATTGCTGGAGCCCATGGCGAACTCGTCCATGTTCACCTTGCCCAGCATCACCGCG
>Ga0079218_10000698_pt1 | contig 10698 bp, 9 predicted proteins | sample NCCompost_FD_77181 | JGI IMG/M metagenome (GOLD analysis project Ga0079218, IMG submission 77181) | Agricultural soil microbial communities from Utah to study Nitrogen management - NC Compost | ecosystem: Environmental > Terrestrial > Soil > Agricultural land | place: USA: Utah | collected... | reverse complement strand
TGCTCGTGGCCCTGCACCGCAACCGCTGGCAGAGCGGATGGCGGGTGGCGACGCACGTGGTGCCGCCGCTCGCCGTCCTGTAGTTCATGACCGGCGCGCTGCCCGCCGCGACCGCGTCGCCCGTCGCCTTCGGCGCGCTCGGGCTGGCGGTGGCCGCGCTGACCGCGTGGCTGGTGCGGCATGGGGAGCCGTCGAGCGAACCGCGTTTCGAAATCGCGACGCTGCGGCGCTTCGTGCCGGTGTTCGCGCTCTACCTGGTGGTCACCGCCCTCTGGCCGCCGTTCCGGTCTCCCAGCGGGTGGCATGGGGCGGTGCTGTTCGAGAACCGGATGAACGGGGCCGGCGTGGTGGACGTGCTGCTCCTGCTCGAACAGGTCGGCGGCTTCACGCTGCTCGGCTACGCGGTGGCCGAGTGGCGCGGCCGTCGGGAGCTCTCGCTCGCCGCGGACCTGCCGCTCATCGTCGCCGCGGCCGCGGCCTGTGCGCTGGCGCTCGAAGGCGTGCAGGGTGTGTTGTCGGGACCCGGCGCGTCGCTGCTGCGCGCGGCGCTGTCTACGAGCGGCGCCGCCTACGGCGTGGCCGTGTACCACCTCGCCCGCCAGCACGTGCGAGCGCTGCGCGCCGAGGACGCCGGCGCGGGCGCGTCGGCCACCGAAGCCGCCTAGCTATGTAGAGGGCGGTCTTCAGACCGCCCTGACGCAGTCGCTGCTATTCGTCAGGCATTCGCATGAACCCGATCGACGAACTCGTTGAACGGCTGGCACGGCATCCGGGACTGCGCTTCACTGCGACGGCGACGGTCGTTGAGATCGAGTCGCCAACCTCCGAAGGATTCGCCGTACGTCTTCAAGCGGCGAAGTCAGAGTTCATCGTTGCCTTCGAGGGTTGGCATGAACACTTCGAGTCCGGCGAAGAGGCGTTGAACTGTGTGGCGTTCGCGTACAGCGGGCGTTGCCGCCTCGCAGTCACTTATCGAGGCCGGATTCCCGTGAAGTGGGTGATGGAATCGTGGGATGACGGGCGATGGATCGCGGACAGTGAGGTGAGGCACTTCGTCGTACCCTTCTGGCTGCGACGTCGCGTCGTCTATCGCCAGAATCCGAATCTCCTGAGCAGCGAGTGAACCCCGCTACCGAAGGCCGACCTCTACATTGAGCGTCGTCGCCGGAGCAGCTCGTAGAGCACCACCGCGGCGGCGGACGCGACGTTCAACGATCGCTTCTCCCCCAGCATTGGAATGCTGACGTGCGTCTCGATGCCCCGTACGACCTCCGGCGCCACGCCGTCGGTCTCGTGGCCGAACACGAGGCACACCGGCCACGTGGGCACCCAGTCGTACAGATCGATGGCGTGTTCTGAGTTCTCGATCGCCACGATGTGATACCCCGCGCCGGCTGCCTTGGCGATCGCGATGGCCGTCTCCGCCTCGTACTCCCAGGCGACCGCCGTTTCCGCGCCGAGCGCGGTCTTGGCAATCGCGTGCCGCTGCCGCGCGCCCTGGTCGGGCCGCGGCGTGATGCCGCAGAGCACCAGCTTCTCCAACGCGCAGCCGTCCGCGGTACGGAAGAAGGCGCCCGTGTTGTACAGGCTGCGGATGTTGTCGAGCACGACGACGACGGGCAGGCTAGGGGAAGCCGACATGAACGTTGAACACACGCACGCCCAGCTCGCGCGTGTCCTGGCTGACGACGCTCGCCGTAGTCGCCGGCACGAACGTCGGCTGCACGTGCAGATCGACGTCCACCGTGGCGGCCGAACCCAACCGGGCCGCAGGCAGCGGCACGCGTTCGACACGGCGGGCGCCCGGCACGACCCGAATCGAGGCGAGCAGGTCGGACCCGGCTCGCAGCTCCACGGTCTGTGGTCCGACCGCGCTCACGGGCTGATCCAGTTCGATCCAGAGCAACGCGCTTTGCCCCGGGTTTCGGAACGACAGGCGGGCGGCGCCGCTGGACCATCGCCACTCCCGGGCTGCCTCGCCGGCGTCGCGCTCGGCCCCGTGCCAGCCCTCGCCGAACGACACGAACACGGCGTTCGACGGGGGGCGCATCTCGAACGAGGGAAACTCGTACGCGTGATTGCCGCGATCGGTGCCCGCCACGGCTACGCGGCTGCCGTCGTCTTTCGAGAAGAGGCCAGCCTCTGTGCGCACGCGGCCGGTGTACGGAATCCGCGGCACGAACATCGTGCGACGGTAGGCCATCGGCGGGGTGCCCCACGGCGGCGGGGGCGAGGGCAGGGCGTGATCGTCGGTCCACAGCAGCATGCCGCTCTCGTCGAGCAGGTGGACGAACACCCAGTAGGTGCCCTGCAGCGGCGTCGCGCCGGGCATCATGCTGACGCGGTACTCGAACTCGATCGGCGAACCGCCCTCGGCCACCGCTTGTGACGGGTTGACGCCCAGCGACACACGCGGCGCGGTGTCGGGCTTCTCCGATCCGCATGCGCCGCAGAGCGCGAGCGCGCAGGCGAGGGCGAACGACGGCGCCTGCCGTAACGACCACTGACGCATCAGCGCCGGATCATCGCACGTACTCGGTGGCGATCGACTCGCCCGCGAGGTAGCGGGCGCGCGCGGCGGGCTGGTACAGGCGCACCTGCGGCGCGATCTCGATCTGCGGCGGCCAGTCGAGACGGCTCCATTCACTCGCGGCAAACCGCGCCCGGAACGCCGCCTCCTCCGCGCTGTCGAGCAACAGATACGGCTCCAGCCCCTTGGCGCGCGCGAACACCATGGCGCGATCGAGCCACGCCGGATCGAGTGCGTCCCACACGAGCGTGGGCCTCGCGCCGTAAAACCGGACGCTGCCGCTGAAACGGCTGGTCACGACCAGGGCGTTCTGCGGGAGCCGTGCCCCCGCCACGCGGCCCGTTCGCGGGAACACCGACTCGAGCTCCGCAAGGCGGAACGCGCTCCGCGCGCGGGCCTCGCGCGCGCCGAGCGCCATCAGCGCGAGCGCCGCCACCGTCAGGGCCATGGGCACGGCGCGGCGACCGGCTCGGGCGGCGATGCGGCTCAGGCTGCCCATGCCGAGGACTGCGAGGACGGGAATCGACGGCAGCAGGAAGCGCACGTACGACCAGTCGTCGAACGTCAGGTACGGCAGATACAGCCCGAGGTTCACGAGCACGAACGCGAGGCCGACGGCCGCCAGCGGCCGCGCCAGGACGAAGGGTGCCACCGCCGCGAACGCCAGCAGCGGGCCGTGGGTCTCGAAGAGCCACGACGCATACCGCGATGCGTTGGGGCCGACCCGATCGATCGAGAAGAGGTCGCTCGCGGCGCCGTACCCCGACGTCAGCGGCGACCCATAGAAGTGCTGCTGCACGGCGGCCACGGCGACGCAGCCGGCGGCGCAGCCGATGGCGTAGCGCGCGCCGTCGCGCAGGCGCTCGGCCCACGGCGCGCCGGGACGCAGCAGCAGGTAGGCGCCCACGACCAACCCGAGCGGCACCAGGTTGGGACGAATCAGAATCGCCGCGCCGCCACACACGCCGGCGGCGATGGCGGCGGGGTGCGAGCGCGTCGCCAGCGCCAGCGCCAGCACCCAGAACGCGGCCGCCGGCACGTCGCCCATCGGCTGAATCACCTGATACAGCACGACGGGGCTCGCGGCCGTCACGGCCGCGGCCGCAAGCGCCACGCGGTCGTCGAGGCGCGTGCCGAGGAGCCAGGTCGCGATCACCAGCAGCAGGCCGCACACGGGAACCACCGCGAACATCGCGGTGCGCCCCCCGAGCGCGAGCGCCGGCGCCATCAGCATCGACAGCCCGGGCGGGCAGATCGGCACGATCGCGCCGCGCACCGTGGCCGATGGCACGTGGCCGGCCGGCGCGAACGACAGCGGCGCGCCTGGCCACGGCGCGTCGAGCGCCAGCGGATCGGGCTCGAGCAGCCGCCCGCTCGCCCAGCGTTCCGCCTGGTGCACGTAGCAGTAGGAATCCGATCCGCCGGCGACGTAGCTGCCATACCGCAGGGCCACGCCGACGACCGCGGCGCAGATGGCGGCCAGCGTCAGCCACCCAATCAGCCGGCGCATGCGGGACTGGTCGGGCACATCTGAAGATGTGCCCTACGAGGGCGAACGGAAGCGCTCCGCCACGAGCACGTTGAGCGCCTTGACGCCGTCGCGCCATCCGATCTTCTTGCCCTGACGGCGGCTGCGCGCCTCGAAGCGCACCGGCAGCTCGGTCACGTGGTGCCCCGCGCGCAGGAGGCGGGCGGTGATCTGCGGCTCGATGTCGAAGCGGTTGGCCTCGAGGCGCAGCGAGCGCGCCACGTCGGTCCGCATGATCTTGTAGCACGTCTCCATATCGGTGAGCGACGCGCCGTAGAGCACGTTGGTGACACCGGTGAGGAACCGGTTGGCCGCGCTGGAGAGCCACGGGCCGCGCGGCCCGGCGTTGAGGAACCGCGAGCCGTAGACGACCCGGGTGGTGCCGGTGACGATCGGCTGCACCAGCGCCCCGAGCTGCACCGGATCGAGCTCGAGGTCCGCGTCCTGGATGGCCACGATGGTGCCGCGCGCCCGGGCGAGCCCTTTTCGCAGGGCGCTGCCCTTGCCGCCGTTGTGCTCCGAACGGATCACCGTCACCGGCAGCCCGTCGCGCTCCGCGGCGCTCAGCAGGTCGCCGGTGCCATCCGTCGATCCGTCGTCCACGACCAGGATCTCGCGCGGCAGCGGCAGGTCGATCGAGATCAGCCGGTCGAGGACGGCGCGCACCGTCCGGACCTCGTTGTAAACGGGCACGATGATCGACAGCAGTTCCGGGGAGTCCGGCGGCCGCACGGCCGCCTCGGGCGTGGAGCTCAAGGTAGCCGGGATTATGGTCGCGTTTGACGCGTTGTCAAAGTGGTGGAGGGAGGTGGTAGCATCGGCGCCAACCGACCCGTCACAGGAGCGCACCATGTCCAAGAGTCGCGTGCTGACCGTTACGCTGGGGCTCGCCGCCGTCGCCGCGCTGGCATCGTCGTTCGTGTTCGTTCCTTCGTACGCGCAGCAGCCCGCGGCCGACGTCGCCATCGACACCGACGATATCGGCGGCGTGGTCACCGGGCCGGACGGGCCCGAGGCGGGCGTGTGGGTGATCGCCGAGACCACCGACCTGCCGGTGCGCTACATCAAGAGCGTGGTCACCGACGACCGCGGCCGCTTTCTCGTGCCCGATCTGCCGGCGGCGAACTACCAGGTGTGGGCGCGCGGCTACGGGCTGGTGGACAGTGCCAAGACGACGGCCCGGCCCGGCCGGCGCCTGGCAATCACCGCCCTCCTCGCCCCGACCGAGGCGCTCGCGGCGCGCTATTACCCCGCCATCTACTGGTACTCGATGCTGAAGATTCCGAGCGCCGATCAGTTCGGCGGCAAGAGCAGCATCCCGGCCCGCGTGACTCAGACCCAGTGGATTGCGGGCATGAAGAACACCGGCTGCATCGGCTGCCATCAGCTCGGACAGGCGTCCACGCGCACCATCCCGCCGGCGCTCGGCACGTTTGCCAACGGCGTCGAGGCATGGAAGCGGCGCGTGCAGTCGGGCCAGTCAGGCGCGATGATGTTCGGACAGCTCAACAACCTGGGCGAGATGGCGTTCGAGAACTACGCGGACTGGACCGACCGCATCGCCAAGGGCGAGCTGCCGTTTGCCAAGCCGCAGCGGCCGCAGGGCGTGGAGCGCAACATCGTCGTCACGCTGCGCGACTGGATGAACGACAAGCAGTACCTGCACGACCTGATCGCCAGCGACCGGCGCTTCCCCACCGTCAACGCGTACGGTCCGCTCTACGGATCGCCGGAGTACAGCTCCGACAACATTCCCATCCTCGACCCGGTGAAGAACGTGGCCACCGTCTTCCCGGCGCCGGTGCGCGATCCGCACATGCCGCTCAACCTCGGTCCCGGCCACGCCGCGGCGCTCGACGTGACGCAGCCGTCGCCGTACTGGGGCAGCGAGCGGATCTGGGAGACGCGCGTCAACAACCACAACTCGATGTTCGGGCGTGACGGACGGCTGTGGCTGGCGGCCTCGGTCCGCGGAGGCGAGAACCCCGCGTTCTGCAAGGCGGGCTCGGATCACCCGTCGGCGAAGGCGTTCCCGATGGACCGCGCCGTGCGCCATGTCTCGGTGTTCGATCCGAAGACGAAGAAGTACTCGTTCGTGGAGACCTGCTTTTCCACGCACCACCTGCAGTTCGGCTACGACGCCAACGACACGCTGTGGACGAGCGGCGGCGGTCCCGTCGTCGGCTGGGTGAACACGAAGGAGTTCGACCGCACGGGCGACGCCGCGAAGGCACAGGGTTGGACCGTGCTGGTGCTCGACACCAACGGCAACGGCAAGCGCGACGCCTACACCGAGCCGGGGCAGCCGACGGATCCCGCCAAGGACATGCGCGTGAACTCGCCGTTCTACGCCGTGATGCCGAGCCCGGCCGACGGCTCGATCTGGGGCGCGACGCTCGGCAACCCAGGCGCGGTGGTGCGGCTCTCGCCCGGCGCCAACCCGCCCGAGACCGCGCTCGCCGAGGTCTTCACCGTGCCGATGCCGGGCTTCGCGGTGCGCGGCGGCGACATCGATCGCCAGGGTGTGGTGTGGGTGTCGCTCGGCAGCGGCCACATCGGCAGCTTCGATCGCCGCAAGTGCAAGGCGCCGCTCAACGGGCCGAATGCCACCGGCGGTCACTGCCCCGAGGGATGGTCGTTCCACCAGTATCCCGGCCCGGGCTTCCGCGGCATCGGCGAGAACAGCGCCGAGTCGAGCTACTACTCGTGGGTCGACCAGCACAACACGTTCGGCCTCGGCAACGACGTACCGATGTCCACCGGCAACCTGAACGACGGTCTCATCGCCTACGCCAACGGCCGCATGGTCACGCTGCGCGTGCCGTATCCGATGGGCTACTACGCCAAAGGCTTCGACGGGCGCATCGACGATCCGAAGGTGGGCTGGAAGGGTCGCGGGCTCTGGACCACCAACGGCGACCGCACACCGTGGCTCATCGAGGGCGGCCGGGGCACCAAGCCGCTCGCCGCGCATTTCCAGCTGCGCCCGGATCCGCTGGCGAAGTAACCGCTGCAGGGCGGCCTGAAGGCCGCCCTCTACACGCGCTTTCGTAGGGGCGGGTCTTTAGACCCGCCCGACCAGATCCGATAACCCGGTTGTGAGCCGGTTCGACTACGTCGCGCCCGAGCGCTTGCAGTTCCGCGAAGGCGGCGGCTGTCTCGCGTTCTTCGGGGTGCCCTTCTTCCTGGCCGGCCTCTTTCTCCTCGCGACCGCCGGCGGCGCGATTCCCATGGGCAACGCCGACGACCTCGGCGCCTGGGCCCGGCCCCTCCTCGGGATGATGGGCGTGATCTTCACGAGCGTGGGCGGCGCGCTGGTGTTCGGCCGGCAGTGGACCACGCTCGACGTGGCCGAGCGCGCGGCCACCACGTCGTGGGGGCTGCTCGTGCCGCTCACGGCGCGATCGCGCCGGCTCGACGAGTTCAGGTGCGTGCGGATCGGGTTCGAGGCGGGCGATTCCGACTCCGCGGACAAGTTTCCCGTCGCGCTCAGGGCCCTCCGCGGTCCGGATCTGGTGCTCTGCAGCCCGACGGCGTACGAGGAAGCCCGGACGAGCGCGGCCGAGGCCGCGCGGCATCTGCGGTTCGCGCTCGAGGACGCCTCCGGCGATCACGCGGTCACGCTCGATCCCGCCGATGCGGACGCGCCGCTGCAGCAGCGCGCCGCCCGCGTCGCCAACCCCGGACCACCGGCCTCGCGGCCAGCCGCCTTGCGCAGCGAAGTCCATCACGAGACCGCCGGCGTCCGCATCGTGATTCCACATCCGCGCACGAGCCGCCTCGGCCTGGTGCTCGTGGCGGCGCCGATCATGCTGCCAATCCTGGTCGGACCGTCGCTCTGGAACTTCTTCAAGCAGACGAACACGCCGGAACCGATCGGCCTGCTGTTCCTTACAGGGTTGGGGTTCATGTTCGGCGTGCTGCCGGCGGTCACCGTCGTGAACGGCTTCCTGTGGTCGCGTCACGGGCACGTGGAAGTCCACGTGTCGCGCGACGGTGTGACGGTGCGCGAGCGGCGCGCGTGGCGGACGCACACGACGGCCACGATCGCGGCCGGCGACATCCTCGACGTGGACTTCGGCACGCGGGAGACCGGCGCCGTCACGGCCCGCGTCGCCGTCGAGCAGAAGATGATGGACGCGGGCCACGACGCCGCAGCACTCAGCCCGCGGATGGAGCGGTGGATGACGACGGCGGCGAAGTGGACGAAAGGGCGCGGCGTGATCGTGAAGGCGCGCGGCGGGCTCACCGCCTTCGGGCAGGACCTCGACGACGACGAGATCCGCTATCTACACGCGGTCGTCAGGAAAGCACTGGTCGGTGACGCGCGTCGGGCGGGCTGAAGCCCGCCCGCTACATCAGCGTACGTAGAGGGCGGGCTTTCGCCCGCCCTGCCTAATCGCACGCTTCGGTAATACAGATCGACTCCAGCGTGCGGCCCATCGGCGGCGCCGGCAGCCCCTTCTCGGTCAGCAGCTTGCGCAGCAGCGCGCCCGCCTCGGGATGCGGGATGGCCGACTGCACGCCGACGCGCACGAGGCCGTCGGCGTAATCCACCGGCTGCCAGGTGTGCACGGCGAGCTTGCCGCCGCGGTTGTCGGTGTTGCCGTAGTCGCGCACGTCGAGCTTTGCACCGTGGTCGGCGAGCACCTGGATGACGTCGGCGCGCCCCTTGTGCGCCGCGCCGTGCAGCGCCGTCCGGCCGGTGTCGGCCTGCAGGTTCACGTCGAGGCCGAGGTCGACCAGCATCTTCACGGCCTCGAGCGTCGCCTTGGGCGACCACTCGTAGGTGATGCCCTCCACCCAGCCGATTCCCGCGGCGACGTGCAGCGGCGACACGTTGAGCACCGTGTTGATCTTCGGGTCGGCGCCGCGCCCGATCAGCAGCTTCATCAGCTCGACGTCGCCCGACTGCGAGGCGCGCAGGAACGCGGTGGCGCCGTTCTCGTCGAGCCACTGGTTGGTGAAAACCGTCCGCGTCTCGGTACTGTCCTTCAGACGGGCGTTCACGTTGGCGCCCTTGTCGAGCAGCAGCCGGATGAAGTCCAGGTGATCCATGTCGCCCTTGCGGACGGGATAGTCGCCGGACTCGATGTTGCGGTTGTCGGTGGCGAGGTAGAGCGGCACCCAGTCGCCCTTGTTGCCCAGGTTCGGGTTGGCGCCGCGATCGAGCAGGTACTTGCCCAGCTCGTAGTAGCGGTTCTGCGTGGCGACGAGCAGCGGACTCCAGCCGTAGCCGGTCGTCTGGTTCACGTCGGCGCCCGCGTCGAGCAGCACCTTCACCGAATCGAGATCGTTGGCGCGCACCGCGTAGACGAGCGGCGTCAACTGCCCGCCGTCGGACGGCGCGTTCCGGTTGCGCCCGATGCCGGCCGCGACCGCCGCGTCGTCCTGATCGAAGTTGGCGCCGTCGCCGCGGCCACGGGCCGCCCCACGGCCACGTCCACCGCCGCCCCCGCCGCCGATGCCGCGCCCGCCGCCGAGCGCGCTCAGGTCGCCCAGGTCGAGCGCCCGGCCCGCCGCGAGGGCCGCACCCTGTGCCGCCACCTGCTTGCGCGGGTCGTTGGCCTTACCAAGCGCGGGTCCGCGGCCGCGCGGCGCCGGGTTCGACCGCGCCTTGAGATCGGCACCGCGATCGATGAGCAGCTTGATCGCCGGCGCATGCCCTTCGTCGGCCGCCCACATCACCGGCGTGGTGCCGCGCAGCGTATCCTTGGCGTTCGGATCGGCGCCCTTGTCGAGCAGCACGGCCATGGCCGCCACGTTGCCCGTGCGCGACGCGATCATCAGCGGCGTGCGGCCGAGCGGCAGCTTCTCGTTCGCGTCGGCGCCGGCTTCGATCAGCGCGCCCAGCGCGTCGGCGTCGCCGTTGAGGCTCGCCATCCACAGCGGCGTCACGCCCTCGCGCGTGGCCGCCTTCACATTGGCGCCCGACCGCACCAGCAGGTTCACGAGCTCGACGTTGCCGCGCTGCACGGCCCAGTGCAGCGCCGTGGAGCCGTCGTTCTGCGGCGCGTTGACGTTCACCTTCTTCGCGAGCAGCGCGCGGACCGCCGCCACGTCGCCGCGCATGGCCGCGTCGGCGATCTCGCTCTTCACCGGCGCGGCACGCAGCGAGCCGCCGACGACCGTGCACGCCAGCAGTACGAGGAGTGCGATCGAACGCCTCACAGCGCCTCCAGCCGGCCGGTGCTGTCGCCGATCGAGTCCTGTTGGATGTCGTACTTGTCGAGCACGCTGAGCAGCAGGTTTCCGGTGGGCACCTGCTTGCTCGGATAGGCGATGTGCCGCCCGCCCTTCAGCTTTCCGTTGAGCCCGCCGATCAGCGCATGCGGCACGTCGTAGTGCACGTGCTGGTTCGAGTTGCCCATGTTGCTGCCGTAGAGGATGAGCGACTGATCGAGCAGCGTGCCGTCGCCGTCCTGCTTCTTGGCGAGGCTCTCGGCCAGATACGCCACCATCTTCACGTGGTACTGATTGATCTTGGCGAGATCCGCGATGCGGCGCGGGTCCTCGCCGTGATGTGACACGCCGTGGAACCCGGAGGTCGGCGCCTCGCTCTCCGGGTAGGTGCGGCCGGTGAGGTCGCGCGCGAAGAGCAGCGTGCCCACGCGCGTGATGTCGGCCTGGAACGCCAGCG
>Ga0079218_10000697_pt1 | contig 10705 bp, 9 predicted proteins | sample NCCompost_FD_77181 | JGI IMG/M metagenome (GOLD analysis project Ga0079218, IMG submission 77181) | Agricultural soil microbial communities from Utah to study Nitrogen management - NC Compost | ecosystem: Environmental > Terrestrial > Soil > Agricultural land | place: USA: Utah | collected... | reverse complement strand
CATTCGCGCGCCCAAGCAGTCGCGCCGCCGCGGCCAGCAAGGGGCGTCGAAGAAGACACTGCGCGAGCTCACGCACGAGGGCACGAAGATCAAGCTGCTCGCCGGCCGCTACGGCCCGTACGTAACCGACGGAACCGTCAACGCCTCGCTGCCGAAGACGGGCGATCCCGACACGCTCACCTTCGAGCAGGCGATGGAGCTGCTGAACGCGCGGCGCGACATGGCGCCGGCGCCCAAGCGCGGCGGCTTCAAGCGCAAGACGGCCGGTGCGGCCGCGCCCAGGGCAAAAGCCAAGGCCACCAAACGCAAGTCAGCGTGACGTCTCACGAGAGAGGAGCTGCGATGATCAATAGGAAAGCACTAGCAGTGGCGGTAGCGGTCGTTGGACTCGGTGCCTATACGGCCATCGCGCAGAGTCCTGCGGCGAACATGAGCTTCTTCGTCACGAGCTCGAACCCGAAGGGGGGAAATCTCGGCGGCCTTGCGGGCGCGGACCAAGTCTGTCAGTCGCTGGCGCAAGCCGCGGGCGCCGGCGGCAAGACGTGGCGCGCGTACCTGAGCACGAGCACCGTCGACGCGAAGAGCCGGATCGGCAACGGCCCCTGGTACAACTTCAAGGGCGAGCTCATCGCGCAGAACGTCGCGGACCTGCATACCGCGGACAAGAACAAGATCTCGGGCACGACCGCGCTCACCGAGAAGGGCACGGCGCCGAACTACCTCGTGATGGTGGATGGGAAGGCGGCCCCCGCCGCGCAGCCGCTGCAGCACGACATCCTCACCGGCACGAACGAGGACGGCACCAAGAACGCGGATACGTGCAACAACTGGACGGTGGGCGACGCCAGCGCCAAGGCGATGCTCGGCCACGCCGATCGGCTCGGCCGCAATCCCGGCCTGAATTCCTGGAACGCGATTCACGCGTCGCAGGGCTGCGGGCAGGCGCAGCTCCAGCCGACCGGCGGCGCCGGGATGCTCTACTGCTTCGCGGCCAACTGACGGCCGGCAAACGCCGCGATCGCGGCTACCGTCACCCCTGCCACCACATCGAGCGCGTGGTGGCAGAGGTGTCGACGGGCCCAGCCTACTTGTTGCGAGCTGCCGGACTTGCCGGACACGTCCCGGACGCCTCGCGGATCGAGGTCGCCTCGAACTCCGGCAGGTTGATCTTGTCAGGCCCGAGACCACGGTCCTCGCGAGGCTGACCTGGCGCTGCGCCCGGCCCGCCTTCAGGATCGATGCGCCCCGTCACTTCGACCCGCTTGCCCACGAGCGCCTTCAGCCTCTCGTCGGACGGGCCCTCCACTTTGTACATGTTGCCGCTCGCCGGCGATGTTCCGGTCAAGCCCTGCGGTCCTCTCGACTGAGTGCCCACGACAGACGCGTCGGCGAGGATATAGTCCTCGAGGACGCCCGCCTTCTCGACGACGTTCGGCTTCCTGCCGGGCACCTGATCTTCACGATAGAGGCATCCGCTGAGCGTTGTCGTTGCGGTTGTGGCCGTGGCCGCCGGCGGCTGCTGCGCCTGTGATGGTTGTGGCGGCGGGTTCTGTGCCTGAGCTGCTACAGCGGCGACGAATGCTGCTGCGGCCATGATTGATGTCCTCATCGCGTTCCCTCCCGCTTCCGTGTTGCCGCTCCGAGCATGATCGCGCTCAGGCTGCAACGGCCGCGCCACCGTGATGATGTAAGCCGGCGAGGCTCGGCGGTGTCGATCCGGCACTTCCGGCCGTTGAGCGGTAATTAGTGCAAGAGCCGGCTCGCGACTGAGCCTGTGAGTTGCCGATGTTCCGAGATCGGCGCGCGGGAACGTACGACGAGTTGCCGACGACAATGACGAGGTGCGGACCATTCTGGCAGCGGTCCTGGCGCTCCTCGGGCTGGGCGCTCTCTATCAAGCGATTGCTAGCCGGCGGTCCCGCCGGCGGTGCCCGCCTCCCGGACAACTGATCGACGTTGGCGGTCATCGGCTGCACGTCACCTGCCAGGGGAGTGGTCGTCCCGTGGTGCTGCTCGAGGCTGGTATCGCTGCGTCATCTCTCAGTTGGGCGCTGGTCCAGCCGGGGATCGCGAAGTTCACGCGTGCCTGTGCGTACGACCGCGCCGGCTTCGCATGGAGCGACGTCTCGTCCTGTCCGAGGACGTTCGAGCGAATCGTCGACGAGCTCTCGACGGTGCTTGCGCGGGTGGCTCCTGACGAACGATACGTGCTCGTCGGCCACTCCTTCGGCAGTTTCGTGATTCGCGCGTACGCCTCGCGCCACCCCGAACGGGTTCATGGCCTCGTTCTCGTCGATCCGCCCACGGAATGGCTGACGATGACTGGGCAGCAGGCGCGCCTGTTGTCGGGTGGGCGACACTTGTCCCGAATAGGCGCCGTCCTTGCGCACGTGGGCATCGTCCGAACCTGCCTCGCGCTCTTGAGCGGCGGAGCGCCGGCCGGTCCACGCGGGTTCGTGAGGATCTTTGGTCCCACCGCTGCGCGGACGCTCGAGCGCCTGGTGGGCGAAGTGCGAAAGCTTCCGCCGGAGGTGCATCCGGTGGTTCAGGCCCTCTGGTGTCAGCCGAAGTGCTTCCTTGCGATGGCCGATCATCTGGGGGTACTCGCACGAGAGGGGCGCGCCATGGGCGACTTCATCCCGCCGCGAGAAGTTCCGGTCACCGTGATTTCCAGCGGAAACCAGCCGCCGGATCAGTTCGACGCGCACCGGAGGCTGGCCGAGCAATCTGCCGACGGGCGGCACGTGATTGCCGCACGCAGCGCGCACTGGGTCCAGTTCGACGAGCCCGCGCTCGTGGTCGCTCTCGTGAGGGAACTCGTCGAACGGGCGCGCGACTGATGCCGTGCTCACCGCTTCTTGGCAGCGACCTCCTGTGCGCGATGCCGCCCGATTCATGGAGCCGGCCCTTTCAGCTGGCCCGCCGCAGGCGACTGGCGGCGAACGCCGCGATCGCGGCGACCGTCACCCCTGCCACCACGTCGAGCACGTGGTGGTAGCGGGTGTAGACGCACGCCACGCTGAGCCCCAGCGCCATCACCGCCCACCACCGCGCGGCGCGCCGGTGGTGCGGAAACAGGCCGAACGTCAGCGCCCAGGTGCCGGACACATGCGCGCTGGGAAGGCAGCCGCCCGATACGGCCGCACCCGCGATGATCATCTCGATCGCGGGCGTGAACACCCACCCCTCGAACGGCCGCAAGCCTCCCACCAGCGCGGCGTGTTCCCACGGGCCGCGCGCCGGCAGGAACGGGTAGCACACGAACGACAGGATGAAGCCCAGCATCATGCCGGCGAACGCCGTGTGGAAGCCGGCGCCCGGCGTGGGCCGCCCGCGCACGGGGCCGCGCCACGCCCGCACGATGCCCGCGGTGATCAAGAAGTAGTACGACAGGTAGAAGCCGTGCATGATCTCGTCGAGCACGACGTTGCCGCCCTGCGACAACATGGCGGCCGGGGTGCCGCCGAAGAGCGCGCGATCGGCGGCGATCAGGTAGGGCTCGAACCAATACGGTTGCTCCGGTGCAACGGCGTTGACGGTGAGCGTCACCTCTTCGAAGAACGGCGTGAGCAGCAGCGCCGGATAGGTGTAGCGCAGGAAACGCGCGATGACGCGCAGGCGCGCACGGCCACGGCTGTCGCCCGGCCGCGGCGATTCCCACGACGCGCCCCGCGGCGGGAGCCACCACATGCCCGCCACGAGCGTCGCGTGCGCGGCGACGAGCAGCGGAGCCTGCGGGATCGCGCACACCACGGCCAGCCCGGCCACGAACGTCGCGTAGCCGGCTACGAGCCAGTCCACGGCATACCAGCGCCGCATGACTTCCAAGGTGTGGGAAGCAGGAAAACAGGCTCACGCAGCCTCTTGCCTCTTGCCTTTGGCCTCTAGGTACTACTTCTGATTGCAGGGAAGTTCTTGCCAGAGGCTAAAGGCCAACGGCCAGAGGCTCGTCGTAAAATGGTCGCTCCTCTGGAGGACCTGATGAGCGACCGTAGTCGGCGCCTCGTGACCGCCGTGGCCGTGGCCCTTTGCGCGACGCTGGCGGCGGCCGTTCCCGCCCCTGGGCAAACGCGTCCATCTCCCTCTGGCTCCGGCGGATGGACGGCCCCGCGCACACCCTGGGGCGACCCTGACTTCCAGGGCACCTGGACGACGGACGAGACGATCGGCGTGCCGATCCAACGTCCGCCGGCGCTCGGAAACAAGCTCTACCTCACCGACGAGGACCTGGCCCAGCAGGCGAAGGAGCGCGCGGCGCGAGCCGCCGCGCCCGCCGCTGCCGGCGGCGCGTCCGTCAATCCGCCCGACCACTGGGGCGAGAGCGCCTCGGCGCCCGTGAGACAGACGTCGTTCGTCGTCGCGCCGGCCGACGGACGGATTCCCGCCGTCACGCCCGAAGGGCAGAAGCGCGCGGGCGGGCGCGACACCGGCAGCTTCGGCGCCGGTCCGTTCAACCGTCCCGAGGACTTCACCAACTTCGATCGCTGCATCAGCCGCGGCGTCGTGGGTTCGATGCTGCCGCGGCCGTACGGCAACGGGCTCGACATCGTGCAGGCGCCGGGCTACGTCGCGATCCGCTACGAGATGATCCACGAGCCGCGCATCATCCCGCTCGGCAACCAGCCGCGTCTCGGCGCCTCCATCAAGCAGTACATGGGCGACGCGCGCGGCCGCTGGGACGGCGCCACGCTCGTGGTCGAGACGACGAACATCACCGATCAGATGAGCATCGGCTTCAACGGCAACGGCCTGCGGCACAGCGATCAGATGCGGCTGGTGGAGCGCTTCACGCGCGTCAACCCGACCACGATCGAGTGGGAGGTCACGATCGAGGATCCGAAGACGTACACCAAGCCGTTCAAGATGGCGCTGCCGATCGTGTCGCGTCCCGGCTATCAGGTCTTCGAGTACGCGTGCCACGAGGGGAACTACGGCCTGCCCAACATTTTGAGCGGGGCCCGCGCGACCGAGCGGGCCGAAACGGCGTCGCCGCCGCCCGCCAGCCCACGGTAGCGGGGCGGCCAGGGCTGCCGCGCGTGCGACCTCACTTGGGTCCACAATAGACCCTGATGATCCACGTCGTCGGCGGAGGGCTCGCCGGATCCGAAGCCTCGTGGCAGGCGGCCGAACAGGGCGTGCCGGTGGTGCTTCACGAGATGCGCCCGGTGCGCCCGACCGAGGTCCACAAGACGGACCGCCTCGCCGAGCTCGTCTGCTCCAACTCGTTCCGCGGCGACAAGCTCGATAACGCGGTGGGCCTGCTGAAAGAGGAGATGCGGCGCCTCGGCTCGCTCGTGATGCGCGCCGCCGACGCGAACCGCGTGCCGGCGGGCGCCGCGCTTGCCGTCGATCGCGAGCGCTTCGCCCAGGCGGTCACCGACGCCGTGAGCCGCCACCCCCGCATCACCATCGTTCGCGAGGAAGTGACGCGCGTCCCGGACGAGCCGTCGATGTTCCCGCTCGTCATCGCGACCGGCCCGCTCACGAGCGCCGCGCTCTCGGCCGACATCGCCGCCCTCGTCGGCGGCGATCACCTCTACTTCTACGACGCGGTCAGCCCGATCGTCCTCGCCGAGACGATCGACTCCGACGTCGTGTTCCGCGCGTCGCGCTGGGGGCGCAGCCTGCGCGGCGCGGACCCCACGGGCGGACCTGAAGGTCCGCAGCTACGAGCGGACGTCGATCCAGCCGGTCCCGCCTGCGGCGTGGACGACGGGGAAGGCGACTATCTGAACTGCCCGATGACGCGCGAGCAGTACGAGGCGTTCTACGCCGCGCTCACGTCGGCCGAATCGGCCACGGTGCACGACTTCGAGAAGGAGACGTTCTTCGAAGGGTGTCTGCCCATCGAGGTCATGGCGCATCGCGGCACCGACACCCTGCGGTTCGGGCCGATGAAGCCTGTGGGCCTCGTCGATCCGCGCACGGGGCGGACGCCGTACGCCGTGGTGCAGCTGCGGCAGGACAACATCGCGGGCGACCACTACAGCCTGGTCGGGTTCCAGACGCAGTTGAAGTGGGGCGAGCAGGCGCGCGTGCTGCGCATGATTCCGGGCCTCGAACAGGCCGAGTTCGTGCGCTTCGGCATCGTCCACCGCAACACCTACATCAATGGGCCGACGGTGCTGCGGCCCACCTGGCAGGTGAAGTCGCGCGACGATCTGTTTTTTGCCGGCCAGATCTCCGGCGTCGAGGGTTACGTGGAGTCGGCGGCGTCGGGACTCATCGCCGGGCTGAACGCCGCGGCGGTGGCGCGCGGGGAGCCGGCGCGCGTGCCGCCGCGCGAGACGGCGATCGGCGCGCTCGCGCACTACGTCTCGCATGCCGATCCGCGCCACTACCAGCCGACCAACATCACCTTCGGCATCATGCCGCCGCCTGACGCGGCGGGCGGCCGGAGCCGCAAGGCCGACCGCAAGGCGGCGACGTCCGAGCGCGCGCTCCGCGTGCTCGGCGAGTGGATGACGCCGTCGGCCGTCTCGTGACCGAGCTCCGCGCGTTCCTCGATCACCTGAGCCTCAATCGCAACGCCTCCGCGCACACGGTCGAGGCGTACGCCAGCGACATCGCCCAGTTCCTGCAGTTCACGGCCGCGGGACGCGGCTGTACGCCCGAGGACCTGAGGCCGGCGCAGCTCGATCTCGCCATGGTGCGCGCCTTCATGGCCGACCTCCACCGGCAGGGGCACGCGCGAACATCGGTGTCGCGCAAGCTGTCGGCGCTGCGCGCGTTCGGCCGCTTCCTGCGCCGCGAAGGGATCATCGACATCGATCCCGCGTCGCTCGCCGCGGCGCCGAAGCGCGAGCACAAGGTGCCGGCCCACCTGTCGGTGGACGAGATGACGCGCCTGCTCGAAATGCCCGATGCCGCCGAGCCGCTCGGCCGCCGCGACCGCGCCATCCTCGAGCTGTTTTACGCGTCGGGGCTGCGCCTCAGCGAGCTCGTGCAGCTCGATCTCGGCGACGTGAACCTGAGCGCACGCATCGTCCGGGTGATGGGGAAGGGCAGGAAAGAGCGGCTCGTGCCCTTCAACACCACGACCAAGGCCGCGCTGGCCGCCTGGCTCAAGGATCGCGTCGCGCTGCGCGAGAGCGCGCTCGCCGTCGACGCCCGGCCCGCCGCCGGCCCGCGGCGAAGCGGGGAGTCGCGCCGCGAGCCGATGTTCGTGAACTTCCGCGGCACGCGGCTGAGCGGCCGCAGCGTGCAGCGGCTCGTGGCCCGTTACGTCGCCATGTGCAGCACGCGCTTCGGCATCAGCCCGCACGCGCTGCGCCACTCGTTTGCCACGCACCTGCTCGAGCACGGCGCCGACCTGCGCGCCATCCAGGAGCTGCTGGGGCACGTGCAGCTGTCCACCACGCAGCGCTACACGCACGTGAACGTGGCGCAGCTGCAGCTGGCCTACCGCAAGGCGCACCCGCGCGCCAAGGGCGATCCCGATCGCCGCTGATCGCGCCCGCCGGTTCACACGACGTCACACGGTCGCCGGCGTTGGTCGCCTCGCGCCGTGACACGGGGTACGCTATCGCCACATGCCTCTGTCGCTTGCGCCCGGCCTGCGCGTCTGGCACGTGCTCGTGCTGGCCTTCGTCGCGCGCTTCGCGACGGGCCTCGCGTCGGATTCCGCGCTGCATCCCGACGAGGTCATGCAGTACCTCGAGCAAGCCCACCGCCTCGTGTTCGGTCCCGGCGTGGTTCCCTGGGAATACGACTTCGGCACGCGATCCTGGGCGCCGACCCTCCTGATCGCGGCGGTGCTCGAGGCCGTGAAGCTGGTCCACCTCGATTCGCCACAGATCTATCAACCGATCGTCAAAGCGGTACTGTGCGCGGCGAGCTTGACGGTGCCGTACTGCGCGTATCGCCTCACGCGCACCCTCGTGTCAGAAGATGCCGCCTGGCTGGCGCTCGTGTTCACGTCTTTCTGGTATGAGCTGGTCAGCTATGGGCACCGGTCGACGGTCGATGCGATGGCCGCCTATCCCGCCTTCGCGGCGCTGGCGCTGGTGGTCAGCGAGCCGCGGCGCCGCACGACGCTTGCGTGCGGAGCCTTGCTCGGCCTGTCCTTTGTCTTGCGCTTTCAGCTGGCGCCGGTGCTCGCCACAATCGGGTGTGTCGCGCTCTGGCGCTGGCGCGCTCGGGCTCTGTATACCGTGGCGGCGGCACTCCTCGTCGTCATCCTCGGCGGCGCGCTCGACGCCTACACCTGGGGGAGCTGGTTCGCTTCCATCGTGAACAGCCTCCAGTACAACCTGGGGCTGGATCTCGCCAGGCGGTTCGGGACGCAGCCCCCCTACTGGTACGCCCGGACGCTCGTGACGCTGTCGGGCGGCCTGGCGCTCCTCGGCGCGATCGGACTGCTGGTGTCGTGGCGGCGATTGTTTCCGCTCCTGGCGGTGGCCATCGTGACGATCGCCTACTTCTCATCGGTCGCGCACAAGGAGACACGCTTCGTGTTTCTGGTCGTTCCGCTGTGGCTCATCGGGTTGGCCGCGCTGGTGGCCGACGGGGAACGCCTGTTCTCAAAAGTCCTGCCGCGGGCGCGCCGGCTGCTGCCGGCGCTCAGACCGCTCGTGATGGCGGGCTTCGTCGTGGTGTCGGTGTTAGGGCTGTTCGATCGACTGCCGTTCAGTCGCGGCTACACGAACCCACATCTCAGGCGCGACCAGACGCGCGCGGCCTACCGGGCCATTGCTGAAGAACGCGATGTCGTGGCGGTACTCGACCTCAGCGGCTCGAGCGGCTGGTTCCTCACGCCGTACTACGACCTGCATCACGATGTGCCGCTGTATTACCGTCTCGTGACCGGTTATCGGGAAGCGCGCCTGAACCCGCGGCGATACGCGAGCCACGTGATCATGCCGTCGGAGAACGCGGGCCCGAGCGGATTCCGCGCGCTGAAACGCGTGGGTCGATTGACGATCTGGCGACGGATCGCCGATCCGCCATTTACCGACGAGCCGTTGGGCTATGAGCCGCGCATCGCCGCGTTGCAGCCGGTCCCGACGCCGCCGACCGTCACACCCCGCTGGTAGCCATCCAGCGGCGCCGGCGTGCGGACGGGAGTAGGCTATCGGGCATGTCTCCTCGCGCCCTGCTGCTTTCCCTCGCGCTGCTGACCTGCCACAGTGCGCTCTCGGCGCAGTGGCTCACTCACCCGACGCCGGGCATTCCGCGGCTGGCGGACGGCAAGCCGAACCTCAAGGCCGCGACGCCTCGAACCGCCGACGGCCGTCCCGACCTGTCGGGCATCTGGTATCTGCACTTCGAGGGCTGCGGCCGGTTCGGATGTGCGGACTACCAGGCGGGCCCGGAGTTTTTCGACTTCGGCGCCACGCTGCCGGGCGGGCTGCCGTACCTGCCGTGGGCCGCGGCACTCGTGAAGGAGCGGCAGGCCGCCAACGCGAAGGATGATCCGATCGGCCTGTGCCGCCCGGGCGGACTGTTTCGATTCCACACGTTTCCGCCGCCGCGCAAGATGGTCCAGCTGCCGAACCTCGTCCTCATCCTGTCGGAGCGCGACGTGATGTACCGGCAGATCTTCGTGGACGGCCGCGCGCTGCCCGCCGATCCCGAACCGACGTGGAACGGCTACTCGGTGGGGCGTTGGGAGGGCGACACATTGGTGGTGCAGACCAACGGTCTGCGCGAGGGAACCTGGATCGATCGCAATGGCAGTCCACTGACCGCCGCTGCCACCGTGACCGAGCGGTTCCGGCGTCCGGACGTCGGCCATTTGCAGATCGAGATCACCGTCACCGATTTGAAGGCCTACGCGCGTCCGTGGACGGTCACGCTCGCGCAGGAGCTGGCCGTGGACACGGAGCTCCTCGACTATCACTGCATGGACAACGAGAAGTTTGCCGGGCGACCGGTCGCCCATTGATGCGGGCAGGCGGGTCTCAGACCCGCCTCGCCGGGGAACGGTGGCTCAGTACGCGGGCGGCGCGAGCTCCACGTCGTGTGGCTGGAGCGCTACAGGCCCGCGGCCGCGGCGCGGAAAGTCGATGCCGAGCGTCTTGATCTTGTAGTTCATCACGCGCGGGCTGATCGACAGCAGCTCCGCGGCGTCCTTCTGCACCCAGTTCGACATCTTGAGCGCTTCGATGAGCGCCATCCGCTCGATCTCTTCGAGCGCGATGCCGGTGGGCGGGATCTTGATCACCGACTGCGAATCGCGCGCCGATCCGACCGTGCCGGTTTCGCCCAGGCGCAGGTCGTCGGTCTGGATGTGCGAGCCGTCGGCCAGCAGCATGGCGCGCTCGATGGCGTTCTCGAGCTCACGGATGTTGCCCGGCCAGTGATACCGCATGAGCAGCTTGAGCGCCTCGGGCGCGAGCCCTTCGATCTTCTTCTTCAGCTCGCCGGAGAAGCGGCTGATGAAGAAGCCGGCGAGCGCCGCCACGTCTTCCTTGCGCTCGCGCAGCGGCGGCATCTCGATGGTCACGACGTTGAGGCGGTAGAACAGGTCCTCGCGGAAGGCGCCCGCGTCCACCATCGTCGGCAGGTCGCGGTTGGTGGCGGCAATCAGCCGCACGTCCACCTTGATGGTGCGCGTGCCGCCGAGGCGCTCGAACTCGTGCTCCTGGAGCACGCGCAGGATCTTGGCCTGCGTGTTCGGGCTCATGTCGCCGATTTCGTCGAGGAACAGCGTGCCGCCGTCGGCCTGCTCGAAGCGGCCGATGCGCTGCTTGTCGGCGCCGGT
>Ga0079218_10000696_pt1 | contig 10711 bp, 12 predicted proteins | sample NCCompost_FD_77181 | JGI IMG/M metagenome (GOLD analysis project Ga0079218, IMG submission 77181) | Agricultural soil microbial communities from Utah to study Nitrogen management - NC Compost | ecosystem: Environmental > Terrestrial > Soil > Agricultural land | place: USA: Utah | collected... | reverse complement strand
GTCGCGGTCGAAGCCGTGGAAATACTCCTCGAGCACGAGCTTGCCGTGCCGCGCGATCAGCACGCTGTGGACCTGGGAGGTGCTGACATTCTCCTGAGGCATGTCGATCAGCTTCTGGATGAACTTCTCGATTGCTGCCTGATCGATGCCTTCCTGTTCGAGCGTCGATACCGGCCATCCATCGTCGAGCCGCACTGGCGGAACGTAGCGGTACCGCTCCGGTGGATTGCCGCGCGCATGGAAGGGACTGCTCCCGCCCTGGTCGCGGGCGAAGTCGAAGCTGCCCCTGGGCAGGGGCAGGCTGAACCTGCCCGTTTCCGAATCGAGCGGGCCACTGGCGATGACCCTTGTTTCTGTCTCACCGAGGGGCGTACCGATCAGCCGGATGGTGTCGCCATCCTGCTCGATCCGCGACGCGCCGATAAACACGCCCTGGTTGCGCTCCGGGTTACGCACGTAAGTCGAATAGCGGCCGTCGGCGACACGCGTGACCGGCAGGTAGTAGGTCATGTGATCTGCGCGTGGCAGAACCTCTCCAGTCCAGCGTCCGTCGCCGTCCGCGCGAAGAACGAGCGGCGTCGCATAGCGCGCGCCGCTTTCGACCGTCGCGGATTGGATCCACTGGCCGTCGATCTCACTGCCGACGAGCTCGCCACGAAAGCTGCCCTTGCCGTCTGGAAGGTCGAAGCTGAGCTTCCTGCCCTGCTGCTTTACCGGCACGGAAAAGCCCGCAATATCGGCGACAATGCCGTCCCCGCGCCTGAGTATCATCAGCCTCCCGCGCACGTCGGGGCCAAAGCGCGCGCGCCCGACCCAGAGGCCTTCGAGGTCCGTCGTGGCAGGGGGCCCGGCCGACACGGCGGCGGCGACCAGAAGGGAGGCGCACACAAGCCAGGCAGCAGCACGCATCAGGATTCTCCTTGAGCAGCCGGGCGAGCAGGACAACTCCGGTCAACGGCTGGTCGGTTGAACCGGCGGCACGGGAGGAACCGGCGCGGGCGGCTCGACAAACGCCGGGCCCGTGAGCTCCGCAAGCGGCCTGTCGGCGTCGGACGGTCTCCCATCGACGACCACGCCGCCATATTGAATCGATGATTTGACGACGGCGTCGCCCCAGTACGTGATGTTGCCGCCCTGCTCGACCTTGGCCGACAAGGCAGCGCCCGGCCTCGTGAATATCCGGCCGCCACTGAACACCGAAGCCGTGACATTCGCGACCGGCATGGTGCGGATATCGATCGTGCCGCCCTGGCTGACTCCGACGCCGATCTCGGACTGAGGCGGGAAGTCGCCACGGGCCTGGATCGTGCCTCCCTCCGCGACGGCAATGGTGCCGAGTGGCGGCGTCACGACCTCGACCTCAAAGTCGTGATTGCGCGGGCAACGCGTCGGGCACCGATCGATCACGAGCCGGCCGTCGTCGCGGATCGTGATCGAGGCCTGCTCCGGATCACCCTTGAGCAGGGTCACGCCCTGCGATTGACCATGAACCAGGTTCACCTTGCCGCCATTGCGCAACTCGACCGAGCTGAACGATGCCGTCAATGGAACGGCGGGCTGCATCGCAACCGGCGCAGCAGTCACGGAGAGAGTGGCAAGGAAGAGCATCAGGCCGGCGAGCGGCACGAGTGCGACGACGAGCGCGAGTCCGCCAAGAGACAGGCGCGCCCGGGATACGTCGAGAATAGCGGTCACTCGCCCGTGAAGCTGTGAGCGCTGGACCATTCCGATCGCGGCCGGGAATGCCAACGATACGCTCCCTGGGCCGCCGGCAATGCTCACCAGGAACCGCGCGTAGTCCGACGGCATTCCGCCGGCGTTCAACACGACGTCGTCGCAGGCCTGCTCCTGGAGCTTTCTGGCCTGAACGGCTGCGAACCATATGAACGGGTTATACCAATGCATCGCGCAGGCCAGGGTCGAGACCTGCGTGGTCAGGTAGTCGAGTCGACGTACGTGCGCGAGTTCGTGCAGCAGGGTGAAGCGGCGCTGCGGCTCGGGCCAGTCGGCGCCCACGGCGGGCAGCAACACGACCGGCCGCAGGAATCCGAAGGTGCAGGGGCTGGTCGCGTGATCGGACTCGAGCACGCGCACGGTTCGCCGAAGCCCCGCTTCGCCTGCCACGCGACGGAGCGTCGCAGCCCACGCCGGGGAGAGATCAGGCCGTGATTGACGCACCCAGCGCATCAGTCCGACATGCGCGAGTGCATTGCGCAGCAACACGCCCAACGCACCGACGACCCAGACGATCATGAATGCCGGCCATGCCGATCGCGTCCCGCGCGCCGAAGTCGAGGACTCGTTCGATCGCTGCAGCGGAACTTCCGACTCCATGCCGGCATGGCGCGCAGCGGCTGTGACGAGCGCAGGTTCGTCTCGTGACCATGGCTCAGCGGCTTCCCATGGCAGCGAAACCTGCACCCAGGACGGCAGGAACACGATCGCGATCGGCATCAGGAGCGACAGCACCAGCGCGGCGGTCCAGAGGCAATGCCGCCAGGCCGCTGACTGTCTCGTCATGCGCAAGGCGATCAAGCCGATGGCAGCCACCAGGAGACTCGTCTTCAACGCGATGGCCGAGGCAGCCAATGGATCGAACATGATCATTGCCCTCGCTTGCGTGCGGCGTCGATCAGCGCGCCCAACTCGTCCAGCTCGGCCTTGGTCGGCTTGCGCTGCGACGAGCCGAGCAATGCGGAGGCAGCCTTCAGCGCCGATCCCTCGAAGAAGGTGTTGACCACCTGCGTCAGCGCGCGCGCGCGCGCCTTCTGCCGGGGCAACGTCGCCGAATAGACGAATCGCGGCCCGTCCTCGCGGTGCTTCAGGTGATTCTTGTCGACCAGGATGCGAAGCAGCGCGCGTATCGCCGAGTAGCTCGGCGGGTCGGGCATGTCCTCCAGGATCTGCGCAGCGGTCGCCTCGCCGCGCCGATAGACGATGTTCATGATCTGGCGTTCGCGGCGACTCAGGGATTCGGTGGTCACGAGGTCGACGCCCCGGATGGCAGCCTGTATGCTAAAAAATTAGCACAAGGCCCTGCGCTTGTCGAGTGCCTCAACGAAAGGCGCATCATGGATCATCGGCTCTCAGGCCGCCGAGCTCGCCGCTGTGCGGGAAATCGGCTTGATGTGGGCGAAGGCGCTGCGGGCGTTCCAAGTGGGAAAGGCTCGTACGATCCACGATAGACCATGGAGCTGGATTCGACGGTTGCGGGTGGCTTCGGCCCAGGCGAGCTGCCCGGCGTGCCATTTCACGAATGCTTCGGCTTCCGCCGTGATGTAGAGATCCTCGTCGAAGCCCGGGTTTGACTTGCAGATCTCGGTGTCTCCGTGCTCGATCAGCAGCCAATACCGTTCGTTGCGGGGACGGCCGGTGAAGTCGAAGCGGATGACGACGCGCCGATTCGGGAGCCGGTCGCGTCGGAGCGCGTTGCACATTGACCATAGGGCCACGAACGGATCGAGGTGCTCGGGGGCGATCTCGAGCCAGTGAGCACCCCACTCGCCGAGCGTCCCGCACACCTTGAAGAGGTCGCGACCCGCGGGCGTAAGCTCATAGTGGCACCCGCGGCCGCCGGGCTTGGGAGTCGCCTTGACGATGGCGAGCCGTTGGAGGCGCTTGAGGCGCTGTGAGAGCAATGTGCGGGAGAGCCCGGGTGCGCCCTCAAGGATCTCGCTGTAGTTTCCACAGCCCAGGTACAGGTTGCGGACGATCAGCGGCGTCCAGCGCTCGGCGAAGATCTCGGCGCCACGGGCGATGGGGCAGTACTGGCCGTACGTCCGCACGACGCTAGTTTCGCGCTCCTGACCGCGGGAGTGAAGTCCAGATTTTTGACTTCACGGCGGCGGGCCACGGTGCTGCGATAGCGCCATTATGGGCCCATCCCTGATCGATCTCCCGAGGAGTGCCTGCCATGACATTGAACCGCCGGGACTTCGTTGCAACTGTCGGCCTCACACTGGTCGGCGGCGCGACATCTCGCGTTGCCCCGGCAAATGAGCCTGCTGTCATGGAGATCGACGGGTTCCGGGGCCGGCTGATCACGACCGCAGACGCCGACTATGACGCCGCCCGAGCGGTGTGGAACGGTGCCGTCGACCGACACCCCACAGTGATCGCCCGATGCAGCGGGACCGCCGACGTGGCCGCGGCCGTGCGCTTCGCCCGTGACCACAACCTGGAGATCGCCATTCGGGGCGGAGGCCACAACGTGGCCGGCACCGCGGTGTGCGACGACGGGATCGTCATCGATCTCTCGGCGATGCGCGCGGTGTCCGTCGATCCCGTCGGCCACACGGCCCGTGTGCAGGGCGGCGCTCTGTGGGGAGACGTCGACCGCGAGACGCAAACCTACGGTCTGGCGACAACCGGCGGCATCGTGGGCCACACCGGTGTAGGCGGGCTCACGCTTGGTGGTGGCATCGGCTTTCTCATGCGCAAACATGGGCTCGCCATCGACAACGTCCTGGCCGCAGAGGTGGTCACAGCCGAGGGAAACATCATCCGAGCAGCCGCCGACGAGCATCCCGATTTGTTCTGGGCGCTGCGAGGCGGCGGCGGCAACTTCGGTGTCGTCGCTTCGTTCCAGTTCGCCCTGCATCCTGTCGGCCCGACCGTGATGGCCGGACCGGTGTTCTGGGCGGCCGACGACACGACCGACGTGTTGCGTTTCTACCGCGACTTCGCCGCCGAAGCGCCCGACGAACTCGGCACTGTCGTCAGGCTCGGCACAGTCCCTCCGCTGCCGGTCATCCCCGAGGAACTGCACTGGCGGCCTGCCATCGCAGTCGCCTGCTGCTACGCCGGCGCCGTCGAAGAAGGCGAGCGTGCCGTCGAAGCGCTCCGGCGGTTCGGGACGCCGCTCGTGGATCTGCTCTCGCCCACGCCGTACGCCACCTTCCAGTGCGCCCTCGACGACACCGTCCCCCACGGTTGGCACTACTACTGGAAGGCGACGAATCTCACCGGCCTCTCCGACGACGTCATCGACGTCATCGCCGACCATGCCTACGCCGCCCGCTCGCCGCGGTCGTACTCGGCAATGTTCCACATGGGCGGCGCCGTCGCCCGTGTCCCCCACGACGCCACCGCCTACACCGGTCGCGACGTCGCTCACAACATCGTCATCGACGGGGTGTGGCTTCCTGACGAGTCCGGCGAGCACGCCGCCGTCGAGACATCGTGGGCGCGGCGGTTCCTCCAGTCTCTCCAACCGCACCGCGGCGACGGCGTCTATGTCAATTTTCTTGATTCCGACGACGGCACCAACCGCATTCGAGAGGCTTACGGCGATCACACCTACCGGCGACTCGCCGAGGTCAAGAGTAAGTACGACCCTGACAACGTCTTCCACAACAACAAGAACATCCGTCCCGGTTGAGCGAGGAAGCGACGCAAGCCGTGGTTACAAAAGAAATCCGGCGGAGCAAGAGGGATTGCTCCGCCGCTTCGCGAAGCCGTCGAACCGGGCTTCTTCAGACTATCGAATATTCGTAGTGACGAGAAGCTCGTCCAGTTGCGCAAAAGTCTCGACCATCGCATCCGCCGCCCCGGTGCCGGCAGCGTCGAGAGCTTCCTTCGAGGGATAAAGGTCGCTCATTACCAGCAGCGTCTCGCCGCCCTTTTCCTCGAGGGTCACCGTGGTGACTGAACCTTCCTCACTTTCTTCATTGGTCCAGACGAGGCGCGAGTGCGGTGTCACTTCCTTGTACGTGCCGAAGAACGCGGAACTTGAGTCACCGTGGGCGAACTCCAATCGGTACTTGCCCCCGACACGAACATCCATCTCGCAGGAAAGCAGGGACATGCCCATCGACTTCGGCACCCACCACCGCTTGAAAAGCTCGGGCCTGGTCCACGCCTCGAACACGAGGCGAGCCGGAGCATTGAAAGTCCGCGTGACGACGACCTCGCGCTCGGACTTCCGTTCCACAGTCACGTTGTTCTTCATGGGTGGGGCTCACTCTTTATTCTTGCGTCCATCGACCTTCTCCTTCCGTCTTAATTCCTCGACAAGCTTGTCCAGCTCATCGAAGCGTGCGACCCAGAGCTGGCGGTACCTCTCGATCCATGCCGCCTCTTCCTCCAGTCGGCGCAGGCCCAGCCTGCAGGTCCGCACGCGCCCGACCTTCTCCGTGGTGACGAGCCCCGCCTGCTCCAGGACGCCGACATGCTTCTTCATGCCGGTGAGGGTCATCTGGAACCTGTCGGCAAGGTCCGTGATGGAAGCGTCTGCACGCCCGAGCTGCTCCAGAACGCCACGCCGGGTGACGTCCGAAAGCGCGGCGAACGAGGCATCGAGGCGGGCGCGAGTATACTGAACCATATGGTTCAGTATATAAACACATCGATTGGCGGCACGCAAGCGGAGGCGGAGCGCGCGGTACAGGCTATGCTTTTTGGAGAGTGGGCTCGCCATCTCCTGCCTGACCTCGCATTCTTGAAGACGATAAACTGCGTAGGTCCACGACATTTTGCAGAGTGCCACTATGAGCCATGCAACCCGAAGAGAACCGATCCACGATCCCCAGGACTTGGAGCGGCAGCTGGTAATCAGAGAGAACGCAGGTGACGTCAGTGGGATGACAGCCTTGTTTGAGCCGGACGCAGTGATTGAGCTCAACGACGGACGACTATTGCGAGGCAAGAAAGCTATTCATGAGTTTTTCACCCAACTGCAAGTTACCGGGTTGGGACCGGAAGGACGAAGGTTCAGGCTCGGGGAGCAGCGCCCAGCACTTATCTGCGGTGATCTGGCCCTCACTTCGACGCGCAGCATTGATGGTGACATTACCTCAGAGGTTGCGCGCCGCCAGGACGATGGAACGTGGCTTTGGGCTATCGACAGGTGGTCTGTCAGCTGGTGAGAGAACGTAAATTGGCGGAGAGGTTCCGCCACTGACGACCCGGACCGAACGAGAACCGTCGCTTTCAAATCCAATCTGCCAACTCGATGCCCGCGAGCGTTATCGCTGCATTGCCGAACGATTTGAAGCCCAGCATGGAAGCGCAGCGGCGTTTGATCGCACGATGATCCTGCTCAATGATGTTGTTGAGGTAAGGACACTTCCTGACGAGAACATACTTCCACTTCGGATCTTCCCGGCGCAGGAGCCGCAGCGCCTGATGACTCGGCGCGTGCCCGTCGAGCGTGGTCTTGCGCGGCCACCGCGGCAGAGATGTGGCCAATGCCTTGCGGAAGGATGCCTGTGCCGCCGCGATGCCTCGATCGCCGCAGCTCAAACCTATCGCGCGACCATTCAACGAAGTCCAGCGCTTTGGCTGCGCTCCGACTGGCAAACTGGAATCTCGCAAACGGCGGAGCAACCTGCCATATGGACTTCATTGGCCAGATCCCCCCGCGTGCAGATCGAGATTCGCGTGAATGCCTCCGGAGAAAGCCGCGGGTAGAAGCCCGCGGCTTATCGAGGCCACGACGATGCTCCGCTCATTCCTGCAGGAAGTTCAGGAGATCCTGGTTGAGCTGGTCCTTGTGCGTGTCCGTGATACCGTGCGGACCGCCCTTGTAGATGATGAGCTTGCTGCCCTTGATCAGCCTGTGTGCGGCGCGCGCGCTGTTCTCGACGGGGACGAGCTGGTCGTCGTCACCGTGCAGGATGAGCGTCGGCACGTCGAACTTCTTCAAGTCCGGCCGGAAGTCCGTCTCCGAGAACGCCTTGATGGAATCGAAGGTATTCTTGTGACCGGCCTGCATGCCCTGGCTCCAGAAGGAGTTAATCAGACCCTGCGAGACTTTCGCGCCGGGCCGATTGAATCCGAAGAACGGCCCCGATGCGATGTCGAGATATTGCTGCGAACGGTCCTCGAGCGCACCGCGCCGGATGCCGTCATACACCTCGATCGGCGTGCCGGTCGGGTTGTCAGGTGTCTTTAGCATCAGCGGCGTGATCGCGCCGATCAATACCGCTTTTTTCACGCGCCTTGTGCCGTGGCGGCCGATGTACCGTGCCACCTCTCCACCACCCGTCGAGAAGCCGACCAGCGTGACATCGCGCAGATCGAGCGTCTCGATGACTACCGATAAATCTTCTGCATAGTGGTCCATGTCGTTTCCTTCCCACGGCTGGCTCGAGCGTCCGTGGCCACGGCGGTCGTGCGCGACGACGCGATAGCCCTTCTCCGCCAGGAAGATCATTTGCGACTCCCAACTATCGGAGCTCAGTGGCCAACCGTGACTGAAGGCGACTACCGGACCATGCCGTGGACCCCAGTCCTTGTAGTACAGCTGCACGCCGTCGCGCGTTTGCAGGTAGCTTGCCGTGCGTTGAATATTCGGCTGTGTCGCCGATGCCTCGTTGGCTCCTGTCGTCATGGACACGGCTGCCACGATGCCGGTTGCGGTGTTGCGGATCAGGTTGCTCATGGTGTTCCCCTCGTAGGTTTTGGGCCTCAGGCGGTCGGTACCGTGCCGCCGTCGATGACGTGCTCCGTGCCCGTAATCGAAGCGGCACGGGGTGAAACGAGAAAGGCGATGAGGTCTGCGACCTCGCCCGGCTTGGCGGGACGCCCGAGCGGAATGCCGCCGAGCTGCTTCATGATGATCTGCTTGCCACCTTCATAGTCCGTACCCTCCTGGGCTGCGACGCGCTCGGCGAATGCGACCGCGGCTTCGGTTTCTACCCAACCCGGAGAAACACGGATTACTCGAACACCTTTCGGCGTGACCTCTTTCGAAAGCGCCTTGCTGTACGTCGACAGCGCCGCTTTGGCTGCTGCGTAGGCGATCGTCGACTCGGGCAACGGCAGGACTCGCTGGATCGACGTCACGTGGATGATGACGCCGATTCGCCGTGCGAGCATGGAAGGCAACACGGCGCGATCGAGACGGACCGCCGACATGAGGTTGAGGTTCAGCTCTTCCGACCATCGCTCGTCATCGAGCGCCGCGAACCCACCCGCGGGCGAATTCGAACCGCCCACTACGTTGACGAGGATATCGACGCCTCCGAGGTGCCCGAGTGCTGACTTGGCGGCTTCGCGGGCGCCTTCTGCGGTCGACAGGTCCACGGCCAGATTGCGTATGCCGTTGACTGATTGGATCGGGTGCGAGCGGGCCGCAGCTACTACGCGGGCGCCCGCATTAACGAGAGCGGCTGCGGTTGCGGCACCGATTCCCTTGCTTCCGCCGGTTACCAGCGCCCTCTTGCCAGCGAGTTGGAGATCAAAGCTCACGGCGTGATCTCCAGCGACGCGATCTTCCCGCGCTCGAGGCGGAACAAGAACTGCAGCTCGACAGGGCTACCGGGAAAGTTGCCGGTCACCCGAGCCGTGACGATATGGCGGCCGTCCTCCTGCCCTGCCCGTAACGGCCGGGTCGCGTAGGAGTACTTCGCGGACGCCGCGATCTTCCACGCCGCGATCGCTGCACGCCCCGAGTGGGTGTGCCCCTCATCCCTGACCACGCCCTGGCTCGTGAAGCAGCGTGCCACGGCGTTGGGGTCATGCTCCTCGGCCGCGAAATAGGCGGCTATCGGCTCAGGAAGGCTCGGCTGCGTCATGGCGATCTCCATCGATGCGATGGGCACGACGATGAACCGTTTCCGATGCTAAGAGAATCGCCTATAGTCTTATCAAGCTATTAACACGGCGATACACAATGCGCGGATCAGAGTTCGCCCAGCTAAAGGCATTTGTGGCAATCGTCGAGCGTGCGAGCTTCGCGCGTGCCGCCGATCACCTCGGGTTGTCGCGGCCGGCACTGAGCCAGATCATTCGCCTGCTCGAGGGGCGACTCGGCGTACGCCTGCTCAATCGCACGACTCGAAGCGTCGCGCCGACGGCTGCCGGGCGCCGGCTGCACGAGCGCATTGCGCCGATGCTTCTGGAGATGGACGAGGCAGTCGCTGAGGCTGTAGCTGCGACTGCCCGAACGGCCGGCACGCTGCGCATCAACACCTTAAGCATGGCAGCCAAGCAGATCATCGCACCGCGCCTCGGTCGCTTTCATCGAGCACACCCCGATGTGGTGCTCGATATCGTGATAGACGATGGCTTGAGCGACATCGTTGCCGGTGGGTTCGATGCGGGTATTCGCGTGGGTGAGCGCCTTCAGAAAGACATGATCGCCGTGCGTCTCACTCCCGATGTGAAACTGCTGGCTGTGGCATCTTCCGGCTACCTGGCTCGACATGGCGAGCCCAGGACGCCGGCTGATCTCCAGCAGCACGCCTGCATCAACTGGCGTTTCCCGGGCAGCGGCACGATCGCTCGGTGGGAATTCGAGAAGAAGGGCCAGAAGATCGAGACGGTGCTTGAGGGCCCCTTGATCTCCAATCATCAGGACATCGTCGTGCCCGCAGCATTGCAGGGGCTCGGTGTACTGTATGCCTACAACGATGACGGGATTGCGGAAGCGCTAAAGCGTCGGCGACTGAGGCGAGTCCTGGTGGACTGGTCTCCCACGGTGCCCGGCCTCTTCCTCTACTACTCGAACAGACGCCATGTTCAACCTGCGCTCCGAGCCTTCATCGAATGTCTGCTCGATCGGGACGAGCAAACCCCGTACGAGCGGCGCCTGGCAAAGGCGAGAGCGGAAACGTCACCAGCATGAAAGAAAGCTGCAGGGAAAAATTGGCGGAGAGAGAGGGATTCGAACCCTCGATGGGCTTTTGACCCATACACCCTTAGCAGGGGTGCGCCTTCGACCACTCGGCCATCTCTCCGAAGGGCGCAAATGATACGCACCGGCCGG